>Ga0210059_1001359_pt1 | contig 36526 bp, 14 predicted proteins | sample Ectturendosymbi2_FD_188042 | JGI IMG/M metagenome (GOLD analysis project Ga0210059, IMG submission 188042) | Ecteinascidia turbinata endosymbiont from Florida, USA - Sample 2 (SPAdes) (version 2) | ecosystem: Host-associated > Tunicates > Ascidians > Unclassified | place: Key West, Florida... | reverse complement strand
TTCAGCGAATCAAGTTTCTGTATAGCATGTGTAAAATATAGGGCCCACTTTCTGAGAGTTCGCCTAAATTCTAATATCCGCCCTTGCATATAATAAAGAACAAATTTAACACAAAGGACCGCGAGGCCCCCAAAAGCGCGGGGCCTGTAGCAAATTGCTACATTTGCTACTATTGTTAATCCAGCACTGACTGCTCATTAGAAACAAACCTAGTAACTTTTTTGTTTGTTTTTCTGAAATTATCCGCTTATATCTTGACACAATTAATCAGTGCTACGCGCAAATCTTTCGAACGGTTCATACTTGTTTTTCAAATGAGTAGAGAGCCGGAAAATCCAGATTCGCAGAAATATGTTGCTGCAAGCGCGATTCAAATAGATCAGGCTTTTGTACTCAATTTGTGGTAACTTTGCGTAATTGAACACCAGGAATTTTAGAGTTCCATAGGATCAAACAACAATCTTGCCGTAATTGCGCCATGGATATTTAAACGTCACAATGTGCTTACAATCACATCACCGGCGACGGGGCAATCTTCAACGTGGCAATCGCAGGATGAAGCAGAAACAGGAATGGACGCATTTTGCAATTTAAATTGTTAAATTAGTAACGTATGCTGGAATAATTAGGCTAGATATTATTCTTTTGAATAATTGCACTTGCAAGCTTTCACAAAAATCGGTTCTTTTGAAAGAAATAACACATTCAAGAACTTACAATCTCATCCTCGAAAATCGCTTTTCGAACCGCTGAAATTCTTGTGTCGGACCTCCAGGGTCCCGGAACCCCCGGGTGGGAACCCCTGTTCTATTGCATGTCGTGCTTTGCGAAAAGTTAATAAGCCGGTTGAAATGTAGGCTTACTTATTGCAGTGACATTCTTCCCTCATCAGTAAACAACACGCATTTGGATTTTTGTACTGCGAGCAACGTTCATAAAAATATTTTAGCTATGATGCTGGCTGTGCAGCATAGTTAGCTACACTGGATCCCGAGGATGGGGGGTGGGGGAGAATCACCGCAATCCAGGGGTGACAAGATATGTTGCTACGCCACAGGGAATTGGTGGTTGGAACCATTTCGCTTTCATGTGAGTTGTTTTCACTTTCCTACAGCTGTTTTCGTTCATGTGGGGCCGGCACAATTGTGTGCGAAAATGGTGTTTTGTTTTACATGTGTAGTGCTGTGGAAGTTGCGTGGTTAGCACAGAATATTCGACATAGTAGTTAAAGCGTGTGACTGCGTCTTGGTGTCTGTAGTGAATACTAACGCTAGGTCATATTCAACGATATTCACTATCCTATGTTGGGTTACTCATAGCAAATTAATCTGCAAAACGAGGGAACATCACGATGCAGGATAGATCTGTGTTGGCCCCCTACTTTTTTCTTGGCCCCCACATTTTCAGTTCCAGAATCGCCACTGAAAATATATTTTAATAAATAATTTTGAGATACATTGACGCCAAAAAATGGATTAGAACATAAATTGCCCAAACTGTCCGCTGAATATGAGTCTCTAGAAGGCTGTACTTTTTCGAAGTTCTTAATACCTGGGATCTACTCTTTACTTATATGAAACACAACCATTGATGCTCGTATGATGTTCACTTTAATTCTCTTCAATTTCGTATCTGAATGTCTAAGCCAGTGGTTTTTAATCGGGGTGCCACGCCTCCCTATGGGGCGTGAATAAATTTCCTGGGGCTCGAGCCATTACGCGCTCTACAATAAAATTACCAATAAATAGGTTTACTTTTAAACTTACTTTAAGTCACGGGGCTTGAAACAACGGACAATTACTTAAGTGAGGCGTGGTAGAGAGAAGTTTAACAGGTTAAAAACCACTGGTCTAAACAATTATCCAATATTGACGTTAATGGTACGCCATAGATTGTCCCCATACAACGCAAAAAACAAGCAGAACGAAAGCAGTAGAACAGATGATGATGCAAAGAAGAGCAACATCGCTTTTTAAAGCTGAATAAAAAAGCACGAAATATGGTTGTTGTTACATCGTCTCCGTGTCGCAAATCGCGTCGTTTGAAAGAAGAGATTTAATGACTATTTTTAAACTTTCGTTCAATGTCAACTGTTCGAAACGTGCGTCCAGCTCGTCCGCGCTGTTGAACGTCAAAAGAAGCTCGTGGAGGAGGAAAGACAGCACCGGTCTGACGTGAGCAGGTACAGCACAGTCCCCACCTGCGCTTGACAAGAAGCGCATGCTCTCAAAACAACTTAGGGCTCGTTTCCTCGCTTCGGCCTCGTCGTCTGCAACAGCAGCATCGTTTCTTAACACAAATTTCAATTGAACAAACACAAAGCTTGAAGCAGTGGTTCTCAACCCTTTTTTGGCCTATGGACCATTGTTTTTTTTTCAAAAAATATCCGATAGGCCACTTTTGTATGTCGACACCTCATAAACAGGTAGTGGAAACTGTATTGCACATACGTCAGTGAACTACAGGCCATGTTCAATGTTAGGATTTATGGAACTCTCTTGTGGACCACCAGACATTCGACTGGTGGTCCAGGTTGAGAATCATTGGTTTGAACCGTAGATGAGCTTTAAACAATACTTGGTGAACACACGAAGTCGAAATCGTTGTCCCAAACTTGAGGGCAGTCATCTAACATTTGCACCGAGCAATCAGACCTTTCCACCATTTTCCAAAAACTTTAACTGTTCACACAAAAAGTGATTGATTGCTTTCCACATTAGGTCACTTAATAGGCTACCCACGTTGTTGAGACATGAATGAGCAAAATCTAGCTGTGCACAGACTCCAGCAGCAACGACAAGACATACGTAATCTTAAGCTCGAGTGAAGGAGTGCATCAAACTTAATTTAATAACGTAGACAAGACACGCAAGTCGCTACTCCACATACAGTCACGTGTGCAGCTGACACGATGTTCACCAGACTGAGAGCGGCATCGCAGCTCGTTGGTCCAGACACTTCAGAAGGGCATAGCGCAATATGTCAAACGCTTAAACGCACAAGTTCAAGGTCACCTTGCATACTAAGCGTTTAGTTCTGTGTGGTAAGTTTAGCGAGTGAATGGCGCGAATGCGAGTTGTCGCAGGGCACATACCCGTCGTCTGATTGAGGATGATCGTCTCTCGCATTTGATGCAGGAGCTGCGAAAATCTCACTTCGCACGAGACAGGAGGGTTTGGCTGCTGCTAAAAACAAAATCGTAACAATTTGTCACTATTAAGCCGGAAGAACTGTTTAAGAAACTTTCTTCAGTTTTACCGAACTTGGACGACGCCATTTTTTCCAAATAAAACTGAATCGACAGTTGTAAAATCTGCTCTGAACAGAACGCAACATACCCAGTGATTTAAAATCTACTAAACTGTAACAGGAATTTGAGAAGTTCGGAAAATTTTCGCCAAAACATAAAACTTGTTTCATCCGACAGTGACAACAAATGGTTCGCAAAAAAAAAAACGAGATCGGACTAATTAACACAGGAATCGACCGTTACAACTTTATCATTTAACGTTTATTAAAACAGTTTTGCCAACAAGCAGGAAAACAACAATACTACCTTCAGATCTACAGAAAAGTTATTCATAGAAAAGACTGACGTTTAAGATCTTACAATTTTGTTAGTTAGCGACGCTTTCATCTTTGACGTCAGGTGATCAAGCAATCTGTCATTCAACCACGTTCTGACACTCGCCAGCGTCTCGCGCTCCGCAATCTTGATGCCCGTCTCCAACACCTGGAGACATCACCGCAACTACTAATGCACCGCATGAAAAAAGGAAAACGCATGGCACAGTGTACAAAAATAAATTGTCGATAAAGAAAACAGGAACACAAGTTCTTCGCTGATTGCTTTCAAGTGCATCGGTTCAGCAATATTCACAGCAAACAGTTTCAGACACAGGTCTTAATCGAACAAGTATTTGCGTGTGAAAGTTTCTCAAGGAGATTCGTTTTTCACTGATCTTTTTCACTGATCAAATCCATCGATTTTCATCCCACTTCCTCGAATGTTATCCTATTTCTCAGCTCTGCGCCGATGGCGTCAGAAGACTCGGTCCACGCAACATGTTTCGAGTAGTGACGTAGCGTCGTGCTGCCCACAGTTTGACTCCATGAGCCAACCGCGTTGAATCAGTTATAGGACAGCCGTAACGGGCTATGCATTAGCCAGGGCAAAGATAGTATGGCCGATAGCTTCGGATTTATATGTTTACAATGCAAACGCGCGTCGGCCGCAAAATTTTAAGAAACTGTCAACGAAAACAACCTTTCGACTTACAGGTTTCGAAAGAGACGAGGAAACGAGTAAAGTCATAGAGTTGCGCACGTTGTTTCGACAAAACTCGAACGCTTCTTCTGTGATCAAACTTGATGCCTTCCCGTAAAATCCGAGCACGAATGATCTGAAAGTAGAAGCAGAACGATAAGCTACCTCCCACCATCCCCTGTTGAAGGCAATCGCCCACCGGAACAGTCGAAAGACACTTTTTACTTTCAGAAGTGTGTTTCTTCTCAATAACGTCGTGCGTGTTCTGAAAAATCGTGTGCATTCTCGACGACTCTTCGAAGCTGTATTCTCAATAAGGTCCGCTTATTTTATCGATACGAAATATTTTCATTGATGCAAACAGAACCGTTGCCAGAAACTTTTCAATGGGGTTGCTCTACGTTTGTGCAGGGGTCTTGACATAAAATCTGACAAAAATTCCATTGATTTGTAGTTTTTCGTATTTCAATTTGGGGAGGTTGGAGCTTTGTTTGGGAGGCTAAGCCCACAAAAGCACCCCATGGCGAAGGGACTGGATGCAAAGCTGGCACAGAGTCGGCGTGCGGGGCGAAAAGCTGATCGCATGTGCAAAAAAATATTCCGTGCGTCGTCAGCATGGGCGTCGGAAGGATTTTTTCCAGGGGGGCCAGTAGGGGGAGTTTCCCAACATTTTTTCCAGGGGAGGACCAAAAGTGGTGAAATTTGGTTTTTACCCCTCGAAATTAAAAAAACAACCATTTTTACTAATAATTTCAAAATCCAGAGGGGGGCCGAGGCCCCCTCTTCCGACGCCCATGGTCGTCAGTACAGTTATGGACAGATCTTTCCGATCAGTCTGAACGAGTCTTTGCACTGCTTGGCGAACAAGGCGCAAGTCTAGTGATGCTGTGACCTATGGATGCTGTTGCATGCCAATCAAAGGTCATTCCAATACTTTATTGCAGCACGAACCATAACAGTTTTAAATCGATTCTCTTTGTCTGTGATACATTCAACTGAGCTGATAACAAATCAGTACACTGTAGTACAGTGCATCCTCGCTTATCATGTTGTGCAACCTTTTCCCAAAATCTTGGCCGGATAAGAAAAGTATCTATCGTAGGGTGCCCACGGTCCGCCACCTACACCACACTTAAAATAACCTAAAGAAAAAAGAACGAAAAAACGAAACTAGTATGAGAACAAGCTTAGCCACAAAACAATTTAAATGCTAAACGAAACAGTTTTTTTTTTCACTGTAAAACGTGTAGATTTTAGACTAAATAATTGAATGTACCTCCCTGTTCAACCCGGGCGGTTAATCGGGGGTCGGAAAATTGAGGATGCACTGTATTGCGAGACATTGTGAAGTCTTACTGCTCGAAGCGTCTCGCTGATTTTATCCCACATGTCACGTGTTAATTGATTTTGCGCGTGCCACTGATGATGTGCCTTGTCACGCCCGTATTCTGGTCACTCGAGTCGGAGTTGTGGAGATGGCGGCTAAGTAGACGGTGCTTGTGACCTAGTGAGTATGATGATTCTTATCAGTGCTTCTTTTGTTTCAGTGTAGCAACGTTTTCAGTAGATTAAACTTTACGAAAATCCATGCTGATTGGCAGTATCACTGCGCACACACTGTTTGAAACTTACTTGACACAATCGGTGGTGATTTTCCCAGTCTCAGAGGCCAAAGGAAATCTGCAAAATGTTTCGATGTCACATATACAGTAGATTCGTTTTGCAAAATCACAGTCGGCTGAACTCTGTGCAGGTAAATTTGCGCCCAAGTGTTCCACAGGACAATGATTTTACCTGCAACATGTTCACGCGCGTTCTGACGCACGACAAACTACACAAATACGTGTTTCCCGTCGTTTGGACAACATAGGCGACCACCATCGCCGAGATGATACACCTTCCGACGAAATCTCAATTAACAAGCAATATACGTTTGAAGTAAAACCAGTGGCGTGGTCCAGCCACATACTACCTCATAGACTACAGTTACAGCATCACCAAACCAAAGTAGAGCTTTTGAAGCGCTTTCAAAGAGTAACTTTCAAAAAACTCAAACGCAGAAAAAGTACATTGGAATAACTACTGATAGTCAGTGCGTTTGATACTGCGCGAGAAAAAGTATAAAAATCTGTTGTATGTCTAACGTTCGTTTTGTTTCGAACGTATCAGATTTGGGGATCTCGATTATAAACTGCTATTTATTCATCGCGTACCGCGGACCAGCGCGGAACGCTGAGATTCAGATCGTGTTAATAATTTTAATTGGTTATATTCTGTCGTGGGACTTCGCTTGGGGGTTAGGTGTGGGGGCAAGCACTGAATCTGATCAGCCTTGATTATGATGAAACAACAAGGGTAGAATAATGCGGTCAATTTCTCGCAAATTTTAAAGCTCTAATGTTTGTAAATATTCTTTCAGCTTGTTTCCTTTACGCCACGCATCTAGCTACAACAGACTATATTTAAAATCATCCTTTGAAATTTTTTTCGTTTTCTATTACAACTTTGTGAAGTTTTGTATTCTATTTTGCATCCGAGTGTTTTTAAGAAATAACTGATGGTATTGCCGGTAGTTTCGCCATGGCGTGGAAAACGATACACTTCAAAACTGTTAAAGAAATTCAAAAAAGTATTTGTAAAAAGACCAACTCTACCTTTTAATCTCGTCGCAATTGTCGCAGTAGGAAGGGATGGCAGTGGTGCAAATATATTTCAAGCAGTTTGAATAGCAACGTTCCGATACGAAGGAAACCGTGCGTTTCAACGAAGACGGTTGATTGCCGAAAAAGCTGGTTTCCATAGCGACATGGAGGTTCTGTTTTGGACGAAAAACAGATGTGCTTCCTACAAGTCAGTTTCACGCTATCAAATAATTCTGAACTTTCATCAAAACTATATCAACCTCGGCAAATAGAAAAGAAAAATACAACAATAAATTCTCGGATTTGAACAGTTTGCAAGTAACTGACAGCCTCAGCCAAGCAACGGTTTCATGCAGACAAAGCCACTTCTCCGATATAAGATACTATCAGTCAGGACATGGTGTGCAGTAAAGCGCATACCAACAGAATAACTAAGGAAGACACAGCAATAATCTAATTACATCATGACAATGGTAGACATATTATTAATAGCGTCGGCACAATAACGAACAAAAATAAAATTGAGACAGGACGATGCTTGGCGGCATTGGGTGAAAGCACTGCTACTCTGACTTCGGAAAGTTCTACTGGAAATGCAAAACCACGGTTTTCGGCAAACGCTCAACACCAAACTCCGGTAGACAGTGAATAGAAGGGACTTGTTTCAAACAGCAGTCCTGCCCAGCGCAACTGCCGGTTGCACGGAATCGTCAGAAACATCGCCACATTCAACATTTCCGTATCACGCTAGTAGCATCGATAACAGGAATTTTTCGCTAAAAATTATACCAAATTTTCGGGCAGTTTTTCGGTGGAAGGTTTGATTTTCTTCGGAATTTGCCGCCTTGACAATGACATTGATCGTGATTTCAAAAGAGTGTTCATCTCGCTTAATCTCCAGTGAAGCTTGTATAACAAGTCGTAGCCAATCACGTGACCTGCATTCGCGTCAACAGTGGTCGGATTCATCTGCGGCATAAAGCAACATGGCTGGAGTAACGACTTTATTTTTCACAAATACTTTCCACAAATTGAGAACAAAAACCGTTCCCACCTAGTTACTTCCGCATAAGTTCCAATAACTTTAACAGAAGTCACAAAGCAAACAGAACTTCCACAAACAAAGACATCACGAAAAGACAATTGATTTTTAGCTCAGAACGTGAGTGTCATTTTATACTCTTGACGAAAGCAGTGAACGCGCCAAGTGGTAGAGTTGGTCGACCACACGTCATCAAAGCTGGTAAGCTGGGTTCGCACCCCGGTCGGGTCACACCGAAAACTTGAAAACGGTACTTGCGGCCTGTTCAGCTTAGTGCTCGGCGTTGATGGAATGGGAGCAAGGAAGCGGTTCACGCGCGGTGCTGCCATTGACTCGCCACCAGAATTCACTGCGAAAGCAGCCGCGTGGCCCACGACATAAGCGGGGATGGGCGCAGAAAACCACGCGTGGCACTCCGAATGGAAAACATAAAAGCGAGTAACGAAACGTAACAGAATGAAAACACTAGAAACTACAACGGAGTCGCAGCGCGGACATAAATTCGCGTTCTAAAGCAGGATTTCGCGCATAAACACGTGCAAACGTGGAACCGTTTAAGACACTTACTTGATGCTGTACAGAAAACCCGCTTTGATTGCGGTAGAAAATATTTTCATCGATGTGATCTTGTTCGAACAGGTAACCAATGGCAACACAAAGAAATACGTGAAGAAAAGAATATTTTTCAGAAGGGCTTGTCGACGCGTGCATTCTGCAAGAAGCATTATTTTTCATTTCTTATGCAGGACGGTGCACATTGTAGGAAAAGGCTTAAATTCGCCGCAGTTAGCTTTTCCTGCGTATTGCGCACAACAACGACGTGGCGGTCAGTTATTTGAAGGTGGGCGGTGACTGACTTGACGATAAACAAACGTTCGTAAAACGCCACTGCCTGACAGATGAAACCGCCGCAGGTACGACCAGCAGCAGCGCTCACGCAGCCGATGTCGTGTACGTTTCATAAAGCTGCAAACCAGAAACACAACGTCACGGCGGTACCTGTAGACTGCACAGAGGGTTTTCATGATGCTGCGGAAGTCTTGGCCGTCAAGGCAGATGGGCGAAACGAGGCAAAGAAACTGAACGACCCACGGAACCGTGAGGACGAGATGACCGCCGCTCAACGCTCGCTCGAGTGACGCCGTAACAAAACGGCCGGCGGTTATTTCGACGTGCGACAGTTGTCTTTTTGTGTTGTCTGCGAAAACATTCACTGTGCGGTTTTGAGAACTTGAAACAGGTAAAAAGCACCAAGCTCAACAGTAGTTTCCCATTCATTTGGAAAGTCGCCAAAACGATGTGTCCACAGTCTACTATATGACGGGTTACCGTTTTTGTAAGGATAAGAACACACGTATCCGTAAAAGTTGCCACAAATGCGGAGCCTTTGTAGAGCTTGTGAAACCGCAACCGAATTTCTGGAAAAACAATCACAAAACATTTCATTAAACAAAGAAAAAAAGTTGACCCTGAACGAGCCAAAAACCAGCAGCCGAACAACTCAAAGACAAGCAACAGTTCGCTGTTTATTTCACAAAGGTCTCTATTATTCCTTTGACCACTGCCACAGTAGCCATAATAAATCAAGGTCTGTTCAGTTGCGCTAGTAGTTTCTCCACCAATTTGGTGTAAGTTCATAAGTTCATAATACTAGGAGTTCCGTAATTGAGAAGTAACCAACCTCATGCCATCCGTTTCGTCGTTGTCAACGTCAATAAGAGAACACTGAGATTCAAGCTCCGTGATCTTGACTCGCAAGCAGTCGCATATTCTTACGTTGAGGTTGTAGCTGTCAGCGATAGTCACGAAATCTATCAAATAAACACAAAAGTTTTCTTTCTAATCCAACATGGCGAGGCACGAGAACACGTATTGGAGTTCATCATTTCATTGTTAAATCTCAATCAACTAGAATGAATATTAATACTTATTTCGGAAGACACCTTCAACCAACCACGTGCCGTTACATTACATTTAATAACTTCTGAGGACATAAACATTTCATGTACACTCGTATATTGGACGGTCACGAAACTCTCGCAGATTTAGAAAATAACTGGGACACCATTTCAGTCGGGACGGTTATTTACATATATCATGATTATTTAACATTCATAAACAGGATTTCAAAGCTCTCGATGAATAAGATGTATGAGCTACTTCAAAACATACACTCATAGACTGCGAGTGCTCAAATAGACTGCATGTTGTTTGTACAAAAGCGAGAAAAATTAAATACGAATCAAAGCAACGAACTGCATGACATGCGTAGTCGAAAAAATCCAGAAAAGATAAACAATGTCTGCAACACGCGAAGGTAAGAAACTTATGAATATTTTTACGTTGTCCTACTTATTACACAATGCGTGAAGTTGACGTGGGGTGTCATGCAGCAACTCTCCTTACGATATAATGAACAAGGCCACAAAACGAAAAGGAATGCGCGAAAACTTTGTCAAAACAAAGCAGCCGTAAGCAGCTTGAATCCATAAACGTTTTTAAATTCATTCAAGGTTTTACTCGAACTGCAAAGTGACAGCTAAAACCTTGATAGAAAAACAAAGTTCCAGAAATATGATAGCATAATTTTATTAGTTTCAGTAAATTTTGAAAAAAGTGTTGAGCAAACAAAGAATTTTTGAAATAAGAAAACAGACATCACCTTAATTCTGAAAAACCAACTACATTCATATATTACAATGTCAACATAAAAATCAGCCTGCAATAACAGGGTTAAAATTACAATATCACGTGGTGACAAATACCATTTCATACATTAATCTGGACGAAATGCACTAAACAAGACTGTTCATAAGCCATATGGCTACCCTGGACTAGAATCAGTTAGCATTAGGCATGACATTCTGCTTCATTAATTTTTAGTTTCACTTAAACAAGCTGGCACAAATTATTTATAGCATCCTGATTTCCTAAAAATTGCAACTTGACTCAGCAAGTTTGAAGAATGGTAGCATCTGAAGAACCATGTCTGGTTTTTGCTTTCAAAGGACTAAAAACCCATCAGTTCATATGTTTTCAGATTTTTTCCTTTTTTGGTAGTGCTTTTTATATAGTTTGTTAAAAAGTTTTGAAAACCAGAACAGTTTTTTAGTCCTTAGAAAGCGAAAACCAGATACGGTTGTTTAGACACTGCCTTTAAGAATTGCAGCATCATAAAAATGTGATGATGACCCAATACCACATTAAAACAAATTTCAAGTGGCTCCATAAATTAACCAGTTTGCTAACGTAATGATGACACTTCTAGTCATTTGATGATTTATGAAGCAGAATTTCTGATGAAGTCTTTAGACTTAAAATGTCTTTGAAGATCAAAACCTTAACTACATTAGACTTACTTATGAAAAGTGACAAGTTTAGCTCAAGCACAATCAATGACTACTTGAAATAGGTACTGGACTTACTCTCTGAAAATTTTTCAATTTCAATTACTTCACAAAAAATCATTAAATTACAAACATTTCAATTCACATTGCACTTCGGTTATAAGGGGTAAAACAGAATCAACTGTGTTTCATACTCTGTTCAGAAAAGATAAACAATGTCTGCAACACGCGAAGGTAAGAAACTTATGAATATTTTTACGTTGTCCTACTTATTACACAACGCGTGAAGTTGACGTGGGGTGTCATGCAGCAACTCTCCTTACGATATAATGAACAAGGCCACGAAACGAAAAGGAATGCAGGAAAACTTTGTCAAAACAAAGCAGCCGTAAGCAGCTTGAATCCATAAACGTTTTTAAATTCATTTAAGGTTTTACTCGAACTGCCAAGTTCGCTGGGCCAGGACGAGAGAAAGCGCACGAGCACCATAAGCAATTCGTATTCCGCGCCCTACGTAACTATATACACTAACGGGTTTAGTAAAGGAGCACCTCGGAAGAAGCGTAAGCCTTTGTACAACCAGGTGTGCGACGAATAAGACTGCGACGATGTGGTTGCTCTGTTTTCCAATCGCCTGCGCTTCTCCGGATCGCCGCTCAAAATTGTTGAAAGCACAGGGTGGTCTGCATCGGACGGCGAGCCTCGTTTTTGCAGCCCAGTGAGAAGGAGCTGGTCAATGAACAACCTAAGCGAAAAAAAAAACGTACAGCTCTTGAACGTCAGTCGTTGCTTGTGTGTGCTGGCGAACAGTCCAGGAAAAGCGCAAATGCTTTGCGCGTTAGCTCCGACAAAACGGACCATGCGGAGAATCAAGTTCTAAGGACTAAATGACCTTGTTTAGCAGAGCTAAAAGTGATATGGCGCGGGTCCAAAAAGGCAAGAGTCGCAATTCACTTGCAGATTGATAACTTTGGTCACCAAAGGTTGGTGCGACGTTACCAAAGCTACAAGATGCGTCTTCCAAATAATCGGTCGTTAGTCGATTTTCAACCGTAACAATGGCTATGCTAAGGAACGGTCTTGCCTGAAATGTGAAGCCAAACAATGGTAATGGGGTAGGAGTCAGACGACAAAACTGGCGGGCTGTCACTCTCAGCTACGCCTTTAATGACGATGATCACATAAATCCAAACAGCTGTCAAATCAGAAACAGGATCACCGAAACACAAATGGCTATTATACTCATGAACACAAGCTGCTGTCAGTGGAACGCAAATTGCATGAGGAGTCCTTAATCTTGACAAAGAGCTAGCTAGATATATCAGATGCAGGATTTTAACCAGGGCTGTGGAGCCGGAACTCAAGTTTCAGGCTCCTGCTCCGGGCATCTAAATTTTTGTCTCCGGCTCCAACCTCTTAAAAATTTTGGGTCCGGCTCCAGAACGATTTGGTCGAAAAACCATTGCATTATTTGTACAACTCGCTTGCCCAACAAACTATGTCTGTTGAACAGGAACACAAATTGCAGGCTCCGGCTCCACCATCTGAAATTTTTTGGCTCCGGCTCCAACCATCCAAAATTGCTTGGGCTCCGGCTCCGCAGCCTTGACTTTTCCTGCAGTCAAGAACTAGTGATAACTAAATTGTATTAAGCTTCTTTCCACACTAAGTTTTAATCGACATTTCAGGAACATTTTGTAAACTGTTCCCAGTGAAAAAAATGCTGAGGTTGGACATCATGCCCATAAGTAGACTACAACAATGAGTTAGCAGCATCGCATTACAAGAGTCATAAATACCAATACCTCAAGAATGCATCGTACGTTGAATTCATCTTAACTTGTGATACAAGCCAATAAATTCTACCCACGGTTTCTTTCGACATATTGCCTGCAAGCAAAGCAACTTTATAAATGAGGTATTTACGAAGAAAGTGAGGCCACATCTAATCACACTTACTGGTGTCGATGCTTTCCTGCCATTCACGCATCAGCGAGTACAGCATATCGCGTTGTTTACGAAAACTGTGAAATGCTCTCTCGGACGCAAAATTGTCTTTTCCGTCGCTTTCCGGCTTAAATGGAACTGAACCGACCGCAGCAGAAGCCTAGCACGATATGAAGTCAGTTTTAGAGATGACATTAGACCAGGTTTTTTTAAGGAAAATGTTAGGTACCCGGTATGGACATGTAGGGACCCGATTTTCTCTTGATTCGAGGGTCCCGATTTTCAATTCTAGGGACCCGAATCGGGCCCCTAAAACACCTTTAAAAAACCCTGGGTTAGACATTAAAATAATCAAACTGGACCACACACTCCTGCGGTTGCGCAAAGCGAGCGCTTTCGATCTATACAAGGAGATATCGTCAAGACACACTTTAACAAGAGTTCAGAGTTTCTTACAGAGGCTAAAAACTTTGGGATGCGTTTGGCGCTTTTCCTCCTCTGTATCTCGAGCTGCAACGTTTTCGCAAGGAAGCTTAGATCCATCTAAAAAGTAAAGCATTTCCACTAACAAAAGACGTGATGGCCCAGATGAAACTTATGGATGTTCAGGTATTGCGAGAAGCCGGAAAACTGAGTTTACTTGGAAATGCTGCATAGCGCAATAAAAAAAGATTAAGGAAATCTGACATATCTCAATGTGTAACATGGAAAAACAGATGCACGCCATAGATGTGTACAAAAATGACTCTTGTAAACGAACAGTAGAGTTATGCAGGTAAAAAATTTTTGACTCCTACAGGCACGAAACACTTTCGACTGGACGACACCACATCCACAGCGGTGTGTAATGCTCACGAAACATTAACAGTAAGCGCAAACCTGCAAAATCATCATTTATGACAGATAGTAATAAATGCGGACAATTCCAGTTGAACAAGTTGTTCAGCGTGCCTTTCCAATTCTCACCACAGCGGATTTTTATTAGACAGTGTAAAGCCATTAGATCAATTTCGGGGATCCAATGCATCCAGAAATCAAAACATTTTTGTACAAAATTCCTTGCACTCAAAATTTGCACCTGAAAGTCATAATTCTATACTCTAAAATCTATTGCTGCTTTAAGCTTCGAGTGTTTCCGTGCATTTGAAACAAAATTGCAGCTATAAAACAACGTCAACTAAAAGCCCTAGGTTTGCTGCAATCTTTTGAAGAATCAGCGGACTGGCTCGGATTCTTCACTTTGCGGTGATTCGAACTTGCACATATCTGTTTTCAAGTAACTAGTCGCAACGAAGTCGATGGAGTTGAATCAATAAGCAAACTTTTTTAAATAGAAATCAATTTCACGCAAGTTTACGCATACGCAATCATGAAATCTGCAAGCAATGCATACGGATGAAATGTTGAAAGGCTGAAGCAAGTAGCAAAGGCAGAGAAACTAAGTAAACTCATGAATAAAATGAATAATTCAAAACACAAGCTGCGGCAAAGAAGTGAAAAATAGGCTACTCTCATACAATTGCTTTCACTAAAACTGAAAAACTATCTGACGTAATTACAGAGAAACTAAAACACAGTTACGAATTACGCGGTGGTAGATCAACAAAAAGCAACATGGGTGGCAAGAAAGGGGACAAAACAATTGGACAAGGCGAAATGGCAAAAAAATATATCAGTGAACAATGAACATCGTAAGTTCACAAAAAGAGGGATTAGAACTAGATATCTCACACGAAGCAGAATCATGCTTAGAATATTATTTAATTCGTTTAGTTAGTTAAACCATTCATCTTCACAGGTGTCCAGAGACTGGGCTGTTCGATGACTAATAGTAAAATAACATATTATTATGAAAATATTTCAGTTCTGGCTGTAGTTTTTACTTTTTATTCCAAAGCTATTCCAGGTTTGGCCGGTAATGAAAATCTTGAATCTGGTGCATTCCTAATCAAGTTTTTGCTGGTCCGCTACACGACAAACACCAACACACCTTATTTTCAATACTGGAGTATAGGAGTGATAGTGTTTCATCACTGAGCATAAGTAGAACATTCTTTTCCCGAAGTTCTACTACTACATATGCAGCAAAGATTCTTGCACTTTGTGGAGTAGCCAGCAGGTTTTCTACAGCTTTAAAGTCTGCAAGATAAAAGACAGTAAATTGCAGGCAGTTTCCGAAACAACAAACAGCATGAAATAAAAACACAGCTAAATGTAGCAGGGCTAATAACATGTGACAAAGCCAGATGCTTTCATGTAGCACAACACGGTTGAGTCACATAGTGTGCTTCAAGGCACTTTTTAAACGGTAACACTCAACAAGCAATTGATTAAATTTACCAGGAGGTAGCCGGCACTCTCCTTTGCCATCAAGTGACAACAAGACAAAGAGCAAGTGGACCTCAGCAGCCATACTTGAGACAGATGCTGTTGTGATTACATACGCAAACACCTTGGAAAGTCTGAAAAAATATATACCACACAAGTTGTGTTTTATATGTACATTTATGCAGAACGTAAAATTAAAATGTGAATATTTTATTTGTTCTGAAATACTGATATGCCAAAATAGACACCAAAGAATATATAGTTATTGCTTCTTTACATTAGTGTGAACAGGCAATGACAGAAATGTTACAGTAAACTCTTATAACAGCACAGGAGATAAAAACATGTTTAAGATTCTATTGTCACATACTTTTTAATTTTATGTAGAAGAATTAGGTGAGAATCAGCATTTTCTCTGGTATAATCTTCTGATTCACATGGTTTTTTCAATCCAACAGCTGCTTTAAAATAAGCATTTGAATTTGGCACCTACAAAAACAAACTATCAATGGAAACGAGTGACAAGATGCATTTCCATATAAATCAGGTGCAACCTAATACATTTAAAAATATGTTACCAAGATAGCTAATGATGCATACCAATCATGTAAGAAAGTAATTGGAAATAAATAGGTTAACTTCGTTGATTTAATGTCTTCACATCCAAACACAACAAAGTACAACTCAGGCATGTATGGCAATAACAAAGAGCACAAGCATAGTTATTGCTATCATGCAAAGTTAGATGCTTAGCACTGCTGTGTGTTGCTGGGATAATGTCCCAATAGACCAATTGTAACTTTATATGCACTGTAGAGGTGCGCAGTAACAACAGATCAAGAGTCATTTGGGCAGGAGTTTTCCCAAAGACAAAGCTACAATTTGTTAAATGTAACTAATGATAAGAATTTCTGAAGGTCCTATTTTGGTGCTGAACTTGCACAGTGAATATTCTTCAAAAATGCAGGTATTCACATTCATAGCACATGCCAAAAGTGTTTAGAAGATTACAGTACAAACAGGGAAATTTACAGTCTAATTGATTAACAATCATGAACTAGCTTATCTCACCAATAAAACACCTGTGTTTAGCACAGGCATAAAATTCTGTTTACAAAATTTAAACATACTTTTAAACCTTGAATCTCTAGCAAGAAATAGTTTCTATAACAAGTAGATCAAACTTTTTTCAGGTTTTCATGTAACCATAATTTGTAATTAACTTGTGGTGAAAGTTTTGTCTTGACAATGCATGTAAGTACACACTGCATACCTGTTCATTTTCTACACCACAAAATCCTTCAGGTGGGCTGTGAAGTCTTGTGTGCAGAACTAGCTTAAGATCTACTCCTAAACTAGGAGTTACATCACTGGATTTGTATTTCTTTTCAAAGTCTGATTCTGCAGAAGCATCAACAACATTCTCAGTTCTCGTCAATTTTTCTGAAATAAGAGTTGGCTTAATACGACGACTTGCTTGTTTGCTAGAGATATTTGAAACAGGGTTATGGTTCTTTGACTTGTCTCCCAACACTGGAAAATCATCATTATTAAACAAATCAAATGTTTGTTTAAATGGTGCATCAGTTGCAGATATACGGAGAAAATGTTTCTTTTTTCCCTGCTTAGGTTTGCTTTCTACGCTGACATCAAAAGTTGAACAAGAGGTGACACTATTCGAGATGGAGGATGAACAAAATGATTGCCTTCCTTTAGACCGTCTACTTTTTTTGCAGGTTACTGGATGTTTCAGGTTCTCTGTATGTAAAGTAGAACATTTAGAAGATTTCAAGACACTTCTTTTGATACCACAGTCTGCTTCATCATGATGTACTTGTTTAGCATGTGCAGGAACTGAGCAGTTGGGTTGCAGTTCACTAAGACATGCTGCGGCAGTGTGAAGAAAATTCAAGCAATATGACAGAAAACCAGAGTTTAAAATAGTGCTTGATAATTGTTTTTCCAAAGAATTGTCAGAAGTAACCAGTTCAACCAATTCTGCACTGAAATCCATCTCAACACTTCAACATAAGTAACAGCTAAAACCTTGATAGAAAAACAAAGTTCCAGAAATATGATAGCATAATTTTATCAGTTTCAGTAAATTTTGAAAAAAGTGTTGAGCAAACCAAAGAATTTTTGAAATAAGAAAACAGACATCACCTTTTAATTCTGAAAAACCAACGACATTCATATATTACAATGTCACCATAAAAATCAGCCTGCAATAACAGGGTTAAAATTACAATGTCACGTGGTGACAAATACCATTTCATACATTAATCTGGACGAAATGCACTAAACAAGACTGTTCATAATCCATATGGCTACCCTGGACTAGAATCAGTTAGCATTAGGCATGACATTCTGCTTCATTAATTTTTAGTTTCACATAAAGAAGCTGGCACAAATTATTTATAGCATCCTGATTTCCTAAAAATTGCAACTTGACTCAGCAAGTTTGAAGAATGGTAGCATCTGAAGAACCATGTCTGGCTTTTGCTTTCAAAAGGACTAAAAACCCATCAGTTCATATGTTTTCAGATTTTTTCCTTTTTTGGTAGTGCTTTTTATACAGTTTGTTAAAAAGTTTTGAAAACCACAACAGTTTTTTAGTCCTTAGAGAGCGAAAACCAGATGCGGTTGTTTAGACACTGCCTTTAAGAATTGCAACATCATAAAAATGTGATGATGACCCAATACCACATTAAAACAAATTTCAAGTGGCTCCATAAATTAACCAGTTTGCTAACGTAATGACGACACTTCTAGTCATTTGATGTTTTATGAATCATAATTTCTGATGAAGTCTTTAGACTTAAAATGTCTTTGAAGAACAAAACCTTAACTACATTAGACTTACTTATGAAAAGTGACAAGTTTAGCTCAAGCACAATCAATGACTACTTGAAATAGGTACTGGACTTACTCTCTGAAAATTTTTCAATTTCAATTACTTCACGAAAAATCATTAAATTACAAATATTTCAATTCACATTGCACTTCAGTTATAAGGGGTAAAACAGAATCAACTGTGTTTCATACTCTGTTCTGTAGGGTCGTTCCACCAGTATGCGGATGTAAACACCAAAATTTCACTGAATTAGATATTTCTCAATAAATACGTTAAATAACATTTTCAACTTCTTACAACACTTCACAAAAACTATCATACGAACCATTCACTATCCCATTTCATTTGACATAACCCCAGTTACACGCCCCCAATCAAACCCATGTTTCGGCTCAATGCGGATTAGAGCGCCAGTAAGCGGATGGGGCAAATGACGCAAAAAGCATGAAAAAACTGATGATTTTCGTTGATAACAGGACTGAAATGGCAAAATTATTTGTTTCCGGCTTTTTTAAAGTAAAAATTATGATAATTACTCATTTAATTCACTAAAATTTACAGCATGTTGGCTTAGTAGTAGCTACGGTACACCGTTCACATAGATCTGTATGACGTCACACGAACACCAAACCTTCGGCCCTTCCTGGCGCCAATCGCGCACGAAGACTGTCTCTCATAAATCTTAAAAAAAAACGGGTAAGGAAAAAGGCATATTCGTAGAAGTTGGCAAGCTGTTAGAAGATAGTTGCAGGAGCAAGTACACCAAAATCAGGAGCTCTAGGAGCAAGTTTGAGCAGTGTAGCGGTGTTTGTGTGGGCAAGCGGAAACTTTGTTTTCTCAGGTCAAATGCTATGAACGCATAGTTGGTGCAAGAAAAGCGCGTGGTGAACAGTCAGATTTCGTTGAATTTGCTTAAAATTTGGTGGAAGCATCCAAGGAAGATTAAGGAATATAACCATTATTAAATTTTTTTTCCTCTTCTATTTTTTCCATAAAAGGTGTTTGTTTATCGAATTTCCGCATACTAGGCCGATCCGCATACTGGTCGTCTGACCCCTAACAATTATTTTATTTATTTTCAAACAAATCTTCATTGCATTTTATAAGAATCAGTGCGCATAGATAAGTTTGATTAAGATCGTTATTTGTTTGAATAATGACCAGCCTTAATTGCAATAACTTGGTTTAAACAAATTGTAAATGCAATTACTTTGCCAAACCATCATTAATTATATGAATATACCATTACATTTTATTTCAATCCCGCCCATACCAGTGGTTGTTACACTGGGGGTCACGCTCCCTAAGGGGTGCGAGCCCTGCAATATGAAATGTTTGATCATAAGGGTTTTGTTTTTACAGCTTATTTAAAGTCAGGGGGTCTTGAAACAAAGGACAATTACTTAAGGGAGGCTTGGTAGAAAAAAGGTTAAGAACCACTGGTCTAGACACTTCCTAAGGTCATAACACCACTATGTTAAAAATCATGTATGTATGCTTGATATATAAAATCCATTAGCCTCTAAAAATCATTTTGCTTACCCAGCAAAAATCATTTTTTAATTTATTTCTAGCTTTGGCTCAGATGGGGAATTTTAACGTATAATACTAATTGGAGGGCCGGCGGGCCGGGTGGGTTGGAGGGCCATGTTTCCAAACAAAAAACGTAAATTTCGGTGGGTTTCTATTAGACAGAAGGCCGGGCTGGAGGGCTGCACAAAAGAGCGCTTCGGCGGGCTATTCCGCAGCCCGCCTTTATGTGCATATCACTGGCCCGCCCTGTTGTGCAGCCTGATAGCCCGGCCTTCTGTGCAGTCCGCCGCAAATTCATGTTATTCATTTTGAAACACGGCCCTCCATTTAGTGTTATCCATTCTTAACACATCACAGGATAGGTTTTATTTGGCACACATATAGTACAATAGTTTGCTCATAGGCCTACTAAAGAACAAACACTGAAAAAATGTAACAGCAAATATTGCATTTATACAAAAGTGTTACATAGTGGGAGAAAAATTAAGACTTGTGAAAATCATAAATCATTTGAAGTGAACAGATAAAACCAATTACCAATGAGTTAAAAGATGCACATCACTGATTGAAGCCAACAAATTTGAACAACAAGCCCAAAACATGTTTGGTACAAAAATTCAACACAACCAAAAACAGCAGGTAAATTCAATACAAAAATACGAAGGAAAATTCAAAGAAAAAGCCGAAAATTAGCAAATTTACATAAAACACACCCAAATTGCATTTTGCAGTATGTTGAAACAGCAAAAGTACCACAAAATTTCTAAAACAGCAATCCACAAAAAACAAGTCCAAAAAACAAACAACTTTCAATTGAAACAAGCCCAAAAACAAGCAACCCACAAGTCATCAAAAAAAAACATAACTCCACAAAAAAACAAGCCCAAATTCACGGGAAAATCACAAGGTTCTCAACACTGAGACAAGGGCAATGTAAAATTTGAAAGGCACTCAGTGGCAAAGTAAGGGGGGCCCTGGGCCCACGGGCCCTGGGCGGCACTTTTAGGGGGTGGCATTTTGCTCATCAAAAATAAATTTTCGAAGAGAGTTTAAAAGTTCTAGCTTTTTGTTTTATTTTTTTTATTTTAAAAAATTTATAAGTTCCAGCTCTTTTCAAATTTTGTGTTTAGAAGCCCTAGAACTGGACTGGTAGGTTAGCCTATAACCCAGTGTTTGTCGTGAAATTAGTTTTTTTACACACCTGCTTGTGTGGCAATTGTGCCCGAGTCCCTACACCTTCCTCGCCAGGCAAAGCCATTTCCGCCAACTCAGCCAAAAGTCCTTTGAACAAAGAAAAGAGATGACATTCCGCTGCGGACTAGCAAACATTAGGGCGGCGGTTCGCGGTTGATATTGCCCTTGCTCTCAAAATCTGATAAAAAGTTTTGCCTGAAATCACGGTAAATAATCAAGGCTAGCTTAACCTTTTATCTCCTATCGTTGGTTCCTCAGTAACTCCCCAACGGCACATCATAACATCACCTGACACCTGGGCATTGGCGAAGAAGATTTCGCTAGGGTTTCCATAGTTCAGTGATAGAGTTCTGCCTCTCAATTAGAAGGTTATGTGTCCAAATGACCGACACTGTGTGTAACGCCGTAGCGCCCCTTGGGTAAGATCGTTCACCTCAACTGCCCCGGTGTCAAGCGAAATTTCTGACTTCACTCCATCTACGCATGCACAGAGTAACTTTCTACATATCAAATACACTGACAAAACATATTATTAGACCTTAGGGATTCGTGTTCAAGTAAATGTGTCGGGTTAGGGTTTGACTTGGGTGAGAAAAAGCGAAATAATGGAGGTCAACGACTAAGTCCGAAAAATGTTCAATGGTTTAAGTTATTCCCGTAGTATAGCTTGTTGTGGGTACCTGACATCTAAGCAAAATGTTTTAAATTGCACAACACACATCAAAAAAGTAATTGCCAAACTTTATTCTCTTGCTCTGAGAAGCAAAATAACTGAGAAACAATAACAGGTCAGAAATTTCGCTTGACACCGGTAAGAAGCAATTTCAGGCATTGGTATGTCGCTAATTGTCGTCGTCAAAATTGTAAAAAAAATTTCGTGACACATGTCATGCTATTTTTTAACGTTAAGTGGGATATTTTCAATAAGTGCCATAAGCTGTGGCCTAGTCTTTGGGTAGGCTTATCAACATTAAATTTTGGCGGGTAAAATAAAGAACTCTGCAAAGATAACTTTGCTCAGTTTCAAAACAACGGATGACTTCCTTGAAGTGGGGTGATGCGTTTGGTGCGTTTTCATGAGTAACTTTGAGCTCAGATAGTCGGTTTGAACCGCAGTGAAGTGAATCAGAGCCAGCCGATAGGTCACATGAGTTTCGTAAAAGTCTCCATTGTTCAACGGATTAGTTAACATTTGCAGTCATAGAAAAATTCATTTTCAACAAGAGTTACTTTGCTCATTTTGGCGGTTTTTCTGCGTTTCGCTCAGGTCCGTGGTCTGGCAGACCAACGGTGGTTACAAGACTGCAGCTGTTCCACAAGTGACACTCAATTCCCATACATTGGCACACAATATCCTAAGCATGGGACAAAGTATTTTTTATTACTATACTTGAGAACTGAACAAAAAGATCCTCGGAGTTCGTTTTCTACATAATACAAGGATATCACTTGTTTATGGTAGTCACTGTCATCTCTTCGTGAAACATGCATAAATATAACCCAAAGCCAAGGCAAGATATTTATTATTTACGCAGCTTGTTCATCAAATTCAAACTCAATATGCACACCATTTAGTGTTGTAGATTACAAACCCGTCCCTTTGGTTTGTTGCAATTAAAAATAATTTTATGCTCCTCAGATAACAGAGATGTTCACGGAGCAGGAGTGCCAGAGTAGACTCCTGCTGAAGTTTGCATTTTCCGCCTGAGCAGGAGGCGCAGTGATTCCAGGTTACTTTGCAAAAATAAGCAAGTAAATTTGAAAAACAAGTCCAAAATAGGCAATTTAAAAGAAAAACAAGCCCAACATGTGTTTGTCAAGAAAATTCAACAAACTAAAAAAATCGGCAGGAAAACTGAATTACAAAGCAAGAGGCACATAAAAAAAAAAACAAGCCCAAAATGAGCTATTTTCACAAAAAAACGCCAAAATTGCCTTTAGCAACAAATTAAAACAGAAAAGTGCCATAGATTTGAAAAAAAGCAATCCACAAAATATCTCAAAAAACAAGCCCAAAAAACAAGCAAATTTCGATTAAAACAAGCCTAAAACTAGCAACCTGCTAGTCATCAAAAAAACGCAACTCCACAAGAAAACATGCCCAAATGCGCGGGAAAACCGCAAGGTTGGCAACACTGAGTGAGGAGGCGGAATCGAAGTTTTAAGTTCTACCCGGTGTCAAGCGAAATTTCTGACCTCTGAGACATTTCTGACCTATTACTGTTTGTCAGTTATTTTACTTCTCAGAGTAAAGGAATAAAGTTTGGCGTTTACTTTTTTGATGTGTGTTGTGTAAATTAAAACTTTTTGGTTGGATTTCAGATACCACAACAAGCTACAGTACGGGAATAAGTAGGCTATAACCACTGAAAAGTATTGGACTTAGCCTTAGACAGTGGTGTAGTAAGGGGGGGGGGAGCTGGGGCTCAAAAAGTCCTTTGAACAAAGGAAAGAAATGACATTTGACCCTAGACTATTAAACATTACTGCTGCGGTAGTTCGCGGTTTATATTGCTTCTCCTTTCAAAATCTTGTAAAAAAGGCACTGCATGAAATCATGGTAAATAGATGGGGTGGATTAAGATTGTGTAGGGCCCCTGGCTGAAACTTAGAAAGGGGCCCTTTATATATATATATGACTGTCGTCAATGACCGTGAAACCACATGACTGGAAACGTGTGTTATGATTGACCTTAAAACTAGTCCATGAACCTGAATTTTACGGGTCAGTGAACTTGAATAAAGTTGCAAATGAAGCCTTTGCTGTGAAGGCCAACGCAGTACGAACGTATGTGAACTGTGTGACTTTCGAAGCGAAAAACAGGTGTGCGCGTGCGATGTATCAAATGGTTTACTTGGACAATTGTATCAGTTGTGAAGCCTATATGATTTAGCACGATAAGTTGATGCATGATTTTCAGCATCATAAGGTGCAATCTAATACAGTGCGTTGTCCATTTTTGTACATGCGTCAAAAAACTATTAACCCCTGCTTCTCATATGTAACTTAGGTTGTTGCACGTTATAGGCTAGATCAGGGGTGTACAACCCTTTGCTATTGCCGGCCGCATTGCCTTTATTTATATGAAGTACGGCCGCCAATGAGTTCGAGTTATATTTATGAGATACGTTTAATTAAAGAATAGGTTTTATCCGGTATATGTCATTTACTTGTGCCTAAAAGTATAAAATGTCAAATATTTTAAAGAATTTATTAAAAGAAAGGTTTGGCCGACTGATTTTCTTGCCTTGCGTTTGTTTTGCTTCAATAGACGCCGGCACGGCCGCCAAATCTTATATTTTAAATTACATGTGGACGGCTGCAAATTTCATTATCGAAGGCCGCAGGTTGGGCACCGTTGGGCTTGATTAATGTGCCGTAAATTAGAGTTACACTATATGCAGTGGTGGCATTAAAAAGTGTTAAAAACAGGTTGTTCTGTCAGAAAATTTTTCAAATCTAGAATATGGAAGACGCAAGCTGCAAACTATGATTTTCTGGGGTGTATCCAGGGCATGAACCAGCAAAATTTTGTGACGATGCACCTAAACATATCACTTCGAGTACTTCTGCTTAAAGATCAGTACTTCGTCTCGGGATGACCATTTCATATGTACCAGTTCTAAAAGGAGTATAATTGATTATAATGGATGATAGTAATGCATTTTCGTGCTAAATATTTTTGCAAAATCAAAATAACAATGTACACTAGCAAAAAATGGTAGTCAACATTTAAGGGAAATGGCAGAAAAACATGGCAGTATGAAATAACAGAATTGCTGTACGAGCATGTGATATGCGAAATACGGATATTAATTGAGCTGACATTGGCATTGAGCTGCAGCTAGGCAATAACACAGTTTCATCAAATTAAAGTTTTGATTTTCGCTTTGAAATGGTGTTACCTTACAAACAGGCCCGTAACCAGGGGGGGGGGCGAAGCCCCCCTAGAAAGTTTATCGTCCCCCGTGGAAAAATGTGTTGGACATAATTTAAAAATATTGGACATAGTTAAAAAATTTCTGGCCCCTCTCGGAAAACTCTTCGCTCCTCCTGGTGTCCCAATCTAGTTACGGGTCTGCTCACAAACTTTGTGGACCACGCCTACCATTTATACTTTCAATCAAGATTTTCCATATAGGCTAAGATAGACCACAAACTGTTTTTGATACTGTTTAATCAGCAGACGTTTGAGATAAAAAAGCAGCAAAATATTTGCCATTGCATAAGCACTGTATTGGTGTTGTCTGTGTGAGTGATTGGAAATCGCCGTCAATTCACTCGATTTTTGATTAGACCTGTACAATGTGAGCGGGCAAGATCAATGCTCAGTTATTTGCATGAATCCGTGGACATTTTGCAGTAAAACAATCTGGAAAATTTTTTTCAGACAAACAAAGTACAAACTGCTCACCGTGCACTGCTATCTTGTACGTCACCTAACAAAATTTCCACTTCAAAGACATCCTCGTCCATGTGGATGGTGTGATCAGTCATTTTTCTGATCAGTTATATTGAGCCTCAACAATATTCTTTAAATGTCATTTACACAAAACTGTTACACAGTATACAAGCAATCGTGCACCAATTCTTTTTCATTTTTTATAGTGGACAACATATATTGCGTTGTGATCAAACGTTTATCAGCATGGGTTATGTTTAGGCCTACTTTGTCGTAGCCTACAAGTAAAGTAACTCTTGATCACGGAAAAAGTAACCGAATGAATCCTCAATTGATACACATTAGATGACGCAAATATTCGTGCACTTTGCATTTTACTCTTTAAACTAACCAAAAAGACAGACCAATGACATAAACCACGTTATATGAATGACATATAACAAGTGTTATACGTCCTTGGGCATGGGCAAATGTAGGCCTATACATCTACCACAGACGCTTCTGCCGACTTTTTAAAGTTCACCAGAGCGTAAAATCTGATGCGATGGACTACATGCCAATAAGCCCCGCCTATCGATCAGCCCTTGATCAGCCGTTCAAGGGCGCCTTTCAGACGTTTTGGAGCGTGACGGGCTAGCCGATACTTGTCATGTGTTTGATTGTCTTTGCTGCCGTTAATAGGGGAAAAAATAAATGAACGAACTGAAGTATTTATAATATTGAAACAAAAAAGCCTGAGCCAAAAAAAAAACTAATCGTTAACTAATATGGACCTTATAATATGAACGAAACTCATTGATTTCCAGTCTCCATTTCTTGCTGGAGACTTGAAACCATATCGATAAATGTTCACAAAACATCGGTGGAATGTTTTGAAGAATATACAGTGGCACCCCGTCGACGACCACCCCGCTATCATGACCGCTTTGATGCGGTCTTCCCTATGTTAATGCATTACCTTTTGTTTCACTAACGCGACCACCCCAGTATCCAGACCGCGGCCACAGTCCAGCTGTTACAAAACTACTGATCAAGCACTGCGTAACACGACCACCATATTCTATCGGTATAACAAACTCATACTGTAAACTCTTCTGGCATTTGAACTGCCGACATCGACTCTTTCCATTGTGTGATTTTATCAGTGGTGTAGGAGGTGGGGGTGCAAGCGCACCCCCAAAAGTTTTGATTTGTCAAAAATTTGGACAAAATCCCTGAAAATCCAGTCAAAATCCCTGAAAATTTAAGCAAAATGCCTAAAAATGTGGGTAAAAATGGCGCCCAAAGTTGTTTGATTTGAAAAAATGGCGCCCAACGTTTGCAGAAAAACACAAAAACATATGAAGACCTTTCTTTTTTGGAGGTCATGCGTCATGCCAGAAAAAGGTATTCATGCTCTGTGTGGGAAAAAGTTATGGGCAAAAGTTGCACAAAAACTTTTCGAGCCAGTTTAGGGAATTTCGGGCAAAAATCCTTCACATCCCCATAAATTTGCTTCTCTTACACCTATGGATTTCATAGTAGGCCTACAGCAACGATAGGCTATGGCAGCACGTAAGACAAAACTAAATAACTTTAAATCAAGGAAAGGATTGTAGAAATGAAGTGATCGCGATATTACATGAAATCTTTAGAAATGAAAGTGTTAAAAATTATTTTCAGAACAAGCAGCCTTCGATAACAGATTCCCGACCAAAGTAACATTAACCTAACCTTAAAACTAACCTAACCAAAATTTAACCTTACCTACCATTATAGCCCAGTTTGATATGTCCTACATCAGGGTTCCAACCTTTTTTTGATCATGTACCCCTTCAGCAAGCATTTCGACAGATGAGCATGTATCCCTAAAGTTTCTTAAGACAGAGGTTGAGTGAAACAACAAAAACCCACTGAATTTTTGATAGGACGTTTAGTTTTCATAACTATAAGGATATACTTCGCTTTCATGTATCGAAGTTGATTTATTTAACAATAAGCAAGTAATCATTTTCGAAAATAATATTAATTTATATATGTATAAATATTTGGAAATAAATGATCTACAAACATATTTTTCCCTCCTATTGCTAACTTGGAATTTACCCTTCAGATGGGCAAGTGTACCCCTAGGGGTAGGCTACATGCACCGCAGGTTGGGAACCCCTGTCCTAAACTGATACGATAAAAATATTAATTGTACTCATTTCAATTCCGTGTTTCATTTTTCTGTTCACAATCAAGAACAATTCAATAAAATTATTAGTAAGAACAAGAGCATGCACTCAGTTATCAATAACTGGTGTGAAACTCACTTTCACTTAGTACGTATGGTTTTACGTTCATTCGTAAGACATAACACTACTGAATGATTTTTATTGTCCTACTGCTTTAGAATATAAAATGGCACCAACAACATTCTCAACTAAAAGCACATTCTTACGACTTACTAAAGGCGTAAATCGAATGAGTCATTGAGTTTTGCGTGAGCAAGCTTGGAGTTACTTGAACGAAATGTAAACAGAACTAAGACGTGCTTGATACGGTTTAATTCTTGTTATCAGTTAACGTTTTAAGTAACTCGACATCTGCCGATTTTTCTTTTCATTATTGCGTTTATTCTGGTTTGAGTCAGTTGTCAAGAATTGCACCAAATAATGGCGATTCACATAAAATAGTATGTCTGTACCAAAATGTCCAAACTTGCATCTTGTAAGTAAATAGTAGCCTACCAGAATTGGTATTGAAACTACCAGATGACATTGTGTATTGTGTAAGGTTTTCGCTCCCGCATGCAACGCGCTAGACTTCAAACGTGCATCGCAGTAACAAAGAACGCGCAAATACATGAAAGTAGTAAAGTACGCGAGGATATGTATGTGGCGTATATAGCAATTCTGGCAGTCCTGCTTTATAACACTGTAATTTATTATCGCAAGCTAAAATCTTATTACCTTAACCATTGTTGAGAGACTTGACACCACTTTAACAAGTTCACAACTTCCTTCGGGTCTGTCTGCAGGACCGATGTTCAAATGACATGGATGCCACATGCGCATCGGAAACCAAAATCGGATGGAACACCTTAATTTTTTAGACCTTGGAGTGCTAACTTGTTAGTGACTGTCGGCCAGACAAAGAATCAAATACTTTTATGTCAACGATCAACGAAGCAATATCAGTGAGTGAGCACACAGCGCCTACTTATTAGTTCCAGTTGGCGATGGTATCTTTTACAGCGTATTGTGTCTTGCTCACACATTACACTTTTTCCGACTTAGGGATTGGGGACCCCGTAAATGTTGGGGGCCACTGGATGTAGCCCAGTCAGAACTCCCCTTAATCCGCCACTGGTAAATAGTCAATAAAGCTTAATCCTTTTACTCCTATCGTTCGTTCCTTAGCAACGTCCCAACGGAACATCATAATATCACCTGACACCTAGGCATTGGCGGCGAACATTTCGTTGTGGCGGCGATAGCTGTATTTGAGTGTCCGCCTCTCAGTTAGAATAGGGTTACCATATATGATGAGGCACAATTCCTGACAGATTTTTGTTAGTCACATTGACCAATTTTTGCGACGAAAACATTTTATTATGGTATAAATTCCGGATGCATCCAAAGCACATTGCCACTGTCGTTTTCCCGTGAGAGTAGGATAAATACAGATCAAAACGAAAACAGCAAAAATTGTTGCATTTTACTGAACCAAATGTCTGTTGTTTCTGAAAACAGCAACATTTATGAAAACGAAAAATAGCACAGAATTATTACACAGTGAGTTACAAGCCAAATACCAGAAATAAACGTAAAACGATTTACAAAACATTACAAAGTTTAATCTTTAGCACTAAATAATTCTTACTGTGAAAACATTGCGGTTAGATTTCATAAAATGCATTATTCAAAAATCCCGGATATTTAAGCACTTTTTAACATTTCTCCCTGATGCATGTTTGGCCATTAAAATCCCGGACATGTCCGGGAAAAACCTGACGTATGGCAACCCTAATTTAGAAGGTTGGATGATTTAATCCACGGTCACGGAGTGAATCACCGTAGCTCTTCTTGGGCAAGATCGTTTACCTCAACTGCCCGGGAAAAAAGTGTATTACAGGCGTTGACTTGCCGCAAATTGCCGTCACCTAAATTATAAAAGAACATTTCTAGTAACATCTGATGCTATTTTTTAATGTTCAGTGGGATAATTTCGATAAGTGCTACAAGCTGTAGCCTGGTCTTTAGGTAATCTTATCAACATTAAATTTTGGCGATTGAAATGAAGAATTCTGCAAAGGTCACGTTGCTCGATTTCAATACAGTTGCTGGTTTTCTGCATGACGTACACCTAATGGTGTCGAAAAATGACGTTCTTGAAGCGGGAAAATGCAGCTGTTGTGCTTGCGTGGGTAACGTAGAGCTCAGATTGTAAGTTTGAACTGCAACTAAACTCTAGAGTCTAGAGTGAATCAGAGCCAGCCGATGGGCAACGTGGATTTCGTAGATATCTCCTTTCTTCCACGGCATACCTAACATTTGCAGTCATAGAAGAAGTCATTTGAATAAGAAAAGCTTAGAAATTGTGTTGCTCTCATTTTGGTGAATTTGAGGCATTTAGCTTGAAAACCTAACGCAAGGACAAACGATCTGTTAGATATAATCGTGGTGAAGGCTTTTATAAGGGACGTTAATGAAAACAGTTGCACAACATAGCAGTGGTTGTACTGGCTAAAGTTGTTCAACGCAATTACCCTTGACCGTAAGTCGTTGTAATCACTGCTGAGCATTGAAAAGGCATATGTCTCACCTGGCATGGTTTGGTGATACAGTTTTCAAAATAGACGTCTGTTGGTAACGAACGAAGTAAAGGAATAACTGACTGTATGCAGGTGCAAAAAATCGTAACCAATTATTATGCTTGTTTCTGTTTTGAGCAACAATGTTGACCTCAAAAATAATAATATAAATTATAGAAAAACATTCTGAATTTTTCGTGTGGGTGACTAGCTGCAATAAATTGTTTTAAAGTTGATTTTGATAAACTGTGAACTTACCGGTGATACTGTTATCAAAAGGCACCTCCGGCCCCGTTACCACTCTTTTGAAGGATCATGGGGCAATGTCAGTAGCGTAGTCAGCCCAAAATTTTGGGAGACACCAAATATTTTTGTCTTAAGCGAGCAACAATATTTTTTGTGGGATGGTGCCTCTCTAAGCACAAAACGACAAGAAATGCTATAATTTTTGGGGGAGCACGACCCCTTTGCCAACGCTGGGCACACCTATGATGGCAATGCCTAGGCATACCATATTTTTGTGATTGAAAACTGGGACGCAGAACGAGCTTTATCTGATAAATGTGTGTTAAGGTTCTTTGCTGTATGGTGGGAGGATAAGTAACCTCTTTAGGTACAGCAGAATTTCTAAGGTGGGTTCGCTTCATTACTGTACCACGGCCCTTTATCACAGAAGCAGGTCTTCTTAAAAGACCGATTCATCTCTGATATTTCTTTTACTCATTCTAATAACAATACTCATAGGTAATACTTTATTTCGTGGATTTTATTATTTCATAAAGACAACATAATAATGAACAGATGTTACAGGCAAGTTTTACCTGTAACAAGTATTGCTGCTCAGAAGCCAAGCCTGGAAATATGCTCTAACCTCGAATCCAACCAAACAACATTCAAAACGATTTCAAACAATCAGAACGATCCATGCGATCAACCGATCCTGAAGCCAGTCACGAAAACGTGACGCGAATACGTGATTGCCTCGATAAAACCATTAATGACGTTAGGCAGTCAAACGTGATCAAGCCTCATTCAAATATCCGGTTTAGCCAATCATAAAGCAATGACTTAATGAGACATTATTAGTAACCAATCAGGGCACCCAAATGAACGGGGAAAGCCCAAGAAATCGAGTATAAAAAGGCTCGATTTCGTACCTAAAAATCAGTTGAAACTAACAGCGTTTGCAACCTGTTTCTCTCCTTCGGTCTCTTAAACCCTTAAGGTTTGGATTCAGAAGTAAAACACTTCGGCCTGATCCCGCGGTCTCAGGTTCCACAGTCTCGGATGAGCAAATTGTAGTAAGTTCCTTTGCAGTGATTCCGATGTACTACGAAGTTTTGGCTCTTACCTTCTGCCTGATCCCACGGTCTCAGGTTCCATGGCCCGACTAGCGAATTGTCTATTCGTTCCATCGCGTTACGGTCGGAAAACCAAGCGGGTAAACTAGAGCTTAGGGTTTTATGACTGGTATGTCCCAGCAGGATTCCGCTAGGCTAGAAAATGGCTTGTCCGGGATAATCGCTGCCAAAATGGACTACAAACAATTGATTTGTTTGATTAAATCCAGGTCAGTTTATTGAGCAATTTACTCGACGTCAAAGTAATTTGCGGTGGGCCTTTAACACAAAGTAATGTTACCTTGTAAATCCTGACATTGTGAGATACCAAAATAAGTAGCTGAAAATAGACAGCTACAAGTAAAACTGCGATTCGCTTTGACTAATGATAAACTTCCGTTAAGAAGTTTCTAGCAACACTCTGCGTGATCAAAGCCTAGTGTTGAGAGTCGAAGCGGGATAGTTATCAGAGTCATAGGCAAACTACTGGGAGTTAGCGTACAATTGAAACTTAAACTAAAATTAATTTATCATAAAGACAATTGCATGAAAGTTCTTGTTCGAGAAGTATGCAAGATTAAAGCATTATTATTGGTGAGTATCATTGCCTGTTTATTATTATGCATCTTTTATGACACAATAAAATTCATGAAATAAAATAATATTATGAGTGTTGTCGGTAGAATGAGTAGAGAAGTATCAGAGATAAGTAGGTCTTTTAAGCAGACTAGCTTCTGTGAAAAAGGGCCTTGATTCAGCAATGAAGCGAACCCACAGTTAGAATACTGCTGAATCTAAAGGGGTTAGTTATCCTCCCACCATAGAGCAAATAACCTTAACACAGACAATGGTACTCACCGATAATATTGTTTCAATCTTATATATTTTCTAGAACAAAAACTCTCATGCAACTGTCTTTTAACAAAACAAATTAATCCTAATTTAGGTTTCAATCGTATATTAACACTCAATGGTTTGCCTATGACTCTGTTAACTGCCACGCTTCGACTCTCAGCACTAAGTTCTGATCATTCAGAATGTTGCTATGTTGCTAGAAACTTCTCAACGGAAGTTTATCATTAGTCAAAGCGGATCGCAGCTGCGCTTACAGCTGTCTAGTTTCAGCTATTTGTGTTGGCATTTCACAATGTTTAGTACTTATAAATTCGCATTACTTTGTGTTAAAGGTCAATCACCATGCCATTTCAAAGTAACGTAAATTGCCCAATAAACTGGGAGGGATTAACCCGAACAAGTCAATTCTTGCCGTCCATCTTTGCAGAGATTACCCCGGACAAGCCATTTTCTAGCCTGGAGGGATTCTGCTAGGACTAACCAGTTGTAATACCTAACTCTTATATAGACATAGTATCTGATAACATTAGCAGACCACTAGCCAACCTTCATTGGCTTTCGACCGTAACGCGAAGGAACGTACTACAATTCGCTAGTCGAACCTTAACCTACGACTTTATTCGCTAGGCAGAAGGTAAGAGTAAAATACTCCTCAGTAAGACCGTACCGCGAAGGAACTTACTACAATTCGCTAGCCAAACCTTGAACCCGTGGGGGGCACGTCCTCAGGTCAGAGCATGTTTAACTTCTGAATCCAAACCTTAAGGGTTTGAGAGACCGAAGTAGAGAAATAAGTCTCAAACGAAGTTAGTTTCAACTGCTTTTTAGGTACGAATTCGAGGCTTTTTATACTCGATTTCTTGGGCTTTCCCCTTGCGTCTGAGCGCTTTGATTGGTTATAATAATGTCTCATTGAGTCATTGCTTTCCCATTGGTTAAGCCGGATATTTGGAAGATGCTTAACCGCTTCCGGCCGCCCAGCATCATCAACGGTTTTTATCGAGGCTCATTACGTCGTTGTGTCACGATTTTCGTGACTGGCTTCAGGATCGGATGATCGAATGGAACGTTTTGATTGGCTGAAGTTATTTTGAATCTCGTTTGGCTGGATTCGAGGTTAAGTGTCTATTCCCAAGCTTGGCTTCTGTCCAGTAGTGTTTATTTTAGGCTTAGCCTCTGTACAGCAGTGCCTGTTCCAGGCTTAGCCTTTTGTGCAGCAGTGCTTGTTCTAGGCTTAGCCTTCTGTACAGCAATACTTGTTACAGGTAAAACTTGCCTGTAACATGTGGTTGATACCTTACTGAGCATGTAGCCATTTTGGATTCCTGTAGTTGAAGCACCAAGAAAAACTAAAATAATGCACATTACTAAGAAACAACACAATGTATAAGCATTTGTAAATTTACATATTCGTCCAATCGTCCTTTTCTGTAGACAATACTTTCTTCAAGAAGTCTTTGTTCGATTTTATTTTCTCGTAAAAATCACGCGAGGAAAAGTCATTTTTTATTTACTGGTGATTAGGGCTTTCACATTCGGCTTCTGTTATCAGACCGCATGTTATTCAAGATAGAACAAATTCTCTCAATGGAACTGATGTACCAAGTATAGGACCAGTGGCGTAGCAAAGGAGGGGCCCAGGGGGCCCCGGGCGGAACCTTCTGGGGGGTGGCAGTTTGTTGATTGAAAATTAATTTTTGAAAGTAGTTTGATAGTTCCAACTCTTCATTATTTTTACAGTGAATGAATTTTTGAAATTTCTAACTCTTCAGTTTTTGTTTTTAGAAGCCCTAGACTGGTAGGCTAGCCTTAAAAATAGGAAATGTGACTGTGGAATAAACAAATTTATTGAATGTTTACTCAGAAGTATCGGTCAAATCCAGCTTGTTAAAGTGGCCCAATGTTTGTTTTGAAATTAGGGATTTTTTAGCATACTTGGGGGCAATTTTCCTCCAATCCCCCCACCTTCTTCTCCAGCTAAACCCACATCTCTCACCCCAGTCAAAAATCCTTTGAACAAAGCAAAAGGATGCCATTCGACCGCAGAATAGCACACGTCACTGATCCGATAGTTCGAGGTTTATATTGACCCTCCACTCAAAATTTAATACAAAAGACCCTACATGGAATCACGGTAAATAGTCACAGCTAGCTTCATCTTTTTTCTCCTATCGTTCGATCTTTAGAAACACTCCAACGGCTTGGCATGCGTCATGCTATTTTTTTATGTCCAGTGGGATATTTTCAGTAAGTGCCACAAGCTGTAGCCTGGTAATTATGTGGGCTTTTCAATATTAAATATTGGCGGTTGAAATGAAGAACCCGGAAGGATAGTTTTGCTCAGTTTCAACACAACTGCTCTTTTTTCTGCATAACGTAATTGTGTCGGAAAATGGCGTTCTACAAGCGAGATAGCAAAGTTGCCATTTTAGATTATTTGCTGCCAAATCTGGCAGGATTTTCTCACTGTTAGCTGTAAAATTTTCAATCTAGCAGCTAGCTGATTTTCTAGCAGAATTTTGAAAAACATTTAGCAGGTAACAAATTCCTGGCAAAAAATGTTTCAACAGTTTTTGGAGATGAAAACGTTACATCTTCTTCATCATGAAATAATTTCTCTTCTTCAAAACGCTTTAAATCGGGCAAAACCAGAACCAGGCACAAACAGCTGCCTTCAATCATTTGGAATTTTTATTGTGACGCAACGAAGCTGCTTCGAGCAGATAATCACGTCGTAATAATAAGTAATTAGATGGCTTGGTGAAGCTTTAAATGATTTGCTTCTATCACGTGCTTAGTGAGCGCGTTACATTAACAGATTACATTGGTAGGATATGTTTTTATCCCCTGACACATATGATTTGTCCAACTGGTTCAGTTACGCCGGTGGCGGTAAGTAGTAATGTCTGGTAAAAAAACTCCTTTGCAAGCCAAAGCTGTACAGTATTGTCAAAAGCTTCGACATGTATGCTTGCAAGATTCAGAATTGGAAATTTGGCTCGGTGCTAACTACTATCTATCCTGCTTATTGAAGAAAAGCCTATTGCAAAGTTTGCAATATTGCAATCATAGGTAGATTCTTCGCTCCAAATTGTTGTAAAAAAGATCAAAATAATACAGAAAATTTCTCAGAATGAACATCAGGCCCGTAACCAGCTTGGGATACTAGGCGAGGCGAAGAGCTTTTTGGGAGGGGTCCAAACTTTTTAAACTATGTCTAATACTTTTAAACAGTGTCCAACAAATTTTTCCAGGTGACGTAAAATTTTAAGAGGGGCTTCGCTCCCCTTGGTTACGGGCTTGATGAACATCGTTCGGATCAGTTAAAGCACTTCAGCGCCAAGGAAGTACGATACAGTTCAAAATGTACCATGTTTTTTTAAGCAGAGCACCAGCATTAGAAACGTATTTCATTTTTTTTCTCGTCAAAAGTGCCACGCAAAATTATTTTCACAACGTTCAAGTGCCTTGCCGTTGTTGCGTAATGCGGTACGGGATTCGGACAACTTTTTTCGCTTCTTTATTCTCACTTGAGGTGAAGCTTTTCCGGCGTAATGCTTTTGCACGTGGCAAGGGTTTGGGCAGGTAGTTTAGCTGTGCTTGTATTTTTGCATCCCTCAATATTAGAAGTTGTTAGGGGGGCATACAATCAAGTAGTTGCCCCGGGGCCCGGGCATCACAAGACCTCTGCACGCCTCTGAACTAGACCAAGTTTGCAGATCATGATGAAAGTTGCAAGCCAGCGCTTCTCAACACGAGCCGGCTTTAGGCCTGTTTCACCTATTTTATCTAAACGGTTCGCGGACCTTCAGAGGGCCCCGGGCAAATGTTGACAGAGTTAACGTTCATCGTTATACATTTTCAATTATTGTAAGCAAGTTTGAGGTGTGGAAACGGCGGCTCTTTATTGGCCGGCCCCGGGCGGCACTTAGCCTCGCTACGCCACTGTGTGGGACTATCCTGGCTAAAAAAATGCCAAATCGGGCCATTTTGGTTG
>Ga0210059_1001358_pt1 | contig 36529 bp, 33 predicted proteins | sample Ectturendosymbi2_FD_188042 | JGI IMG/M metagenome (GOLD analysis project Ga0210059, IMG submission 188042) | Ecteinascidia turbinata endosymbiont from Florida, USA - Sample 2 (SPAdes) (version 2) | ecosystem: Host-associated > Tunicates > Ascidians > Unclassified | place: Key West, Florida... | reverse complement strand
GGACACAAATCTAATCTCGATTTTTGTAGTGCAAGTTAAGCAGAAATCCTACTGCTCAAAAAATACAAATACGAAACAGTTATTTTTGCACCTTCAAGTTTTTTAATAAGCACCCAAGAAAGTCAGTAATGGGAATAAACTCTGTTGGCAGAGTAGAAGCAAGAGAACCTGATCTGTGGCTGTTGTTGATACTTTTTTGAGAAAGATACTTGTCTGGTAATGCTTTCCACTGCTTTTTACACTCTCCTGGAACTGCAACCACCTCACTTGAAAAATAAAGAATTTCGACAACAGTTGCATGGCCAAAACAATAGAAAGCAATGTTAAGATGTTGAAATCAAACTACACCTAAGAAATGTCACTAGTTTTCAGATTGTTAGACATTTAAAGACAATACCTGATGAGTTTTTGAAACGTCAAGGTTGTGCAACATCATAACTTTTATTTACCTGGTTTGTTAAGCTTTTTGCTAATACACATCCAACATCTCTCAGTATCATTTTTTTCTGTGGCTAATCACGCCAGTATTGTATAAAGTTTTCTTGTGTTTGAACTTCTACAGTAATATAAAAAGTTCCTCAAAAAGCGCATTTTGAAACTTCTCAACACAATGCAATTCAAAAAAGCTGTTACAAACTAATTCATCTCCACCTTCCAAACACTGACATATTTTTAAAATTGATAAAAAAATAATTTCCGCAAGTGGCGTAATATGTCAGCAACTGTGGACTAAGTATTTTGTGATTCAGCATGCTATTGTAACAATCTGTCATTCGATAAATTTGAGTTCGATAAATTTTGATTTGGGACAGTCATCAATAGCATCGAATTTTTAATCAAGCATGTTTTACCTAACATCTCAGGGGACATGCTTTCCTCATTTTCATAAAGTTAGTTTACGTGGTAATTTAGAGGTCTGACGCATTGATTAGAGAGATTTATCTACAATTAGGAACAATTTCAAGATTGTTTCCAATCTTAATCGCGTCAATCGTTTTGCAAAATGTTATCATTAATTCTATCACTGGTATCAAGGGAGTGGATACCAATGAGAATCAATTTTTATTACAAATGTTTACATTTTTACTATGAAAACAAAGGGGAAAACTACGTTTTTAACTCAAAATTAACTTGAAAAGACTTCATACATTCAAGATGTAGGGGATAAATCAACCAATTTCCCATAAAATTAGATGTTGGGACTACAAAAGGATCGTTTTTGGTGCTTGTAAAAATTACGCCCAAATTTATTTCACTTGAAGTTAGATTTAATTTGCTTGGTTTTCTTATCGCTGTTTACCTTCGGTGATGTTTTACCTTGACTTTTGGGAAATGATTTTATCGAATAACTTTGTAAGGATTCTTCCAGATTCCCAATTCTTGCATCAGTTAGTAGAAAATCCTGTCCATCATGGATATTGCCTTGATCTACGGTAATAATTTCCTTCAATTCTTCTGATGTACCCTACGGTTGTTCACCCGATGGATTCTTTTCTTCCGAGATTGAACATTTTGCAGGTTCTTTCTGATTCTGCAATGGATCATTATTTTGTTCCTTCTAGCTAAAATATTTCATATTGTCAAGACACCTTGCTTTTCATGAACATCATTCTTTTGCTTTCTAGTTGAATCTTTTTCAAATCTATGTTTTTCACAATCTCATAGGGTTGTTTCAGGCTAATTAGTCTAATCCTATAGAGCCTTCTATCTTATAATTAATGATCTTATCTCCTTATCTGAGAAGGAATATTATCTAAACAAGTTTTCCCAAAACAACCAACTTCAACCATAATTTACAGAACTTCATTGAACAAAATGTTTATAAAGCTGAACACTATTACAAAACACCATTTTCTGCATCTATTATGTACTTTTGCTAGGTATTATTTTTATGTTGATGACGGAAGTATTGAAATACTGCTACCGTGACTTCTTCGCTATTTCATTTATCTTACCATTATAAACTCCTACAGTTTTTGGCGATCGGATGCCTGAATTAGCAATATAATATAACTTTATGATTGACGTTTTACTAGGAATAATTTTTAGTTGGTCTGCTTTAATTATCCCTTTAAAAGCACTTGGTATGGGTAAGTATAATTTGATATTTCTAACGATAGCTTTTTTCTTTCTCTTTCTAATTCTCTTATCGAGTTTTTGTTTGAATAGGATATGAGTCTGTCCCAAAACACTTATCTCCTCTATGCGAAGGTAGTAGGTACATCTGGATGAGGGAATTAAATAAGATTGAGGGGCATACAGATCAGACAGCAATTTACCATGCTTAGTAATTCTATTACTTACCTTTTCTTGGGGTAGACGTATAATAAGTCCTTGACTATATTGGTTATCTGTAGTCTTTTGTGGGAACGGCCTTTCAGGTATGCTCTTCTGGTTTGAACATTCTGGGTGTTCCCGCATTGTTCTTTTCATAGGGGAATTATCACTACGAACAATGGAATGATCATGGGTGCAATCTTCAGGATCGTCAAGGCCGTCATTCGCTCCAGCAGCGACTGAATGTTCAAAGGGCAGTTTCGTTAATCTAGTCATACAATTCATTGTACCTATTGTCCTGAAACGACAAACAATGTCATAATATAACAATAATTACTTTAACAATTGTTACAATAAATAACTTTTTACTTAAAATGAAACGATTCATGATACCAATTTTTGCTTTCACTTGCGATTCACGACATTATTGACATAAAGACTTTGAACAACTACCAACTCCATGTTTGGATGCAAAAGCGTTTTTTTTTGTTGTTTTTTTTCCCGTGGTTAGTTCACGACGTTCTCGCTTTATTTCTCTAGGGGAACATGGACAGTTTTTCATTACATGTCCTGGTTCTTTACAGTTATAACATTGAATATTTCTGTTTTTTCTTTCTTCTGATGGAACCCTTTGTTCCCATTTTTGGTGTTTCTTTCTCGTCGCTGTTTGCATCTCTTTCTTGTTGCATTTTCTCCTCTCTCTAAGGTGTGTCTTTTACCATGTTGTTTATCCTACCAACGATCCCTAGAAATTCCTGTTGTTCTTTCGCATTGTAATCCATCAATGTTTCTAATAATTGTTTAATTTCAGAAGTCATTTTTACTCACTGTTAACCTTAAGTTTAAAATATCCTGTTACCACAAATAATTATAAATGTAACAAACTTCTTTAACAATTAATAAGAGAAATAGACTTTAATATAGATACCAAATTCATAAACGTTTACTACTGTTGTAGGAAAATCATTGAATCCTATGAAAAGCTTATCAATTTAGGCAATATTTCCATTCAATTGCTAGAAATATACATCAAGAAAATCACTTTACAAGATAAGACTGCAATCGTTGTTAACATTCAAGAACATCTTTCTACATAGGGTTGATCGATCAGTTTTAGCGAATACTTACTATTCCATTTCACAATCGCTATTCTATTTGCAACTCTTAATATTTACAAGGAAGACACTTTAGTTCTGTTCCTTTGAAAGGAGGACATTGAAGTCAAATCCTTTAGAGATAGAACTTAGCGTTTTTCCATCTCTTATGTGTCGTCAGGACAGATTATGGACACTTTTAGTAATTCACTCGTGGTTGTCACCTAGATCATCCATGTTAATGCTTAGTTCAAGTTGCTTGGTTTCATGGTCTTGTTCCATGTACAATCTTTTGCCAGATGTCCTTTTTGTCGACAACAATCACACAATCTTACTTGATATCAGGTTTTCTTTTTGGTAACTTGGGCCTGATAACCATGATGTTTATCATAATTATTTCTCAGGTATTTATGTTTTCTAACCTGGAATGTGATTTCATGATAACCACATTCTTTCCAAATTTCTGGTATCTTCTGTAACATTTCAGCGATGTTCATTCCAGCAATCTTCACATAATATGCGCTAGGCATACAGTTTCTTAAAGTTTCTTTCATCAGGTTTGATAAGAATTGGTTTTCAGTTATTTCACCAATGGTTAATTGGGCTTCTCGAATTGCCACTTCTATTTCATCAGCTGGATTGCTTTTCCAATCAAATTTTTTATTTTCTATTGCTTTTTGTAGCAATATCATTTTCTGTCTCTTTGACATTTCATATTTTATCGTGATCCACTGAAAGAATTGTACAAGTGGGTCGCAATCTTCATCTTCAATGGCTCTATGGAGTTTTAATAAGGCCATTTTTTAGCTTCTGCATGAAATTTCATGAGTGCAATTATCAGTTGCAATTTCTGTGTAGAATGCACATTGGGAAATCCTTTGAGAAAGTCTCTAGTGATGTTTAACCACTCTATCTCACTTCCTGGTTGTAAAAAGTTCCTGTTTTTGATTGATTTGAATGATTGTTGCATGGAACGCAGTTCTTGAAACTCAACATCAGTTGTTTCAATCTCATGATTTTTATCAGTTGTTGAGACTGGTTTTGGAGATACCCACAGTGTAGGTTGTCTAGAGGTATCTGGTACCTCTTCTATTTTCATTGTTTCTTCTAGATGTTCACTTGCAGTCTCGACTTGGTGTGGGAATTGATTGACAAATTAGTCATTTGTTTGTTAGTTCAGCAATATTTGTAAAGCCACAACAGTGACCCACACCAAGCAAATCGATCGCAATTTATTGCGTAAGGAAACTAGTTTCGTGTGTTACACATCTTCAGTCCTGCACAAAAGTCGACATATGAAACAAAAGGAAAAATTTACGTACTGTTGCTAAGATCAAAACTCAAGATTACAAAATTTGAAGATTACAAAATTTGAGCACAGTTGTAACTCCTCCACTAAACACAGCTACAACACTGTTCAACTGTTTGTTTGTTAGTTATTTCACACGGAGTTCGTTCTTGTATCTTCGTGTAGCTAGGCGGACCTCTTTTTACTTTGCATCTCCAGATTTTGGTCATGGGTAACAGTTTGCTTCGTTTATGTTTGTTCATTGTAGCCTTAGTGTTACTCTACAAAGTCTATATGAATATCTGCAAGGAATATAATCATCTTATATAATGATAACGCCTAAAATTTCTTGTGAACAATATAACTTTTCAATCAACAATTCTAGTTCCGATATTTTCAATTTAGCTTTTAATGTCGCAAACTCTAAACTATAGAAATTATAAGAAAATAACAAACATTTTTCTTTCGTTTAAAACTTCTTAGTATTGCAGCGTTTCTTTTGTCAATTATTGGTTTTAGTAATTGTGAAATGTGAATACATTTCTCAATCTCCCTATATTGCAAAGGGCAGAATGCTAAACATTCCATGACAAAACGTGAAACAACGAAGAAATATGTTATTGAAATTACTGTAAACATTTAGCGAAATCAAGTAAAAATTGAACTTGTTATAAAATAGGAGTTACATCAGCTTTTTCGAAAGAAAATTACTTATTAAAATTTGAGAGGAGAATATGTACGCAAGGACTCTACATGGAACATGTTTAACTCAAGGTGTAATTGTGATCATGAAAGTTCTCGTGAAAATCTTTAGAACTGAAACGTTATTAGCTTAAGATTGAGTCTTTGTGCCTCAACCATAATTTTTAGTTCAAATGTAGATTAAAGCATCACAAAAATAAGTAAGGGTGCGTCTACAAAATAAGCGTAAACACAAAATACTTTACTTAGGAAATTACTGAAGTATCATTACTGGTTATAGTAGTATTACAAGGTACACATAGCTGATGGACTCCATAGACTATATTTGAGCCAATGGCAATCAAAGTATCAAGCATACTTGAAAGTATGGGTATGGAAAGTCCTGTATTTTTTTCAGCTTCCTGTTCATCCAATTTATTTACTCGTTCCCAATCAATGTCGGGTTGAGTGGTGGTAGAAACCGTAGTTGTCATAACTGCTATTTCTTCTTCTGAGCTAGTAGTCACTTTATGTTCCTTCATAGTAGGAGTGGCTTGTGTTGTGGTTTGAATAGAACTCAGTGCCAGAGTACTAGGGGTAATTATATCCGAAAAAGTGGTTGAAGGCCTTGTGGTTAATAACTCTTCAGTGGTAGTAATGGGATCAACAATCCGATATTTAGGAAAACTGATGATTTTTCCGTTAAGAAACTGATGTTGCTAAATAATATCTTGATGCAAATCAGTAATCTTATCTAAAGCCAAAAAGGATTGTTGAAAAGTTCTTAGAACATAATAACGTTCCAGATTGCTTCTCAATGTCTGAACATGGCGTTTTATGATGATCCTTATCCATAACTGACTTCTTTCAGCGGTACTAGCTTTATCACTTAGTGCCATCATTGTTTGAGATAAACGTATGTGATCATTTTCATCGGTAATTAGATCTAATTGGTCCACTGATCGTGAAAGTAATAAATCAGAATGTCGCACTTGCATTTGATAATATTCATAATTCTTCACCATCTCCCTAGTGAAATTATACTGTCGGTCAAGCTGTATTAACATCTGCTGTAGTTATTTTTCCAAATTAGAGAAATTAATCTGTGTCAACGTGCGGGTAGTATTCCCATTAGTTGAATGTATGGAATGCAAAGAAAACCATTTGATATTAAAGAGGGCAGAGAATTGGCTAGCCTGAATAAGCTCCTTATAATATTGTAAAACATCATGTCTGGGATCTAACTCTTGAAAATATGCTTTACAAAATGGCTCATATTGTAAACGATCTTCCCAATTTGTAATGTCCGTAGACGATTGTAATAACGTTTTTTCTAATCTGCCCAAAGTGGGTGTACAGTAGGTATGATTTTCTCTATCTGAGCATTGTTCCGGACCTAAATAGTAAGGCCAACACTGAGTGGAGGTTTTTGGTTCTAAAGACTTTCCAGGTCATGTACTCCTGATGTTCTTAATGTCAATTGATTATTTTCACAATGTGTATGTGAGTGCCAATATGAAAATATGGAATTTCTCGGTCGTAAGGATGGTGGCATTAAGTAAAATTTATTATATGTTATCATGGTATGTGCTTTGTCAAGTATCCACTTAACAGTAGTCTCTCGTTTTCATAACTGACCTTGTCTAAGGTGTATCACTCTCCAATTGTGTGGTCTGTCTGATGCACTCCAATACCATTGGAAATATGAGCGATCGTGATAATGATTCTCATTTTGTATGTTGGGTCTAATATCTCGAATTCGTCCAGCTGGGATTGGAATTTGAGCTTCTGAGTTGGATACAGTGATGATTTGTATTTTCTTTCGAAAGTTACATTCTTCTAAAGTAGAACCATTTACATCACTGCCAATATTGTGATATACTTCTATGGATTGGATGGTTGGCATATCCTTTAGTAATATATAACAGGGATCAGTCTCTTGTCTAGAATATGATCTGTCATCAAAGACAATTTTCCATGAAATCCATTGCTATTTCTGTAAAAGAAGGAGGTTAGAATATAGGGCAATAACATAAGTATGTCTATAGAGTGATGAGAGTCCACGACTTGAGTATCTTGTCGAGATGGATTTATATGTGAAATATGAAATGGTTGGTTACGTGGCCAAAATAAATATATCATTTCATAACCATGAATACTTTGTTGTTAATTTTGTTCAACTAGCATCGACCAATTATCAGGACGCCATTTCTGTTTTTTGACAAGTTACAGCCACATGTTGGATCGAAATGGAAGGGTGTTACTCGCAAATGTTTTGCAGATACTCTTCCATTATGGTGGTTTTATTCATCTAAATTTTTTCTATATTTATGTAAATCACATGGGTCCACATCGAAGTGAGGGGTTTCATGTTCCAAGGATATCTGATCTTCTTCAGGTATTAATACAGCTTTCTTCCCTTGATCAGAAACAAGATTGAGCAAAGGTTACAATTCATTACTACAATTTCTTTGTTGACGTAAACTTTCAGATTTTGCTAATTGAAGAACTAAATGAAATATACACACAACAATTTGAACATTGCTAAATAATTCTAACATGAATATTTACATAAGTATCACTCAAAATACAACATAAAAACTTGATTTTACTCTTTATACGTCTAACAGCTTTTAATTTAACTAAAATTCTTGATTGGGGCCTAGGGGTGAAAAAATGTTTTTTTTAGTCTTAAAATAACAACACCTAGCGACCATGTCGATGGCTGATCAAAATTTGCTACGAGGTTTATTCCAACAGCTCTATAGGTTTTGTCAGTGTAAATATTTTTAAATATTGTGGTAGATACAGACAATCCAAAGGAAAATGAATTGGGCAAGTTTTATCAAAACAGCAATACTCAGGAAATTTTGCTCTTGAAGGTTTGAATAAAATATCATGGTTTGTAACTACAACTAGGTGACCATCTTGACTGGATCGAGGAATTCTAGTTGACGGTTCGAGGGATTTGTGGGTTATTTTACAAAATGGGATGTGTAGGATAAATCCCTTTTTATCTTTTCGCATTTCACCGTCGCTTCCTAGCACGTTGTCAATATGCCCCTTGATTATTTATCTGATATTTATCCCGAGTTTTTAATGTTTTGACTAAAAATTCAATAAATATAATGTTAAAAGCAGGACACTAGAGATTAATTTTCCTGCATGATTTTACGGTTTCTTTTACTACCGTAAAATCATGGCAAGTGCATTTTAAACCCAATTATTCTATTACAGTATATCATATATTCAATGAAGGATTCCCTTAGTAAAATGTGAGGTTATCCTATTCTTCTGGTGTAATTCAGATTTCAGGCTAATAAAGATACTATCCTAGGAAATTATGGAATTGATATTGCTAAACGAAAAGCTACTTTTTTGGTTGATTAACGATTTTCCTCAAATTTTTAATAATGTATAGTCTCACCACTATTTTCAGAGTAAATGGTCCCCAAACTACCTAATATAAGCATGTCTATCATATTTTCCTTGTGTTCAATCTTGTAGATGCCTTGACCAAATCTACTGTTGACCAATAATATAGATATCCTGAAATTGAAAGCCTTCTGGACAATCTCAATTAGAAAGCTGAGCTGACAACAAATTGAAGTTTCTAAATATTCGATGGATGTCGGGGTCAAAACATAATTTGCCTTAGCCGCATTTTATCTGTGCTTTATTTTGTGCGCCTTTGTTTCTTGATATGTGATCTTTCACCAAGAAGCCGTCTTATTGCAAATTTCCAACAATCTGGTTGCAATTTTTGTAAAAAACTTGTGATGGGCTGAAATTAAGGTAAATGATTCTTGACTTAATTTCCAAAATGCTGAAACGTTGAAAACCAGTTGATATCAAATTCAAGGGGTTACTACTTGTCCGTGGACTGAAATCATTAATGAAATGGTGCTAGCAACAATTCGGAATGATCGAAATTCATGTACTTACATAGGTTTCGTACAGTTGGGATTTTATTTGATACGATGCAAATCTAAAATAGATGACCTTTTTCCTCAAAACAAGATAGGCACTGTGTTGTTCCGACGAGGACTCATCAGTATTTTGAAAAGCCAATTTTTGTAATAAAGAACTTTTATAAGGATCAGTTCGAGCTCATGCGGATGGTTCAGAATCAATCTCATATTATGATTGAACCAAACGTGACCAGTCGACAATCGTATCGAGCCTCATATTTCAGGCTATAGACTTCTCAACGAAAGGACTTCTGGAATCTTGAAAGTTTTTGACTTTCACAATAAAAAGTCGAATTTTCTCGAAACTTTTTGTCATAATGAATATTTAACCGTTGATGACTCAAGTGTACTTTTTACCATAATATTGCCATTCAGCCTACAGCTGGCTGTCTGAGTAAACAGAGTAAAAACCCCAAGTTCTGTATTGATTCTGTGCATGAGTATAATTTCAATACACATTGCATCTTAAAGAGGCACGATTGAAAATATAAACAAAGAAATAACTCACGATAATTGTGACCCGATCCTTCATCAACATTTTACGTAATTGAACTATAGTTATTTGATTAATCTCAAAATCCCGTGCATACTTGTACAACGAGCTCATTAATGGATACGAAAACAAGGTTTTCATGAGCTCGAATCATTACTTTTATAGACTTTTTCATGATTCCACGCACGATGAACGAAATCCGGGTCGTATCGAATCTGATATAGGACAATATAAACAAATAATTTTCCATAATATGTGTAGTTGAATAAATAACAAGGATTGAGGTTTTTCTTTTTGTAAAAATACTGTGGTCTAGAAGGTGTGATGCAGTCAGTCTCTTCACACCAACTTGATTCTTTTGGGTAGGTTTCCAAGAGTTTCAAGAAGAAAAGTACCTCTTTTTAAGAAGTTGTACAATTCAATGCTTGACTAACGAATGGTGCCTTCTGTACAATCAGATTTCTTCAATGGTTTCGGTGACACGATGAGATAACAATCCATAGTTTCATAATTAAAACTGGGTGATACTTTGGAACAGTACCAAGACTCACTGTTCTGAGGTTTGAGTTCGGGGTGATGTATAAAATAGTTAACCATCGTCAGTTGTAGTTCTTCTTTTGTGGGTTCTTTAGAACCCTTGAATACTGGATGATAAAATAGTTCCACTTTTCTTGTAGTCATATCGAATAAGCATTGTTTCAAAATTTTTGTAAAAATGTGATGGCTTCTCGCGTTTGCTTCAACGTTTTCTTCATGTAGTTCATCAATCACCTTATCAAAATTCTTTTTGATTTAAAAAATGACCATAATTCCTGAATTTTTCTTTCCTGAAAGGAAAAAGGAAAAGAATTAGACATCGACATTATCAGTAACAAAGTGGCATATAACACATGGTTGCCAAAACATCCTTTCACCACCATAAAATCACAGTAAAAATACTGATATCTCAGAAATAGCAAGACATAAAAACAAATTTTAAACTTAACATATTTGCATATGTCAGGTCATCAAAGGTTGAGAGACATTCTAATTCACAGTGACCTAGCCCTAGACATATTTTCAAACCTTAACACCTACTAGTTCTACCAAACTGATAAATGCAATAAATAATCCAAAAATATGTATTTCTAAGTGGTGTTGGTATTTGATTAAATCGATAAGTTTCTAGTGCTTCTTTAATATTATAATCGTCGACCATTTATGATTGCAAAACCAGATGAATTGTAAACTCCAGATGAGGTAGAAATTGTTGTCTCGGCATGGTCGATCAAACTGACCACTGAGCGAGTGGGTGAAAATATTTTTAGAAAGCCCAAGAATTGTTTTTTCCGAATTATTCCTTCAAAACCCATGGGGATCGGTACATACAACTGATTGTTGATCCTCTTGCATTTTCTCTGCCGATTATATTCAGCATTCGGAAGATTCGGATTATAGTGAACATATCCACTTCCACTGATGTGCAAATCAGGTATGTGCAAATAAAGAGTCTCATCGGTTCGTTTTGCTATATAAGATTGAGAAAAAAATAATTCGTACCACAATTTCTGAGTAGAAATTTCTTTAATTTTAAGCACATTTTCTGGACATTTCACTAAAACTCCTGCAGGCTTACTGATCTGAGTTCGCTTTCGATACTTCAATTTTGAGGGATCACCCTTGAATAGCGGCATGCTGATGCAGATTTTGAAAAGTCAACAGTTTATACACGGAGCTTCCTTTATACTTTCTTCAAATAAAATGCAATTCTGGAACACAATAAAACACCGTAACAATTCTCAGAGTATAACAATTCTATTCTTTAGACAGTATCTCACAATCTCCAATCTTGCTTTACGTCCTTTTAACCTTTCAGTACCCGACGGAATTACCATCAGCGATACAGCAGCTACTTGTAATGCTTTTACTCCGTCTTTCATTTACAGGAAATCCAAAATTTACAATTAAATTATGTTCCTAAATTAGCATTTTATGTGATCATTTAAATCTTTACGAAAAATCACATCATTTGTACAGCACTTGCTTTCTATTTTTCCTTTCTAGTTCACATCAAGGTTCTTTGCCTGTCAGTTTCCGTATTAGTTTAGTCTTCTGCAAGTTTATACGGTAATTCAGACAGAAGATCAGTTTTTAACAGATTCCAATTACGCAGAGCAAGGTCTTTAAATCTTTTTCCAACAGGATAATGGAACAGAACAACATATACATAAAAGTTGCAAAAGAAGTCTTTTTTCAAATGAAGTACGATATATTTGGTGTAACTGGCAGATCGCAGTCCATGTTCAATACAATACAAATAAATAGAGACTTCAAATGCAGTTCTATTAAGAGGTTGATCAATGATAGGAATCACGAAAATGTTGTCAAGATTCACGTCTGTCATTTTTAAACGTGATTTTTGTATTGGTTGATATTTTCTGTACAGAAAGGAAGATTTCTAATATTTACATCACTACACTTTTCCTGAAACAAGCGTGGGCGCTTTTATCGTGGTAGGTATAAACACAAATTTCAACTGTTAATTATATACACACACTACCTAGGAATTTTACACTGTACATTACCCTCTTGTGTTTTAACGGTTATTGTCGAATAGACCACAAAATATGTACAACATTACTTCACTTGCATTTTGCTTATGTCAGGGAATCACCGTAAACTTGTTGTCAGTAAACGACTGTCTTCATTTAACATTAAGTCGGCAACTGGCAGAACAATAAGATCGATAAAGTGGCTTAAGGCGAGTTGTTTCTTTCTTTCTTTCTAGTCATATACGAAAAATCATATACAGTGACAAACGCACAACCCAAATCTGGTTACACTCTTTTAAATGGAACACATAGACAAGCATTTTCGCTAAAATGCGTGCAATTATCACGTTCAAGTTATTTTAGAAATGGTCAAGACATTTCTCCAAACAAAAGTCGGCATAATGAGGACTTGAGCATATGTACAGCATGATATCTATGTAGATAACACAGTGACATACTTCTGAAGCTTCTATAACTGTAACACAATTTATATTTTTAAATCTGGTTGCTAATTAAGTCTACCAGTAAAGGATAAGTTCCCTGGCTATGCTTAGTGTTTTCCAATATATCCCACATTATTTCCATCTGCCACACAAAATCATATCTATTCATCAACATAATCAAAGAGGCATATTTACAATACTTAGAGTGTTTGAGCACGTCATATATTTGGTGTTGTAGGTGCATAAACAACAGCGAATGTTTTGGAAAAATGGTCAGATCCAAATTTAATTTGTTCAACTGGGTTTTCCGGATTGGAAGAGGATTATCTGAATTGAAACGTGCATAGCATAACATTTTTAATACATTTTTTTGATCTACTTTTTCAATGTCCACAAACGGACTATAGTCATCTCCACAAGGTTCTAAGTGAGAAAGTGTTGTGAAAGCAACCGGTGTTTTAACCAAGCATTCAAAAATTGCTATCTTGTCATTAACTTCTTCTTTAGACATGTTGCTTGTTTTTCGGATGACTTTTAACCTGACGTCCCATAGTTTCTTTCACTTCAAGTTACACAAAGTTTCTACGAGCATTTGAACAAAGGAATAGTTAAATATCTTCAACAATGGTGATAACTTATTAATACCAACACTTTCATAAAACACATTTATAATTATAATCATCATGGCATTAATATGGTAGGATAGCGTTTTGTATCTGATTATAAGTATTTTCATCTATTGGCCTAAGTTTTAACAGAGTCCACATAGTACATATTTGCCATTTAAAATGGTCAGGTACTAGAAAATCTAAAATCGGACGATGCTTTCTTTCCATCTTTCGATATATTTGTCATGAAAAACTTTAAAGAGTTCTTGATCTGTTTTCAAATATTCTGTTGTCAACCCAACTGTTTTTAACTTTTCTTCCAAAACTACCACTGGATCTTAAATCCAATCACAATACAGACTTCGCAGAACTTTGGAGCACTCTACATGTGCAGCAGTCACTTTTGTTGTTACGTATAATATTACCTCTTAAACCTATAACAATCAAACCTAACAATGGTAAGTTCATAAGCTCATAAATTACAACGACAGAAAGTAGGGACTTATGAACATACCAAAATATCTTTTTCACAAATATCAACAGCTCTATATCACAGCTCAATCTATTTTCAAATTAAACAATTAAGTAAATTAAGACGCTAAAATATTTTAGAGAACACTAATTGAATTAACAACCACTTTATTTGTCTCTAGCAGCATTTTCGGCTTGTAGCCATCATCCTAATAGCCCATAGCATTCTTCTCCTGTTTTTATGTTAAATAACATCTCCCAATTAGTATCAATTTGCCACTGGAAGTCATTTTGATTTATTAATCCAATTACTGTATGATATTTATAAAATTCCCCTACTTGAAATTTTCTACCAGGACGATATTTTAAGTTTACTAAACAGAGCAAGGTTTTCTCCACAAATTTCTAACTGTAATCCAGCGACCGATAATTTTTCACTTAATACTTTTATAGGGCTCTTTTTCCATGTGAAACTAGTTCTCTGTAATACTCCTAGCGTTTAAGTGTCTTATTTTCTTCTTCTAATGGCGTCAAGTCCCTAAAGGATCTGTAAGCTAAATCATTATCTTTTAATTGTTTAACCCTTGTGTCAACAACGATTTTTTTCACTAACCTTTTCAAAATAGGTGCCTTTATAGGTTGTATTATCATGATAAGCTTTCTTATTTGCTCATAAGTTTGTTCATGTCTTGGTCTACACTTCAACTTTTTCCACATAAGTTCTATTTGCCATACGAAAATGTGCAGGAACTATAAAAGCTAATAAGCCATAATGTCGTTTGTTTAACCTTTTATACGACTTTCTCTGAAATACTTCAAACAATTCAGGATCAATCAGAAATTAAACCATCAATTTAAAACCTCTATCATGTGCATCTGTGTGACATTTTTACTATTACTTGTTACTTTTTATTCCTACAAATGTCTGAAAAACAAAATAAGAATTCATCAACTTGCCACCAGTTTCCGTAATATTGCAAAACTTTCTAATGGACGTCTACTCTAGTGAGTTTTGTACTCCAAAGTAAGTCACGCCTATTCTGTTTCTGTTTTCAGCATACAAGCTTCTGTTCTGTCTAGGCTTCCTATCTTCTGTGCCAATTTACACCTCCAAAAGTTGTGATAGGTTGTTAGGTAAAGAAATAAAAAGTTTTGAGGGGCTTCACTCTCTCCCCCATGGAAAGAAAAAGCCGAACGATAGTGGCACCAATTTGTTACGTGGAAGTCACGTATTTTAGGACAATTCCGCGAGAGCACTGGATAATTTGGGTAGGAATATGTCCAAGGCACGCCCATGTTAACAATTAGGAAACTTAGACCCGACTGGTATCGCTCGACTTTACACTCAGTTTAACATCAAACTAATTTGTATTGACTTATGGTTTTATTAATATAACTTCAAGCACTGCGCTATTACTCTCAAATGCATGAGAAAGGTAATCGAAAACAACAGGGGTTTATACCAGTAATCATAGGTTAAAGCACTTAACATAAGTTACTGTAAACAACAGGGGTTAATACGAGTTCAGTTCTTTCATGGAGGAAGAGAGTAAACCGTATTTGCCATAAGTTCAATGTACTAGTCTATCAGACTACCTGTAGACCGGCACTACTTGAGCAGAGGCTCAAGTCAGAACTTTGCTGCTTCTCCTAGGATGGTCGGAAGAAGACTGATTCGAATGGACAACTCAGCCATCGCCCGTCGATCTGGCGACCTATTTTTCTCGTCTCCTATTGGTTGTTTCTATCATGTGACAAGGTGCTGCGCGGCGAGGTTCGCTTGCCACGCTAGTGGTCACGCGTTCGATGCGTGATTACGTAGGATCCAAAAATCGGGGTTTCGCATCAGCGCATATCGTTTTATCCATTTGGATCGGGAATATTATTAATATTTTCGTATGGGATGTTACTGCAAATGATTTTCATAATGTTGTGGGTTACTCACTTCCTAGTTGTGATTTGCAATTACATATGGAGTATAAATATATAGCAAATACACAGTACGACGGCCTTGTAAAACAAGTGTCCCTAGTTCTTATTGTATTCCAACTCTATTCTCTTGGAATTCAGTCTATTCGGTGATGCGACTTTTAACACTCTAATGCTTCTTCTTTGTCTTTGCTATTTAATGAGATCATTGGTAAACTTCCAAGTTGCTTTCTGAACTTGCCTTTGAAGTCTTCCTTTGTTTGTGTTTCAGGATCACGAGATGTTTCATGTTGAGGGTGCAAAGCGAACTTAACATGTGTCAACATAGGGCTTTTTCAGTATACATTAAGTACGTTGCTTTCTGTGTACCTGGACTAGGACTAGTTAGTGTAGGCCTACTGTGATCTAGTCTAGACTAGCTAGCATCCTAGCTCTTTTAATGTGGTCTGTAGTCTGCACCAGGCTTTGCAATCATCACGCCTCTTCTACATGTGCCTGCATTGACTGATTGTGCAATGATACCAGACCAGATAGATCTTAAACATGATATGCAAAATTGTTTTGTGACATTGACTTGTTAGACTGAACTTTTACTCAGTCATTTCAATATAAATGACATGTTTTAAGCCAATCTATTGTTTTGATTTCTGTTTTGGTTTGTAGACCAGCATTGCTATGCAGTTACAGGTAGGTTTGGTTAAATAACTTAAAGTGCAACAATGGGTAGAATTAATAAACGAAATTAGATGCCCTGTGAAAGGCGGAGCTCCGTAAATAGCAGAGCTTGGTTGCAGAGGTTTGATAACATAACTGGAGTGAAAAGAAGTTGCGTTGCAAAAGGAATAAACGGAAAAAAAGCAAAGAAAAAACATTTTATTACTGTATTGCAAATGAAATATGCGATTCCCCCAAACATCTAATGTATGGATGTTTGCGATGTTTAAAAATTTTATATATTCACAACTGTTGAAACCAATTTTTTTGTCCCCGAACCGTTGTGAAACTCAGATAACCAAAAGGCAGTGGCAATAGAATCACCTGTGGATCTTGAAATAAGAAAACTTATTCATACGCCACCTATGATGTAACAATTATGCACGACGAGAGTGCACTAGGCTTGGTAGAAACGAAGTAAATGTGAAAGATAAACCCTAAACCTAACCCTAAACTTAACCCTAACCGTAGCCCTAACCTAACCCTAATCTTAACATAATGCTAACCTAACGCTAACCTAACACTAACCAAAGCTAACCCGAACCTAAACTAATCCTAAGCTAACCTAATCCTAATCTAAGCTAACCCTAACCTAACCCTAAGCTAACCTAATACTAACTTAATACTTAACCCTAACCCTAAGCTAAGGTAACGATATCCTATCCCTAACCTAACACCAAGCCGTAAGCGTAAAACGTAAGCCTGAAAAAATGTAAAGAAAAAAACAAAACGAAAGTCGGCAAGGTGATATTTGAACCTAAATCCTTAGCCATAAAAGGCGTAGCGCCTAACCATTACACTATACAATCCACGCAGTTTGACTGACAGACTGACCCTTTTATTTGAATCGCGTCCAGACAGGGGTATCCCTAGTCACTTCCTAACCAAATATATCAAACTTCAGAATAGACTTCTTTTCCCGTCAGTAGAATATCACCTTTTACAGAAAAATTACTTTTACTACCGTTTAGTTCTCATTGCTCAATGCAAAATATCAGTTTTAGCGATTCCGGTTACGTCATCAAGCCTCCGCAACCAAGCTCCGTTGTTTACAGAGCTCAGTCTTTTACAGGGCACCTGAAATTATGAATGTGAACTCATGGACGGTGCTACAATCTAATCATTATTACCAAAGATATGGCTAATGAAAAGCTTGCTGTGCCAACGGAACCGTCACCAGAAAGTCTTCATTAGGGGGGCTTTACATTTGTGCAATGGGGCTTAACATTCTGAAAATTGAACAAACACCACTGTTTTATAGTGCATCATATTTCAATTGTGGGGACTTGGATCTTTGTTTCGGAGGGGCTAAGCCCACCAAAGCCCACCCTGTGGTAACGGGACTGTGTCGCAAATTTTAGCTTGCTTGCAATTGACTTGGAAAAGTACATGGGCTACGCAATATGTCAAGCTTGCGAGATATGTCAAACTTTCTGTTCATAAGCATGACAGTGCCCAAAGTCTTGTTGCAACATCTCAGTTGGCGTCAGGGCTGTGGAGTCGGAGTCGAGGAGTCGCCGTCGGAAGGATTTTGAACCTGAGGAGTCAGAGTCGCAGAAAATTTTAACGACTCCGACTCCGGACTGACCTTTTGCTCGCCGATTGTGAATGTTTGTGCCACAAATGTTAGCAAGCGTCACACTTGGCAATTTAAGCAGCTTAACCTTTCAACAAAAGATGATCATGGCTATTCAGACAGGCTGCAGCACATTAAGTCGCATGCCTACACTCAGGGCGATTCCAGGTCAGCAGCGACACTAGGGCTCATCACGCAACTTATGCTGAGTGAGTGCAACCTTTCGAGGTTTGCGTCACTGAGATTTCCATTTGCTTTCATTCTGGTTGGCACTATCGTTGCTCTGTGACGTTAGTTACGCAACAATGAACAAGCAAGAAGTTCTCATGAGAACTCCATTGTTATGTAACGCACGTCACAGAGCAATGATAACGCCAGTTAGTCTTTGCGTACTAGGCTAATTCATATTAGCCCGAATTCCTGGACTATTTATCGTTCGTTTGAAATTATTCTCGAATGGGGACCGTCCATTAGATTGTAATTCAAATGTTGTATGCAAATCCATTGCTTCAAAAAACATTCAATCTGATATGAATTAACTTTAAAAAAATACTTAATCGCAGAGGGCAGCTCAGGTTCTAACGGATTAGCCCGAGTAAAGCGCGAGCGAACGTATTCGTGAGAACCGTTGCTTTGCTACGAAAAATATTTTTTGATTTACGTCACCTGCAAAGTGAACACGGAGGTTCAACATGAAACGAAAATATATGAACACTGACAAGACCCAATGGAAAGAGCCCGAGTTAACAACTTTAATCAGTGAAGTGGGTGGTGTCACAAATATGCAAAGCAAGCCAGCTCGCGTTCTACATTATAAAGCGTAGTCGAAGAATCGGGCTGATCCCGAGTGCCGAGTCGCCACTGCCTACATTTGATTTAAACGTTTTTGCACAAGGACTTTGCGCCGCAAATACGTGCTGGTGTTGATTGACTTGTCCACACTCGGCACTCCACAGTCCGATTCGATCAGCAAGTAAGCGGCAACTCAAATAAAAACGCGCTATGACCCCAATCCCCAATAGAATAGACACTCGGATTTCGCTACGTTGCCAGGTTGTCATGCTCTTTTGTCGCGCAGCGTGGGCGAAGCGCGGTAACTGTCTGACTGCGAACGATAATCTCGACATCTGGTTTCTGGTCATACTTCTCCAACTGCTTTGCAATGCTTTGATCCAATTAATTGAAACAACACAGTTGCTTCGCTTGGTCTTCTACGTATAGTAGCAAACTTCGTTAAAACGTTAAACGTACAAATAAATTTCTTAAAAGGAACAAATATTCCTTAAAACATACAAATAAGTTTTGGTTATTTTATCATACAATTCCAATCGCAGTCGCTTTGAAGTTAAACTGCAGTGATTTTTGTAACAGTAATTCATGTTGAGTTCTGCCGTTATATCGCAACTTTTGTATTAAAAAATCCATGTCGACTAAGTCTTACACCTTGCAAGGTTGTTGTACCTAACTGAAGGCAGGGTGGTATAAACTGTTTAGATAATGAAGAGAAAAGTGAATTCTACCAAGTGGTTAAGCTAAAAATTCAACTAATTTGTTTTACTTTCTTTCTTAGTTGGTAGTTCGTGGATTTTCATCTGTAGCCTATAAGAGCTTACTTGTAACATGTTCATTTGGCCATCTAGGGAAAAAGATAGAAACACATGTGCGTTCAGCAGAGCTGAAGCTTGGGAGCGTTTGACCGCAAAAAGGTTGTGTCAATGAAATCATTTGAGATAGTATGCCCAAGCGCGTTTTTCAACCGCATTGCGCAATATGTGCATATGCACACCAGTGGGATGCATGCATTCTTTCATTTTACTTGTTTACTGATTTTGTTTGCAAAGTATCTGTTTTGATCAAATTATCAGCGTTCTCTGATAGTTGGAATTGTGGCAGTTTAGTCGAGTATTTCTTTCTTGCAAAAATAAAAGACTAACCCCTGTTTGATCATATTTTGCACGTGCATGCAGGCCTACATAGTTTTAAAATAAGATTCCGTATTCTTAAAAAGTGCAAGTAGGGTTTATGAACTTTTCTGAAAAAAGTAATCACTTTAAGCAACTAATACAGCTGAAGGTCGGAGTTGGTGTCGGATAATCGAAATTGCCCGAAGTCGGAGTCGGATGATGAGACTTCCGACTCCACAGCCCTGGTTGGCGTTGCGTTGAATGTGCGATTCACCATGAACGGGGTGCGTGAAGAATTACACCCATCGAGCCATATGTATGTGGCATGAACAACCAATAATAGAGTGATCCCGAAGGAGTGATCTGGCGGAGTGTCCTCTAATAATGCTCGTGAAACTAGTGAAAATTTCATAGTACTTGCTAATGGTGATGACAAGAGTGAACTCGTGATCTCCATTGATCCTTGCTGCCACAGTGTGAAGCTTTGCACACTTGTCGCTTGGGCTTTCCAACCGCAACAGAGGCACAACTCATTCAGGTTAGTGTCTATTCTGCTTCATGAGGCATAACCTGTGGTGGAGCGATTTTGCCTTCATTTGAACACAATTGATTGAATGGTCATGTGACAAGTACAATACGCAGAGACAATTGGTGGAGGTTTAAGAGTTCATGGTTAGGGTTTAGGATCAGTGCTTATGGTCCAGTTTTAGGGTCAAGTTTTAGGTTTCGTGGTTCAGTGTTATAGTTAGGGTTTAGCCTGCTTGCCAGCCCTGAAACCATTACAAGACTTGTCCAGGCATGTAGGACTGAGCTGTTGCAGATGTCACGGTCAACTAAATATGACATGTGTTCCAAGTTTGTCATGTGACCACTGCAGCCAATTGTGTTCAGCTAACAGTTAAATAATAGTTATTTTGCCTCACAAGGCATACTGTACATCATAATACACTTTCGGATAGTTTTCGGATACGGATAGTATGATTTTAACCAAAACAGGATTCGGATCGGATACGGATATCATTTTTCAAAAACAGGATAGGATCGGATAGTAAAAATCCACTATCCGATTGTCTCTGATAGGCCGTCAACTTTGACAAGCTGCATCTCACGACGTGGTAGTGACGTCATCACCAAATTTGGTGTGCGACCTTCTCTCACCATCAACTTCAATCGATGATGTAATCACCCCGGAAGTTGGGGAGTGCGAATTGTACACTAGACCCGATGAATGAACGAGAGAGTCATGCACATAGGTGAGAGAAGTGAGGTTATAAAAAGCAAAAAGCCATGCAGCAGGTAGGCATTACAAATTTTAAGGTACACTCCTTATAATCTGTATTTAGGTTATAACTTGCACAAATTGGTAATCTCTTCCTTTGTTTAACCAACTAAGCATCTCAGCTTTGAATGCAATAATACTGTGTACAAAGCAGCCATTACTGTAGTTGGTTTGAGTCCAATGTCCACTTAACCCTTCAACGCCCACCAGAGCCACTATGTTGGCTCTCGGTTTTTTGGGTATAACTCGCCAGTTGCTGCAGCTAGAGAGGTGTTCAAACCCTCTACAGATGCGGGAACACTTCCTGGTTCTATTAAAAAAAATATTTTTTGATTCGGGTGAGGGGTTCGCCTGGGAGAGCCTCGCAAAGTGGGAGCGCTTTCGTTTTTTTGACCAATTTTGACGGGCCCTGGACGCCAATCCCATGGGCCAAAATTTTGTCTCAAACTATTTTTGAAAAATAGAGGATCTCCCGCGTTGATAGAGCCCATGCTTGACCTTCTAGCATGTCTGGAACCAAAGTTATGGCCCAAAAACCCCATTTTGTCCCCAAAATCAGAAAATTGCATAAAATGCATGAGTCTCCCATTGGCGTCTACTGTAGCTCGCGACAATTGTGCGCTAAAAGATGCTAGCAAGCTATACGAGCCTTCAAAAGACTCATGAAGTCTTCTAGTTTGCACTGAAAAAAAAAACATTTTAGATTTGGGGACGCGGTTTTCGGCGGGTGGGGTGAGAAAAAGGGTAGTTTTGGCTTTTTTTGGTTGTTTCATTATGACGTCATCACCTCCACAAAGGGCCAAAATTTGGGCTCAAAGTTTGGTTGTATTCTAGGCTGGAATATGATGCTTTAGAGGCCTAGATCGACTTCCTAGCGTTTCTGGTGCCCAAGTAAGGGCCAAAAGACCCCAAATCGTTGAGGACATGGCTGAGTAATTTCAAGGGATCTCCATACTTAAAATCTGGAAGTTTGGCCATAACTTTTGAACCAGAAATGCTAGAAAGTCCATCAAACCCTCGAAAGACTCGTATTGAAGCCTAGAATCCAAAAAAACTTCGAGTCACCAAATCTGATGGATGGTTCGATTCCCCGGAAGTGACGTCATTATCCAAATGTAAATAAATATGCATAAACATCCTGTCAATATGAAAACATCAACAAAACACCCCAGATCTCAAGCTGAACATTTTTTTTCAGTCTAAACTACTAGTCTTCCCGATTCTTTAGAGGGTTTGAACAGCTCTCTAGCCTATTCTAACGGCGAGTTATGGCCATATCCAAAAGGGGTGTTATTCCACCCTGGTTACCTTTTTTAGGGGTAGGATTTTTGTCTACTTTTTGTTTTTTGTGGCATAATTTTTTATCCAGATATGCTAGAAAGCCAGTCAAGGGCTCTGAAAATTCGTGAGATAGCCTAGTTTCTTAAAAATACTTGAGCCAAAATGTGGGCTCATTCGATGGGCGTCCAGGGCCGGGTGAAGTAGGCCATAAAAACGCGAAAACACCCCCACTTGTGACGCCCCTCCAAGAGAACCCCAAACACAAACCTGAAAAATGTTTTTTGACTCGGAACTACTAGACTTGCTGAATCCGTAGAGGGTTTGAAGAACACCTCTCTAGCTGCAGCAGCTGGCGAGTTATCACCAAAAACGTACGCGCCCATTTATTGGCTTTTCCGGTCGTTAATGGGGTTGCCATACGTCAGGTTTTTCCCGGACATGTCCGGGATTTTAGTGGCCAAATATGCGTCAGGGAGAAATGTTAAAAAGTGCTTCAATGTCCGCGATTTAGGAATAATGCATTTGATGAAATCTAACCGCAATGATTTCACAGTAAGAATTATTTAGTGCTAAAGATTAAAATTTGTAATTTTTGCTGTTAAAAAAGGCTAAACGAAAATGTAAATTTTCTGAGGACATGACGGCAATACTACATCCATGTTTCCGGAAAGGTAGAAATGAATGGGAAGCAGAATGCTTAGTTTGTAAACCAGGAACATACATCTCGGTTTCCTACAAGGGAATCACATCTCAGTTCTGATAAACATTGCATAGCAGTAAGTGGAGCTTCATGATCAAGTATAGTGACAAATTACTTTGTGACAGCGGGGTGTAAAATAGAAGATTAAGTTAATTTTTCCTGTTTTCGTTTTGTATTACAGTATATTGGTCCTATTCTCACGGGAAAGCGACGATGGCAATGTGCTTTGGATGCATCTGGAATTTATACCATAATAAAATGTTTTCGTCGCAAATATTCGTTACAGTGACTAACATAAAATAAATCTGTCAGGAATTGCACCTCATCAAATATGGTAACCCTGCAAGTACAAGGTCTATGACATAAAAGTTGAAAAGATTTACTGATGGTACTGCGCCCTTCTGTTCTTTTGCTATGTTGATTCTAGGCCTACTAGCCAAAAAATGCATTGGTTTTTCTGTGTGTACTGTATTATGCTTACAGTACATTAACATTGATGTGAAGAATATCAGTTTTTAAGCATGTATTTTTCAGGTAATATTTTAGACTGTTATTATTAACTGTAGCCTATGTCATTCAATTGTGCAAATGGTGTTTGCATGTATTTGCAAAGTGTATATTCCTGCAAAAAATACAGTGCCAACAATCACACATCACCTCTGGAAAAGACGGTTTTTGTTTTTTTATGTGCTCTATTTTTATTGAGTGTTTTATGGCTGTATTGCTGGAGCATTCTTCATAATGACACTGAAAATGTGAACACATTTTTATTTGAGCAGCTGTATCTGTGGTTTAACTGGTACTTATTGGTTATGTGTGTGAGTGTTGTGTCCATTGCATACCTACTTATAGTTGTTGCTTCTGCATTAATAAAATTGTATTTGGGCTATGATCTGCACTTACATGTGTGCCATAAAGTCATGATTATAATAATGTTCATCATAGTTGTTGCTGGATTTTCAGTAGTTGGCATGTTTTATTCTGAATCATGGCTTTTAATAAATGTTTCATTTGAAATTATTGGACCTTTTCTTCAGGTTTCTGCCCTTGTGCTATGGGTTGTTTTAGGTTGGTATTTGGCACATTTATGGCATAAAGTAGCTTACCATTCAATTCAAATGCTTTGTGGTGCAGTTTATTGTGCAAGCTTTATTTTTTTATGCTCAATTCCTTTGTGGTTATATTCATCTTGTATCACAGAAACAGACTCATCGTTACCTGAAAAACCTGTGCTTTTTGCACACCGTGGTGCTTCAACTGTTAGACCTGAAAATACTATTCTGGCATTTCAAAAAGCCCTTGAGTATGAAGTGTATGGCCTTGAAACTGATGTTCGTATTTCTGCTGATGGGATTCCTTTTCTGATGCATGATTCTAATTTGTTGCGTACTACAGATATTGCTTCAAAGTTTCCATCTCGCAAAAACAACAGAGCAGAGACTTTCACATGGGAAGAACTGCAACAGTTAAATGCTGGGGAATGGTTTCTTTCCACGAACCCGTTTCTCATGAACCACCATCTTACAAAAACCGAACGACAAGATATAGCTCAACAAAAAATACCATCTTTGTTCAATTATACAAACTTGGCTGCAAAGCACAACAAAAGCATTATCTTCGATCTGTTCAGACCACCTAATGAACATGGGTTTTACTATAGCTATGTCAATGTCTCAATTCAAACCATATTAAACACTGCAATCAAACAGGAGGATGTTGTGTGGTTGCATTCAGGTTATCAAAACATCGTGCAGACATTGGCTCCTGGGTTTCGCATAGCTTCATCCTCATTTGTACAGAATGCATCGATGTATGGCATTGAAATCTTCAATCTTTTGCACACTGATGTTACAAAATCTGTGACTGCTCTTGGATACCCTGTGATTGCTTATACAGTAAATGATGATTGGGCATATTCTCGTATGTGGTGTCAAGGTGCATGGGCAGTTACAACAGAATTTGTCTCAAAGTTAGACAACCTTCATCAACCATTGTGGTTTTTGTCCACTGGTCAGTTCTTAGGTATTTGGATTGCTCTCGATGTTTTTTTTTTGCTTGTGCTTGCTGTACTGATACTGTGGTACATCAAGAAGCGAAAGAAAGCCAGCACAGAACATTTTAACCATCAATCAGATATAATGATAGGAAGCAGCACCTTGACAACAGAAGAATATTCTAAATTGGACTTTTATTTGTAATCAGCCAAGTGAATCCTGCATGAATATCCATCTATGCAATATGTTCTTGTCATTAGTACTTCCATTTTCATTGTGTATGTCTTGAGTAAGTTATGATTTTTATATCTTCATTCTATGTTCTGAATTTTTGATTTAAGATAGGTATACATATATTGCTGGTTCTTTATTGAGATTCTGAAAAGCAATCAAATAATTTAAATATGTCTTAGGAAACTAATGTTAATATCGGTATAGGGCTACTCATTTTTCCAAACTGTTTTCATATTGATACCCTAAAAACTGTCAAAACTAGAAGACTTACGTTAATCTCTAATGTGTGCACTTATTTTTTCTGTGCCATTATGCTTTAGAAAATCACTTTGCACAACGATATTATATATCCATCATGGGAAGCCCACTGCTCCATCTTCATTTTAGAAAAACTTGATGTAGTAGTTATATAAATCACCATGTATCTCTTTTTAAAAACAGACAAGTTTTGATTTTAAAAAATATATGATACGAGCTGAACTAATAAAACTAACCACAAGTGTCAACAAGTTTTCCAGATAAATTTGTATAACCCCATGGTGTTAAGCTGGATTTATAAGGCTGTATGGTTGTTAGTTGTCTTTTTTAAGCTATTCGTGACAGAAAATGCATCATGTTGCATAAACACGAAATGCATCACCAGGAATTTTATGGCCTTATTAGGATCTTGAGCTTGTTTTTCATTATCCAGGGCTGTTCATTGTTTGTTTTACAATGTGAGCAAGAGTAGACAGATAATCTTTTGTGAATCATGTTTACAAACTACATTAGAATGAGCTGATAAGCATCGTTAAGTGTACTTTGTGTATAACACACACAATTGTCTAGGAAATGTTTCCAAGAGGTCTTCATGACAGTTCATGTTTACTGCAAGTTTCATTTCTTTATTTAATATTTCTGACTCATTTGTTCTGAGGTGTTATTAGAGCCCTGTGGTGTGAACCTGAGCCCTGCATCATATAAGTACTGTGTAAAGAAACTTTTGTGTTCCAACAGCTGTGTGGAATGTTGAAAATGTTGGCAATAACATTTTTTGCATAATTGTTTCCTTTAATGTACCATAGATTTTGTCACATAATGTCTGCATTGTAATGTGGCACTTGTCAGAGATCGCATTGAAAAATAAGTGACTGAGGTTTTTACAGCAAAGAATTTGTAGTTTTACTGTGTGTATATCTTTCATTTACTCTTTATAACACTGATCATTGTCCTGCAAATTTTTTTCTTTGTTTTTTTATGTTTGCATGGATAAAATGCAGCAAAGTTCTAAACATTGAGTTTTCTGTTTGTGAACAATACGAAATTACGCTTATTGTCTAAATTGGTTGCATTCAAGATTTCACATTATTGTTTGTAGAAGATGCATCTCCTTTGTCTGCAATCACTTTGCTAGTTGCAGCTATTTTTTAGTTGCGTGCAATGCATCAATGAACTATTTTTTCACAGTAGTTTAAAAATACAAAGGGTAAGACAAACGTTACTATCACAGGTGAGAAATGCATCATGCTATTGTTGGCAAATTGTTTGGGTGTTGGTGGTTAGTTTATGTGTTGAATTTTGCTTTGTGAAATGCATTAGGCTCATGCAACACATGCAAATATTGTGTGTAAGGAACTCTTTTGATAAGTGCTCATCTGCAGGTGCTTCCTTGAAATCAGCCACGTTTTCGTTTTCTTGACATGTGATGATTCATTAGGGTCGATTCAAAATTATTGATGTGCAGTCGTAATTTCAAGTTTGCAGCTAACAGATTGCAGCAGGCCTGCAACCAAGGGGTGGGCAACTGGTCAACTGCCATTTGTAGTTGTTAGGTACAACACCAAGTTAAACATTTTGCTTCCCCCTGAAAATATCAGCTGGATTGCAGAAAATGAGTCAGAAACTTTAACATCTTCAAAGATACAACCTTTAGAAGAGTTTGAACTTGGTGTTTATTGCAATGTATTCATAATTTTATTTTTTACACAAGGATGCTTGACATGTGATCAAATTGTTATTTCTTCGTTTGGGGCAGCGCAAACTGGAGATTCCAAGTCCGCTGCGTTGCAAAGTTCTTCGCCGGTCAGCAAACATTAGTTGCTGTTTTGCGTTTATGGGAGTGTTTTATTTTCTTGCCTACAGTTCCTTCTTCCCTTCAATTTGTTGCCATATTTTGGAAACTATTTGAAAATGCGGCGTGCATTTAACTTTGGCGGCGTGCACTTACACAAGTGGTTTCCCAAGCACATGGGCAGAGGTGAGTTAAGATTGCCTCACATCTAAAGTGTACTATGTAAGTGATCGAGCAAGCGTCAAGACTGTCGTGCTTTTTTCTATAAGGGTTAGATGCAATGCGAAGGATGTTGAGGAACGTGGATTGCGTTGTAGAAGTGCATGATGCTCGAATTCCAGTTTCAGGAAGAAATCCTATCTTGAAACAGGCTTTCGAATCGAAACCATACATAGTTGTTTTGAATAAATCTGATCTCATTGAGGTATGCTTCGTACGTGGATACCGTTTTGTCGCCAGCCCCATAATAGTTTTTCACTTAGCCAACAATGTGATGATATTGGTTTTCAATGAATGCTTTTGTTCATTCGCTGCCGATGATCGTTAATGCTGACACAGTCACAAAAGAAATGTTCACCTGCCTTTGCTCGCTTCATTTCAGCATTTTCCCGTTAAAGGTAATTTATACGTGTGGTTGAAATGCCAAGGGCAAAACCCAATTGCCATTTTCGCTGTTCTCACAGTTAATGCTTCATTTGCCAAGATAGATTTAACTCAGTGGTTCTCAAAGTAATCGATATCGACCCCCAGAGGTCAACTGGACTATCCAAGGGGTTGATAAATAGTCAAGAGATCAAATGGGGGTCACTGAATGGCCAGGGGTCAATGAAAAACTGCTGGGGTCTACTGGAGATATGAAGCCTCCAATTCAAAATTATTGTTAATCGGGCAAGGAATGCAAACGGCTTTTTTCAACAAATTAAACAGAATGAAGAGGCTGATCAAATCCCAGCTACAGTAGTTTAAAAGGACATTCCATGGGTGGCCAAACCTGCTCCATGTGTGAACTGCAAATCGTAAAATCCAAGTTACAAAGAGCTGCAACATAAAAACCCAAAAACACGATTTTTTTGCAATCTAAGCTTCTGTGACATAATTTTTTGTAACGACTTGCAAAAGTAATACTGTACGCCATGCTAGTCACCACAGTCAGGGACAGATTTAGGGAGCGCGAGGCCCTAGGTCATCTTAGTTTTTGTGGTCCCACGCAGGTGTGACCTATTTGGCCATTTGTTTGGAAAGTGTGAAAGTATGCCCCTCGTATGTGTAGGGCCCCTCAAAGATCTATCTTTTGTGATGCCGACTTGGGTTCTACGACTGCTTTAGGTCTTCAACAGAAATTGAAGCCTTTCCTACATTCTTCTCTGGAACAAATGGCAATGCAATATTTTCTTGGAATTTATGGCTCTTTCGTGTAGTTCAGAAGTTCCCTTCGTTAAATTTCCGAGATGTCTAGCGTTTTTTGTAGTTTATTTTTTAGATATATGAATTTTTGTGCAGGACCGTGTTGTTCCTCTCAGAAATATCCTCTAGTTGTCGATCTGATGAGCTGAACGTAAATTCCTTTGTTATAGTAACCACATATTTTATGGAACAAACAAGCACAATCCATTCAGTGGACACAGGGTTTACATATGCCTTTTTGAGTTGTCATTTTCGAAGCAATACAAAGTACAGCGTTTTAATCTTCTTGGACTGATGGTAAACAGCATGAAAACAAGCTTTGCACAGCAAAGTATTGTCGCAACACCCTCTGCTAACCATATGAAGTAAACCCAACGTAGACACGTTTTTCCAAATAAAACTCACGGGAAACTGTTCTAGCTGATTTACCTAACATAGGCGTACAGAGTTTCAACAAGCAATCTATGTTTGCGGGCAGTCTAGTTGATAACAACCAAACGTGGCGTCCAGTACTGACAATATTGCTTTTCGTCGGAGTTCTGCAGTGCCTGGCTGTCTTGCGTTGTTGCGAGCTTGTTGTCTGGAAGATTAAACATCAAGTAACTACGGTTCTTTCTTTTTCATTCTTTTCTTGTAACCATAGGCATAGCCATGGGGGCAGTGGAACCATTCCCCGTAAATTTCTAACATATATCTTGTCATTCTGTGCTTTGACAGGCAATGTCCAAATGAAATACCGTTGCTCGCTTTAAGTCATAGTATTTGGCCCTCCCAAAAAAAATTTGGGCTGGCAACGCTACTGCTTGTAAACACTTTCATACAGACAACCTGCATCTCTCTCGCGCCCAGCCATGTTCCTCAGTATCAAAACTTAGACACAGCACTTCCTTATTTGATGTTCAGTCTTCCACTGACAAAAAGCTCGCAAGACCGCCAGACCCTGCAATATTCTAATTCTTATATTGTGTAGTAAACATTATGATCGTGGTGTTAGTGTGCTGATAGTGTAGACTGGAGGTTTGCATTTTCGCTCGTTTCAAAGAAAATTGTGAAGTTATGACTCTTCACAGTTTCGCAAATTTTAAGTTAATAATGAGTCGTTAGAAGAAGGATTTGCGCGGGGCCCCAAAAGAGCGAGACCCTAGGCCATGGCGTATGCGTAAATCCGTCACTGACCACAGTATCACTTAACAATATTTGTACACTGCAATATGTATATATAAAAATGCAATTTTTCGGAAAGCTCAAAGAGCCTTGGTTTGGCCACCCCTGGTACATTCGATTCGAATAGTTTTTTATTAAATCATCCATTGTGATGACATTATGAAAACTGTTCTGTTTGTTACGTCACAAACAATATGGTAGTGCATGTGTCGCAGTTGGCAATTGCTAGACTGGCAGTAGGCTACGCAGTAGGTCGGAGACAATTGTTGTATGTTATGCTTACATCTATAGTTCGAAGCATATTTTCGGATTGTGTATTATTTTATCATGCATTTCAAGTAAAAAGTGCTCAAATTTGTTTTGACGCATACTATCCTTGTATTAGTAACTGTTGGGTTAGGCCACGGGGTCTACATAAAATTGTATACCTTAATTGGGGGTCAACGTGCAGAAAAGTTTGAGAACCACTGATTTAACTAAATCATGGATCAAACTTCAAATGCCACCCGTTTAAACAGTGAAACAAACGAATATTTCTTCGCTCCACCGGCAAGCGATAACAGCGTTAAAATGCTCTCTGGCCAAAATCGTTTTGCTGTGTCCTGTTTGATAACGCATTGACAACTGTGGTTGTAAAACGATGTTTCAAGTTAAGTCAGGTGTTAGGCCTGTACAAATGGTGGACTTTATGAATTCAAAATACTGTTGCTTCTTTCATCATTTCTGCTCCAGCCACTTCAAAACAAAAACTGCCGAGTTTTGCGTGATATCGATGGCACGAAATGATGAACTCTTGTTTGAGATCGCAGTTTTAAAACTGTATGTTTTCATCAAACAGTAGTGATAAAGGTGAAAATAGGCTTGGGGCCCTTGGAGATACAAGCCTATACACGCCATCTTTAGTTATTCGCCGGCTGAATAAATCTTAAAATACATTTTAACCATATTTCCTGTTTTTGCTTCATCTTGTATCGTTTGGCAACTTTATAAACTTGTTCTTGCCTCAGCTTATCGCTGTCAAATGTTCTTATAGCTGATGGTTACATTTACCAGGTTACTAAAAGGCAAATCGATGCAATATATGATTACTACAGAAGCGAAGGTGCTGACGAGGTGCTGTTTACCATCTGCAATGTGGATAAAAAAAGGGTTCATCATTCAGTTCAGCAAGTATGATGAGAAAAAATCATATACAGTAATTCATTTATTGTTGTTATCGCGAAACAGGTTTTCCATGAAGGCACTTGGCTTTCCACCAAGGCTTCACTTCTGTTTCCTAACTGTGCGTGAATGAATTACGAATATGTTCAGTTTTTCGCTATAACCGCTGTTTGCCCAACGGTGCGGATGGATACATGGCTTGTTCGCGCCACACAAATATGGGTGCTATTCTTCGCGCACATCCCGTTCATGGTGAATCGCGCATTCAACGCCGCGCTAGCCGAGAGCTTATAACCCTTTTTGTCTCAAATATGCATTTCACACCAAATTTCAGAAATCCGGAAGAAGTCTTGTTTTTCTCACTTTTTATTCTAATCAACATGCAGTTAATGTTTCTGCTCTTTTGTGTTTTATTTCTTAGTGGTTTTGAGTCAGAAAAATGCACGAATAAACCTCCTTTTCAAGACCCTTTTCCAAGTCACGCCTTTAACTTTCTGCCGACCAAATGTGTGAACCTATACGGCAGACCACACAAAAAAAGTCTCTGGAGAAGTTGTCAATGATGTGAAAGTCGAAGAGGGTGATAAATTTTAGCTGGCCGGGTCGTTTCATCCGCATGTCGTAAATATAACCTCGATAAAACAGTGTGGCATGGATCGCTTGAGTTACGTAAGTCCCTACTTTCGGAAGGGACTTAACTCGAAAACTGCAACGTGGTATTTTTGCTACAAGCAATTTATGCTTTTTTTTAGGCAAGCGTAAAATTTTATTGGCTAGTCCTGGTTGCTGTTTTTGCGTGGAGTTCTCTAGATCAGTGGTCTCCAACCTTTCCATAACCGCGGACCGGTCAACGTTTGACAATTTTACCGCGGCCCGGGCGTACTCTCGCAACAGTGCTTCAGTTGGAAGAATCGACCAATCACATGCCCAGAAAGCGAGTGGTGTCACCACCAAATACATTTCGCAATTTCGTGGCCCAGAGTTTGGGGACAACTGTTCTAGATGACCACGAGAAAAGCCGCTTTGTAAAAGCAGCGCAGTTGCAAAAGAACGGCATGATCTGAAATTGCAAACGACTCTCAGTGCACTGACTTTATCGTTGGCAAGACTATTTTCCTATCACTTTTGTGCCACAGATAGTTCCAGCCTGCGCCGATATTGTCAGAACATGTCGGCGATACAATAGAATCGGCGACGTCGACCTGCATATGATGGTTGCCGGCTTGCCCAACGTCGGGAAGTCGTCTTTGATAAAAGCGATTCGCATGCAGTACCTGAACAAAAGCAAAGGTGTGGGAGTAGCAGCATTGCCTGGACATACGAAGAAACTCATGCATCGCATTAAGGTCGCAACTGTTGGAAAGTGAAATAACATTTGCACATCAGCGATGTGAATCTTCAAGTGACTTGTACTCTCCAGGTCTGTGATAATCCAGCTCTGTATTTGTTGGATACCCCGGGAATATTTCAGCCAAGGGTTACCGACTTGGAAGTGGGAATGAAACTGGCCATCTGCCGAACTGCCAGTACTCACGTTTACGACGAAGAAATTGTAATGGATTATCTGCTGTTTCTTCTAAATCGAAAAAAAGAATTTAAGTAAGTAGCGAAAGTTTGGCCGTCGTAAACGAGTTTGGTGAATGCTGATTCACCAAAGTGTTTTGTTTGTATAATTATTCCTTTTTTTTGCTGTGATCAATGCTTCTGTTGCAGGTATGTTACGCACTTCAATCTTCCGGGGCCCATCGATGACGGCAGAACTGTGCTGACCTTGATTGCGAAAGACACCAACAGATACTGTCTTCAGCGTATTTTCACCGGTACAGGAACAAAAACGATCGAAGTACCTGACTTGAAAGCTGTCGCCAACAAGTTTCTAAGCGCATACAGGAGCGGTGCAATAGGAAAATGTCTGTTGGACGACGTATGACTTAACAACTCAGGTTGGGTCAAATTCCTCGAAGCAGTCTTCAGGGCAGTTCCAGGAAGAAGTTGCAACGCCGAACATCAGTGGAAAGTGGATCGGTATTTGCACACACAGGCAACCAGTAGCCATTCATTGTAGCCGACCAAACATGTTCAAGGGTAAAAACAAGTGGTTTTCATTTTCAGAGTAACGCAATGCGCGTTGAAATCAGTGGGGACCGTCGTTCATCTTGTGTAAACATCCAATCGCTGCATTTCCAATCATCTGTTGTGCAAAAACACCGCATAATGTCGTTATTGGCATTGAATGGCTGTTATCGGAAATACCTTGAATAGCATTGTAGCACTAGGTCATCGTACGCGGTGTTCTGCAATTTTCAATGAATTGTATGAGTGTTGCTTGGTAACTTTTCAAGATTTTGTCAAGGTCGCACGATATTTGCGCTGAGACACGCTTAGAGCGACACGTAAATCTGTTACCCGCACTTCCATGGTTTCTACCTTTACGTACTAGTGTTAAGTTTTGTGGAAGAAAGTTCCCTAAAATGTCATCTTTGAACACACTACATCAATGCTAAGGTGGCAGCGGAAGTTAATGGACAGTCCTGTGCTGAACACAAAAAAACTGTTTGAGATAAAGATGAAAAACAAAGATTTGGTAGGAAGCAAGGCTATGTAAAAGGGCACATCAAAGAAGTAAATTATCTGGAAAAGGCAAATGGAACGACCTGGTTCGAACAAACGAAATGTAGTAGGACTCTACTGTAACGTCACGTATGGGACTGGAGAAAAAGCGTCGCTCTAGACGCATGTCGTTTCAGCCGAACGACAATAAATCGTTTCTAAAATGGCGTTGAATGCCCGACCCTAGCAAGGGCTAAAGGTGTTCTTTGATCGTGACTGCCGCTTACTGTATCGCGTTTTCGCGTATATTTTGAGGGAAAAAACTCAGAAATTATTTTGTCTTTATTTTTCAAAACTGCAGTCAACGTCATCATTGGGATATCGAAATCTTTTGTAAGTTTTGCCACTTTCCTACCGTTTTCGCTATTGAACAAAACAACAATGTCATACTTTTCTATAATGAGATATTGCTTCTTGTGTTCGACAATTTACGCACTGTTTCACCAGGACTGTCGATCAAACAGACTACAGTCGCAACAATCCCAATACAGTAACACTCATGTAACGATTTGCCGCAAGTGTTGCTGATGGAGCAATCCTTGATGCCATTTTTACGTCACACCTGTCAGGGCTCAACGATTCTCCGCTTAACTGCGCCCCTATTCGGTCATAAAAGAATTGTGTAGTGGTTGCACATAGCCGAACTTATACTTGAAACTCTGAAGCAGTGGTGCTCAAACTTTTTGGCTCGTGGGCCACATTTGTCTTTCAGAAACCCTTCGCGGGCCACAAGAATTAATAATCTCAATAATAATTCTCTAAAAAATTCTCTGGAATGATTAAAGTGTTAAGTTTTCTTTCCAATGAAAATTGCTTCGCGGGCCACTCCAGAGGGCCTTGCGGGCCACGGCTTGAGCACCACTGCTCTGAAGAAAACTCGCAACTGTCGTTATGAACCAGTGGTTACCAAACTGGTATGCATACCACCAGTGATACGCCAAGGCCTTCGAGGTAGTGGTAGTACGTGAATAGGCCTACTTTCCGTTTTCTCCACAAAAATCTACGGTATATTCACAGCTGTAGTTTTTACTTAACGGGTTCTGTTAATAAATTGCTGAATTTTGTGTACTTCCCTTGTTGGGTTTCAAGATGGCCATATTTCTCACAGCTGTTTCGTTCATGTTGCGTTTGCGTCAATCCTGGTTTTCCTACATTTTTATTGAATAACATTTGGTTGATTGAGTTTTCCTGGAATAAGGTGGTACGTGGTGACAGTATGGGACCTACAAATTGTACGCGATAAGAAAAAGCTTGGAACCACTGTTATAAGCAAAATATTCTGCGGGTACCGACGACAAAGCGTCGTTGTCGGTGAAATGACGATATATATCCCAATTCGAATGCACGTAGCAGACGGGAATTCTGCCGGGGCCGACGAAAAAGCGTCGCCAATCAGAGGCGCAGCCAGAATGAGGCCGAAGAGGCCATGGCCCCCCCCCGAAAAAACTTAAGATTTTTCGCTGGTGTTTTATATCAATCTCAACTGTTCGAAAACAAACGCAAGGAACAGTCGGACTCATGTAGTGTCGTGTTCTCTCACTGACCAAGGTTTAACGTGACTTGCTGCGAGTGGATGCGAAACTATACGACTAAAGCATGCAATTTTGTTAGCAAAGTTGCCAATCAATGCGGACAGCACCAGCTGAGGTGTAGCCTGAATGAAATGGAAGGGCGCAGCTTTCTTGCAAAGGAGTACAAATTCAGTTGAGACATTTTTGAGAGGATTATTTGTATGAAGTACCAAATGGAAACATGCTTGGTGAAGACATGATCAACCCCAAGTGCACCACGCAATGGAGTGTTATGCAACAACGCAATGTTTCTCACAGCAGGGTTGGCATTGTGGCTAGTTGGTATGCGATGCCAGGTAATGATATAGGTTCTCAATTTTGAAATGAACAGCAAGTCACTGTCAGCGCAGCACACAAACTTTGTTAATACCGCATTTCTTATAGTTTCAGAGAGCAAATATAAAAAATCATTAGCAAGCAAACCATTACTAGCCGCCAAACAGCCATGTTGATATTGTGTGAAAGATGGTGTTGACTCTTCGTTGGTCTTTAGAGCAGAACATGACAGATGGATATTTACGTGGTGCAGTGAGCCAATATAAGGCCTCCAAGAGAAGGTTTTTAGCGGGAACAAACCCATTTGGGGCCCCTAAGACTTGCAAAATTATTTTAAAATAAATAAAAATTGAGGCTAATTAATGTGCGTCATACTTCAGCAAAAAGTGCTCGTTTATTGATCATATGAAACATTACGTTAAAACATAACGGTCTTCAAGAAATGTGACCATATTACCCAGTGGCGTATCTATGCAAAATTGCGCCCATGGCAAAATCGAAATATGCGTCCTTTTTACTGGTATGCTCAGTGCCGTACCAGCCCAACTCTGGCTGCCCCCCAAAATGCTTACAAGAGCCCCCCTAATGGTGATTTATAAAAAAAGTTTTCGACGTTATGCTACATCTCGAGGCCGAATGGCCTTCAAAACAAAATATTCTAATTGCAGACACAATTTTGGCAGAATCAGGCCCGTAGCCAGGTTTCAAGGTTTGGGGGATGCAAAATACATTTTCAGTGAGAAAGATTTTAATATTTATCATATGCTTCAAACAAATTTTTCTGAGCACAACAAAATTTGGGGGGCACAAAAACAGATGTCGGGG
>Ga0210059_1001357_pt1 | contig 36535 bp, 20 predicted proteins | sample Ectturendosymbi2_FD_188042 | JGI IMG/M metagenome (GOLD analysis project Ga0210059, IMG submission 188042) | Ecteinascidia turbinata endosymbiont from Florida, USA - Sample 2 (SPAdes) (version 2) | ecosystem: Host-associated > Tunicates > Ascidians > Unclassified | place: Key West, Florida... | reverse complement strand
TTAGCAGTGACGTCACCACCTCTAACTTAACTTCCAAACCAAACGCAACTGAAAAGAAGTGGCCAAAGTTGTATGTAGTGTTTGAAAGCGCCCGCGTTGGTGGTGTACTCCTTGGCACAATGGCACACTTTGCACCTTCACGTCTTCTCTACGTCACGTAACCGATGGTTTCGTCACAAACGACCAACCCTGAATGTCTCAGAAATATTGCTTCTGTGAACACAGCTTTCCAAGCAGATATGAGACCAAAGTGATAATATTTTTATTGTGTGTGCCTTTTGTCGTGTCGTGTATTTTCTGTAGATTTTAATAAAAAAACGTTCACCAAGCGCTTCCTGGCTTCGTCGTGACTTCTGCCTCAAAGCGAGCAAACAGATGTTTTTAACTTCGAGCTTTTAGCGACTATTAAAACGCGTCCTCCGTCTGGTGTGAAACGCCTTCGACGCAGTGGTGGGTTTAGGGTGATACGAATGAGTCGCTTGTGAAGCTCCCACTTTCAAAAAAATGTCGTTTGAGTTTTGTGCTTGTTCATACATGCGGGGTTTCCTTATCAATTTTGCTTCAAAGCAACGCTTCAGCTTCATTCAGGTTGGAACGTATCAGTACCGTTGTATTAGTTTTTGCAATATGTTACTGTACTCTACAAAAGATTTGCATGTAGTAGTGTAGGCAGGGTTGCGGAAGTAAAATATCCGACTACAAAATTTCCGGCCTTTCCAAATCTCCAACTCCTTAAAAAAGAAAGCCGTGCACTGTAACACTGTCATCTCGTGCGTTGAAGAAACAAAACGTTTTCCTTTTCGGTGAAACAAAATGCAAAACTGAAGAAAAACATTTAGAATAGAACTTGTACTTATGGAGATCACCCCACCGACTACAAGCTTGTCTACAACTTTTTTTCAACCTCACTTTGTGCGAGTCCACCTAAGTCTAAAGTAAAGCATGTTCTAAACATCATACATATGACTGATATTCATTGACATTGTCAGCATAACAACCGTGTTAATGGATACTTAGATACAACCAGCACAGCCCATTAAAGCAAGAGTAATGCACGTCAATTTGCAATTAGACAGCTTTGGGCGATGCAAGCAGTAAGACACATTCTTGCGTATCAGATCTAGTGGGTGGTGAAAACGCAAGACATAAAGTGCATTTAGACAAAAGATCTACGTTTGGAGGGGTTAACTAAAGAATTGCTTTCCTTGTCGAACAGGATCGTGTATATTACTTGAGCATACTAATCTCAGCAGGAGTATATCAGCCTGACTAAATGTAACAACTAGCCACGAACTTGAAATCAAATTCTCACTGACAGCATGGGCGAAAATTTGCAGAACGAACTAAGCAGCGTCAAACGCTGAACACGTGAAAACGTTAAACTGCGGAAGCGCAACATCAACGTCAAGTGTCCGGTTCAATTTACCTCAAAAGTTGGCCATAAATTGGTCATTTTAGAAATGTTGTTGATCGTCTTTTTATGACTTGCCAGTTACAAGCACGTTGGCACCAAACACGCCTGAATGTCAACCAACTAATTTTTCATTCAAACTGTTCCACAAAGTAGGGTCATTGATGATTGTCGAGCAGGAAATGAAAGTACTTTGTTTTTTATCAGGGATATATGGAAATCCGTTGATTTGCATTTACACTGAGCGGTATATTTTGCAACGGATAGGCGCCTTTGCTAAAATTTCGCAACGTTATATCATCAAGTTGGAAGCAGTTCTTTCTTACAACCCTTCTCTCGCAACATGCGAGACTGTTCTATAGCGAGTATAGCTTTGCACTTGTGACGTGTACTGGCAGGCACAGAAAATTGATTGTAGGCGGGTGTTACGAGAAGGATACGTGTTGCTGCCGGTTTTATCACGGGTAACTACTGTCTCCAAGCAATGTCTGTCACTTTCCGAGGCTCCTGTGACACAAATCTGACCATGAACCGACTGGAACGAAGTTAGTGGAGTTTTATAACCTACAGGATTTATGAGTCAAAAGCAGCTATAAAATTTCAAGGCCGCAACGTGATCACCATTCGCTTTGCTTTCGTGGTGAGGAGGAAAGATGAAGCTTTTCGTAGTTATCACAATCTTGGGAACATCGACAGGTAAGCTGAATAAGCTAATGATTGCCAAAGTTACATAACTAAATTTCGGTATAAATCAACGTAATTTGCAATACTGAAATTCAGGCTTTTTATAAATTTGATTCCAAAGCTTAAGTTTTTATGTAGTTATAGAACCAAGTCACAGTTTTTAAACGGTATTTCACTTCTACCAGCATCAAGTTTGTGACAAGATGAGATTGTTTGGTATACTCTGTTGACTTATGTCTCTTACCTGCAACATATAAATTTATTCCACGTCAATGCTTGATCTCTTTTCTGTCCTTTTTCTGTCACCCTTAATATCTGTCCATGGTGATAAATAACTGTTTTTGATAAATGACGTACAGCAGCGGTTTTGCGGACGACCTCTTTTAAACATTACATTTGTGACGCATCCTCGAGTAATATCAGTCACGTGAGTCTGCTAATTATCTCGTAACTTTGACTTTTAGCGTGCAGTATCCGAAGAACACAGTCACAAGCTACCTGTTTGAACTCTTAACCAGGTTTTTGCTGCGCCCTCAACCGCCAGCAAATACAGGGAAAGAATAGCTGACAGACAATCTGTGAAACTTTTGTCTTGTTGCTGCTTTGTGATTTGGCCAGTTTTTTGATGAAATCATGTCTGCAAATCAAGTGGGTGTCACAACTTCCAGGCACGCAAAAGCATTTTGTTGCTCTATGGCAGTCATGAGGAATTCGTGGCTAACGTGGCTGAAACCATTACCCCGCAATTTTTCTGAAAAAGACCCTCGCACTCCGTCGCGGTTTTGCATGGGTCCGTTGTTAATGGAATCAGCAGTTTGAAAAACCACAGATAAATAATTTTAAGTGAAAGGCATGGTTAATTCAACGTATGTTCGTTTTACATATAGTTTGGCCAATGCTCACGTCAAAATTCTTTTGAAGTTTCTCAACAGTTATTGTTGCAGTTGCTTTTTATTTGAATGAGAGCTGATGGTGCGCATCATCAGCTGGCGAAATAGATACTCTGATAAGATCGTAGTGTTTCATTCTTAGATGTACGTAGAAGGATTCTCTTCAATAAACAGTTATTGTCACATGATAAATGCCGCTTTGAAATTGCCTGCGGAAGCAAGGGAAGTAATTTGCTAGTCTGAGTAGATTTTGTGGCAGCAATCGTATAATATTGAAAAAAAATGAAAAAAACAAACATCATATGTGAAAAAAAGTTGAGTAAACTACCTTTGCCTTTTCAAATAAATTTGCTACTTTACGTACTGTGATATGATCATAAATTTTACAACTTTGTGAAAATTAACGGGTTTGTTTCGAGTGAATAAGTTCCTTAGCCAACAAAACGTGATTTTGCAACAAACTAATCGAATTTCATATAACGGAACCAATGATCGAAAAAAGTTTAGTCAAGGATATGAAATCAAAAGTAGCATTGCTGAGTAACCAGAGCTATAGTGTGGCCGTGAGACGTCCTCGCATGTCCCGAAATTTTTAGAGTCCGGCTCCCCTCTTGATTTGAGCTTAATGCCACGCTCCTGATCCGGCTAAACATCTGCAGACTTTAATTCTGACTTCTGTTTCCTCTCCGAAATCGTCCAGCAACTCAAAGCAAATATTCATCTTCACGTTCCATTTAGTCTGCAAAAAAACGTCATGATATTTTTGCATTTGATGAAATGGATCCTTCAGTCGCTCAAATTGAAAGGATATCTGTAAAACCTCGCAACATCCATTGGCTTTTTTCACATTCCACAAATATCTTGTTTTAGATTGTGCACGCAAGGGCGTACGCAAGGGGGACTTGGGGTTAAACCCCCCCTTGAGCTTGATATTTTACAAAAGCTGTATTACCTTCGCAAAAGAGATTAATTGTTTTGCATACTTTTTGCTTGTTAATTTGTCGACTTAATGCAAATACCATGGAATAAATTGGCATGCAAGTTTCAAGGAACATTGCAAATGGGCCAAAAGGTAATAATTAGGTTTTGGTGGGAATCTGGGTTATCGACTGCGTCCAGAAACCATCTCACCACTTTTTGAAGACCTTTCGTCCACTACGCATGTTTCAGATTGTTCCGCGGTAGTTCACTTTATCCAAAACAGTTGTCTTTATATTTGTCTGCTATGGCTGATCAGCGCATGCGTTGACCCCATTGGCTACATTAATAATTTATGTAACATGATAGAACTGTTGCACGAGTTCAAAAACAGCCGTTTTTCAAATAAAACCATTCAGGTGTTTGATAATGTCTCAGCAGGGAGGGATAAACGAAAACTTAAGGTTTGCCGGACGTCTATACATAACAAAAATTTAAAGTTTTCTTGCATACTTTATGCGTATTCTCAATTCTTGTGTAGTTTAGCAAGATTCGATCTTGCAAACCGGGGTGTGCGTCAGCCAGTCCAGCCGCACACTTTCTATGCCCGACTGCTCGTATTCGACAAGACATTAGCGCAGCGTCTTTTTGCCGTTGTAAATTGCTCTGACGCAGTGATTAGTGTGTTTTACTGCCCTGTTTTGACACGCAGCCTGATATTATTGCAATTATGAACTGCTGTGTGGTAGCGTTGAGTTTATTTTCCTCCGATATTCTAACTTGGAGCGCTATTAGTTTATATTCAGTGCAATGACACATAAAATAAGGGCAGTGCGTGCAGAAGAATATAGGTATTACGTCAACAAACTTCGCCAAAACGTTAGTTTGGAAACATGAACATGACGTCAAATTGTGACGTCACAAACAGCGCACACCAAATGCAAATGACCACCATATGCCACTGAATGAAACCCCCATGGAAATTTTCTGCGTACGCCATTGTAGTACACACGCATGTTGCCATGAAGATAAAAACCCGTGGTAGAACTCACTTATGTCAGGCTTTTTGTTCTTAGCAAACACGGATTTTATTTAGTCTAACGCACAAAGATGACTTGACTGCAGAGTGTTCTGAACTGTACGCAAGAGGAAAGGAAATAAGGCCTAATGCCACAGTTAACTTCAACGTGCAGTGGAGGCTAGCGCCAACTCAAGGAGTAGCATCAGCAGCGGTAATGATACTCGTTACTCCACCCTAGTGTCACAGTATAGCAAGATGCAACTACGGTAATATTTTATTGGGGAACACGTTCCAATCCATTCCGTTATGTTTGACTGCAGCGAACGTCACTATAGTCCCTTTCTGTTTTGGTAAAACTTGAAACTTTGACTCCGGGCCGCTGCTCCGCTGTAAGTACATACTGTAACTGGAGTCCACCTCGGCACTTCTGTTTTGTGATCATCTCTTTTATATCGACTAAAATTAAATGTTAAGACAACTGTTTGCGATCGTTACAAAAAAATTAAGTGCTTGTTAACTCCTTCCCCGTGGGCTCTCGTGACAATAGTCATCATTGTCATTAGAGGCACAATCTAACAACCATGTTCTGTAATTACATTAGTTATTTTAGCAAAGTGCTGTTATAAACTGGTGGTTATTTTTCCCTTGCGTTGTATGATATTGTTTAGGGATTGAACCAGCGCAACGCTGCTGAGGGCTGGCATGTACGCTCTTTATATGTTTGCAAATGAAGTTGCCATCCCGAGTGGACTGTTGGGCGCTACCTGCAAATCAATCTGAGATCACAACTATGGGTAGAAAAAATTTTGGCGGTTTAACTGTTCTTAACTTTTTCTTTAATCAGCTCAGAACACTTACAGGAAAAAAGGAAATTATGCTGATATATTTTGCGTTTAACTTTCACTGGAGTGGCTACAAGTGAATATTATTCTTGAAGCAAACTCAGCTTTCAAAACAAGAGAACAAATGTGTTTGCTCCCGTTAACATCTGAATTCTCGTTTGTTGTGAACTGTAGACCAGCAAACTTGACGAGCATTGCGTAGGGTCGTGATTTTCAACCGGCGTTCCGCAGGAAGATCGTCAGCTGTTCCGCGCGAAATTCATCATTGAAGTAATTATCCACTATCACCAGTTCGAAACTTCCATATATTACGTGAGCAATGATCAAAGTGTTCCGTAGCTCAGAAAATTTTGAAAAACACCGTGTTTGCAGGGCGCAGATGCCTGGAATATCGATCAATCCCGGAAAGAACCTAAATTCACTTTCACCCTGATTTTAATTATGTGGTTAAGCAATCACAAACGTGAACAGATGGGCAAAATCAGCGTGTTTCAGGTTATTGATCTTTGGGAGGCTGATTTTCTGTGGCAAAAGTGCTTTTAGAGGCAAAAAGTAATACGCTAAGAAAGACAATGAGCACCTACAAGGGCAACTGTTGTGGCATTCCATTAATTTTTTTGGCTGGAGTAACGAGCACTTAAACGTTTTACTTTCAGTTCGTACTAAGGCCTCAAAATGAATCCTTAATCTGCTCAATCACAACGTTTTTGTTTTTAAAATTTGTTAAACTACTATTTAAGTAATTTCAGCTTTGCATTGCTGGGAATGCGAAAACGCGATTGGAAACGAAGAATGTTTGAAAACCGGTTCATTGAAAAAGTGTCAAAGTAATCAGGTAATCTTTGTTAGTTCTAATTTTTTATGTCAGGTAAATTTTACGAGCATATTTTTTAAATCGTTCTAGAAAATAAAGAGTAACTACAGTAAATTTTACAGTTGCAAACCGGCTCATTTCGCAAAGCAGTTTATCAACCTTCCAAATAACGGTTATGCCAATGCAGGTGCACCACGAAATAATACGAGATAGAATTCTCACGACGTTTTTTACACAACGTTTTCTATAAAGTCATCTGATATCCGACGAAATTTGCAAAATTTTTCCTTAGAAGCAATTTAAGTAAAGTGAAGAACAAACAAAATGCCATCCTTTTCTTGGGAAATATAATTTCAACGTACTGTATGGTTTTTCTCCATTATTTCCAACCAACTTCACAGGCTTTACTCCACAACTTTCACAGCCCTGACGTTTGGTGTTACCCGCATCTGTGATGTTTTTTAGGCTGTTTTGTTGCTGATGTCCGAACCAATAAGCGTACCGTGACTCTGTGTGCTGTGCTCTGTTCGTGTGTGAATCTTTCATCACGCTGTTCTGTACGCCCTCCCGTTTATTTAAAATGTTCTAACGTCGGTTTTAGCAAGCCTGCCAAGTTCAAATCAGACACGGCGGGTGGGGTAAAAGCATCATGGTTTCAAAAAAATGCAAGCAAGCGCACGCTTGTGAAAACAATTTCATTCAGGTGAGTTTGTATTTTTGGTGAAGCGGATTTAAGCTGTGTAGAAAAGTTATGATAACAAAAGAAATGCAAAATTTATTTGTTATAAGAGATTTTTCTACTGTGAAGTATACAGAATTGGTTTGGAGACGACAATAGCTATTGCTACATATGTTCAAACGGTAGGAACATTTTTCATTCGATTACCTCTAATGCATACACTTGTTAGCATTGCAGTTCGGAGTTTACTATAACCAAAACTAATGCTTTTGGCATGAACGTATAATATCAGGTTTTACTAAAGTTTGAAAAACATTACCCAAGAGTCAAAACTTCCAAAGGATGACTCAACTATACGTTTGTTGCTTTGTATTCGAGTTATCCTTTGGAAATTCAGTTCTAAATGCAATAAAAAATACCAAACCTAATTCACACCTGACTGAGCATATGTTTATGACGTGAAGCAGTACGAGAGGTTAGAGGATTGTAATCAGCTTTCATTTCCAACGCTATCTCCATCTCTCAACTTTATTGAAGATCAGATAACGCGAGAAAAAAACAGTGAAAATGCAGTCGTGTACAGATCGCTGTTGTTACATCAGAGCATACTTTGTGGTGCGATAGATTACTTTGCTGAATTCATATTCTTCTAAAGGATTTTTACGTTTGAAACAATTGCCAACCTTAACTTCAGGTCATCAACAGCATGATCTACACACAGGGGTTCCCAACCTGTGATACGCGTACCACCAGGGCCACGCGGAAGTCTTCCAGGTATTGGCAAAAACCTGGATTCACAGCTTTCTAGTTTATGTATCGGGCTTTGTTTCTAAATAAATAAATTTTCCTATCGCCTGCTATTCCTATTGTATCGTAACATTATGACTTTTGATGCGCTGTTAGCAAATTTACGCCACACATCGACCAATTTGGGCAAGGTAAACAAAAATCTCATTAAATTTTGTCATGGTATTTTATTGTTATTTTAATGTATATTATTATTCTGAATAAACTAAGATTCGATCAAATTAGTCGTTCTGGAAGACATGGTGCGTGTTGACAATACGGGGTACCCAAGCGGTACGAGATCGTAAAAAGGTTGGGAACCCCTGTCCTACAGCAACCTTAGCACGTCATCAACAGCATTGTTTGCGTTCTCTGCATTAAGTGCTTCTGCGTGTGTTTAACTTCCACGACTGGAGTTGTCCATAACAAAACCGGAAAATCTAAATGTTGTCCAACTAATCTTCATTTTTTCCTGTTTCGACGTTGAGGGCTGGGTTCAATCAAAGGAGTTTTTCAATAATGTAACATTTAACGAACAAAAATGAATTGCGTGTGAAAAAATGAACTGAAAAAAGAAATGTAGAATTTTCATTGAAAAAAAAAAAAAAAAAAGTTTGTGAGCTGCTGCTAAGTCAGATGTTTGCTAATGATCAATGAGTTTTTGTCTAGAGAAAAACACGAACTGCAAATTTTTTCCAATCTTAATTTGCCAATAAGAGAAGCTAAGCTTAGGTAAACAAAAATTTGACACGTGTTAATATAAACATGATTCAATTTGTTTATCGCTTTTTGAATAAATCGATGAACGTCGTTTTAACCTTTTTTCTTTTTTTGTATATAAAACGACTTTCCATTCTTTGCACCATCTTTTGCAACCCGCTGCAATGAAAACAACGGTCAAGAAAAGCAGTGGTTCCCAACCTGTCTAGGCTTGCGGCATCCTGCAGAAGAGAATTATATTTTGCGGCACCCAGTGGCGAACCCATACAATTTTGCTTCAAGGTTTGATGACAGTTTGAAAATGTATTTTTACTAGTATATTAAGAAATGCATTAGCTCGCGGCACCCCTGGGTATTGTAAATGGCACCCTAGGGTGCCGCGGCACCCCGGTTGGGAACCACTGAAGAAAAGAATAAAGACGATCAATTAAAGATTGTTTCATAACTTACCAGAAGACCATTTCCAAGTTTATGATTGCAACTATTGCAACGGACTTTTGTGGCACAGTTCAATTTTAATGAAGCCACTTGTGCCATGACAGCCATGTCACTGGTGACTTACTTTAATTAACATATCACTTAATGTGTAACAATACTGACTTTTCAGAACCCCGGCAATGCTTGGAGTCCACGTCAGTGTAATCGGAAAAGCCCATCTTCGCTATGTACTTGCTGCTGCCATACTGACGAGTGCAATAAGGGTCTTCTGTCTTGCTGGGATCAAAGTCAGTACAAGAATAGAAAGCGTCTGACTAAATTTTATTCGTGAAACATACTGTAGCCTTTGTTTGCGGCCATTTAACAGCACTTTGCTGAGCCAATAACCCTGTATGGAGTGAAAGAATAGCTCTAGTCTAAGTGGTTACAGAATTTTTTTTTCGAAAGGACCAGATCGTTTGGACAGCTGTAACGTTTTTAGCTACCATTGCCTGTGATCTTCTATAATAAACTGTTTGCAAACTTTTTACCGCAGTGCGAGGACGGTGCATTTTGCTGTATGAGTGGAACTTTGAATAAAATTGATTTAAACAACCTAATTTCTTAACAAAACGTTGAGATTTATACAAAGACTTGAAGTTTATTGCTGGAATTCTTACCAGAGTGAAGAATTGCCACAACCATTTGCTCTGTTCAGTGGCTGTGCAAGAAATAAAAATTGGTCATTTGCAGCTCTTTTATACTGAGCAAGATCTTGTCTGTAGTAACTTATGTTTACCCTTTCGAAGTTGGTTCCGATTATGTTCGCACAAGAAAGTTCAAGGTGGTTGAAACTTTCGTTATATCCATTATTTTTTATCAGTTTTAAATTAAAACTTTTTGCTGATTTGCTTCTGAGCCGAGTGTATCACTTTATTAGGTCGAAAAGTATCGGACTCGCGTGAGAGTTACTTGAAATTGGTTTTAAGTATTTGCCTACAGTTTTGACTGAAATTTCGAGACTCGCTAAGGCAGCGTTACATAAATAAAATGAGATATCTACATATACGTCTACTACTGATTACAGAAGTAAGGTGTGAACCATTACCGTTAAGCCCAATAAACGGTGCCGTCTGGTGCTCTGATGAAAATGAGTTGGGGAGTAAATGCTCATTCACCTGCATCGAAGGCTTTCAACTATATGGAGCAGCCAGTACCTTCTGCGGTAAGTTTCTGTTTTAATAAGCTTGTGTTTCAAAGTATCATATCTGAGCGTATCAAAACACGCGCTTATAAACAGGTATACTTGTCGTATGAAATTACAAATACATGCACCACATCACTTAACGTTGTTTTGAACCTATTTAATCTTTAAATCGTTTCATCACAGATCACTTGGCGATTGAAAACAAATGTTAGGCCCTGCCTTGCGCATATTTTGAAGCTATGTTTTCTGGCGTGTTCCAACAAATCTTGATTTATTACCACATGTTGCTGCCTCCTGGGTTATTGGCAGTGGCTGCGTCTATGGACGAATAGCAGCAACTGCTGCCAAACTCGAAAGCGAACTACAAAAACGTGAAAGCCTCGAAAGGCAAAAATGCGTATGTGTTGAATTGAGAATAAAAACTTGCAAGCGCGACTGAAAACTTGGTATACGTATATTTCGGATGCTTGTGATGTCACCCACTGGTCATTCAATTCATGATGTGGAGATGATTCGCTAACCTTCCGGCAAATGTACACCACAAGACTTTATTTAAAATGAAAGATAAAATAAATAACTGGCTGGAATCAAATGTTCATCAGCAGGCGCCACAAACCTTTGTCTATACAAGTATTATGGCGGTGCAGATTCTTTGTAACAGTTTGAACGTTCTCTTATCCTGGTTAGTAAAGTTTTGTTTTGGACACTTATACAACAATTCATGGGTGGCGGAACCTTTTTCAAAGTGGGGGGACACAAGTGCATGTTAAAAAGAAATTGTAGGAAATTTTGTGGTTTGAATTGGCAAATGTGATGTCACAAGCATTGGAATATGACGTCATTACGTATACAGCATATGAAGGTCTAAATTACACTATTTTAGACAAAACTGCACCATTATGAAAACGCATCGCTGAACCACCTGAAATTCCAATAGGCTGTTACAGGGCCGACCCAGGTCATCAGCGTCACTCGGGCTCATCATACGATTTATTCTTACTGAATAAAACAGTTCGAGGCTTGCGTCACTGAAATTTTTTTTGCTTTCATTCAGGCTGGCTTTATCGTTGCCCTGTGACGTTATGTTATGTAACAATAAATGAGAAATTCTCATAATAATTTCTCCATTGTCCAGTAACCTACGTCACAGACCAAGATAACGCCACAGTGACGGTTCTAAGGGGAGGCCTGGATGGGCCATGGCCCTTCCCAGATTTTCGGCTGGCCCCCTGCTTGACCCCCCAATTTTTTGCTTAATTTCACGTTTAAGTTCGTTTGATTGACATACACAGCAGATAACTTTCAGACAGAAAAATTTTAAACGATTTGAAGACTTTCTGGCGGCGGTTCTGACGATATTCACAACCCTATGTTGGGTTTGATAGGGTTAATCATAGCAAATCAATCTTCAATACAACGGAAAATCACTATGCAGGAGAGATATTTATGTTGGCGCCCCTACTTTTTTCCTTGGCCACGCAGTGCCCTCACTTTTTTCATTCTGGAATCGCCACTGTAACGCCAGTAAGCCATCCGCTTACTAGGCTCATTCATATTAGCCCGAGTTGTTGGACAATTTATCGTTCGTTTGAAACTACTCTCGAAATGGGAACTGTCCATTGTATTGAACTTCAAATTCAATGTACTATACAAATCCATTGCTTCAAAAAAGATTCAGTCCGCTATGAATTATTTTTCAAAAAATACTTAGCTGCATAGGAAAAAAATACTTAGCTGCAAAAATACTTAGACACCTCGGACTCTAATGAATGAGCCCGAGTAAAGCGCGAGCGAACGAAGTCGTGGGAACGCCTACTACGAATGATATTGTTTTATTTAGGTCACCTGCAACATGGCCAGAGGCCAAACATGGACCGAAAATATATGAACAGTGACAAGGCCCAAAGAAAAGAGCCCGAGTTAACAACTTGGTGAAGTGGGACCTTGGGTGGTGGAACAAACATACAAAGCAAGCTTGCGTTCTCCGATATAAGTCGTAACCGAAAACTCGAGCTAAGCCCGAGGAGCCCGTATGCCGGAGTAGCCACTGGGCTGTTAAAAACACCGAGAACACAGATTAAAAACAGGCGAAAATGACACAGCATCGATACCTGTCTTAAACACATTCAAAATCACAACTTTTCTTCATCTTGAACGCAAAAGTATTATGACTGAATACTCAATCTACAACTGCATTAGCTACCGGAATGCAAAGACAAGATCATATGTAGCAACTAGCAAGTTGTCCGTAAGAATGCCAATTATGTTGCCAATGCAGAAATAAAATATAGCTATTTAGCGCTGCCAATACAAATACAAAAACCCAATTGAAAATGATCTGTCAAATATTTCATTTTGCGTATAAGATTCAGTAAAATTTCACACTATTTAGAATGGTGTCAAAACGCTTGAAATTACCCAAATTTTTTAATGGTGTGGCACGAACGTTTCCTACACACAAGCATATGGGTGTCGGAAGAGGGGCAGGAATTTGAAAATTTCAGCAAAAAATGCTGTTTTCTTAATTCCAAGTGCCAAAAAACAAATTTCACCACTTTTGGGCCCCCGTAGAAAAACGTTTGGAAAAATCCACTTGTGGCCTCCCCTGGAAAAATTCCTTCCGACGCCCATGCACACAAGCATGTAAAATGACAGCATTTTTATGAAACATTGTGTTGTATTACACCATCTGGCAACACTGTCCAACAACACCAATGCGGTAAGCAATCCATAGCAGGGTAACAGACTGTGCACCGTGTATTCTGCCAAACAATTACGAAATCCTGCCAAATTAACTGCCAAATTACAAATAACATGTTAGAAATAATATCGATAAAATACTTCCAAAATTCTGAAACGTTATTTTCATTAAGCGATTAACTTTATCACTGGAGCCAATACTAATTGTGTTACCTAAACTTAGGATCATTATCGGTCGAGACTCGCCTGCGATCTTTAGGCAAAAAATTCGGGGGGCCAGGCCCCCCAGAAATAAAAGTGGGGGACCTAGGCCCATGCGGCCTCCCGGTTCCGCTACCTATGCAACAATTTGTTTGAAAGGTTACTGAAGTTTACCGTTTCCGTTTGCGCTGACTTTCATGTGATATCTATTTTTCGAAAAGCTGAGGATGGAATGTGGACTGGCCAACCTCCTGTTTGCCGCCAAATTTACTGTTCTCCACCACACGTTACGCCATCAAACGGACAAGTGACTTGCACAGATTCAAACAACTTTAACAGTGTCTGCAGGTAAGCAAAGAGTTTATTTTAATCCATCGCGACTGATTTAGTGTGAGTAACTTATAATAAAATTTCATAAACAGCCAGAATAAACGAAATGCATCGAGATGCTTTGCAGAAGTGAAAGAAGGGGTAGCTGTGGACGTTGGAAAGTTTACTTCTGTCTTAAGCAATGGCGTGCGGTGGCCATTTTGGTAGGGTGTTCACCAGGCTCGCAGCCAGCCCAAAACTGTGAAGGTTCACCAGCCTTGGTGGTTGTCGCCTATCACAACCATTCGAACACTTGAACAGTTGATCATAATAATGAAACCACGCGCAGCACGTACACTAGAACGTCGACAGCATCGGGCACGAACAAGAATTAATTAATTTCATTTCTCGTGACAAAATTTTTTCATTGAAGTCACTGATAAGAAATAAATAACATTTTCGACATAGAATCATCAAATTCCGTCGGCTCCAATGCCTTATGAAACGTTGTTTTGTCTATTTTTATGGACCTGCCTTCTGCAGAGAGTGTGTTTATGGTATAGACTTCGTGTCTGGTAATAAACAAATAAATCAAAATTAATCTACTGGCTTACGTGTTAGAAAGCATCCGTTTTTCTATCAACATTCCACATTTTAGCGTTAGGCTACTACGCACGTAAGCTTAGGCTCACCACTACTAAAGTCAGCAATATTCAGCGTCGTGCATTCTCATTTTAAAAATTGTCCAAAGTCTTACAGTAAGCATCAAACAGACAAACCGCACCACCTACCTAGCTAAAGTAGGCTATTTCAACCTGAAGCAAAATCCATCTGTGCAAATCCACTGCAAGGAATCCAGTCTACTGCACAGCTTGCTTCCACTGTGGGCCTACGGCAGTGGTTCCCAAACTTCTTCGAGCGGTTACCCAAATGAAGGTATCGATTATGTCTTAATTACCCTCAATAATTTACAGTGATCACTCATAAAATAGAACAACATTGTGGTTTTGGTTCTGCGTTCCCCTGAAGAATCGCACATTACCCCTGGGAAGAAACGTCGTCAGAAAGTCTTCAATAGGGGGGCTTTATGTATTTTCAGGGAGGCTTGAACATTTGTGCAGGGGAGCTTGAGCGTGAAAACTCTATTTATTTATAGTGTTTCGTATTTCAATTTGGGGGAGCTTGGAGCTTTGTTTGGGGGACTAAGCCCACCAAAGCACCTCCGTGGCGACGGGACCTGGGGGGTAAGTTACCCCCCGTTTGGGAACCACTGGCCTACAGCTTAAGCGGAACTGCTAGCAAAATAATGCATGACGTAACCAAGGTGTTCCACAGGCAAGGTGAACACTGGCTGTTTTGGCTAATTTGGCTCTACTGTTTTTTCTTTTATTTATTTAAATTCGGATGTTCTTGAACAACCTGCAGTTATGCTCGTTGGGCCGTGTTAAGAAATTTATCCGCTGCATAAGAAAACATAACAAATAAAGGCAGTTCTTGGCATTAATCGCTAACAAATGCCCTAAAACCAATTTTTTGTTTTTTTTCTATATTTCCAGGTATTCACTGAACACCTTGAATATCCGCCATTGTTCTTAAGTTGCTGTTACTCCGCTTCTGTTACCAAACATTTTTGTCGACATAAAGCTTAATTTTGAGCATGTTCATTTTATTTATTTCAAGCTTTTCGTGCCAAAGTAGTTATTTCCTTTCCGGAAAAACGACTTCCCAGTGCCAGGAAAATGGATTGTGGTCTAGTGCTGCTCCAGTCTGCAGAGGTAGCATTGCTCTTGCATAGTTTTATCAGGTTTGCGTTGTTTTTGCGGATAGTCTTGGACAGTAAAAGTCATTTAGCAATCCTTAAAAGAGTTGGTTGAAGTAAACTTGGGCTACGCCTATAACTGAAACCTCGTTACACCACCAAAATTATGGTGTTTTGAGTGATTATCTCTTTCAAATGCCCGTTGGCATGCAACTATAAATAAGTTTCTTTTGTCATTAAAAGTTAAAGGGTGGAGTTAGCAACATTACAGCACTTGAAGGAATGGCACATTTCTTTGGAATTTTTAGTTGTCCTTCAAGATTAACATTATAGTTTGTGGGAACTACTTCAAAATTGAAAAGAAACTTCTTTTAAATGTTAATTTCATCAAGGTATGTATTTCAACAAGGTAAAACGAAACTTTCATCAAGTTAAAACGAAACGGATTTTTAGAAGGTTTCAGGAAGAACGAAAGTTCTTTTCTTGATGACTCACCAGACAGTAAAGGTTGATCCGCGCGTTGGCAGTGAGGGACTGGCACCACCGATACCCCCATTTCACATTGGATGTTGTGATGTAAAATTTTTATTTTGCCGCAAATTAGTTAAAACGTTCTGACCTTGGCATAACTTGGTAAGGAAAATAGTGATTACTTCTTTTTAGCCATTCGCTTAAAGTTTGGAAGAAGTTCGAGAAACACATCAGGCCAAATATTTTTCTTTCTCCTTTGCGTATACTAACTTTGGTTGTGTGCAACGATTCGTATTACATTTATGAATGTGGCGTCTCCGAATGCTGTTTGACCCTGTAAGAAAAAAAAACGTGGTGACGCTCCTACTTTCAGAAGCATACTTCAAGCGACATTGATTGAAATAGCTCATGCAAGAAGTGGCAGAAACCTAAGGAAAACGTCTTTGATACCTTTTTAACAACCCATTACTTTTGATTAATTGCTCGCTGAAATTTCTTGTAACCACATATTGAGCATGCAACTGCTTGAAACACTTACATCTTACTCATCAATGATGGCGAGTTTACTGTATATCAAACTTTTATACTTTTATTAGCTAAACTGAAAAAAATTTTGAAAAATAATTATTTTCAGAAATCCTTTGTTACCCTGCGCAAACCAACCCCGTCAATGGAGTTGTCACTTGCACCGCCGAAAGGAGGATTGGCAGCACGTGCACTTTTAAATGTACGGAAGGGTTCTCTCTGGTGGGTAACCAGAAACTAACCTGCATCGAAAACAGTGGACAAGGACTTTGGTCCAATTCTCCGCCCACTTGCTTTGGTAAAAAACTTTGTGTCATTCTCGGATGCTTGGTGAATCCTAAAATTAGCAAAAAGTTTTTGTAAAACACTTTACCGGTTGTAATCATTTGATTTTCAGGTGAAACACAAAAAGTATTTTCCCAGTTTCAACTTGGGAGTTTTTTTACACCAGTTGCTTCGCTCTTGAGATAAAGTTTCAAATCGCTTTCTACAAATATAAAAAGCGCTCGCTTTTTTATTTCTCAGCTGCAACTTGCATGCCCCCAGTCACTGTATCACGAAACGGAACTGTGTCATGCACAAATCAGAGATGGCGTGATTCGAGTCAAGGACTCGTTTCGAGTCACAATTTTTGGTGACTCGACCCGAGGCGAGTCACGTTAAGAAACGATGTTGTGGTGACTCGACTCGAGTCACGTTTGTACCGAATGACTCGACTCGAGTCAGAGCCATTTTTACAAAATATCCAAACATCTTATTGACAAACAGAGTTAGCTTGCACACGAAGAAATGAACTTTTTTGCTTTTTTCCATGAAAGGTATTCGGAACAATTTGATGCGAACATTTTGGTATTTAGAAACAAAACAACACAGAGAAAATATTTATTTTTATTTGACTCGACATTCGCTCGAACTTGCAAACTAATGACTCGAACTGACTCGATAGTTTTTGTGACTCGACTCCAACTCGAAAAAATTTTAGATGGCTCTGACTCGAAGGGATTGTGACTGCACTCGACTCGCGACACGACAAATATGACTCGACCACGTCACTGGCACAAATGCAGATTTTTGGGCAGCCAATGCAACTTTGCTTGCGACGTAAATACGGTCACGGACCACGATTGGTCAAACCTGTCAATTATTATCGCCGCACAAAGGAAGCTTCGGTAGATGGAGCGCCACTCCCAGATCGAAGTCCCAAATATAAGCTTAAAAATTAATTTTTTGCAATTACCTGAAAAAATGTTTAATGTTAGATGTTGGAAGATGTATAAGTGCTTGGACGCCATATTACGTGTTAGAAGCCACACTCTGCAGCTCGCGCTTTGAATAAGCGAGCGAAAAACCTTCATGCACCAGCTCTCTTTTAATCTCACGTAGACCGACGTGAAAAGGCTTTCGTCTTTGATGAAAGCGTTGACTTCATATGACTTCGAAGTACTTTAACTTAACACAAAATCTTCTCTTTACAAATGACATCTGAAGCACGGAAGATCGTTTGGCGCGTTGTGTAAAGTGGCTTTTCACTTGGATTTTTAATACTGAAGGGTTCCAACTCCCACTAATCATGATCAACAATCCAGCTGACTCTCAGCAGTTTCAAAAACTGCCCTAACACACGCTTTTTTGCAACTCCAGTGAAAGGCATGCAGAGGGCACGGGGGTCAATTTGTATGAAATATTTTTATGTAAAGAGCATGAGAAGCTCGGTGAAGCACGTTTTCTAAAAGGTTTTTGTGTGATAAGCATGGCAATAGAGGGAGGCAATTTTGAGAAAAGGTTTTTCCGTAAAATACATGAACAAGGGGATTTTTCTTGTAACAGAATAATGCAATGCACAAGATATTTTTTGATTTGACTTGCTTTTTGCAGATACAAGCGTTTCTTTTGCTGGTATCGTAAAAATGAAACAAGTTGATGAAAAGCTCGAAAGTTAACAGGTTGCAATTAGACCAGTAAACTCATCCATAGCTAACCGATATCTATTTTCTGTTCTGTCTTTTCAAACAAGCTATAATTATCCAATTTTCCAATTAGGCTCTTTTTGCTCATTGCTAAATTTCAGAAATGCTTGTATTCATTCATACGCTAAATGAGTCTTTGAAAAAAGACATACAGTTTGTTGTGCTTCAATCTTATGGTCTTTTAAGAGATGTAAGCGTCCAACATATCAGATGATTCGTCAACATTGCTGTAGGAATCAGGAAGTTTTTCGTTTAACTGTCTTATAAGTAAATATTAACTACTGGATTGGATTTTCACAGCTATCACATGCAGCGACCAAGGCAATCTTCCACATGGTAGGATTGATTGCAGCAAGAGCAACCTTGTTGACTCCAACTGTGTTTTCGCGTGCACTGGTCGATCCTACAGCCTGTACCCAACCGACGCCAACAGCAACGTTTGTCAAAAAAATAGAACATGGAGTAAGCCGAAGCCGTGCTGCGCAAGTAAGCAAGAGATCTTCTTTTAGAAGAAAGATTATAAATCAATCACAAGTTTTGCTTAAAGCGGAAGATTTATGGGCCAAGAAATGATGATGCTGATGGAACAGCAAGGTTCTTTTTCAGGGTGAAGCCCTGGCATAGCTCAGTGCACATTGACTGCACATCCCTCACGTTTAAACGCAAACAAACTCAAATTTGCTCACGAAAGCGAAAACAAATTTGCAAATTTAGTCAATAGTAACAAGGCCCACCAGGCTAAGAGGAAAGAACTATGAATGAAAGGCGGCGTCTATTGCTTTCACAGTAGTTTTCCAGCTATTTCGCGTGTCGTATAATCCCAGCAGAGGCCAGGCTATTCTTACAACAGGCAAAATTTTCTGGAAGGGTTTTATGATACAGCAGTTTCGGCGCTTCTTGCCAGCATGCTATGCGGTAGCACAAATATAATTCAATCTAAATTAGCCTAAATTAAGATAGATATCGTGAACAGATTGCGAGCTTGGACGATGAACAATTTGCGGTGGTGCGAATATCTGAGCGCTCGCCGTCAAAACTGTAACAGTTTATCTGAAATAAAAAAGCAGGTATCTGCAATCCGAAAATGTTTATACAGTTCCCTTGCCGACAAAAGTAGGCATTATTCATTCTGCAAGTATGTTTCACAGCTCTACGTGCAAGTTGCTGTGATGAGGTAATGGTCGTATTTGTATAATACAAAATTAATTTATTTTTGTCTTCAGGGACGCCGAAGCAGCGGCAGGGGCAGTTAGAGATTTGAGGGCAATCGAAACATAAGAAATCGTTGAATATGCTTTTTTTCTGTTCAGAAATAATGATGGCCTCAAAAGTAATAACATAGGTCATAGAAAACCATTCTGGGTTGTATGGGGGCGCGAATAGCTGCAATAAATATTTGTTTCAATTCGATCGTAATATAATACATGAAATTACTTATGATACTGTTATGAAAAGGCACGTCCTGCGAGGCGACTAGTACGCTAGGCTTTAGTCAACATAAAATCGCAGTTACCATCTGCAGAAACAAAGAGCAGCGTCAAGAACACGCAGTAGCGACAACAACAGGACGGCCCGCTCAAAACTCGCCGTGACATACAAACGCCACTGCCCCAAGATGTCGTGGGAGCAGTAAACCTTCCGCGATAAACACATTAAGGCGACGAGGCAGCAACACACGAATCTCCACAACATGTACCCTAGGTTGAGAACCCCTGGTGTAGGCAGTGGAGAGTGGTGCCACAAGAGTCTGCAGCACCCAGAGCAACATATACCTTGGCTCTTTGGTCTTCTTTAATTCCTTTCATTCCGCTCTAGAATTGGCGCTTTGATGTCCTCCAAAGCGCTGTACCCAGGAGCATGTATCCCTTTGCCTTCTTGCACACACTCCGCGCGTTGGGTAGCTCAAATGTTCTGATTGATAATCAAGGTTAATCCAAATATGCGGTTACTGCTGCAAATATGAAATCCAGTGGAATGGCAAAAAAGTATATGACAAACGAACAACCTTGCTTGTATTGAGTACTAGTTATGATTAACCATTGATGCCTTACAAAAGTGATAGTAACTACTTCAGCAACAGAAAGCGATTACTCGAAAAGGGGAAAGTAACAGATGTTACAAATATTCAGAGCATTGCAATGAATTCAGAACATAATTATAATATTGTAGTGTTAGATAAAATTGCAAACCTTGACCTTTAAATCTCAGAACGTTTCGTAGCATTACGATTTGTCAAAATATTTGAAAGTTCTCACAAAACAAATTTCAGTCATGGCTGTTCAATATTTAGCAGAGTTCATCCCAAACGGAATCCCAATAAGTGCAATTTCTTGTTTAACTGTACGCATGGAATGACGTTATCACGTTGAATATAGTTTGATTGGCTAAATGTTCACAGGAGTCGGTTCCAATAATTATAATTTTTCTTGAGTTCTGATCAAACTGTTAAAGTTTGGAAATTGTTCTTAAAACCTATGATTTTATCTCAAATGTCCTCAACACACGCGTTATGCTCAGTGGCGCAGCCAGGAGGACAACGGGACTGGCGCCTCTTTACAACTTGATCACTTGCAAGTCTGTTGCTCACACTTAAACGTAACCGCGGTGAAGGTAAGTATTAAGAAGATACCGCGATTTCGTGATGAATATAGTCATTTCCTCATCAAAAAACAGACCATTCCGCCGTTAAAAAAATAGGTTCAGCCCCACCAAAATCCTGCCTACGCACCTGGCAACGTTTGCAAGAAATGCTTCACAGGTTGACTTACACTAACCTTATTTTGCTTTTGCGATGCCAGTCATTTCGCTTTGGCACCCGACGCAACTTACTACGGAATCTTCCGTTACAATGGAAAAGTCGACACGAGCACGCAAGTAACATGTTTGCTGACATGTAAATTTGCACTGTTGTATGCGATTGTGTGTTGCTTTTTGCTACGAAGCGAAATTTTATTTATTATTTATCATCTTAAACAGGGAAAAAAAACGTTGTTAATATTATTTCAACCTTGGATTACATCAAAAAGTGGAAAGCTATTTGAATAGTATTTGAATTTGTTTTCATGCCATTTTAAAGATTGGCGTTTTCAATCGCAGACAAAACAATGATAGATGAAGTTGTTGTTTGGAAGCTAAACCAAGCCTGCTTGAAAATTTTATAATACGTATGGAGACATATTTGATGTTTCACTGTGCTTCATCGCCATTTTCGTTATTATTAAACAGCCTGTGATTGACCCTTGTGTTTTCCACTAGATGCAAACATTGACTGAAGCAAAGAGTCGTGAACTTAAATCCGTCCTGTTTGTCAAAATGACCACAGATACTTATACTTTTTCAAGATACTTCTTTCGGACTTCACTACAAGCATGGAAGATTTGGTTGCGGCTTTCGATGCCATACCATATGATGGTTCAGGTAGCCTAGTGTTCCCTAAGTTTCACTGATAAAATAATTGTTTTTGTATGGTAGGCATATTTTCGTATACCGTTGCATGTTTTATTCAACTTAAAACAATTTTTACTAAACTTTTAGCTTTGTTCAGATTTTTGAAACAGACTGTTATTTCTAAACTGCAGATAGACTAAAAAGGGTATGTACAATTTCCAATAACACATATTTATAAAAGTATCTTTGTCTGCGTACCTGAAGTCGTGAAGCATGTTTGATGTTTCCTATTTTATTTACTTCAAATTTATCGTGCATCTAATTTAAATTACTTTAAATATCATTCAATATACCTCAAATCACAAACTTCTTCAAAGTTTATCGCTGCACAACGCTGTTGTTTAGAAATTGTGGGATAATTTTTAGGAACGAAAACTGGCCAAGCGATCCAACACGCTGTGGATGTCGTACTTGCACCAGGCAACGGCAATAGACCAGATGCTCGCGACGTTGTTTTGATTCTCACCGATGGAAAATCTCAAGACGTCGTTGCAGGGCCGGCTGCCTTGTTAAGAGCCACTGGTGCAATGGTAAGATCAACGATTAATGTGTTTCACTGAATTGACACATACAATGACCACTTCAACTGATTTGATGTAGAGAGATACACCATAATCGTTCCACCTCGCAATTAGTTTATTTGTCACATACACACATTGTCTTATATTGAAAAAAGTTATTGTGCTGATGTAAAAGTATTTACATAAGCTGGAGGTAAATGGCGACGATCAAGAAATAAAGTTGATAGGTGTGATCGTTGGACAAACTCGTCAAACTAACTTCTTGTTGCAGATATTCGTGCTTCCGATCAAACCGCCTTCACGCAATCCCAGCAGGCCTGGAAAACTGGATATGCAGCAGATACATGAAATTGCTGGTTCAAATGGCACAATAATAACCGCTGCGATAGAGGGAGGGTTCGAAGCTTTGACGGACGAATTCTCTGAAGATGTCAGCTTCTTGATTTGCGGAAATCCGTGCGAACATGTTTTGCACGATCATGATTAAACACCAATATTTGTTGATAAAGCGACATGCTTAAACTGCACATTCAGATCTAGCAAAACTAAAAACTGGTCAAAGAGATTCTGATTTTTGACAAACTTGCTTAGCTCTTAATTATAATCAAGTTGTAATCATGTGTCCTGAGTTGCGATTTTGCTTGCAGTGTACATAAAATTATTTGCATTTGCTGATATGGAAGTGATTCTTATGACTTTTTTTCTAAAACCCCGGTGAAACTTTTGAGGATTCTAACGGAAACTTTGCCAACGCGGAGCGCTCTCATTCATTATAATGCTACAAGCTATTCTGAGGTCAGAGTTCCGTGGTCACAATTATCGGAATAGACCAAGTTTGAGATGAACCTTACTGCTTATGGTGCCTTCAAAAAGAGATTGTACTCTGACCCATTCCATAAGCGTAGCCAAATTTTTCGCATATCTAGTCATTTTGTGCTTCGAGAAGCGGCGTCCTAAACAAAAATACTGTTGCTTGCCTAAAATCAAAAATTTTGGATCCCCCAAAATTTTTGGCTCTTCCACTGGTCGATTCATTTGCCGAATGATTCCAAATAGCAAAATTACAAATCAAAGCTTGGGTGGAAAGAGGATCGCAACGTGCTCAGTGTGTGAGTCGTATAAGTCTGCAAGGGAGAGCGAAGCGGACTGGGGCATACGACAAATAATGTCGCATTTGTGCGAGTTCCCTTCTTACAGCTACGGGCCGTGTTTGCTTTTTCATCTCGAAAAAAGTATCATCAGCTGTATCCTATCAGCAACTTAAGGTTGAGGAGAGTATGGATGGTTCAGAAAGTTTGTTTTCTTCTACGTATAAGCGGTGCTGTCAGATATTGCGAGTTTTTCGCGTTATTAATGTTTGCAACTCCGTGTTCAGCGTAGAATGTCTGACACTGTACGAGCAAGCTCCCATGCTTCATGGGTCCACTCCACTTGGAATTTTCTGCAAACATATAACGTAATTGTTCTGGGTGGCAGTTGTACAAATGGTAATTGTTCGGCGACAGTTGTTCAGATACTGGCTAATCGCTATCAGCAATCACTGTCTCGCAGCTCGCTGCTTTTCCTGCAAACAGGTACGCCGGAACGGCTGTAGGCCAGACGGGGCAGTAAAAATGTTGAGGGCAATGGAAACTTATACAAAACAAACAAATCCTTACCAATATGTTTGATTCTGTTCAGCAACAATGCTGACCTCAAAAATAACAACAGAAATTATAGAAAACCATTCTGAATCTTCTTGTTGCACGAATAGCTGCAGTAAATTTGTTTTGAAACGATGTTAATAAACTATGAATTTATCCACGATACTGTTATGAAAAAGGCACCTCAGCCCCGTTTCCCATTCTCCCGCTCTCCGGTGTCCCTGCCTGCGAAGATGCTGGCGGTAAACCGTTTGGATTTGTCCTACGCTTCAAAGCGTGCACTCCCGCAACTTGAACTTAAATGAACCTTTGAAGGTTGGTTACTATGATATTGTTATGCAACAACGGCCAACAGTACGAAAATCTACTCGTAGGTTTCGCAACTTGCCTCTGTATGTAAAAGGAACGGGCATGAGGAAAGAGAACTGCAATCTTGTCATTGCCCGACACCAAAACTGGGAACCTTGCTCTTGTGAGTGTGTTTTACCGGAAAAAAGTGTCATTACAAGAATCAAACTAATTGAGCAGAATTAAGCGACCGACCTCAGGTTTTTTAGATACATTTTTTCTTAGTCACAATTTCCAGGGGACGCAAATGTTTTACTTTCCCCTGCGAACGCCCATGCACTGTTCGGTGTTTCATTAGGTGCGTATAGATAAGAACCACTTAACCATCGCAGAGAAGCAATGGCGTAACTAGAGGTTTGAGCCAGGAGGGAGCAAACTTAGCCGAGGGGGCCATTAGCCACCCTTTGTGTATGCAATAATTAGTTCCCAAAACCTCATGTACGTTATTCCACAAAAACAGAAAATATTTGTCGGCTGATGTAATGAGCTTCAATTGGGTAAATGACTTTAAAGTAGAATTTCATATTTTCATGCAACATATCCTATCTGAAATTGATGCTCATCAGTGACTTGTGAAAAGTAGGCTTATGGTTTGTAAGACCACCACAGACCTGAATCTTGGTATTAATTCCACTTTTCTTCTAAGCATCAAATGCTTGAGTTGATGATGGGGCATGGGGTGGATTCTGGGCACTGCCTGAGTCAACAACAAAACAAATGTAGTAAGTCCAAAGCGACATTTTTGAGCAGTTCATTGATCTCTCCGCATCAGTGATTAAAACGCATTCATTTAGCAACTACTAAGCAAATAATGCCAAACAATTTTATCTAAATATGGAGCTGCACACCAAACAATTACAGATAGGTATGAACAGTGCCGTAGCAGCCCAAATCTTCCCCCCCAAAAGTGCAGGGTTATTCAACTGGCGGACCGTAGTCATACTGCAAAACAAACGAAATCACTGTATAGTGGCACAGTAGCACACATGAAAAATATTACATAAAATTAACCATGACAATATCATAAACATGTCACATTATAGTAGTATCAGAACGTCACTGAGCGAGCCTTTTGGCATGCAAAAGCCTTTGTGACATCATCCGAATCTAGAGAGCACACACATGAAGCTTCGACTGACAATATGGCTAATGAGGATAGTCTGCTATCTGTCATATGAGACCTGTTGAAGGATTTGATCAGCTTCAGTTTGCTGAAACTCCTTCCAGCGCTGGCAACAATATCGGCGCAGTTTAGCATAATCCTAAGTGCAGTAAATACGTTAGGATAAATTCATCAAGACGTGTCTTGAGAATAGAGCTTAACAAAAGGAATTGGGTCTTAATCATAGTCATTTAATTAACGACGATTACTTAGAAATGTTGTAATGAAATGCAAATGTTAACAAAATTTTGCAGGAAATCCGAATCAAGACTATTGTGGCAAATCACCACCGCAACACTTTCGTTCTGTCCATGGGCGTCGGAAGGTGGGCAGGGGGTCCAAGGCCACTCCGGGAATTTTGACATTTTCAGCAAAAAAGGTTGTTTTCTTAGTTTCGAAGGGGAAAAATGCAATTTCATCACTTTTGGCCCATCTCTGGAAAAATTTAGGAAAAATCTCCCCTTGCAAAAATCCTCCGGACGCCCATGCTTCTGTTATGAAAACACTGTTTCCAGAGGAACAAACCTGAGGCCAATCAAAGCAATGCGCCGCGATGAACGCTTTCATTCATAAGCGCTTAAAAGTGTGTTTTGCTTTAATGAAAAGCATGAGCATCGTGCTTTTAAATGGCCGAAATACACATGCATTAACCTTTCTGATGTTTTCTAGATTTTTTAATCACCTGGTGCATGGCACATGTTTAGATTAATAACATTTTTGATCTCAAATGGCTATAAATATTGACAAATATAACCAAGGGGGCCTACGTGCATGCAACATGCTTGACATCTATCCATTAACTGGACTACTCGGTTGGGACAAGCTTACCAGTGATTGCTAAATAAACTCTTCTAACTACACTATTAACTCAATCTTGCTGTCTGAACATCAGACTGCGCAAATGTGTAAGTTTGTTCGTAAGCACCAAAGGTATCTTGCTTCTGTGCAGTACAAAATACGAGAAGACTACCTGAACTAGCCATAATACATATTTTCACAACAATCACAACACAAAATAGGTTGATCAGGTGTAAGTTTGACTTCTGGACGTATAAAATGAGGCATATAGGCTAGCTGCATGTTCGTTCAACACTCCAAGCAATGAATGGTGACGTTTTACGCATAAGCCTCAAATACGTTTACTACCTCACAAATGTACCAAAAATGATCAGGCAATGTTGTACCAGGTAACAGCGGCAGGTGCTGCTCTGTCTATAAATTACAGGACAAAACAGAATACGGATTGATAAAAACTACACTGATTTCTAGTGTTTCACATTTCAACTTGGGGACTGAAGTTTTGTTTGGGAGGCTAAGCCCACAAAAGCTTCCCCGTGGCGACGGGACTGAATTTTGGGCCCCCTGTGTCGCTAGGTGGTAAACTTCCGGATATTTGTCTGCAGGGCCGGCCTTAAGCCGACCCAACCGATGCAGCTGCATTGGGCCCCGCGCCATGGTGTTTGGGTAGATTGTTCATCTTTGCCAGATACACCTTGCGCTTGAGAATTCAGTAGAAACGCTATATCAATTACATTGTTGACAAAGAACGCTCTCGTCAGAACTAGCTAATTTCGTCTCGAACGTCAGCAAACGTGCTCAATTCTCGTGTTAGTGCTTCACTGTATATCTGTGCTCTACCACGATCGTAACACGGTTGACTGAACACGATGACGTCATAAAATCACTGCTCAGAGGGGCCCCGCGCCCAGGTCTTGCATTGGGCCCCGCACCTGCTAGGGCCGGCCCTGTTTGTCTGATACGGATAATGGTATATTCCGATTAAAACACATATAAAAAATCTTGGCAAATTGGTTATGCGATTAACTGGATTCGTCTGTACTAACACCCGAAATCACCGGAAAACACTCCGAGAAATTTTTGAAAAACGCTAAAAACAAAAACCTACTAAATATCAAAAGAATACTAAATACCGAAATGCAAGCTAACAGGAGGGCCCACTTTATACATTTAGTCAGCCAGGGGGGCGGCGCGCTACAGTGGCGTAGCTAGCCAAAAAATTTTGGGGGGCCAAAATGTTTGATTTTAGGCGAATAACACCATTTTGTTTGTCAAAACGCCTAAAAGCAAATGAAAGCACAAAATGACTATGTTTTCTAAAAATTGGGGGAGGCATGGCCCCTCTGCTCCCCCTGGCTACGCCTGTGGGCGCACACACCTGCCCCCCGTCAGTTACGCCACTGCAGAGCAGTACCACCTTGACCTCAGATTAAAAGGTAAGTTACAAATGCCACACGCCCAAGAAATAAACTGAACGTAAAATGCGTTATAGACTACGACAATGAGTCCAACTGCCTAAAAAAGTAACAAAATCGTTTGGAGCAACGCCCTCAACATTGCCTGACTTTCGTTGGGCTTTAAGACCACCAACGTTCGGCCGTGTGCCTTCCCTAGAAGGGAAGAATTGGTGGTCTTTATAGCTGAACTCTCTATGTATTCCATTACTACAGTTGATGATACAGCAGCGCGCAATCAATGACTTACCTTGTTGAAAATGGTTACTCAGGACACCGAACATAGATTTTGACTGGTGTCCGTTCGAAACAGACCCGTTCAAAACAGACCATTCATAACAGACCACTCAAAACAGACCACGTTCATAACAGACTACGTTCATAACAGACCACGTTCATAACAGACCCGTTCATAACAGACCAGTACATGATAGACCACATTCATAACAGACTCTGTTCGTACCTAGGGCCGGACGGGGTAAAGTGTGTTAGACAAAATGCTTTGGACTTTTAGCGTCCACACTTTTACGGCCGACGAATCCCGCTGGATCCGAAGTCCTAGCTCAGCATTATTCATCCACGAGAAACTCGGTGCAAAACAAGTTGTACTAAACGCTTTAGTTAAATTAACGTTTATCTTATACTTTCTATAGACAGGGTTCTCGAGGCTGGTCCCCTAAAGACTATCTACTCAAAAGCAAACAGTCAATATCACCAACCCTAGCTGCTGGTGACAGGACCGTTATGCCCATTTAAGCGGGGATACAGTTTTATTACACTAATGACAGCGAACATACGACACTATAACATAACACAATATGCACACACGAAATGACCTTAACACAATGCCCCCCCTGATGTCGGGAAATTTCTAAGTACAAAATCATGAAAAATTTGGACAGAACTCTGTTTCCTTTTTGAGTTTAAAAACGCCCTAAATTTGTTAAAGTCCAAAAACCTAGAAAATTTTGACAGGACTCTATTGCTCAATTACATCTAGCATGCCAAAATATTTACAAAGTCTTAAATCAAGCAAACTACTGACAGAACTTTGTTACTTAAAGTTTTTACGGAGCATCATTCAACAGCATCTGACTATAATAACAGCATACGTCCCTAACTACATTGAGACTTTTTACATTAAATGCCCGAACTTTCGTGCCTAGAAAGTCGGCTGATTTCAGAGCTACAAGGCGCTCCTGGATCACGAGATCACCAGGCATCCCCAAGTTCGCTCTTCGGCTCCCAAAACACAACTAACTCCAGGTGGGATATCAGAAATTCTTTATTCTCTACCCTTCGATGCTTTCAGCCAATCCGGTGCTTGAACAACTTGGTCATTTTTGCCCAACTTGGTCATTTTTGCCCAACTTGGTCACTTTTGCCCAGCTTGGTCACTTTTGCCCAACTTGGTCACTTTTGCCCAGCTTGGTCACTTTTGCCCAACCTGGTTACGCATGACTTAAATGCATGCATCAATGAACACAATGCTTTCTTATGACATAGGCAGGATTTCTTTGGTTATTCTGGGTTTTTAACAGTTTAGAGGTTACTTGCTCCCAGCATATTATCCATTATCATGTCCACAGTTAAAGTGGTGAGGGTTACAAAGTTACTTGATGTATTTGGCTTGCTGTTCTGAATCTTACTTTGACTGATTGGTCTTGAGGCATTTGGTTCATAATCCAATTCATCATGCCTGCCAATGCGGTTTCTTCTTCTAGGTTTTTGAGTGGTTCCCTTAATGCTTTTTGAGACAGTCCTGTTCATTTAAATTCTTTCTTGACAGTGTTCCTTCTTTTTATATAATTTTCAAACATTTACATAAGTTACATCTTGCTCACCAAGTTGCTTAATTACAGTCTGCAAGTGAAACATTAACTTAATTGCTTGTATTGCTTCCTGTCTTTTGTCCAGGCTTTTATGCTAGCCTTTCCAGTATTCAGTCCGTTTTGCTTGACTGAATTTCTTAAATTATTGTGTCAATTGCATTTGCAATACTTGATTTAGTAAAACTGCCCTTCTCTTATGGTTTTTCCTTCTTTGTATTACAACCAATCTTATTATTCCCTACCTAAGGTTCCTACTTTATATTGGCTTTTACCCCATATTATACTAACAATGAAAACGATTTAATAATTTCATGCACACATAACGTTTTTCGACAGCATATCAGTGCTGCCTTACAAATAGTTCATACAGTGATTTTCTTCAGTTCTGCCTGAAATGTTGGAGGAGTACGTTCTCTCATTACCACTGATTATTAACATGTTGTGGTTAATTTTAACCATAACAACACTGCAATATACATTAAGAAGGGGTCCGTTATCAACGTGGTCTGTTACGAACGGGTCTGTTATGAACGGGTCTGTTATGAACATGGTCTGTTTTCAACAGGTCTGTTATGAATGGGTCTGTTGTGAACGTGGTCTGTTTTGAATGGTCTGTTATGAATGGTCTGTTATGAACGGGTCTGTTTTGAATGGGAACCATTTTGACTATGTCCACTGGGTGTCACTAATTGGGTGGCAGTCGGTAGCGTAGCCTGTCCAAGAAACAATTTGCCTATTTTGTCCAAGAAAAAGATTTGCCTATTTTCTTCCTTTACAAACTTGTGATTCTACTACAGTCAGTGGTTCTTAACCGAGGGGACGTCAATAAATTTCCAAGGGGCGCGAGCCCTTAAGCGCTGTACAAAATGGAAAATTTGATCACTAAACTTACCAAACAATTCATTTGCTTTTACAACTTATTTATAGCTGCCGGGGGGTGATTGAAACTAAGGACAAGTACTTAAGGGAGGCGTGATAAAGAAAACGTACCATTGGCATTGTTATATTAACATACCTTGCAGCATTCCAGCCACAGGCAGCGTATTTCCTACGTTTCACCACACAAATCGTGTATGATAAACTCTCAAAAACTCCCTCTTATCTCCACTCCAGCTAGTGTCAAAATGACATTCATCAGCTTGAAAGTGAGTTGTATATCAACAACAAACAACATCATTCCTGAGCAAACCTTGGCTATACACAAACCCCCTTGTTTATGACACAAAGTACAGCCTGTATTATTTGGGGTGCCCTGCGGAAAAATCGTTTGCCTATCATTGCAAAAAGTCCTACTTCCTAGCAGGGTGTCCTAGTACAATTAGGTTGAGCTTGCTATGCTGTGAAACGATGCAATATAACTGAAACCATTTAACCTATGGCATTTCTGTTAGTGGAATGCACTTACGAAGAAATTTTTTTAAGTGTTGTCAACACACCGAGACCTGATAATGTCAGAGGCCAAGACGTACGCATTTGAACTCTTCAAAGTTTGTATTGAATATATCAAGGAAACGGTCAACACTTCCAAACTTCGATTTTGTTGAATTTGGGCATTTTTTAGTTTTTTGTTGCCCGAAGATACGACGAACAGGTTCAACTATGGAAGCTTCACCAAGCCATGTTAATGGCGCAGTGGGAAAACCGAGAATTGCAGCTTTCACGACCGATACAAAAATAGGTCACGAGTCTCCATAACTGGCAACTATATATTCAAAAGCTATTTGCAAACAGTTTTCGAAATTTTCATTTAAATGTTAGTATGAAATCCAATTTCCGTTGACAAGATGTCTTGGGATATGTGGCATGCCTGCGGTAGTCCTGCAAACCTAAGCTGCAGGTGACCTTCGACAGCTCCGGTGAAGATGAAACCCGACACGGTGTTGTCATCGCGAAGTAACAGCAACATTTAATCAAAAACATACTTGCTACACTGCATTTCGCAAAATCTGCGCATGGCATCTGATTATTCCCAAGATTTTTTCCAATGGGTACTGCACCGATTCGGTGGATTCATTATTTTCTCTGGCGTTTCATCGTCATGACACCACCATTTCAGAACAACAGGGCAATGCATGTTATCCGACACTCGTCACTGACACTGAACCGGAGGTGGAAAATATTTTGTTGTGGAGCCGGGGCATACGAGTAAGGCTCACTGCAAATTTGCCACTTCAAGAGCTTAAACACGAACCAGAGCGAGGTTCACTTTTTGATAAAATATTTTCGTATCGTATTTTTGCATAAATTACCTACTAAATCAAAATCCATCGTTCCATACGATCATGTGCCCGGCACTTGGCGACTATGGGGATTAGAATGAAATCTCGCTGAACTTTTGAACGTATCCATGCGTCAAAATCCCGCAATTGCATTGACACGTTTCCAGAGAGACGAACTTATAAAACATATTTATAATTTAAGTAAAACAACTCATTCCTCTGAGGTGATAACTTTAATCCAGTGGTTCTCAACACTGTTTTGAGGGCCGCATGCGGCCTCCAAGCACCTTTTGTGCGGCCCTCAACACTCTTTCAATCAAACCTTTTTTGTAACAGACTTCGTTCCGCCATAAATCAAAATGTATGAACTGACTTTTGTTAAAATATCTTTGCATCTTTAGTGCGGCTCTCTAACAAAGTCGATTTGGCCCCCTTCAGCGAAAAGGTTGAGAACCACTGCTTTGATCCTATTCTCAATACACAAGGTTTTTCAGTAGTCCGGTGCAGATGCTTCGTAAAAGCTTGATTGTTCTTTGATTGGACATCCTATAAAATTTCTCTGCTGTTTCATTGTACAACAGCTGCCGATTATGCAATATTACGTTAATCCAATCTCAGAATAAAGTTACAAGCTTATGATGGCAAAAACCATGTTGGATGTGCGCATGAATGTCTTTGCCCTCCACACAGGGCAAAAGCTTTAACGCGCACATCCAGCATGGGTTTTGCCATCAGTCTACTCATTCCTGGAAACAATTACTGAGAGTTTTCGCAGGTTTTGCGCTTCAGTGAGCGACTACGCTGTTAGCTCAGAGCACCTGTCGTAACAGGAAAAGGGGCTGCCTGGAGAGTCAACTGAAAAGTTGGTTCAGACTGTCGCTGCAGGAAAATGCTGAAAAGGCGCATGCCGATGTTTCTTCGACTCAGCAGTCTCTTGTTTCGCGAATCAAGGTCTCAAGCAGGGTTGCGGAACCGGAGGTTTTTGGCTGGAGTTGGAGTCGGATTCTTAAAAACAATGGGAGTCGGATTCAGGTGTTGTTGTCCGACTCCGGACGTCCAATTGGATTATTTTTTACATCACACTCCTAAATTCCTGTTGAAATGGTACAATTTCTTTTGAAACTATTGTTGAAACAGGATTTCTTGCTCTGCACCACGATTTCAGTCGACTTTAACAGCCAGATTCCATTCCCTTTATGTTAAGGACTCGGAGTCGGATATTTTGAAAAGTCGGAGTCGGATATTTTCCCTCCGACTGCGCAACCCTGGTCTGAAGCACCGGTGCGGAACCGAAATGTCATCTCATCAGATATCTGACGGAACAGATTTCATTGGTCAACTCATTGAATGATTTACGATGACGTGTGCAGAATTTCCGCAACCGCACAACACACGACCCGGACGCGAAAGGTTTCTTTACTCACATCACTACATGAAACAACGATTCGTGACAGTGCACCAAACATGAAGAGGCAGAAACAAAAATATATCTAAGGTAGGCAAACTCTGATAAAAACCCACAAAAAAGCAGTGTCATTGCTTCACCACCACAGCGGTCGGTTGCGTTTCGCTATCGGCTTCAAACTGATGATGTCGATTTGCCCAACGCCTGCCGCCACGACGTGTCCCGGATGTGGATGGCTGGTCGCTGGTCGGCTTGGTCGTTCCTTGCCTGGAGCCGGCCGAGCCCGATCGGGAATTGTTGCAACGCTTCAAGTGACTTTGATAAGCCGGCGCATCCGCTATAAGCTGCAAGTGCAACAGGCTTGTGATGATGCTCAAGCAAAACACATCAGTGCATTACCGATGCGATTATGGCTGCAGAAGCGAACTCTGTCGGCTAAAATAAATGGCATAAACGATATAACACGTTAAAGCCAGATGCGCCAGACGTAGCTTTGCAAAAAACAAACAGTGAAAGGCGCAGCAACATCACGTTGCTTTATACAGGCAGCTAATAAAAAATGGGGCTTGCACATTTAACAGATCGGTTTTCATCCTTTTCGATATGAAACGAGCGACTGCTGTATCAGGACATCACCACTGTCTACTGAATACGAAAGCACTCGATACGTTATGTGCGCGTGGTTAACGTTCTCGCAGGTTGCACTTGCATTGAAACTAAACAAATAGTTCATCACTGACCGCCCGTTTAACCTTATCTCATTTTGATGGCACTTAAGACATGGCATGTGACTATAGCACAAGGAGAGTCCTAAGAAAATCTTCCACTCCGAACCTCCGTTATAAAATTATTCACTGAAATTATCGGGAATACACTTTTTTCTTTTACAAACCCTGAGATTATCTGCAGATTTATCAGAAAAATACAACGCGAGAATCGTTAACAAAGCTGACGTTTTTCCGAGCGCTACCTGGCACGACCCGAGATTATAAATTACAATGTACAGGAGACCCTTCCAATGTTGAAGGTGAATCTAGCAATTTTCAGCGCGACACCAAATCAGAAGAATGCCACACTTCACAACTACTATTGTGTTGTGACCTATCTGGTTTGGGAAAAAGTAAATGCGCCGTCACACACCGGTATTCCCAAGTGTGCCTCCTATCATTTATAAAGCGATAATAACGATCAATGAATGAAGCGCATAGTTGTGGTAGCAGAGCTTCGGATCTTGCGTACCGTGATGGGATAAGTTAGGCTTTTTTACTTACCATAGTAAACGCTAATGTGCTGACTAAAAATTAAGATCGTGTTTCGATTTCAGAAAAAAGCTATCATCAGCGCACAGAAATAGTGACGACTGTTGATCATCTCCAAACGAATAAAACTTTCGTTGTTCATGTCATGAATACGCTGAAAACCGTGTAACCGAATGACACTAATAGTGCAAATGTGAAGCGAAAGATTTGGAACACACACAAAAGAATCGACGTGCTGTTGCCAAGACTGCGGCGGCCAGCGACTGATGGATCGACAATTGAACGAGTTAAGTCCTAACGAACAAATAACGTTTATACTGACCAACTTTTGGATAACATTGTTTCGCGTTGCATTCACTGTGTAATATTTCCTCTTTACAACTACAATTGAATGCGGACAAGGCAGAATGCGCACGAGCAACTGGAGAAGCTTACAAAATTAACTGTGAACAATATGAAAGACCAACACAAAATATCGCTAAAACCTTGACTGTGCTCTTCACACTGCCTAAGTGGCTCCAGGGGTTACAACAACCATGTCATGCATGGCCATCATAATAAAATGATCCATTGAAACGCAATACATACACAGAGAAAAACGCATGAGAGAAAATCTTGTTCTTTGCGCATTACGTAAAACGATCGTTAAAGCGAAGTGCTGATATAACGTTTCAGGAGTGATTTAATTCTCTTAAAGCAGTGGTTCTCAACCGGAGAGCACGCCTCATTAAGGGTGCGTCAATAAATTTCTAAAGAGCCGCGAGCCCTTATACGTTCTACAATATGTAATGATTTTGAACAACAAAGTGTTCCGTCCAGTTTACTCACTTGAAGTCAAGGGGGCTTGAAACACAGGGCAATTACTTAAGGGAAGCGTGGTAGAGAGATGGTCAAGAACCACTGCCTTACACTATATAATAGGCATCAGACGTTGACTCTGTAGGCACTTGCGCGGGGCCTTCTGAAGCTGCGGGGCTATTTAGATAAAATAGGTCAAACAGGCTTAAAACCGGCTCTGGATGAGAAGCGCTGGCTTGCAGCCTTCATCGCGAGCTGCAAACTTGATCTAGTTGTTGGGTTAGGCTTCTTCCAATTGCGCTTGCATTGTGTTATTCCTTGCCTTCGTTCGTTACCAACAGACGTGTATTTCGACAATTTTGTTACCAAACCCTGCCTGGTGGGACATCTGCCTTTTTAATGCTCAGCAGTGATTACAACGTTTTAAGTTCAACGTTAATCGCTCTTAACAACTTTATTCAGTGCAACCATTGCAAAGTTACAGGCCCGAAGCCAAGTTTTAAGGTTTGGAGGGAGCAAAACATATTTTTAGGAGCAGAAGATTATTGTTTTGTTATACGTTTAAAACAAATTTTTCTGGACACAACAAAATTTGGGTGGGCACAGAAAAAATTTCGTGGGGCACTGCCCACGAATGCCACACTCCCCGTGGCTACGGGTCTGCCAAGTTCAGCAACTGTTTCGGTTAACGTCCCTTACAATAAAAACCTTTACCACAATCGTATTTAACCATATAGTTTACCATTGCGTTAGGTTTTCAGACTAAGGTTCATGCTTCTAATTCAAAGTAAACTTTTCTTGTTGAAAAGACTTTTGCTTTGGCTGCAAATGTTAAGTGTACCATTCAAGGAGACTTCTACGAAATCCACGTTGCCTATCGGCTGGCTCTGATTCACTCTAGTGGCAGTTCAACCCTACAATCTGAGCTCTAAACTACCCACGCAAACACACCAACTGCACTATCTCACTTCGAGAACGTCACTTTCGACACCATTACGTCGTACAGGAAAACATCAGTTCTGAAACTGAGCAACGTCACCTTTAGAGTTCTTCACTTCAACCGCAAAAATGTAATGTTGATAAACCCACCTAATGGCTAGGCTACAACTTCTGGCACTTACTGAAAATATCCAACTGAACATTAAAAAATAGCACGAGGACATGCCAAGAAATGTTCGTCCCAAAATGCGTAGGTGTCAGGTGATGTAATGATGTGCCGTTGCGGTGTTGCTATGGATCGAACGATAGGAAAAAAGGATTAAGTTGTCCTTGACTATGTACTGTGATTTCATGCATGGCATTTTTCATCAGATTTTGAGTGGGGGGGG
>Ga0210059_1001356_pt1 | contig 36540 bp, 23 predicted proteins | sample Ectturendosymbi2_FD_188042 | JGI IMG/M metagenome (GOLD analysis project Ga0210059, IMG submission 188042) | Ecteinascidia turbinata endosymbiont from Florida, USA - Sample 2 (SPAdes) (version 2) | ecosystem: Host-associated > Tunicates > Ascidians > Unclassified | place: Key West, Florida... | reverse complement strand
AATATCATCAGCAAACATCAAATGATTTAATAAAACTTCACCAATATAACACCCTGCTTTAATGTTGTTTAGTTCATTGGACAAATCATCTAAATAAACAGCAAACAAGTATGGGCTCAGTACTCCTCCTTGTCTAACCCCATTAGACACATGAAACAGTTCAGAAAAATGCTTGCCCCACTTTATTTGCATCGTTTGTTCTTTGTACCAATGTTTCAGTAGGCGCACAAAACACATTGGCACCTATGAGAGCGGTTGTATTCGACTTGGACGTGCTGCATTATTTTTGTCATGATTCAGCATCAAACCTACAATTTACCGGCTGCATTCGAAGCCTGTGTAAACAACTAGACTTGACGCTTGCAACAAGTCTGATCAACTGCAACTTCTGCTCTTCTACCCGTGCCTGAAACGTAGAGCTGGTAGTCTTGTTTCGCCCATGAAGACACAAATTTATAACAGCTTTCAGAATTGCGTGCAGCTGAAGCCGGCCGCGCGGAACTACAGACGCCATGTGCAACTTACAGGAACGGCTTAAAAATTTTCGTAGCAGAGGTCCCGGAAACACGGAGCACACAACTTACGCGCTGTAGCCAGGAATCGCTCGCATTTCATGGTCAACCAAGCGACGCTTTCTGCAAAAAGCGATTTTTACCTTCAGGTAAAATTTTTGTGCGCTTGACATAGCGCGGCGTAACAAAATGAATCATCCTCGTGGAGCGTAGGCAAGGCAGACGGTGACGTTTTTTGCCGCAGATAGTTTTGTCGGAGTTACCAAACCTATATAGGCTACCGATTGCAGACTGTTGTGCAAGCGTTCTGTAATTTTACCATGACCGATGTAGGTGGACCATCAGCGTCACTTATCGCTTGTTACGAAACAATTAGCAAATATTAAGTACGTTTCACAAACAGTATCTACTGAAAGGATTCCTTTCATAGGTAAGAATCAGGTGATGCTAATCGAGTATATATATCGCCTTCTGAGCACGCATCTTCAGCTCTGCGAAATTGCATGAAAATATAAAATTAAATTAAGTCAACGAACAGTAAAATCTAGTCAGCGAAGAAAATCTAAGTGAGAATAATATAAAACCAGCTTCCCACTTTATAAAAGCCGTTCACAAAACCCACCTACGACAAATACTCTCAATAGGTTCTTTTTATCATAGCATTAAAGAAAACCATTTTCTATAAAGCACAGGGCACGTCAGGCTCAGCGACTTCCTGCGTCAACCCTTCAGATGAATAGAATCTGAGCAGTGTTGCCAACCTTGCGGTTTTCCCGCGAATTTGGGCTTGTCTTTTTGTGGATTTGCGTTTTCTTTAAGACTTGCGGGTTGCTTCTTTTTAGGCTTGTTTTGATTAAACTTTGGTTGTTTTTTTGCAGATTTCTGTGTTGCGGATTGCTTTTTTTCAAATTTTATGGCCATTTTGCTCTTTCAACTTACTGCAAAACGAAATTTGGGCGTGCTTTTGTGTAAATTTGCTCATTTCGGGCTTGTTTTTTCGGATTTGTCTCCCTGTTTTCGTATTTACCAAACGCCAGTTGGGCTGTTTTTTCCGTTAAATTACCCATTTTGGGCTTGTTTTTCAAATTTCCTTGCTTGTTTTTACAAAATAACTTGACATTACTGAAGCTGAGCCACAACTAAACACGGATTAAATAGAAAGCATGCAGCAAACGCAGCTGCAGCGATTCAAGATTAGTCTCTGGCTCTGCGTAAAGTTCCATCCGTGATGATCATCTTCAAGGTCGATCCGGTACAAATATACGGCAGCTAAAATAAACCACCAACTGACCCGCCATTTACTAACTGCTTTATGCAGAATACCACAGCTACTAGCTACTTTCTCGTTGCTCCACTGCCTCAGTCGAGGGCGACATCACTTGCTGTGCAGCTGATTGCGCTGTGACTATGCAGGCGATGACGTTAAGAAGCAGTGCGAAAAACCCATCCAAGAGCCTCAATCGATCAAACCCTTTCTTTCGGAAGTTTGCGCAATTTCCGCAAAGCTGCCAGGCACAGGCCTCAAACCATCATCCAGAATTGTAGGGACACTTGATCAGAAACTGAATGCTAGTGGTTCAGGTGTAAGATCCGAACAAAACCGAGACTTTTTGCGCCGTGGCCATCCTCCCTGTTAAGTGACATCAATATTAAATGACACTTAAAAGCACTAGTGTTTGATTTTACGTGAAATCGATTTCCTATTAAAAATCTGCTGATCGATTCCTTGCTTACACCCATCGTGGAAAGTACATACTTCAATATTAAATGAAACTTGCATTTAGGTCACGGTCAATTGCTATAGACCGTGAAATAAACGTTTGTTTCTATGACGCACTCTGACGAGTGGTGATGTCTTCTGTTTACAAAACAGATAAGCATAAACGAATAGACAACACAGGCGTGCAGTTGATCTGCTCCATCATAATATGTGCAAATATATTAGTCAACATATGTAAGTTTTAATAAAAATATCTTCTGGCAAACTATCTCTCACTTACATATTTCTTAATCGCCACGCATTTGAGTATCCCTGAATAGAGTGAACTTCTCCCGCAGTGATTCATTTGCAGTAAAAGAAGCTTGATCATTATTGTTTGGGTTATGGGCGTCGAAAGGGGGTAGCAGGGCCTTGGCCCCCTTTGATTTTGAAATATAATATTTCCTATTAAATTTTAGCAGAAAAAGATGCTGTTCTCTTAGGTTTGAGTTGGTAAAATAAAAATTCACAACCGTTGACCTGGAAGAACGTCTTTTGGGCACACCTGCAAACATTCACTATTGCCCCCCCCTGTAAAAAATCTTTCCGACGCCAGTGGTTGGGGTGGGTGTGATCCAGAATGAAAATATTTAACAAGGGGCTTCATCAAAAGAGAATTGTGTGGAATTTTACTCTGAGGATCGAATAAAGATATAGCCCAAGTCTCGATCATCGGACACAAGGGACATTTACCTTCAAACACTCCTGCTTTATCTGTTTGAAAGAAATAGATGCGTATTTTCCACAGAACATTTTCAGATCGTTTCATTCTTCTAGCTTAAGTTAGAGCTAAATTCTTTCTAGCTGGGACCCGTCTCTTTTTCCGGAAAGATTTCGACGGAAGAAAATAAATTTGAAGTTTTCACCTCCACCCATTGGAGCAAGCAATGAACAACCACAGGTATCTTATAAGATAAAACCGAACTGCGACCGTCTCCAATTGATGTGTTCTTGCTCTGTCAACAACTACGCTGTGATCGGTTGGGCTCCGTATCTGTCGATCGGTTGGGCTCCGTATCTGGTTAACCAACCCCATTTATCACTTTTTGACGAGTGTGGAGAAACAACAGTTGGACATCAAATAAGCATAATGAAAAGAAAAACAAAAACAAAAAACGAATGAACGCAGAACATGGTGAAGAAAATGTACAGGTGAAGCCGCATGCCTATGTACACAGATGAGTGGATCGAATTTAAGTGAAGGATTCTGGTGCGGTTAGAATATTTTTAGCAATACAAAAAATTAAAAAATAGTACTAATAAAAAAGTAAAAAAGTTAGAAAAACTAATTAATGAGGTACAAAAGAAAAAAAAGCAAAACAGAAAAAAACAAAAGGTGTACTTATATGCCGAGAAGCATAGAATGTGCACACTGAAAATATCAAAAAGTAAGTGTTCACAAAAAATAAGCAGAGTTACAGAATACTAGAATACACAGTATTTTGTTCTGGACAAGGGAAATGTTGCTAAAGTTCATAATTGGGAATTTTTTTCATGTAGGAGGTTTTTCTTAAGCTTCCATTTGAAGGTAAAGGTGGTTGAAAATTTAATATCGTCTGGTATTGAAGACCATACTTTTGGGCCTATGAATTTAAGAGAACATTTTCCTGAGGAAGAGTTAACTCTAGGTAAAAACAGGTTTTTAGAGGTTGCTAGTCTTGTGGAATGATAATGGATTGAGCTGAGTGGAACAAAATATTCATCAAAATGATTTGGAAGCAGTTTGTTATGATAAGAGTGCATGAATTTGCCTACTGAAAAGCTATATAGTTTGAGAAGGCATAAGATGTTTAAGTGCTGGAAATGTTCTTCTAGTGATCCCGAATTAATTGGATTTATTATTTTTATTATAGTTCTGCAAAGCGAACTTCGCTTATGACAAGCAACATTTGCGTGTCCATAGCCTTTCGCGAGAATGACCGCGGGGCGGGCACTCGACAGCTTGACAGGGTTCATTTTGCACTCGCCAGGCTGCTTACAAAAGCCGCGTTCAATCGTCTTCGCAGAAGATCAGAACCTTGATTGAAAGCCATGTAAGCATGCAACCGCTTTTTGCTTCATAACTAACGGTAATGAGTGGAAGTAGCTTGGATGTGCGCCACACACGTGGCGTGTGTGGGAAACGCTCTTTTTGATGTTGTGTACAGTGACTCTGATCACTATAATCATGTTGTTAGCAGGCACACACGCATGCATTTTCAGAAAAACGTGATCTCCCCCTGCATAAGCGTTAACTCTGTGCTCTACAGATGATGTTGGAGCAGCTTCGTTGGCTTATATTGGTCAGAGTTTGCAACGACGGAAACCCATGTCATTTCCATTGTTGAACGTGTTGGAGCAGCTTCGTCAGTTGCGCCCTCCAACATTACGACATGCGAATAAGAACATGCGGAAACAAATTCCAACGATAAACTTGCCAGACACAACAACAGTGATGATTACAACTGCAGCTGCTGTGACAGTGAAACAAAAATTCCGGATCTATAGGTAACTGTCGACTAACAGACAAACTACAGATATCGTTGGCATCAAAGGGTAATCGTGACCTTTCTTATCCGTAGCATCATATAAACTGATTTATGGCAGCACCCAACCTGCAACTATGCATCAGCCATCGCCCTGCGTGACACAGTCGTTTCGCAATCCCAGGACGTGCTACGAAAGCAGAACACATCTCATGTTTGCACGTGAGACTAAACAACTAGTACAGATCAACCAAGCTGGTTTCGCGACAGAGGTTTGACTCTCCTCACTTTCGCACCACGCGGTCGCCTTCACATTTCCGCCCCACAGTAACGTTACAATTCGGGAAACTTCTTTCGGTAAATTCCGAAACTTTAAACGGCGCAGGGCACACCCAGCGGGTTGTCCCAAAGAAACAACGGAGAAATTCTCTTTGACAACTATCGGTTCTTGAAGTCCGACGAATACATCAAAGCTATAGAGCAATGGTGGGCAAACTGTAACTCGCGAGCCGCGTGAAGCTCACCGACATACTTTTTATTGCTCTACCACCTGAATAACAATATCTCAAATTGATAGAGAATTGTTGCCTCATATTTAATTTTTGCTTTATTTATCAATACGTTAACACGAGTTCGTACAGTTAGGAATTCGCACAGCTTTACCAATGAACTGTCCAGATTTTCGGAGACTAGCAATGCAAACAAAAACCTAATATTGATAAATAATGCGTTTGTTGTGCTTCAGTTGCTTTAGATCATTTTTTGTAAAACTTGCATTGTTTACCGTATTTGTACTGGCACTACAAATTGATTTTGCGGCTCGCTGGTGTTTTGTTTCTCTGCAAATGATTCTTTGATTGAACACGTTTGTCCACGCCATAGAACAATGGCACTCTGTGATCGTTTTCAATACAAGCCCACAAATGTTTTTATCTCTTGCTTTAGTTTCCTTTCAACTACTGGAGATGTCAAATGATTTGTCCACCAAGTGTTTATATTGAAACAGGCATAGGTTTCATATCAGAAGGACTTCTATGGTTCTTTTTATTTTAGATACCTTGAAATCTTCTCTTGGTAAATTCAACAGATCTCGAGAGGTCAACTGATGTTGGGAGAAAATGTTTAAACACTCGAAAGGGTTCCCAAATCTCTGGGTATGAAACTAATTGGGAAGAAGCGTTGTAGCATTAGTCGCTACTAGTCAAAGTGACATCGAACTTTTTTCGTCGTAGTCTTATGAGTATTTTATCAGCACATCATTCGTAGATAAGTTTTTCTTAGCGATTGATCGCTCTTATATACAATCTCGCCATACAGAATAGAGCTGGGAAAGTTAAACCCGAAAGAGAATTACAAATTGGTCAGATTGGGAAGATAAATCATGAAAGAACTCCCACTGTTTCCAAAAGGCACTTTCGGTAGAAATCAGTGTTTCTCATACAGCACACAAATTTCTGTGTTGTGTGCTGACTTCAGACGTTCACCATAACAATGAAGCAACAACAATCAAAACAGTGCAACTGGAGATGAGTTCTAAACCACCTTAATGCCTTTGAATTGTTCCAGAGTGAAGAAAAAACAGATCTGAAAAAATCTCATTCGAATGGTTCAAACTCACTTTCAGTAATTGATTTCTTACATCGGTTACGATTTGCGTGGTTTGGGAGAAAAAAGTTATAAAAATTCAAAGATCTTCGACAAACGGCGGACGCTATCAAAAGCAACATATTGGCGATATAAAGTGCTATTCATTTTACGTTAGCACTCCTCACAACCGTTGCTATTCTCCAACATGACAATCTATGCGTTGCTAACATTCTACAATTGTTGAGAAAGGAGCTGTTCGCGCTCAACTGTCACTTTTCATCTGACGCGTTCAAGCCGGTCAGATAACGTCTTGTTTCACTTGAAAACAGAAAGTATGGTCCAACCAACCTTGTTCCGGTCATTACTTTTATGTTACCTGAAAATGACGCCATCAAACGTATTTTTAAAAGCGGGACGATTACCACCCAATGCATTCCCATCAACTAAAATCATTTCGATCTTGATAATCATTACCACAGCATTTCTGCGAATGTTATCACAATATTTAGCAGATAATCTAAAATTCCCATATCTTCACCCACTTATCAAAGACGCACACTAGACCCTAAGATAGTAATCGTCCCCCTCACCAGACCCTACAATTCCCTTCCATCATTACCAGTTAATCTGTGCACAAATCTGCTAAATCCATGTTGAAGCCGAGTTGTGCGGTTGGTGCGACCAAGCAGCAAGTGTCTTTCCCAGTAACATTTCAAGACTGCCACATTGAACAATACGTTGGCAGCCGCACAAGGCAGCCGACCAAGGTATAAAACTTCCGGGTGTCATGGCTGTGTCGGGCCTTTAGATGTCACGCATCCACCTGGCTGGTAATATTCGCGTTGTTTTTGCTTTCACGTTTTACACACTTACGTTCAGAAAGAAAAATAAGAAGGTCGCTGGAAATTCCCGTTATTTGAAGCTATTTACTGCTCAGAACATCACACTTCAAACGTTCAGTGTCTTCTTCCAGCTTCTGAGTTCCAAATCATTTGGGGCGAGGCGGGTATAACATGATTTCATTTTTTAATGTGTTTTTCGGCAATTTTTTGAACAACGTTGATTCACAATGATCTCGCTTTTTATTTTATATTTCTCCTGTGAAATGCGATGTCATCATTTTATCGGTGACACCTGAGGCCAGCAATTTTTTCTTCAGCTTTACCTGGTATTTGTACCGAACTTCACCAGTACATTTATCGCGCATTGTGAAAGATGCTGCTGGACCTGTTAACCACGACCTCAACCAGGACTGAAGGTGGTAAAAACATGCTTGTGGCGCATCCAGAAAATAACTTGTATGACATAGACGGAGTCATTCGCTTCAAACTGAACAAATGTCGTCGGGAAATGCACCGCTGCTGTGTTTTCGACATCATAAAGCTACAGTCGAAACGATGCTCGCAAGTTTTTACCCATTAATTTTGTTCTATAGGAAAATAAAACACCTCACGAGTACAACAGGAAATGGCAAAAGCCGCATATTCAAATGTTTAACAATCTGGAACGGAGCGCTTAATCTGAAACGAAACGCACTTCGACGTTTGAACTCTTCACTTACTGAAGACAAGGTTATACTGGAATGGCTGCTGCGTAAGCAATTCTCATCGTCTCTGGTAATAGCAAAAATGCGATTGCAAGTTATCGTAAAAAAGGTTCACAACAAGAGAACATAAACCTCGAAAATTCTTTTACGAATTTTCTCCGAAAGGATATTATCTTCTAAATAAGCTGGCCTTTAAATGGGAATTTCCATTGCTGTAAAGCATCTACCTTGTGTTGTGCTTTCAATACGGCATCCATATCGTCTCAGATATAACGGCATACATAGATATTGTGCACAGATTGAGTTGCAATGGCAGCAACCAGATCGATATGCGCTTAACATTTATTGGATTTTGAAAACAATAACTGCTTCAGATCCGTCCACACGACCGTTTAACCCTGGGTTCTTAAACTGGGGGGTGGAAAAGGTTCATAAGGGGCGCGCGGGTATGCAGTGATGCATTATTGATAAATATTAGATGCATTGATCTTATCATTCGTAAATTTATTACCATTCCTCGCCAAAATCAAAGCAAACCAAACAAAACAAAATATCGGAACAAACTGGAATGTAAAGCCGATTTGCGATGTTTGTTGTCTTTAGCAAAACCTCGAATTAAACACTTAGTTTCCATAAACGCTTGCATCCTCCCAAATGACAGGTAAAGTGTTGTTCTGTTTTTTGTGTTTGATTTTGAGGTAAGTGTAGGCGCGAGTATCAATGACTAACGTCAAAGAAAGCGCGGCTAAAAAGTTTAAGAACCTCTTATCTAAACGCTGCCATCAGTGATTGATTGATTTATTGTTTCATATGACTCAACTAATAAACAGAAACAGCACAAAGAGCTGTCGCGTAATAAGGAAACCAACTGTCCGCGAAGATTAGAATAAATGAAAACACAGTGGCAAGATCCAACTTGTGTTTTGAGTGAGAGGTCAAATATTGAAACAGCGAAAGAAAACATATCTTTTTGTCATAAAGTCATATCAGTACTGAAAAAGAACTGAAAACTGAAAGGCAGAAAGGGGATCCCTCATCTAGAACATACAATTGCAAACAACCATGCTACTGTGCAAAGTGCAAAACCAGTTTTGCCAAAACCAATAATTTTAACCCAGAAATTACATATTTTTTGAAAACGTAAGTGGTTCAGAGAAAAGGTCAGAAGTCAAAAACCAGCAACATGAAGAAAAAAGCTGTTGGAGAAGTCTTTATAGTAACAGACGGTTAATATTGTGAGGAAATGTTAAAATGAACTTATTTAGTTTCATTATTTTTAAAGCTCTCGGTTTGCTGCAAGTGTTCGAGGAATCAGCCGACTGGGCTCTGCTTTCATCTTTTTGCGACGATTCAAATTTGCACTTATTTTTATTCAAGTAATTAATCTCCATAAAAGCGACAAGGTCTAATTAATTAGCAAATTCTTTAGGATATCGATTTCACTTAACTCTACGCATCCTCAGACCTGAAACCTGCAAGCAGTGCTGCGTGAGAAATTCTGAAGAGATAAAGGAAGGGCAGAGAAAGCAATCAAGCTTTGTGACTAAAATGAATAAATCATTAAATACTGTAAATCAAAGCAGAAGTTGCAATAAGTGAAAACTGGAAAATAGTCTGTTCTACCTTCACTAAAACTGAAAAAATAGGAAACCTACCTGACGACATTCTTCATAATATATTTCTATAAAGAACAAACGCGGCGATATTTCTTTTTAATTTTTGAAAACCTCTTAAACTTACAAATTTCCAGAATAAATTTCAGTGACGTGGATTACGCACCACGTTTAAATACAAATAAAATGTGTAGTCGTCGCAGCGAAAACTTCATATCTACGTGTTTCTACAAAACTTCCGGTTTCGCCACATTGCGTAAATACCAACGAAGTAATAACCATCTCTCTGATCTCAGCAACAAACAACTGCCATAAGAGCCTTTTGTACGGAGTGTGTAGTAGTAGAGCAGTCGCTTCATTGTCAAGCTCTGTTCAGCAGGGGTCAATTATATTCAAAAAGCTTAATATCAAACGTATTCAGCAAACTTCTGTTGATTGGCGACGATCTACTGGAACGTTTTAGACTCAAAATCATCTCGGCTTTGACTTGACCTTCAAGGACATAGTTTTATTATTAATTTCCAGCCAGTGACGTAAATCGCCTCGTGTCTGCATCCATTCCATTTTTAAACAGCCTTCATGACCTTAATTAAAATTTCCTGCAGCTCCTATCGCTTGATCGCAGTCCTTCCCGCCATCCGCAACAAACCTGTTGCTACGAATCGACGTCGCTAGATTGCCATTGTTCGCAGACGCAACTTCCGTGGCTTCACGCGTGTGAGACAATAATCCATGCTTATAATAATCTATGATTCAAGCCCGAAACAGAGAGTTTCCCGGTTGACAGGTCACGGAGGGTACTGGCTGCATAACCAGGCTTGCTGATGAAGTCGGACAGGTGCCTTGCTGTCGTGACGAATAATGGTAACCCCCTGCTTTGATGTTTTTAAGGCTTTCAAGTTAGAACAATGCTGTTGCTAAATCCACAGCATGTTCAACAACCAAGCATTCGGTGAGTAAGGGTCATGAAAGGGCATGCCACAGCTTTGATGAACTTTTTGAAAAGATACAAAATTTTTCACAGATTTTTTCAGCCTAAAAGAAGACCTGATAAAGAGGCCATCGGTTTGTTTGTCCAAAGTTTTCGGGAAAATACTCTTTGCTTAGGAGTAAAGCCAAGTCCATTTATTTTACCTCAGTCATGGGCCTGAGCTGATGTTACAGTTTCCATCAAAGGGGCTTCCCCTTGCGGACACATGACGTTATATCAAAGGTAATACGGTACCTGGAAAGACTTTTCTCATCTGCAACCCCAACCTGTGAGAGAAAAACATTAGTTTTTATGGCAAACGCTAAACTCCACGATTCACCTTTTTCTCAGCGCCTTGCTGTAGAACTCGCAGCGCGTTATTAACCATCCCATTGGCGTCCCCACGACATCCAGAACGTTATTGCACACACATAGCATTGTACGCTACTTACGAAATCAGCTCTTCGTTTTTTTCACATACTTCATCTTTCCAAATGTGTACTTTAAACAAGTTAGTTTGAGAACTAGCGAAGGCCCATCTCTGATTTTAAAGTTTTTGAGAAAAGCGCATTGTTTCGTTGGAAATTATAATGATTGGAGAACTTTTCGCCAAGCGTCTTACTTGAAAAGGCAAAGTTTCATGGTAGGAAGGCAAACATTATTACAGTAATGCAGTGGAGACTTAATCCCCGAAACCGAGGCTTTGTTCAAAGCACGAGATCGAGATTTTGCCAAAATCCCGGTGAGTAATGCCAGAACTTTCGAAGCCGATACTCGTGAACGCTGCCGAACTGAAATTTAATCGAATTTCAATCATTTTTGTCAAGTTGTTCGTACTTTTTCTTCCACAAGGTTCACACATGCAGAATATTGGTGTGGAATGCTAGAGTTTTCAAAACACATGTCGATAGGGCTCTTCAAGCTTCCAGCCGAAGAGCCCGAGACCTGCGACCTTCGAAACAGAGATCGAGGTTCACGAAAGTGAGTTTAGAGACGGGTTTCAAGACTGAGATCAAGTCTCGAGACTCCATCACTGTTTTTTTCATCATACAAGTTGATTTCCTGTCTAAAGAAAAGTTCGAGTCTTTTGCCAAACAATTTTGAAAAATTAGAAATGTGACCTTTTTAGGCAAACTTATCCTCTCGAAGTTAGCATTTATCGTGCGTCAGGTTTTAATACTTGCAAATGACGAGATATAATGCGCAAACCGACCACTGTAACTTTCTTACAGAAAATGGCAAGGAAAAGCACCAAGAGACATTGTCTGTGATATGCAATTCAAGACAAATATTTGCTATCAGAGGTCACCAAGGACTGCTGACCCCGCAACCCTCCCCAGAGGAAAAACAGATGTGGAAATGAATGAAATAAAAAGTAATGCAGTTTGGTGTAAACGCTTTATAGTTTGAAGTGACTTTCATTCCAGGCTACTGGTCCAAGATGTGTCCAAATAAGGTATTCGCTGAAGCATGTGTTTCGATCGTATTCTCCAAAGTATTCAATCCGACGAAGAAGGAGTTCCATTGCATTATTGCTGCTTTAGAGTGATAAGAAAGTTTTTTTTACATGCGCTACTTTCCAAAACTAATCCAGCAACGTTGTGACCAGCATGCTTTCAAATCACCACGTTTCCCTGATATTGCTGATGACCTTTCTGGTCTTGATGGGCTTTCGTCAGGAACGCCGAAACAGCGGTAGGGCGGGGGGGGGGCAGTAAAAATATTGAGGGCAGTGGAAACGTATGTAAAACAAACGAATCGTTACCAATATGCTTGCTTCTGTTTAGCAACAATGTTGAGCTTAAAAATAATACTAGAAATTGTAGAAAACCATTCTGAATTTTCTGGGTGCGCGAATAGCTGCAATAAATTTGTTTCAATTCAATTTTGATAAACCATGAAATTACCTATGATGCTGTTATGAAAAAGGCACCTCTGCCCCCTTTTTGGAAGGACAAGGGCAGTGCCCCCATCATGGGCAGTGCCCCCCATCATGCCAACGCTCTCCGGTGTTGGCTTTCGTCAAAGTCTGCGGTTTAGATTGTTTGCCGATTTTTTTGCGCGTTCTTACTTTTTTTCATGGAAAGCAAATAAGAAACAACCATTTCGTAAACGTTTTGTAAGTAAATTACTTCTCGCTTTCTCTACAGTTTTGGTAAAGTTTTTTTGTCGTAATATTCACAAGAAAAAATATATGAACGTATTTCAGTTTTACTGCACGGTCAAACACTTTCAACATGAACACTAAGCTGAGAAAAGCATGATTCCTTCTGAAGAATCACTCAGAAACTTGTTACCTTTCCGATATTATGAAATACGCTTTAACAAAAATACACCGCTGTCTAGAAAACTCACTGTTTTCCAGGGCCATTTGCATGACCTACAGACACATCAGCAAACAGTGTTGCTCTGTCTGTAACATAAACTGCGAAAATGTTCCTTCCTGGTTTTTTTCTCGACTTTTAACGCGTTACATTTTTATCGCACATGGACAATTTTCAGAAAACTTTCCAAACCAATCGTTGTAGCTTTTCCGGGGCGTGGTTTGTTCATCACGTGGTTTGTTGATCACGTGGTTTGTTCATCATGTGATTTGCTCATCACGTGATTTGCTCATCACTGATATGTCGGTATTATCAAACAGAAATGCAGCAAAGCTAGGTATGAGCACCAGAACCGTCGCCAGAAAATCTTCAATAGGGGGGGCTTTACGTTTGTGCAGGGGGCTTGACATTCTAAAAATTGGAAAAAGTCTACTGATTCATAGTGTTTCATATTCCGATTTAGGGGCATTGAAGCTCTGTTTGGGGGGGCTGAGCCCACAACCCCCCCGTGGCGACGGGACTGATGAGCATCCACATCGACTTAGCACAAGCTGAAAAAAACTCCGACCCTTGTGAATGTTCTAATAAGTCCGCACGTGGTTTTCATTTGTTCTGCAAAGTTCCGCAAGCGTCGTGATGGGCAAGAATGGGTGCAGCGCCGTAGTTCCCAACCTAAAAAAGGTCGGAAATCACGTCAATGAACACATCAAGCTAGTACTCACGTAACATTCGGTGAAGTGCCCCAATTTTTTTGTTGCCCCCAAATTTTGTCGTGCCCAGAAACTTTATATTCAGATTCTTTTAAAATTATATAGTTAAAACAAAAATATTGTATCCCGGAAGATGTATTTGGACCCCAAAACCTTCATGGCTACGGGCCAGGGACATATTACCATCCCTCTGGTAGATAGTGGCCAAGGCATCCCGGGAGAGTCAATGACAAACGAGGCAGAGAAAACATGAAGGTTGTAGGCTATGAAGCTCTAATCACCACAAATCAAGTTCACTGACTTAGCATTTCCACATCATGCCAAAAATTTCTAATTCCTTTCAAAACCGCAATTACAAGTCACACCGATCAATTTAAAGCACATTCATTGAAGGATTTTTATGCTAAAAATAGTACCATGCGTGGGTTGGCGTTGATTCACCAGAAACTTCGCGTGTGTCCGCTGCTCCGTGTCGTGCAATCGCTTGAATCGTTCTCTTGCTTCAATACAATGTGATGTCATGTACTTAACATCGCGTAATAATTTCCGCTTGAAATATCAACTATCCTGCTACTGCCACAACACCATTAATATTTCCTCAAACGTTAGACTACTTAGCCCAGAGGTGGGCAAACTTTTTTCAGTGAGGGCCACATTGTTGTGTCAGTGCCCAGCGAAGGGCCAGCTTCTACAAATCATACTTTTTATATAAAAAAGCTAGAATGATTTGATCTAAAGGTTAGGGCTCTTAGGTCTACAACCGTTGGGTCTCTGTGCACTCGACTATCATCCTGCATGTTTTCGCGTAGAAGCGACTTGTCATAAGTCAGTGATTCTCGACCGGCACAAAGCATCCTAAAAGCGTGCATTGTGCACAAGAGGGCCGCAAAAAATTAGCCGCGGACCGTAGTTTGCGCACATCTGACTTAATCAATGGTTTTCATATGCAGAACGTCCAGGAAGTCTTCAATAAGGGCTTTGCGTTTGTGCGGGGGGAGGGGGCTTGACATTCTAAAATTGAAAAGAACAATGAACGTGACACGGAGGCCACAAGGTTTCCGCTTGGTTTGAACATTTTTGACCACACCAAATTCCTTCAATAAATTTGATCCACTCCATTGTGCACATAGGCTTTCTGTACCTCCCTGATGCTTAATTCAGGTCCACATCAAGCAAACCACAAAATTCAGTTAATGCCAAGGGCGTACGCAAAGGGGCTGGGTTGAGGTCACACTACCTTCCTTGAGCTTAATATTTTACAAAACTTTATTATAAGGCGAGTGTATAGGGCTTGATTTTTACAAAAATAAGGAGAGTGTGTGAAGAAGAATAAGCCTATTCTGTCAACAAACTTCGCTTGAAAACATGAATATGACGTCAAATTGTGACGTCACAAACAGCGCACACCAAACACAAATGACCACCATACGCCAGTGAATGAACCCCACATGAAAATTTTCTGCGTACGCCACTGGTTAATGCACTCACTTTACCTACAATATTTGAAAAGGCCAACAAAACGAGATAAACGAAAGTATGTGAAACAGCCTTGTGCTGCAAACAGGGACGTAAAGACAGGGGGCAAGGGGGGCACAATTCCCCGAGCGCCGAATCACTATGGGGACGCCGAATCACTATGGGGACGCCGAATCACTATGGGGACGCCGAATCACTGCGGGATCGCTGAAAAGGTCCAGCAATGTCGCAAGTACTTTCTTCAATACAGTACATTTGTTTTCGAAAGACTTCCGGTTCGAACATGGGGCGCCAAACTTGCTTCTTGCCCGGGCGCCATCTAACCTCGTTACGCCCCTGGAGGCAAAGACCTTATGTCTTTATAAGGAACAGCTTTGTGCTGTGGCAGCCTTGTGCTCACGGGCGTCGGAAGGGGGGGCAGAAGGGCTTGGCCCCACTGGATTTGTACATTGCAGCAAAAAAGTTTGTTTTCTTAGTTTCGAGTGGGAAAAAAACAAATTTCACCACTTTTGGTCCCCTTCGGAAAAACTTTTGGAAAAATCCACTAGTGCCCCCCCTTTCCTGGAAAAAATCCTTCCGACGCCTTCTGTGCTGCAAATACCTTTTACCTGTAGAGGAACAGCCTAATGCTGCAAAGACGCAAAGACCTTATGGCTTGTCCAGTGGCGTAGCAGGGGGTCTCGGGCCCCGGGAAGCACCTTCGTGGCAAATTGTTGATTAAACATATATGTTTAAAATTTTCAAAAATGTTCTTTTCAGTGTGTGTGTTAAGAAGCTCTAGACTGGCAGATGGGAGAGCAGCCAGATAATATTTTCGGGGGCAAAATGATTGTAATTGTTATACCTAACGCTTAAATACGTTTTTTCAAACTTTCAGGGGTCAATGCCCGATTGCCTTCCCCCTGTTTGCGGGTCTGACTGGTAACCTAAAGACGGGGAAATGTGGCTGAGGAGTGAGAAAATTGATAAAATGTTTACTAAAAAGTCAGGGTCAAAGTAGCCTACCGCAGTGTGTGTCTTGAAATCAGAGCTTTTTCAACATATTTACTTGGCGAGTAGAGATGGTATGGGCCGCTAATGGTCCGGTTTTTGGGCGGGCAGCTGAGGTTGAACGGTAAGGTGTAGCGTCAAAATACAAAGTTCGATGAATCAAGAAGCACATTGCAGGTTTTGTTAACACCACCAAACACAATTGAAATCGAAAAAAAAGTTCAGTTATCTGTATTGTAACACCTCCTTTTTTAGGTGCAAAAAACGCGAATTCTTATCAAAACAGCATTTCTTTGCCGACGATGAATCGTTTTGTGTAGATTTCGTTGCATTTTAGTTTGTTTGTGAGACACAATAAAAAAACGAAGAGCAGATAGAAATACGTTATTGAAGAAGTTTCAAACATCACATTTAATCATAACAAAACAGAAATCACCTGTAAAATGTACTTGAAAGTATGAGGAAATCAACGTGTTTCACTGAGTACATGAAACCGTGTAATCTTGCTTGCTTCTTAAGTTAGGAATGAAGTGACGAGATTTAAAGGCAGTACTGCCCTGATGTACCCATCTCGAGCGTCTTTCCCATACAAAGCTCCAGAAGCTTCTGTAACTAATTTAACGCACCGTTCTACACCTTGAGAATGACAAGAAATGCGAAGAACAAGGGGATTCTCCAAGAAGTTGTCAACTTGTTCTACGGGCAGATGTCTCGTTATTGGTGGCTCCATTCTCAGCTCCTGCACTGTTGGGAGAAGATCTTTCAAGTCAGTGTTTTTTTAAGGCTTTTCGAAAGGTGTCGTGTTGAAGCTTTAGGGTATCAACACGATTTTCCCTTCTATGTCTGATATTTTTAACTAATTTTCATAGAAATGCAAGTGTCCGTTGAAATATGCTTAAATATTTGAACACGACATTCACTTTTGGCAAAAAACTAAAGACAATTTTATAAATAGAAAGTTTCAGTGTCCATACTCATTCATTCATTCATTTTCGTGCCCGCTTTTATTTGGGGGAGTGGTAATAGAAGGGGGTCAGCCGCAAGATTTTACGGGTTTTAGGTGTGTTCGGGTTCGGGTGGCTAGGGGTTTTCCCCAGCCCAGCTTCCCCGACCTGTATTTTGATATTTTTCCTTTTTTTGTTTTTCATATTTTTTCAAGTTTTTGATAATTTTTCATTTTTTTCATGATTTGGTAAGTTTTGACATATTTTCATGTGTCTGATATTTTTTGTGTTTTTCAATGATTTTTCCAGTTTTTGATAATTTTTGATGGTTTTGATTATATTCCTGTTTTTGCGTTATGGTAATATTTTTCATATTTTCACGTTATGATAATATCTTCATGTTTTTGATTGATTTTATATTTTAGAGATAACTTGCAACTTCTTGGGGGGGGTTGTCAAAATCGGCCACTTCATTTCTCTAACCTGTCATTGACTGAAGAAGGCACAAGGCGAGCCAGGCATGCCACGTTTCAATCCGATAAGCAAATATCCAGGCAACCGGCCAAGATCGCTTCACTTGAACATCATTCGATGACCTTGTGGACATTAGTATCAAAGGAAAACTCATTGACAACCTGCTAACTTCGTCAGTTCTTTTGCGTAACATTCTTCTTTGAACGTTTATCATGTTTTGACAAAATCAAACAAGAAATTACTCATTGCGGTTGCTTTTACGTAAGCGTGAAACACTTCACAGTAAGTCATTGATCAGGTTAACTTGTTCTGAAACAAAATGAATATAACCGCATCATTTTTTTCTGAACAGCATTTTGACAAAATTTGTCTGTTTTTTAATGACATCGTTCACATTTAGCAACCATTGCAAAATTAGAATGCTAGATACAGTACATATATCTCATTAGCAATTTAGATTACCTTTTCTTCTGAATGTTTATGCTTTCTGCAAATTTTGTTGTTGCATTGTGTACTGTCAGTCCGCTCATTAACTATCTATCTCAACCGTTGCATAGCATATGATGATGTTGCACAAACTGGTCACACCATTGCTCCAATCTCCAACTGATTGTGTTGTGAAAAGGCACACCGATTACCTCGGGTTTTCAAGTGGATGCTAACATCAAAGCAAAACATTATCACAAATGACAACCTGCTAACTCATTCTTTTGCGTAGCTCACTCCACTGAACGTTTCCCTGTTTTAACAAAACCAAACAAGAAGTTACTCATGACGATTGCTTTAACCTAAAGCGCGAATCGCTTTACGCTGAGTAATCATCCGACTTACCCTGTTCTGACCAAAACTTGTGCGACCGTATGATTCCGGGGAACACAGTATTCACAAAACTTGCCTGTTTGTTTCATGTCATCGTCAACATTTCGTTTTCTTACTATTTATTTATTCGAAAATAGCGAACGTTTAAAAACCAAATGCTAGAATTGCATCATCTTATCAGAAAGCTTAATTTCGCCAGTCACTATTTCTCGTTCACGTTACTGACTGAGGATGCAACTGTCGTTTGAACATCTTGGACTGTCGTATCTTAAACTTTTTTTTTTTAAACTGGTAATGTTTCAGCATCAGACGATATCGGCAACTGCGCACGTCGACAACTAACTACACCTCTCCGATACCACCTCGCTGTGTTGAACCATCTTTTCAAAAACTGCATGCAATGTCACAGGTCTAGGTTCGGCAAAAAACTTATGAAACGTATCGCCAACGCACTATGCATCATTTTGCGAAAACGCAAACCACCCATAACTGTTGCAGCAAGCTTTCACTTCTGTTTTGCAAGTTGTCTGTAAGAACAACCGACCCGTGGCATTAGTGGAAAGTTTTCAATTGTTCAAAATAAACTAAACATGAAAGTTTCGTGGCGTTGCTTTTATACGAAAGTACGAAACATTTCAAAGTTCAAATGTTACATGCGCGATATTTTGATCCAAACTAGCCACACCATTGATCCAACCTGTAACTGATGGCGTGGTGGAAATGCATACCGGGTTTTAATCTGACAAGCAAATATTCACGTCCGCTTCACTTGAACATCATTTGAAGACCGTGCAAAGCGTACTATCAAAGCAAAACATATTCACAGATGACAACTTCCTAACTCATTCTTCTCTTCCGCGTACGATAACCCCTGACCGTTTATCCTGTTTTAGCAAAACCAAACAAAAACAAGTATTCCATCAGGTGCGCTTTCACCAGTGCAATATCGTAACAAGACGAGTTGAAACCGACAACAACGTGCTCTTGCGGGTAAGAGACGAATCGTCCTTCTACGGCTTGATGTTGCTTGTTTTCCGGTTCGAGTTGATAAAGAACGTACTGGAATTTCTCTTTCAAAATCTCAAAGACAGCATCGGCAATTGTTTCGAGATACCGCATTTTGTCGTGAACAAGGCACTGTGGGTTGGCGTTTATAAATCATTTCGGTTGTTCAAAGTGGGGCACGTGTGCATCGTTCTGCAACGGTTGCAATGAGCGTTCAGCTCTGTTTTGCTAGTTGTCGGTAACATCAACACCCGCGATGTTAAGTTCAGTGGAAAGATTTATCTGTGCAACGTTTTTCTCCTATGCTCGTTCAGAATTTTAACATCACCACTATCCAATCTTTGGAAAACTGTGTTTACAAAAAGCCACTCTGAAGGTTTAGCAGTCACATCTTTTGCATCACCTTGCCTTCGCATACACCCACTTCTAACCTTTATCATGCGCTCGAAGTGTAACTTGATTCTTTTTCGTTTTTTCTAAAATCATTTGGGTAAGCAAAACGCACGTCGGTTAAAAAGATGCGTTAGTTACGACCGGTAAGTTTTCCATGAACTTTTGTTCCAACCAATCCAAATGTGCAAAACGTTCAACGTTGTTCCCCTCTCACTCACATGTCCAAACAGAATCAATTTAACACAAACGAATAATTTCACTGTAAAATCTGTTGTAGGCATCTTTCACAGTTTTGGTTCGTTAAATGCGTGTCGGTGCAACTGCTATCTTCAAAATATTTGCAATAGCGCGTGTTGACAACTTAACTACACCGCTCTGACCCTGTCTCGTCTTTTCAAAAACAACTGAACGCATCGTCACAGGTTTGGAGATAGTTATTCGCACTCGCCACCAACGGATTGTGCATCACAGCACCCTTTGCATCGCCTTGTTCGTCGTAATTTCCAACGTCGTTGCACTGTCGTCAGTGGCGTTGGTGATCAGTGGCAAGCTGATTTGATTGGTTTGATTGACTTGCCAAATCGGAAAATGTTCAACAACGGTCACACGTTCGTGTTGATTGTCGTTGAAAACTTTTCAAACTTTGCATGGGCTGAGTCGCTGAAGAGCTAAACAGGCAAGTCTATTCTCAAAGCCTTTGCAAAAATTCTAAACAGAGGCGGGCTGAAGACATTGTTTTTGTACACGGACCGTGGTCTCGAGTTCGCCAACAAGCTTTTTCAACGTACCTTAAGAAGAAACAGATTCACTTTTTAACGGCACAAAATCAAGAAACAGAATCTTCCATCACCGAGTGAATGATCAGAACCCTTTTGTCTCGAATCTGGCGATACTTCACATTCAAAGACACCGAAAGATACGTCGACGTGCTTGCAGATTTTCACGATCCTACAACGCAACATTTCATCGCAGCAGAAAACGAAGTCATCACCGACAGCCATCGCACAATCAACTCGCGATTGTGCAGCAAATCAGTCATGTCTCAGCAACGGCGTAGTGCAGCTCACGTCGCGTTATAAACAAATTTTCTTGCCACCTCTAAAAATTTCTTTTCGCAACGCAGGTGCTTTTGTGTTCGTTTGTTTCTTGAAAGTGCTTTCAAGTCGGTCGTTACATCACGTTAGACAAACTGCTGTTTAAAATCTGTGTAGTCGTACTTCAGTACGTTTAAGTCAAGGGTGGCCAACTTGTCTTCGACTGGGATCAACCAGAAAATTTCTCACTAACTCGCGATCGACCGGTCGGTGATAAAGTCACAAGACTCACAAGTACAAAGTGCCAAAGTTGTGTATCGCACGTGCACACACAGTGTACCATCACCATAGTAAGTGATTCACAGATAGAAGGCAAAGCGTCTATTAAGCCTAAAATCTTGATTGTTACGCAATAATATGAAAACATATCGCAGCACAGTATCTACCTTGCTAGCCTATGGTCGGGAAACGCAAGAGGCACCAAAAACATACGTGACCAGCCAATTCATGGATAATTTTTATGTACTTTCTGGAATATAGATTGAAAAGTGTTCTTTGTAGGTATCTTGTCAATTCAATGCAAATCAGTCGCGATCGAACAATTGACACTCGACGATCGACCGGTCGATCGCGATCGACTTGTTGGCCACCCTGGTTCAAGTCAACACGAGAAATTTTTTTGTAGTTTACGTTGGTAATGAAATGTTGCTTATAGTATATCTCAGCATCACTGACTACTTTTTCTTATGAGGATCACAACGCAAGCGATTAATTTACGTAGACGCTATCTTTGTAAGCATAGTCGCACCGATGTTATGTTCTTGAACCTCTTGACTCGGTTTATTCCAACTAAACCGATGGCAGTTACACAACTTACTTTTTCCATGAACCAATGAATACCGGTTTTTAGAACCGCGAATGGCAATATTTATCTTTTCTACAAATGACCATAGCGTTGTTTGTTATCATACCTGTTTTGTTTTCGTAGGTACTTTCACAAAAACGGTCACAAACCCCGCGACAAACTTTGTAGCCGTGACAAACCAATGTTTGGCGCTCGAACATTTTTGCCTAATTTACAGCTTGTGAGTTTTGTCATGAAGTTTTTCTCCAACCAGTCCTTCTGGTGCGTTTGTAAAACTTTTTAGTGTGACATCAACCAGTTGTAGATCCGATCACTATCCAATTTCTCGAAAACTGTGTTTACAAAAAGCCACTCTAAGGTTTAGCGGTCACTTTGCCTGCGCATGCGCACACACCCACTTCTAACCTTTACCATGCGCTCGAAGTGTAACTTGATTCTTTTTCGTTTTTTTTTCTGAAATCATTTGGGTAAGCAAAACGCACGACAGTTAAAAAGATGCGTTAGTTACGGCCGGCAAGTTTTCCATGAACTTTTGTTCCAACCAATGCAAATGTGCAAAACGTTCAACGTTGTTCCACTCCCACTCACATGTCCAAGCAGAATCAATTTAAAACAAACGAATAATTTCACTGTAAAATCTGTCAAAGGCGTGTTTCACACTTTTGATTCGTTAATTGCATGTCGATGCAACTGCTGTTTTCAAACTATTTGCAATAGCATCTGTTGACAACTTAACTGCACCGCTGTGACGCTGTCTCGACTTTTCAAAAAAAACAAACTGATCGCAACATCACAGACCTGGAAATTGATAAAGTTATGCACATTCACCACCAATGGACTGTGCGTCGTCTTTTTCGAAAACAGGGAATGCAACGTTCTGAAATTGGGCATAGCAGCTTTTCAGTTCTCTTCATCTTGTTGGAGAACCGGACCAAAGTTTATGCTGATACCTGTGTCTGCATGCGATTAGAAAGATGGACGAACGTTTTCGTCACAAGTTACATATGGTGTGACTGGTGCACTTACAATTTATTTTATTGTAAAGTAGCAAACCTTTAAAAATTCGAATGCTATAGTCGCAGCATCCTATCAGCAACTAATCGGCAACACTATTTCCTGTTCACGAATCTGACCGAGAGTCAAAAATCATAAACAGTGCAACTTCATCTCATGTACGCCGTTGAATTCACGCCATTTGAAAAACATTCCTGCTTTTCATTACGACCTGCTCAGCAAGCAATACAAGACAACCAGTTATGTTTTGTGAAGACGGCCAATGCATTTGCCCATCTCCATTGCAGGACACAATCTGTTATGAAAAAAGTGCTGTCTTTTCGCCTTGTTCTTACACTTCACCTTGATCCGTATCGGATTGGTCGTGCGAAACGAAAAAAATCATTTGTATAAATCGCTTGATCTGTGTTGGCGTGCGTTTTGTTTAAGAAATATGGACGAGCGTTTTCATCACCAGTTCACGTGTGTTGTGGCAGGTCCAACGAATTGCGGAAAAACTGAGTTTGTGGCGGAATTTATCCAACATGTGAAGCAAATGATGACGCCTACACCGCAAAGAATCGTTTGATGTTACGGCGAGTGGCAGCGGCGTACTGTATCCACCTGTCACTGATTGCAAAATGGCGTATCGATTAATTATATCAAACACACTACCGGCGCTACAATTTCGGCACTTGAAATTCATCTCAGAAGATAAACATTTTACGTGATATTTATATTTTCATACATTTTCCTATTTTAGCCTTTTCCATATTTTCGAGCTTTTGCAGCGCCGAGGCACGTCATGTTTTAATCCGATAAACAAACATCCACATCGCTGTCGCCGACTGACATCCGCCGGTCGCATTTTCGTCACCTGTGATGTCACGACAGATGACGGTGCAGCACTTTACGTTTACGTCACGAAATATGCAGCGATTCATTGCAAGGGCAAGTATGGGCGTGACCCCAGGTTAAACCCTTCTGCGTTGTTGATTTTCGTCACGGGCTCGTAATTATGCAACAGAAAAAAGGTCGATCTGAACAGTTAAATCGTGCAGTGAACGGTCTTTAGCATTCATTTCTGTTTAACTAGTTGTCAGTAACGTCGACCAGCGGTTACTGGTGTTTCTCAACAACACAATCGGTTGTTGCGTTAAGTGTTTCTCTCAAATCGAAATGTATCCGATCCACGATGTTACGCTTCAACCGTCTCGTTGCATGTTCCTCGTGCAATAACTGTGAACCTCCTGACGATACACGGAAATGGTACAAGTTCATTTAAAACACACAAAAATAAATTATTGAAAAATAAAAAAAATCGAACGAAAAATGGCGGTGGCAGCAGCCCTAGGTGGACCTGAAATACCTCAGGTTTAACATCAGTCTCAGAAAGTTCCCCTCGGTCCACGCCACGACGAGACCAACCAAGGTCGGAGTTGTAGTCACGCCACCTGGTCCTTGAATCTCTCGACTGCTTTCCCGCGGGTATTGCCAGCAGGACTTGTCTCGTCAATCTTTCCTGGGACGTTCTGGATACATGGCCGAACCAAGGTAGATGGGATCTCTCGATTCGGAGAAGTGGCTTAACGTATCGGGCTTTAAGGATTTCAAACTTGTGCTTTTTGTCACGAAGTGTCACACCGAGAACTCCGCAAAAATTACCATCTCTGCCGTTTGTTCTTGGGAAAGTATTCTTTCAGTCGTTATTCGAGGTTCATGACCCCTGAAGAGGATCGAAACAATCACCTATTTAAAAACTGAAACCTTTTTTTTTAAAACTGAAAAAAGTTGCTAGCAGCGCCAAATCGTTCGCAAAAAGCAAAGGGTAGATTCTGCAATTCCCAGCGGTGACACCCTCGTCCACTCGGCTAACTCATATAGCCTACTTTCCCGAGGTCGACAAAACATGTGCATGCCTCTTTGGAATGTAGCCTACCCAAGATTTCTCGAAAATTTGTTGGAGAGTAGAATTTTGTTCTGTTGTGCTTTCCCGAAAATTTGCTGAATTTCTCGAAAATTTGCTGGGCAGTGAAAATGTGTTCTGTTGTGCTGAAAATGTGTTCTGTTGTGCTGAAAATGTGTTCTGTTGTGCTAAAAATGTGTTCTGTTGTTTTGCGGCCGACGCCCCTCGCTGAATCTGATAACCTAGCTCAGTGTACCCGTCCACGAGAGACTCGGTGCAAAACAAGTTATGCTAAACGCTTTACTAACGGTAACGTTTATATTCACTTTACTAGACAGGGTCCTCGAGGCTGGGTCCTATGGAAGACTATAACACTAAGGCAATAGCCAATGTCACCAACCTTAGCTGCCAGTGACAGGACCATTATACCCGTTTATGAGGGGATATAGTTTTATTGACCATCAAGGTACGATCATACGACCAAAAATAAATGAAGATGAACGCATGAAAATGATCTTAATACCATGACCCCCCATTGTCTGGGATTTTTCTAAGTACAAAATCATGGAAAATTTGGCCAGGACTTTGTTTCCTTTTTGAGTTTAAAATGCCCTAAATTTTGTTAAAGTCCGAAATCATAGAAAATTTTGACAGGACTCTATTCCCTAGTTAACTCTGACATGCCAGAATTTCGTTAAAGTCCGAAATTAAGTAAAATTTTGACAGAACTTCGTTACTACACAAAGTTACGGAGCTCTCTAACAGAGTCTGACTATAATATCAGCATACAACCCTAGCTAAAGTCAAACTTTAAAAACGTACTGAAACCTTCGTGCCTGGAAGGTCAGCTTCTTGATACTTAATTCGGTTCGTTTTGTCCTGCCACACGACTACCCGTCAGGATCTGAGTTGAACCATTTGTTAATACTTTGAAGTTTTCGTGACCATTCTGCAAAGGTAACCAAGCTTTCTGGCTTTTTTGATTTGGGACCTGCAGGCCTTTTATACTCAAAATCAGGATAGTTTCGGTCACATGATTGTTGCGAAATTCCTACTACTCTTTTGGTTTCTTTTTGCGGTGACCTATTGAGCTTGGTCCCATGACTTTAGTTTATCTTTTAGGTGACTACTTCCTATGATCGCATGATGTCTTAGTTTCTTTTTGAGGTGACCTGTTTTTGCCGAATTTCTTACTTTTTCCTCTTTAAGAGCAGTCCTTCTCTCTTTATGAGGTGACCAGTGACCTGAATTTGTTTATGTCACAACCCCAATGATTCCTTATTCTCACAACGACTCGTTATTTTTGTAAATGGTTGTGACTTATGATAAATGCAATGATGCATTCATTCTGTATTCCAGAGAATGTCTCATCTGTTCTTTAGCAAGTCTACAACGTGACTTTGCCTTTCAATTAATATTGTGTAGTTCTTTGGTTCATCTTGCATTAAGGCGTCTGTCATGTTCTTTCTTTGTTCGAGTCATCATATGCATGGAGAAACCCTTAGCATTTCCTCGATATTTTGTATTTCAAGAGTAAGTTTCTCCTTTTCGTTTTCCCATGCCTGTTGTACAGCTTGCGTTTCCGGGACACCTGGTGTCTGTAGTTGCCATGCTTCTTGTCAAGCTTTGTGTCTAGCTCTTGTGCAAAGTCCCTTGGTGCTTTTCTTGTATTACTTGGTGAGTATTGCTTCGTATGGTCATCATTATTTTCTTGTCTTATGTTTTGAAGCAGCTTTCATTCCTACTTATAGTTCCTGATTTCATTGTGGTTTCTACCCCATTATACATGACGATGACAGTTAGTAATGAAAAAGGTTAGTAATCCATTTACACGTAGAGTTTCTGCAACATTCATATTCGTGTTGCAAACGACACGGGCAGTTGTTTCTTCAGTTATTTCCGAAGTGACAGAGTAGTATATTTTTTTTTTGCCATACATCATTGTCTTTCTTATAAAGGTATGTTGGGGTTAATTTTAACCACAACAGTTGTGTTGAAAATGTGTTCTGTTGTGCTGAAAATGTGTTCTGTTGTGCTGAAAATGCGTTCTGTTGTGCTGCGGCCGCAGTGAAAACCGCACTGGGTATCACCCAGCTTTGGTCCAATTATTTAGCAGCATCTTTTTACAAGGCACTTGGCGTACATTTTTCCAGGCAGGCTACGGGAAGAGCCGCCCCAGTAGCTGGTGCATTCACTCCTGTCTCCCTATCTGTGTGTCGGGATGATCAGTTGCAAATCTTCCGGTACCCTTCCAAAACGCCATACCACTTCACACACCATCAGCCAAACCATCCAGCGTTCTACGTTTCACTAATTCACTCTCAAACCTTTCCCAATCAGCTTTAAGCTCGGATTTAGCAGCGACATCAGAGAGCTTATGGATGCACAGTTCTACGGAAGCTATCATCTGTGCAAATTTAAAACATCCCGCCTGAAAAAGTTTGCTCAGTTCTGTCAGGTGAGGTGGCAATGTTGGCAAAAGGAAAGCACCATAATGAAAGTTTTTGTTTTCACAAATCGCAGTAAAACATCATTTTTTTAGTTTCTCACAGCTGTTTCAGTGCGGTCCAAAAAGCCAAAATCTCACTCCTAGCTCTCACAGTTGCCTCACTCAACTGCCTTGTTTTGAATGCGCGCTGCAACTGCCGACGTTTTGTTTTCATTGTAGTCCGATCAGGGACGCCGAAACGGGGGTGCATTACGAGGCACCGCCCACCCAGACCTTTCAAAGGCGGGGCAACGGGGGCAGAAGTGCCCTTACATAACAGTATGATAAGTAATTTCATGATTTATCAAGATCGATTTGAAGCAAATTTATTGCAGCTATTCGCGCACACCTAAAATTCAGGATGGTTTTCTATAGCCTAATTTCTGCTAATAGTTTTGAGTTTAACATTGTTGCTAAACCTTTAAATGCGAAAAGAATGACTATCATGGCCATGGGTGCGCTTTTACACTGAACTCAAGCAAAGGGTTTTGAACTCGTGGTACGTCAAAGTCATGGGTGTCCGCAGGTGTGAATCCTGGAGGGCGGTTGTGGCGATCGCTTCCCCTAAAACCTATGAATTAACCTATTTACCATGATTGTGTACAACTCGGAAAACAGCATTCGCAATACAAGGCCATTTTGTCACCCATTGTTTTGTCACAGAAGTGTTATGAAGTATACTTTATCTCTCTTAAAGAAGTGAATCCGTAATGAGACTTGACTTACAAATATTACTGAAATCGCCCCCCTAACCGTATTGGCTGGATCTGTGCCGGGGTCAAAACAGTCACTTGCCCCTCCCTGGAAATTGGGACTAAGAACTAAAACCTTCTATAAAATTTGACGTCAGCAGCTCAATTCCGAAAATTTGATTTATTTCTTGCAATAACAGTTTATTTGCCGGTACGACACTTACATGGCATAAGAGGCAGGTTCACTGTTCTGGTGTCATGCAGCGCTGAGCTTGCAGTTCACACATGTCTGCTACTTTGACTGTATCCATAGACGTAGCCAGGGCGGGCCTAGGGAGCCATGTCCCCCCCAAATTTTTAGAAATTATAGTCATTTGTGCTTTGAGAGGCGGTACCACAAACAAAATAGTGTTATTCGCCTACAATCAAACATTTTGGCCCCCACCAAATCTTTGGACCCCCACAAATTTTTGGGCTGGCTACGCTAGTGATTGCAGGGCAGGTTGCCAAACGTACGAACGGATTGCTTTACTGTTGGTCTTTGTCGTGTAATAATAAAATGGCAACAAATCTTCAAATGTTCACTTCAAGTTACGATAATAGGCGTTTTATTGCATGTGACTCTTGAACGCAGACATCTTCGCAGGTAATATAACGGGACAGTGACTGCTGATAGCTGCAAGCAGGGATGTCGGAGAGCAGTGGCACTGAATCCCTGACCTTTTAAACGAGGGACAACGGGGGCAAAGGTGCCTTTTCACAAGTAATTTTGTGATTTATCAAGATCGAAGTGAAACAAGTTGTCTATAGTTTGTTTTATTATTCATGAAGTCAACATTATTGTTGAATTGTAGCAAGCATAATTGGCAGGCCTTAGCCAGATTGGGACATCAAGGGAGGCGAAGAGTTTACTGAGAGGGGCCCCAATTTTTTAAACTCTGTCTAACATATTTTTCCAGGGAGGGGCAAAATCTTTTTCAGGGGAGACTAAGACCCCTGCGTCCCTCCTAGCTACGCAACTGATAATTGGTAACGATTTTTTTGTTTTTCATAAGGTTCCATTACCCTCAACTTTTTTTCTGCCCCCCCCTGCCCTACCGACGTTCCGGCGTCCCTGAGTCTGATGCATCGCCAGGCAAGCCGCTTGCAAAGGTGAAACAGCAAAACAATTTCATATTTGCGTTAAAGGGCTTTCACATTTTCCTACACTGTACAAACCTGCGGCAGTATAGCAACAGGCCGAAGCGAGGTGGTGCGCATGACAATATGCACAGATACCATTCTTATAATTTCCGCTTCCAGCTTCTGCGCCAGAGAATTGTGCCGGCCTATCATTGCATCCATAGGTGTAGGAGCAGGCAAATTTTGGGGGTGCGAAAGATTTTTGCCCGAATTTCCCCAAAATTACCCGAAAAATTTTTGGGCCACTTTTTATGCGATTTTCATGTGATTTTGGGCGCCATTTTTTCAAACCAAAGCACTTTGGGCATCATTTTTGCTCGTGTTTTTATGGAGTTTGCCCAGATTTTCAGTGAATTTTCGAAGGATTATCACATATGTTGCACAGATTTCCACTGATTTTGCTCTGATTTTCAGAGATTTCGCCCGGATTTTCACCAAATCAGAACATTTGGGGATGCACTTGCACCCCTATCTCCTACACCACTGATTGCATCCCATGTTGCAATAATCACATGCAGGAAAACATACTTTCCTCAAATCGTTTTGCCTCAATTCAAAGCAAAACCATATCTTCTAGGCTTTCAGAATTTAGGGTGTCATTGCAAAATTTTAGGGTGTCATTTTGACACCCAAAAACGGCTTAAAGAAACACTGTTTCAAGTGTTGTGCATACTGTGAAATCTTTGGAACTCGAAATTCTCTGATGTGTGGTGGATGTACTGCTGAGTTTAGTCTGATAGTCTTGATGATATCCATAGCTGTTTCACGGTTATCATGATCTGTATCAGCGAAAATTGCCAGAAGAACGTTTTCAGAATGAGCCCAATATGCTTTTCGTTGGACAACAGGCCACAGTACAGCTGTGACAGAAGACGGCAATTTCTGAAGTAACTTTATCATTTGCAGCAAATGTATTGCACCATCTGTGCACCATGCACACTTTTTGATCTCAAACCACATTGGCCCATAGTAACAGACAATAAAAAGCGTCAGTAAATAAAGCTCGTCACTTGGTTCCTCTGTTGCTACATAAAGTCTGCAAATTCTGCCTGCAGTTGTTAGCCATCTGTCATGAGACATGGGTCCAGGTTTTTCACGTAGCAAATCACTGCTGAGTAAACCAGTCTTAATTGGTTTTATAATTTTATAAAGGTAAATCTGATCACGACTCAGATCAGCAAGATCAATGTCAGGAAGGGTTGGCCCATCAGATATGCACCAGATTCCTGTTGAGGAAAGCGGTAAGCTTTCACATGTAGCCAAAGCATTGCCAACTGGTCCTTTCCAATTAGTGGATGATTTTGTTGGGCCGATAAGGTGCTTGCACAGATGACGCAATGGTAGTTCTTTTAAGCGCAAATTGCATACAAACCAGTGTAGTGTTCAACCCGGACGACACCCCTGAAGGTGTATTGCAACATTTTTATGTCCTGTATTTATAGCCGTGCTGCCGGATCTTATTGCAATAAGATTGTCTGCAATGCCCATTGCTTTGATGGCATTCTCCAGTCCATCTGCAACAACAGCCCCAGTCCTGAGTTGCAGTCTATGGTCCCAGTAGATTGTCTTTCAACTGTACATAAACTGTCTTAGGCAGCTTTCATTAAAAACTTTTTTAACGTTGAACTAGGCTAGTCTCTCTATCTGCACGCAACTACTGTTGCAACCTCTCCGGTGGCGTTGCGTTGATTGTGCGATTCACCACGAACGGGATGTGCGTGAAGAATAAAACCATTATATATGTAGCGCGAGCAAGCAATAGCAAGAGAGATTGCGAGCATGATCTCTATTGTTGTTTGCTGCCACGGTGCGAAGCTTTGCGCACATGCCGCTCGGGATTTCCGATCGCAATAAAATGGTGCTGTGACCAGGATGTGAAGGTCCTGCCGAGTTCAGTCTTCACACAAAGAACGTGCGATCGGTGCGGTTCGTTGTAAAAAGGAGGGGATGTTGTTGCAACCCCTCCGGTGGCGTTGCGTTGATTGTGTGATTCACCATGAGCGGGATGTGCGTGAAGAATAAAACCATTATGTAAGAGAGATTGCGAGCATGATCTCTATTGTTGCTTGCTGCCACGGTACGAAGCTTTGCGCACCTGCCGCTTGGGATTTTCGATCGCAACACTACAAAGCGATTGCACAACACTCCACAGCACATTCATTATGACGTAAACTTCCGAACAAATTTCAACGCACAAGGGCTAAACCATCGAAGTTAGGAAGTTCAAGACTTTTTTAACAATTAACGATTGGCCTTGTTCTGACTTCTGACGTAACCACAACTTTACAAAATACTGCTATAGTGTCCGAACGTCCGCAATTCTTTTTCGAAATTAACGAATCATGATATTACATGCTTATCTACCGGCTCTGCACTGAGGGCAAAAACCTGAAGAGTAAAAGTCAAGGGTGGAGAGACGGCTCTAACTTACTAATACAATATACATTCTGGGGCCCCTACGAATGGTCGCCTCCTCCTTCCCGGGGGGTACGGGGCTGCCTTGCCACGACACTGGCGGGTAGTCAAGTCATTCAATTTTGAGCTATAGCCTAGGACAATATATAGCTAGGTCAATACTTCTCTAAAGTTTTGATGGAAATCCTGTTTACTAATGGTTGAAGACAGTCTTTTGCAAAACTGCCCATCCTAAAACTTGGTCTCCACCATAGTGCTGCTGTTTGTCTTCGGCAGAAACATCGCAGAGGTTTACCTGAAACTGTAGATTTCTAACATTATAAACTTGCATCTTCAAATTTGCCCTGATTGTTTCTGAATTCGTGACAAACAACGTTACAGTAAAGCGAGTTAGCCAACGTTTTTGCACGAAACAAATCACTGTGGTCTCTCACGTGTGCAGCTGTTAAACTTCACCGTTTGAAGACAGTGACATTTCTTACAGTAAACCATAGGATAAATGTCGGACAGAGGCAGTTACCAATCTTTTGCAGTCTATAGAAACTTGCAAAATGCTAAAAATCGTTTTGGAAGTAAAAGTTTATAAAAATATCAGAATCAGTGATACAACACCAAACTCTGCTTCAACATCAACGTGGCTATGTGTAACATGTAACATGAAAAACTCTTCACACAAAACGTGACAAACGTCACAATTAGTTTTAAAACCTCTTCAAATAGAAACCTTAGGAGAAAAAAGTGGAGGGAAATGATATATTATGACCCCCCTATAAAAATGTGGGGGGAACATACGTCCCCCGTATCCCCCACCAAAATGCGCCCATGCTGTAGGACGATGATGAGAGCCTTGTTCACATAGGCTAGCTGCTCGATGACGCTGATCTTGCTTGCGGTGAGCCACTCGGTGTTCAGCTGGAATATGTTGGGTCGTGGGCCGTCTTCGGCAGCATTTCTGCTGCTGCGCCCTGAGAAAGTCGTGTTCTGACCCAACCCATGCTGAACACATCCAGCACAGGCAGCAGCAGTTGCTCTCGTGGTGACAGATCGGGTAATCATTTCAATAAATGCCGCAACGGGGATGGCCACATGAAGGCATCTGTCATCCTCCCCTGAGGGATCTTTGTTGTTGCTGAACTCACCGAGGGATCTCTGTTGTTGCTGGTTGCTTTCCCGTTAGTTTAATGCCCCAATTTACCATATTTTTATCGTGCTTGCCTCTGTAGTTCAAGGCGATGCAGATGCCTGTATAGTGGATTTACCTTTTTGCACTACAAATTGCCGTTTCCTACTCGCGATTGTATTCCGTACGTGAGGTCTGGTTTGTATCAACTTGCCATTTATCCGTATCGGGTTTCCCCTTAAAATCAGTGTTGGATATCCGTATCCGGTTGAAAACTTTCTATCCTGCCCGATCCGATATCCAACTGGTAAACCGGTGTCAAGCGAAATTTCTGACCTCTTCGAAACTTCTGACCTGTTGTTGTGTGTCAGTTGCTTTTTTTCTCAGAATAAAGAAATTAAGTTTGGCAATTACTTTTTTATGTGTGTTGTGTAAAATGAAACTTTTGGTTAGATGTTAGGCACCCACAAGAAGCTGTAGTGCAAGAATAACTTTAACAACAGAAAATTTTTGGGCTTAGTCTTAGACCTCAACTATTTCTCTTTTCTCACCCTAATCCCAGCCATAACCCGATACACTAACCCAAACGCGAATCCCTAAGCCCTAATCATCAGTTTTCTCAGCGTATTTAATATGTATAATATTACTCTATGCATGAGCAACATGGCGTGAAGTCAGAAATTTCGCAAGTGAGAAATTTCGCTTGACACTGGATAGCAATCATCTCTGATCTCTGCCAGGCAGGAACTATTTGAAGATAAAGCTATTATGCCATTGTGTTTCCATTTGCTCTAATTTTCGCTGATGGTTGGTTTACTGCATGCGAGCATGCGATGGCTTTTATGGTGCTTCTGCTTATTGGCTGAGTCATATGAAACAATAAACCATTATCATTAAAAATAATTGGGAACACTGTTTATCATGACAAAGACACGCCACGCTTGATTGGTTTGCTTTGTGGATGGCATCACTAAATCTGAACTTCTCTTCAGCTCATAAGATAAGTCATTATAGCGTTGTTACAAAGGGAGACAGGCCCAGATATATCGTAAGCTTTGGAGCCGGGCCTGTGAGAAGGGGCTACAAGAGCAAAAGGTACATGGTACCCGTTCCGGTAGGTATCATTGGAGCCCTGGAGAATGACAGTACGCATATTAGGTATGGTATGGTTTGGTATGGTTTATTGTTTCATATGACTCAGCCAACAAGCAGAAGCATCATCATGATAAAAGACATCGCATGCAGTAAACTAACCATTAGCGAACATTAGTCGTTTAGAGCAAATGAAAACACAATGGCACAATAGTTGATCAGTGTAAACAAAGAGGGGCGTTGTGTCATAGATATAGGATTGGCGAAAGACCGTGGCGGTCATCTAGTCAACCAACCCCGTTTATCATTTTTTGACAAGTGTTGAGAAACAACAGTTGGACATCAAATAAATAAGCATAATGAAAAGAAAAACAAACCCACTTCAGTCTTTCTATAATCAACAAGCCCAAAATTATTAGTGTAATCTTGTATGTGCTATAAAACAATTGTTTTATACTTTTTTATATTGCATTGTTCTCTGCCCTTTATCTGTGTTATTTGTGTAAATATGTTTTGTCACCTTGTTTTTCCTGCATAGTTTGCTTTTTGTGAACTTCATGCCTGATTCTTATTACTGCATTTGGTTCAATCGATGACTTTCTGTATTTCTTTTTTTGTATCATTTTCGCTCATGCAATATTGCTTTGTACGTTTGGTTTGTATGTGTTTTTTCATGTTGTTGTGTAATATGGTTTGAAGTTGCTTGTTCATTTTAACAAATATAACCTGTCCTCTAGGCCTAAATCTTAGTATGGATGACAGCTGATTCTGATTAGGTAGTGTCTATTTAATCGCCAAGATCATGCTGGCGTCAACAGATTGGCTGGAACTATTGTGCCGTCAGTCGAACAATCGGTTTGAATAAGTTTCTAGTTGATTCTATTTGAATAAGGCTTATTGTAGGCTTATTATAATTATAATATAGATTTTAGCTAAAGCTACTTGTATAAAAGGCCACTGGGACACCCAGGATGAATCAATGTGGAGTATGTCAGGACATTGTCTTCGACAAACAGGAGGCTCTGCAGTGTGATGGAGAGTGCACAAAATGGTACCACTGCATATGTGTCGGAATGTCGAGTTGACAATATGAGACATTTCGTGACGACTATGAATGATAGACATAACGTGTTGCAATGGCTATGCGATACCTGCAAGGAGCAGAATATGGAAACCACCCGAAGTGAAATGCTATCACATGGGGCAAGATGAAAGACTTATCAAAAAATTGTAAAATGGTAAAAAAAATATATGCAAATCCCAAGAGGAAAAGCTGGAAAAACACTAATTGCAGAGGTGACACGTCTTATAAGACTCTTTAACACCTTGCCGTCTAGGTGGTTTTGGCAATTTTCGCAAAAAAAACAGCAGTTTTCAGTTGCCTTACCAACGCCCTAGCTCCTCCGTCAATTGCGCTAGAGAGCTGTTCAACGGCTCAAACAGATCGGCCAGTCTAGTAGATTGCACTCGAAAAAAATTTTTTTGCTTGGGGGTTGCGGGTTTTTTGTGAGTGACGTCATAAGTGGAGGACTTTCAGGCCACCTTGGCCCACTTTGCCTGGCCCTGGGCTCCAACCGTTAGGTGGTAGTATTTCGCTGAAGTTTTTACTGAAAACTAGGCTACAATCCGAGTCTTTTGATACTTTGGATGACCTGCTAAGGTTTCGGGTTCAAAAGTTGTGATGTTAGTTAGTAAAAATATTTGACTAATTATCTAATTAGTTAGTTAATTGATTTGTTTATTTTAGATCATAACTTTTGAACCAGAAACGCTAGAAAGTCGATCAAAGGCTCAAAAGACTTGGACTTGAGTCTAGTTTCCAATGAAAACTTCAGCGAAACACTTTGGCCTAGTAGTTGGGCCCTAGGCCAGGCAACATGAGCCAAAATGACCCGAAAACTACTTCACTTATGATGTCAGTCACAAACAATCCGCACTTTCCAACCAAAAAATTTTTTTCGAGTGCAATCTACTAGACTGGCCGATCCGTTTGAGCTGTTGAACAGCTCTCTAGCACAATCGGCGGAGGAGCTAGGGCGTTGGTAAGGCAACCGAAAACTGCTGTTTTTTAGGCCGAAATCGAAGTACGAATATATCGTAGGCCGGCAGCCAATGAGTTAACAGCAGTAAAAGATGGGAGTCAGTAGCAATACACATGCTTCAAGTACTTCTGCCACAATACTCCAGAAGCCATCTCTCAAATCAAAAAACAGAGAACATGTCAAATGCCTGAACAAAAGAATGGAATGATGGAAACACGGAAAGATAGAAGAACTGATCTCAGAGTGTGAAGCCATTCAAAAAAGTCTCAAAAGATCAGTCGAAACCAAAAAACAATCAGACCAGAAAGCTTTCAGTAGACTAATGCTACAAGGACAGATGAAAAAGGCCCTTAAAATTGTGAATCATGTCAGTGACATTGACGGAAAACATGACATCACTACAGACATCAAAAAGAAGCTCAAAGAAAAACACCCAAAAGCGGCAGAACTAAAACAATCTGCCATTACTGATAAGCCTGAAATCAAAACAGAGAGAGTCATCTTTGAAAACATAACTCAAGATGACATTACATCCACTACTAAAAACTCATCGGGGTCTGGAGGACCAACACAGATTGACATGGATACCTGGAAAGAAATGATTTGTTCAAAATCATATGGCACCCACTCAAAAATGCTAGCTGATGAAACTGCCACCCTAGCCAAGCGTCTCGCGACGGACACCATTCCGCACGATTACATATCAACCCTCCTTGCATGCAGACTGGTTCCACTGAAGAAAAAAGATAACGGCATTAGGCCAGTAGGTGTTGGTGAATGCCAATCACAGACCAAGGTGAATGCCTCCTTGGATCAGTAATTGGGACAGAATCATTCAGGGAACAATACATTAAAAACAAGGTTGAGAGTTGGGTAAAAGACCTTCAATCACTCTCAAAATATGCACAGGATGACCCTCAAGCAGCATACTCAGCATTCACCAAAGGTTTATCTTCCAGATGGACCCATTTCCAAAGAACAGTGCCTGATGCGAGTGAATTATTTGAACCACTTGAAAACGCCATCAGAGATCAATTGATTCCTGCTCTTGTAGGACGAGAAGTTAGTGATGCCGAAAGACAAATACTCGCTCTTCCTCTCAGGCATGGTGGGCTAGGTCTGAC
>Ga0210059_1001355_pt1 | contig 36543 bp, 22 predicted proteins | sample Ectturendosymbi2_FD_188042 | JGI IMG/M metagenome (GOLD analysis project Ga0210059, IMG submission 188042) | Ecteinascidia turbinata endosymbiont from Florida, USA - Sample 2 (SPAdes) (version 2) | ecosystem: Host-associated > Tunicates > Ascidians > Unclassified | place: Key West, Florida... | reverse complement strand
TAAGTTTGAAATAGGGCTTTCAAAAAAGCACGGGCCTTTAATTACGACTGAAAGGGGGTGGGCATCCCCATAAGCGTACGACGCGGGGGGTCGGCGGGGCGGCCGCCCACCGGGCTTGAAAATTTTCAGGGTAAACTCTGTTTTCAGGACAAGCACAATTTGCTTAAAAATCCCGAATGATAAAAGATATTTCAATACAGTTAAAAATTCCAGGGCAACTCTGTTTTCAGGGCAAGCGCAAGTTGCTCAAAAATCCTGAATGTAAAAAGTATATTCAATACAGTGAAAAATTTCAGGGCACATTCTGTTTTTCAGGGAAAGCACAGGTTGCTCAAAAATCCAGAATGTAAAAAATATATTCAATACAGTGAATTTAGAGCAACTTTGTTTATCAGGGCAAGTGCGAAGTTGCTCAAAACTCCTGATTAGTAAAAAGTATATTCAATACAGTGAACAATTTCAGGGCAACTCTGTTTTTTCAGGACAAGCGCAAGTTACTCAAAAATCGTGAACGGTTAAAAATTTTTCAATACAATGCATATTCACTTGGGGGTGATCTGTGTAATTTGGACTAGTGTAGTTTGTAATCTGGACCAAAATCGTGATTAGTTGTAGCGACTGTGATCTGGACCAAGCCCTCATTTTCTGTAAGAATCGAACAATCGGATGTCGGTAGTTCAACAGCTTGATATAAGAATTCGGTAACTCCTTTGTTCGTTTTTGAGTTTGCGCCGAGTGAAGGTGCAGGGTGTTAAAATGATAGATTTTTTTATTAACAGGAGTTTTAGAAGCGGGCAGCACGGACGTGCACATTGCTTGCCTCCTTTGAGTGCGCATCTTTAAGTGCCTTGCTCAAACGCACAGCAGCGATAACACTCAAACGCACAGCAGCGGTTTGAGTCAGACCGTACGATCCGGAACCGTCGCTTTTAAAACATTACGTTGCGTTATCGAAGTCGTGTACCTGTTTGCACCAGTAGAGCAATTACCGTAAACCAGGGGACACAAACCTTTTTGAAACTGCGAGCTACTTCTTGTGCACCGTTTAATGCGGAGGGCTACTAGTTTGATACAAGTGTGGTTTACACACTTCTGAAATAAAAATTTTGCTCAATTTACTTTCCATTATTTTATTATTGGTGAAGACATTGATCATGCTAATGTTATTTTTAGAACAGGCCCGCGGGCAACCTAGATGGTCTTTGCGGGCGACCAGGTGCCCACGGGCACCACGTTGGTGACCCCTGCCGTAAAGTTTCTTGTCCGGGAGAACACAATACGCAAGGAACTTCAACCCTTTGAGTTAACAAGCAACTTACCTATAGAATTTGCCTGTAACGACACCTCTAGTGTATTGCATAAAGAACGTTATTTCCGAATTGACAATTGACATTATAAGCGAATTGAAATGCATGTAAAAGATGGCATCGTGACTAAACAAAATGTAACGTTATGGGCGAATTGACGCTCCAGACGAAGCGGTTATAAACAAATTCAACTCTATAGAACAGATTAACGTAAGGTTCAGGCCCCATTCGGATTAAACTAAAACGTTATTTTCAGGGCAAACTGCTTATTTTTAGCGAAAATTGTTATTTTCAGGGCAAATTTTTTCCACCCCCCCAGTAAAATGCCTTCACGTACGCTTATGGGCGTCCCCAAGCGGGCAAAACAGTGATTCGCCCCTTCTTTTGGAAATTGGGACTAAGGACCAAATATTTCTAGTAAATCTGAAGTCAGATGCTTTATTCCGATTAAACTGATTTAACTGATGCCGCCGGCTTCAATGCCTTGTACTGCGTTCTGTTTTGTCTGTTTTTATCGACCTGCGTTCTGCAGGGTGTGCGTGTTCATACTATGGACCTCGTTTCTGTTCATAAACAAATAAATTAAATAAATTCTTGCATTGACAGTTTATTTGCCGGTATGCAGTGTTGCCGCTCGTAGGGAAAATCCCTACAGTAGGGATTTCTAGGCTTTTGTAGGTTGTAGGGAATCCCTACGGGAAAAGTCGCCATTTTGTAGGGATTTTTGTGTTTAGAATTTGTATCGCTTTGTCTCTACCTTTGTGGTACTTCACCCACGTGTTTGGTCAACGATTTCTTAATTAGTGCGCTGACAAAACGCATTTTCCAATTTAGAAGGCAATAAATCCTAGGGGTACTGGGTTATGTTTGACGCAAGGACTGCATGTGTGGTTAAGTTTTCTGGTGGATAGATTTGCATTCTGAATGAAAGCCAAGGCTTAGCCTATTAGGTGCAGCCTAGTTTTGCCCAGACTGCAGTGATAGTGTGTTTATATCTGCATTACCTCAAAGCACTGTTGAGGTTGAAAAAGCTTTCTCCCGCTGGAATAACAATAAAAACAAGCTGAGAGATCGTCTGGCTGTGTACACTTTGGAAGCAATAATTAAGAGTAGTGAGAATTTCCCGGTGACTTTGAAGCCAGCCAAAGACTTACACATTTACATGGAAAAGCAAGGAAAACAAATTTTGAAAAATTTGAAAATTCTGAAGCTGCTGATGCTATCACTGATGAGACTTTTTCCTTGTGAATTGCAACCAGCTGGAGAGTTGCAAGAGGTTATGCTTAAGATTTGTTGCGAAAGGTGCTGGCTAATCTTAGAAGCTATTAGATAATTTTTTTTAATTGACATGTGGTTATGAAGTGGTGCCTTATGTAACTGTAATGATGCATCTTTTACACATGTAATTTTGATCTTGCACTCTTAATTATGCAACATATATAGTATGGGGCCTGATGTTTTAGCTAAAGACAGTTTTTTTAAGGAAAATTTTAGGTACCCAGTATGGACCTGTAGGGACCCGATTTCTCTGATTCTAGGGACCCGATTTTCTCTGATTCTAGGGATCCGATGATAATTTTCTCTGATTCTAGGGACCCAATTTTCAATTCTAGAGACCCGAATCGGGTCCCTAAAACACTTTAAAAAACCTGGCTGAAGATGATTGTGTTTTTGTGTTTCAGATTGTGTAGGGAAATGTAGGGATTTTTCATTCTTATTGTAGGGGAAACTTGTTAATATAGAGTGGCAACACTGCCGGTATGACACCCACAGTGCGCAAGAATCAGGTTCACTGTCCTGGTGTTGTGCAGTGATGGGTTTGCAGTTAACTCATTTCCGCTGCGTTACCTGTCTGCTGAGGCAAGTTGAGAAACTTTCGTGCTGATTGTTCTACTGTTGGACTTTATTGCGTGACAATACCAGGGCAACTAATCTTCACCTGTTGACTTCAAGTTACAGCAGTAGGCGTTTTGTCACATGCGAGTTTTGAATGCAGGGAGACAGTGAGTTCTGATAGCGGATAGCCACGTATTTTATTGCCTCCTGTGTAAAAAGAAGCATGATAATTTTGAAAAATCCATTGTTAGTGTGAGACTGAACGCTTGTCCGCATTATGTGGATGAGCGTTCACCGTGAAAAAGTCAGTGAAGACAAACAATGATTTATTGAAAGGGTAGCCTATTTGATTGCTTTGGATGAGATCTTAGACGTTTGCAGCTCGTTTTTGTAAGTGATGCTGGCATGTCTTGCTAGGTAAAATAAAGTCATAATTGTGGTTTCGTTAAAGACCATGGTAATTTGCTTCTTTGTAAAGAAGTACCCTGCTTGAAAAATTTGCAGATAGTCTATTTTGTAAATTATCGCGGGTCTTTCGCAATATACCTGGCCATTGCTGCCAACGAAGTGCATTTTTGTGACTATTGCCGTAAAATGAAACATTTCTTTTTGGTGTAGAAAGGGTAAAGCGCTTTGTGAAGGCCCGTTCGCACTGCATTGCCAACAACCTAAAAAGTGTAAGCAAACTGTCGACGATGCCACCCCTGGGAAAATTCCTGCGGTCGCCTATGGAAAGTGGGCTTGGGGCCATTCTAACAAAAGTTTGCCGATCACTGCTACGGAGCTTCAGCAAGTTGAACTTAATCAAGACGTTTCACAGATCAACTGTGACTGATGAAAGGCTAACAAATCTGGCAATGATCTCTATTGAAAGCGAAACTGCTGAAATATTAGATACGACTGAGTTGACAAAAGCATTTGCATTTTTGAAAACTTGGAAAAAGTCATTTTCCTAGCTTGAAACATAGCAAATGCTTAAGTCTGTCTGCTTGGTACGTTGTGTTGATGCTGTAGAAAATGCTTTATATGCATTTGTTAAAATAAATCGATGTTGTTGTTCACATAAATACTATGTGTTAAATGCAATGTATTGTACATATTGGGGGCCCCAACGTTCAGGTTCGGGGGGGGCCCGAACTAACTAGCGCCGGCCCTGCACTGGGTGTACACCTAATCAAAATGATAGTGACGTGTCTTTCCAGATCGTGCGATCAAGGGAAAATCACCAAAAAGGATTGAAAGATAATTATGGACGTTTATTTGATTTTCTGAGCCAAATTTCAAAACTGTCCTATTTCAACTTGCTTGATTTAACTGACTTTTTGATGCATAACTAGTTTCCCGTTTCGTTTTTTGAATGGCAACTCTCTAATGCGCTAATACAGCCCCACACCTGTACTCGCATTTGCAATAAGTGCATCATTTCGAGCTTCGTCAGTAATTGTCAATTCAGGCGGATTGCTCATAACGGCTCACACAACTCCGTATCTGTTCTGTCCCCTAGTAGGAAAGTGCAACTTTTCTTGCGTGGTTTATGCACATACTCAATTCTTGTGTAGTTTAGCAAGTTTCAAACTGTCAACCCTGGGTGTCCGCAATCCCAGCCACACTCTGCTCGACAGCTATTCGACGAGATATTGGCACAGCCTTATATTTTTGCAGTTGTGAACAATGTTCCCAGATGGTTATTACCTTATCCGATAAATGGTGTCACAAAAAACTGCAAGATTTTGCTAAGAATTCTGTCACAAATTTCAGATAAAATCTACTAAAAGTAGTGAAGTTCTGCCAAACGCCGTTGTTGAGGTGATTAAAATAAACTTTTATAAGATATATATCAACTTTTTCGTCTTCCACTCATAATTATCAATGGACAAGGGAAGAAAATGTCGGTCTTGGCCACCATTCGTTTCTGCCCACAATTTTTTTTCTTTTGACATTTTGAGTAACTTCACTGCAGCTTACCTCTTTTTTGTATAACACAATTTTTGACAATCTGTTTCATATAGTCGCATGTGTTTATATAGTAAAACAATGTTCAGCGATAAACAGACAAGCACTGCTTCAGCCCTACAACTTTCCAACTCTGGTGTTTGTACTACAGTAGCTCTAGCTCAAAACTTTGTGCTAATTACATGTGGGAGCAACGCAAAAAGTTCTTCAGTCTCGTCTGAGTGCGTTTTGCTATTAAATTCACAATATTTCGCTGTGTTTGTATTATTGCAAATATTGCAATAGGCTTTTCTTGAATCAGCAGGATAGGCACTGAGCCAACTTTTGTATTCTGAATCTTGCAACCATATATATCGAAACGTTTGTCAAGATTGCTTCAGTTCTTTTTCCAGACATTACTACTTCATGGCGTATAATTGAATTATTTGGAAATATCGTATGTGTCGTGCGGGATAAAAACATATTCTACCAATGTAATCTTTAAAATAGTGGGCTCATTAAACGTAGAAGCAAATGTTTAAGCTTCACTAAGCCATCTAGTTAGTTTCATTTTATAAGACACAATTATCTCCTTGAAGCTGCAGCGTCGTTGCGTCATGAAACGTTCCAAACGATTGAAGGTAGCTGGTTGTTACTGGTCCTGGGGGTTGCTCAAAGCGTCACAAAAGAAGATACATTTTTTTGATAAAGAAAGTGTAAAAGTTTTCATATCGAAAAACTGCTGAAACAAATTTTTGGCCAGGAATTTGTTACTTGCTAAACCTGCCAAAAGGCTTTTAAAATCCTGCTAGAAAATCAGATAACTGCTGGATTGAAAATTTTACAGCTAGCACCTAGCAGTGAGAAAATCCTGTTAGATTTAGGAGCAAATCAGTTAAAATGGCAACACTGGTTGTAAACTGCATTGACGTAGCACTGAGTGTGTTTTACTCCCCTGTTTTAACGCGTTGTCGGATGTTTTTGCAGTTATGAACTGCTCTGTCCTAACGTTGAGTGCTGTGTTTTGCTCCAGTCTCCTAACTTGGAGCGCTGATAAAAATTTATGTTCATTACAGTGACACATTGTACAACTACGAGAAAAGGGAGGGCGTGTAGAATTATACGCATGTTGTGAAAATAAGCTTCACCAAAACGTTGGTTTGCAAATGTGAATATGACGTCACGTTGTGACGCCACAAACAGCGTATGTCCAGCAACAATGACCACCATACCCCAGTTCAAAACTGGATTTTGGTAAGGGGGCATACAATCAAGCAGTTGCCCCGGGGATCACCAGACCTCTGCACGCCACTACCTAACAGAGGTGGGCGGAGTCAGTTTTTCAGACTCCGACTCGGCTCCTGTTCCAAAATTTTTGAATCTGAATCCGGTGTCAAGCGAAATTTCTGACTTGCGAAACTTCTGACTTCACCCCATGTACGCATGCACAGAGTAATATTTCTACATATCAAATGCGCTGATGAAACTGATTATTAGCAGTGATGTAGTCGAGACCGTAACCTTCGAGACCGAGACCTGGTTAAAATTTCGAGACGAGACCGAGACTTCATCAAAAACTCCGAGACTCGAGACTTGAAGTTCGAAACCGAGACTTCAAAATTTGTGCATTTTGCCGAAATTTTTCAAAAAAATGTCGTCATCACTTCTGACCATGGGCGTCCGCAAGGGGGAAACGGGCATTTCCCCCCTTGAGATAGAAACTAAGCACCAAGATTCTCTAGAAAACATGAAGTAAGTAGCTCAATTCCGATCAATTGATTAAATTTTTGCAATGCCACTGTATTTTCTGGTATGTCGCTCACACTGCACAACAGCCAAATTCACTGCTATGGTGTCATGCAGTGGTGAACTTGCAGTCCACTCGTGTTCACTCCTTTGCGTGGCCAAACTTGGGAGCTAATTTATTCTGGTGTTGGTATTTATTGCGTAACAATATCACGGCAGCAAATCTTTAAGGTTCGCTTCAAGATACGATAGAAGGCGTTTCACCGCATGTTGCTTTTGAACACTGGTGCACGCATAGTAATTTTCAGACTGGCCTAATGATCTAATGATTTTTCAATACAATCTAGTGAGTTTTTGCAAAGTATATTTTGAAGAAAATCGGTTGTCTTTTTTCTAACTTTTCAACCGTTTTCAATTTGTAAACAATTAATTACGTTAATGGCTGTTTGGAGATTTGCACCAACAGAACATACAAGTGTTTTTAATTTGATTTTCTAATCTTTTTCTCTTTCGCACAGTTTATCACTGAAATATTGAACATGACGGCATTTTCATTTCGTTGCAGGAACGCTGCAGTAGAAATAATTATATAAATGTTAGGCAGATTGGTCTAAAATACTCCGTGTGTGGTGTCGTTTTCAGCTCCTGATGATTGTTGTTATGACATTTTACAGGCTTCAGCATGATCTATTTTAACGAACTTGCAAATGATGCAAAGGTTTTGGGGTGATAAAGTGAATAACTAAATCATTTCAAGTGCAACTGTAAACTTCGACAAAAATTTTTAAATCTAGTGAATTTGTTTCAGATCTAGTGAATTTTTTGTGAATCGACTGATTTTGTAGAGAAGCCTGTGGCAGCACTGCTATTGAACGCAGACATCGTGGCAGGTAAGGCAGCAAGACAGTGACTGGCTGGTGATAGCGGCAAGCCACGCATTTTTATGCTGTGTGAATAGAAGCACAAGTGAATCCGTAACCATGGGCGTCCGCAGAGGGAAAACCGGCGTTTGCCCCTTAAAAATTTGGTCTAAAACCAGAAACGTTTGGAAAATCTGAAAACAGCAGTTCAATTTCGATTAATTAGTTTAATTCTTGCAATAGCAGTTTGTTTGCCTGCATGACACACTGCACAAGAGGTAGGTTCGCTGTTCTGGTGTCATGAAGTGGTGAGCTTGCAGTTTACTCATGTTCCCTACATCACCTGCAGAGACTGTTGCAAAGCTTGTGAGCGGATAGCTCAATCGTTATTCTTTATTGCGTAACAATAACATGGCAACAAATCTTCAAAAGTTTAGTTACGGTCGTAGGCGTTTTGCCGCATGTGACTGTTGAACGCAGACATCTTTGGCAGAAAATTCTGCGAGACAGTGACTGCTAATAGTGGTAAGCTTCGTAGTTTTGTATTGTGCAGCGTGAAAAGAAGCATGAATGAAAACGAAGTATTGCTGCGCCAACGAAGCGCGATTTTTGCTGTCGTAGCCGCAGGGGCGTAACGAGGTTAGATGGCGCCCGGGGCAAGAAGCAGGTTTGGCGCCCCTATGTTCGAACCTGAGATCTTTCGGAAGCAAATGTACTGTATTGAAGAAAGTCTTTGTGACATTGTTGGGACTTTATGGCGCCCCCATAGTGATTCGGCGCCCGGGGAATTGTGTCCCCCCTTCCCCCTTCGTTACGCCCCTGCGTAGCAGGGGGCATTTTTGTTATGGTGTAGAAAGGGCAAAGCGTTTTGTGAACGTGCATTGGCATTGTATGGTCAGCAACATGGAAAGGACAAGCAAAATATCGAGTTTGCCCCCTTGGAAAAGTTTCTGCGGACGCCCGTGCTTCTGACTTGAATTTTTTTAAACTTCTGGCATTTTTCCGATATGTTTTGGTTGTTTCTTACCTGCAAATACAACAAACAAAAATATGTGAATTATTTAATAAACCATTTTTTTGCAATATTCAAAGTCTCGAGACCTGAAACCTTCGAGACCGAGACGAGACCTGAAAGACCGAGACCAAGTCTCGAGACTCCATCACTGATTATTAGGGCTTAGGAATTCGTGTTTAGGTAAGTGTGTCGGGTTAGGGTAAAAAAAGAAAAATAATTGAGATCAACGACTAAGTCCGAACATTTTCAATGGTTAAAGTTATTCCCGTGCTATAGCTTGTTGTGGGTTCTTGACATCTAGGCATAGGCGTACGAGGCGGGGGGTCGGGGAGGGGGCGGCCGCTCCCCCGGGTTTGAAAAATTTCAGGGCAAGCGCTAGTTGCTTAAAAATCCTGAATGATAAAAAATACATATTCAATAGAGTGAAAAATTTCAGGGGAACTCTGTTTTTCAGGGCAAGTGCAAGTTGCTCAAAAATCCTGATGTCTAACTTTTATCATTTTGGTGTACCGGTGCAATGGTGAGTAAATTAGTTGGTGTAGGAACATTTTTTAAGAATACGGCGAGCTTGTCCAGTATGTCCATTGCTCTATGCATTGGTTTAACCTGACAGATTCAACAGCGACATGGGTCTTGGCAATATTCTGTTGGAGAGCAGACGTGTTGACAGAAGCAAGCTTTGCTCTTGCAAGTTGTAACGTTGAAAAAACAATTCAAAACCAGATTTGTGACAAACTTTCTTAAAGCTAGCATGAAACAGCAACGTATCCACCTCAGTTTTGCGACTGTCGTATTGGAAAGCCGAGAATGCAATATAAGAACGGGAATCCAACGACTTGACCTCGGCGGAAAAACCCCCTACCACCGATGATGAAATGAAGGTTTGAATGTGTTATTTTCATGAAAGCACAACAGGTTAGTACTTTTACTGCAGTCTGTAGATTTGCAGATAACAGACATTTACCCTAGCTATCTCTGAGTCAGTGTCGAAACACGGAGATATGATTGGTGCAAAAGCGTATGTTAATTGGTGTATGGTGGTCGGCAGCAACCGTGGGGGCAACTGTTTCAACAGGAATAAAACAAACTTCAAGGTTTCACGATGCTTTGCTGAGATGATCACACTGATTTGGCAGATGAGTAGTTACACCACACTTTTCGGAAGCTTCTGTGAACCTCTTCAACCAAAGTTGCCCCAATCAAGGAAGAGATCTTCGTCGCACATTCCTACATTGAAGTTTGTTTTATTCCTGTTGAAACAAGAGCTCCCACACTAAAGTCATATGGTGCAAAATAAAACTTTACAGTAGATTGTTGCTACTGTAGCCTACATAAAGGTGCACATGAACAAACTCATTTGCCCAAAGATGGAACAAGATGGCAGGAAATCGAAAGACATATTGCAAGTGCAGAAAGTTGCAGTCGTCGCAACCTGAAGATGCGACCGGAATGCTAGATGTTTTCGTTAAGCTCTTTATGAGCTGAACTCAGGCTTCATAACAAGTTTGTTTTCCCGTGCCTGGTAAAAATCTATTCACACATCAAGGTTTAAAGAGTAAGCAGCTGAGGCGAAAAATTACCGCTGCTCTTTTGGACAGCAAAAGCACACGCGATTTCTCTTGACTTATACATAAATAATAGGCTACTGATCTATGTGTTCAGTTAAAAAATGTTACACATTGACTTTCGAGCTACACAATGTCACTTTTTTGTATGTTTTGATGTTTTGTGCAAAGTTATTGACAAAGATTTGTTGAACCAGAATTAACATCAACAAAGCACACTTTTTTTAAATACAAGAGTAAAACTGTGACGCAGTGTCGTGATATGTAATAAATTTAGAGTTTGTTAAAATTTTATGCCTAAAAGTATTGCAATTATGTAAACCAATCTGTGCAGCGTGGACTTCGAGATGTTGTTTTGAACGCTTTGAATTCGTGCAACCCACAGCGAAAGCTTTGTGACATGAAGACATTGCTCTTGACCAATGGTCTGTGACGTAAAACTTTCCGGCGAACCTACGTGCGTTGCAGAACCTGAAAAACACTGCTATGTAAATTATGCTCTCTTATGATAACGCAGGCTTCGAATAACGAACTCTCTGCAGTTAGCGTGCTTTCGAATCGTCGTGTATTTCATTCTGGCATCAATCTGATTTCCAACTGGGAAGTGATCAAAACAGAAACTCTGACCGGTGGTAACGTTTCGCGAGGCCACTCGCGCTGTTTGCGTTATGAAGTTCATTGGCTCATTTGTTGCAGCAAAAGTACACATTTTTGACTTATAACTATGAACAACAAAGCACGATACAATAAATCGTTTCTTAGTCGGCAAGCTGGCAATGTGTGTAAATAGAAAGCTCGTTAGCATGAAGTCGATGATAAAACAGTAGAATAAAATAATTGAACGGTCCAAAAACAGTTTTTTGCATTCAAATGGTCAGGCCGTAGTCCCAAGTGCCTGCAACACAATCACCGATTCTACAAAAGCAGTGTCCTCCTTAGCCAGGTCACTTTGCATGGAATTTTCGTCATTGTGACTGAAATAGTTTACAAAAAAAACAAAATAGAAGACGCATCGGTGCTTGCTGAATGTTCCTGCCCATATGCCCAAAAATCGATATATCGAGCATTTGTGCTTTGCAGTGCTTTCAAATGATTTGTTTATGCGTTTATGGAATCAGCGCTTAGAAAGAGTACAGGCTTTGTTTGACACGCAGTGTGCAGATGCGTACAGATCACTAGTTGCTATTCACAAAAAGATACATGCGAAAACGATAGACAGCCCTCGCATATACACAAACGAAATGAAGTAGGACGACGACAATAAACGTGGTAATTGGTATCGCCAAAAGGTAATTGGTATCGCCAAAAGGTAATTGGTATCACCAAAAGGTGATTGGTATCGCCAAAAGGTAATTGGTATCGCCAAACTTATGAAACTTATAAAAGATGGTGAATGGTGTTCAAATAAGGTATGGCATGATGTGTTTTGGACAACACCAGGCAGATGGAGACAAGAGGAATGTTAGAGGGTAACATTAGCCATTTAACGTAAACATAGGTGTAAGAGCAAGCAAAATTTTGGGGGTGCGAAGGATTTTTGTCCGAATTTCCCCAAACTTGCCAGAAAAGTTGTGCGACCTTTGCCTACAAATTTTCTCCCACAAAGATCATGGACTGAAAACCTTTTTTGGTGTGACCTCTAAAAAATCCTGCAAACGTTTGTTTTTTGTTTTCCTGCAAACGTTGGGCGCCATTGTTTTGAAGTCAAACAACGTTGGGCTCCATTTTTGCCCAGATTTTCAGGAATTTTGCCTAGATATTTAGGCATTTTGTACATAATTTTAGGGATTTTGCCAAGATTTTCAGAAATTTTGCCCAAATTTTCAGGGATTTTGCTCAGATTTTCGACAAATCAAAACTTTTGGGGGTGTGCTTGCACCCCGGCCCCTGCACTACAGAACTTGGATATACACAATGGTCGGGATCTCGGTGCGAAATTTCTTAGAACTTTTTTACATGTCGTTTAGTTTAATGATTTCTATACAAAAAAAACTAGCCATAGTTTTCACAGTTTCCAAGATCCATATTCCAAACAAAAAGTTGAAAAGTCAAGAGTTTGAGCTCGCGTTTCAACAAATTTCCGTGCATTTTTTCGTAGTTCATAGGAAGCAGACTCCTTTCAAATCATCAACTCGTCTCAAGACCATGCGTGTAAACATACGCCGTAACGTCTGGTGGTGACGCTGGCGATTGCATCTGGTCACACATCAATACGCAGTATGCAACACATACCATTTGACGCCAAACATGCTTGCCAGTGGCGTAACTGATGGGGGTGCAGGGGGCGAGCTGCCCCCCTGACAAGCTAAATATAAAAATCGGGCCACCTTCAGCCTAAATTTTGATATTTAGTATTCTTTGGTTTTCGGTAGGTTGTTGTTTTTTGCGTTTTTCAGATGTTTTCGTTTTTTTAGCTATTATTGATATCCACATCCCATCCGGATTCACTATCATTTATTAACTTTTCTTCTGAGTGTTGGCTAGTGGCCCCTCTACGGTGGCCAGTGGGCCCCTTCAGCTAAGTTTAGCCCCCCTGGCTCAAATCTCTAGTTACACCACTGATGTTAGCATGTCGTACAGAGTGACATACATATTAAGAGATTGAAGTGTTGTATGAAGATCAATTTTCTATAAAGCAGTTTTTCACCAAGTTTGCACTTCCCGAAGAACAACAGTTAAAAGTTCTTCTAGTTTTGCTGCAGCCTTTCGAGGAATCAACCCGCTGGACTCCGCTTTCATAACTTTGCGATGATATGGACTTGCACATATCCATATTCAAGTAATTAGTCTCCGCAGAGGTTACGCAGTCGAATCAAAAAGCAAATTTTTAATAGGAAATCGATTTCGCGTAACTATGGGCATCCTCAACTCTAAAATCTTATTCAAATGGAATCCGAAATGAAAGAAATATTTTATTTACCGCATAGCAGTAGCGTAGCCAACCCAAAATTTGGGGCGGCAAAAAAATTGGGGGGGTTCAATGTTTGATTTTAGGCGAATAACACTATTTTCTTTGGGATACCGCCTCTCAAAGCACAAAGTGGCTATATGTTCTAAAATTTGGGGGGTGGCCCCCCTGGCTGCGCCTATGCCGCATGGGTCACTGCTGTTACTGTAATCATACAGGCATCTATGCTGTGGAAAGTATTTTACGCGAACGAGAGTTTGGACCATCTTTATTCGTCAGACTGACGTCTGTTGCGAATCGTCATCCGTTGGGTTCGTACAAAACCCAGAATCTACAGACCGTTGCTTGTGCTTGAGTTTGGCATGTTTTGATTTAGGCTTCTGTTGAGAGCTCGTATACACTGTGGGCAAAGCTCCCTTGTTTGTTACATTGCCAGTGTTCGACTGAGCAGTTTTTGCTTTTATAATATATTTGGACGGAGATGACTTCTTTCTTCTCGTTGCTTTTGACCTTCTAAAACCTGTCGCAGAGTCTTCAATTGTAGTATTTTGCATAACGTCTTCAGCAGAAGATAGGGCACTCTCTTCGTTTTGTTTTGCCTCTTTGGTGATAATATCATTAGCTATTTCCTGACATTCTGCTGCAGATTCTCCGGGAAACTTTTCAATAAGTTCTGCGACTACTGTGTTATTGTCGCTTGCTTCATCAACAGCGATGCCAAAAAACGATTTAACTTTTTTGAAAAAGCCGCTGGCCTCGCCTATTAAGTGATCACTTTCGCGCTTTGACCACAACACCCACCAACCTTCACTTTCGTCGCTGTTATCTGTTCCTGTTCCAGCATTGACAACAGCTTGAACTTTTTGCTTTAAGTCTGCTTCGTTTTCTCTGGGCTGGTTTCGAATCCCTTTGACTCGAATAAGTGATTTTTGACGACTGTGTCTGGAAAACGATCGGCTTTCAATGCTAGATCTGCTTTTGTTGGTCCTAGTGGAGGTGATTGACAAGCGGCTGTCAATGTTTCGCGGAAAATCCACCCCACTGGACTTGATGACGTCGATTTGTATAACACTTGAACGGTTTCCAGCAATTTCACACCTCGATGAACTACGAGTACCAGGTTGTAGTGCACCTGTTGGGTTAAGGCGCGGTTCTGTTATTGGTGATGTTTCTTTCTGCCTTTCGAAGTTAGTATTGACTGAGTCCCCATCGCTGGGGTTTTTCGTCTCTCTGGTGTTGCGTGCTGCATTAATTTCTACATCCACGTGCGCTGTAACTTCGCGCTCATTGTATACGTGACCATTTGGTGTTCGCACTCTGGAATATGTAGCTGCTAAACCGGTATTAGTAATTGGAACAGAATCTAGGTTGGAAATAATTTCTTGACCGGTTTCTGCTTCATCTAGATGCTCTTCTGGGCTGTGTGGGTTCTGCAATGTAGAGTCTGCAACTTCACGACGCTTTGTGCTTACTCGGGATGGCGTGTCCGTTTCGGATAAACTGTTGTTGTAAGTCAGGTCATCAAACGTGGTTTGTATCTCATGACCACCACCATAGCTGCTCAGAGATGTAGTAGAATCCTGTCTTGCTGTTTGGTACTTGTAAAACCGCTGTTGGCTTATATTCTTGGCTCTGAGATCGTCTTCTTCAGTGCGTTTGCTTATTGGTCGACTGCCTACGCTTAGAGAGCGGCGTCTGATGACTTTATGTCTACTACGTCCTGATTGGTCAAGGTTGCCAGACTTCTGCCACTGGTAGATTATTTCGTTTTGTTGTTCGACAATAGATGCTAAGCGATGCAGCAACACAATATCATTGCTTGAAGAGCTACGAGATAGTCGGTCTATTCTATTTTTCCGTACGTGACGTGGCTGAGCAGAACCGCTTTTGCGCACCACGTTGTGGGAAACAACAGAACTCCGTCTCCTACGTTTCGAGGCAGCAGAGGAACTTCCGCTCGGTTTGCGAATTCTTGCGTACAGGTTTTCTCCTGTTGTTGGATCAACTTGACCGCTTGAATCGCTGTACAGATTGCCTGTGCTCTTTGCTCTTTTCACGTATTGATGTTTTATTCTTGGGGGAGAAAATTCACCAACTTTAGGCGGTAAACCGTACATCTCCTGGGGAGGTAAACTCGATCTTCCGCTTTCCATCAAAGAAGGTATGTACAGGTAATCAATATGAACATCTTCTTCTGGTATCTCTGACAAATTCATCATAGAGAGGGATTTTTGATGGTGCTTGGCGCTCGCCATAAGCATTTCGGAGTAAGAAATTAAAGTTCTTGTATCCAAAAGGTTTTCAGGTGGGGACGCCATTGCATCAAAAGACATCGGTCCTGCATTCTCTGATGTATAAAATAGAAATTGATCTGGAACTGCAGGTTTGCTATCTTGGAGATCTTTCTCCTCGTTAGTCAAGCTTCCCGGAACAGCACTGAGAACAAGCTTATCACCTGGTGTCTCGCTGCTTAGTTCTGCATTCGTCACTGTGGACAAAGAAAGTGAGTCCAATTCACTGTTAACAACTTGCTCGATTCCATCAGAAATTTGTGCAGCAGATTTGTTTGTATCGTTTTCTTCTATTTTCTTTACAGAAGTTGTTTCTTGTGATTCATCTGGATCGCTTTTTTCTGAAGTTGAGGCGCTTTGCTCTGGGTCTGGGTTCTTAACTTCTTTTCCATTACCTGAAAGAAAAAACGCGCTCATGTTAGTCGCAAACAGTCTTATGTATAAACGAAAGATACCTCAAGACAGAAAAACTCCATGTTTATATTATATATTTTTTTACAGCATCAACAGGGGTCAGACGACGATTAGGAAAATCATATGTTCTTTTAACCGCGCTGAACGTAAACTTGGCTTTGACATTGAAGGTAGATAAGAGCAGGTAGAGAAAAATCTTTATATGCTATGTTCAGTGGCATGTAGTGGTCATTGTTACTAGGTGTGCGCTCTTTGTGACGTCACGATGTGGCGTCATATTCACGTTTCCAAACCAACGTTTCGGTGAAGTTTTTTTTACACAATACGCATACCATTCTATCCTCACTCTCCTTGTACGTTGCTGTACAAATATTTTATGTGTCATTGCATTGACTACAAACTATCATCGCTCCAAGTAAGGATTCCGGAGCAAAATACACAACGCTACGACAGAATAGGTCACAGCTGCAAAATATTAGGCTGTACGAATGTTTCGTCGAATACCAGAAGTCCAGCACAGGTGTACGGCAGGAATGGCGCACACCAAGGGTTTGCAAATCGAAACTTGCAAAACAACACAAGAACTGAGAAAGCGCATGAGTATGCAAGAGAATTTTCGATTTTTGTCATGTGGCTGTTTTTAGTATGCAACTACTGGTGGAACAGATACGGTTTGTTTGAGCCGTTATGCTCAATTCGGCTGAACTGCCAATTAATGACGAAGCTCAGATGTATCCTGTTACTTATACTGATTGCTGACGTTCATATTACATGCACGTGTGCGGCTCTATCAGTGCAAGCAATGTTATAAACGAAAAATATGCACAGAACGGAAGCCATAAATACAAGCTGCGGAAAGACTGAGATGCATAGAAAAGTTGAGAAAGAGCAATTTATCCTGCAAGACTTAGACGTGTGTGAATGAGTAAATCAACAAAAGCTATTTCCCAAATCTGTAAAACCGCGTTCCACAAAAACGCGGCATCACACGGTTTCCACTGTAAGCAACACGAAAATTAAACTACAAGTGCATGAAGACAAATTGCAACTGCGATTGTACGCGTAATTTTGCCACATCAAGAAATGAAGCAGGTAGCTAGTGGTTGCCACGTCAAAAAACGAAAGGGAGACTAGTGATGCATAAAAATTTCAGCTAAATCAAACAAGTTGAAATGGGACAGTTTCGAAATTTGGCTCAGAAAATCAGTAAGACCTCCATCTGTCAAGCTTTTTTATGATTGTCCCTTGATCGCACGACCTGGAAAAGTCAAGTCATGATCAGTTTGACTGGGTGTGCGCCGCACACCTAGCACACCCGGAGCATACGTCCCTAACTATATTGGCAGTGGTATAAACAATAGACACCCCTCAGGAACACTTTCAAATTACTCCTATGTGACAGTTTAGCTGTACAAATACATCAGAGTGGCAAATGTAACCAAATTTGTTTAAATTTGTGGTAACCGGAAAGCAGATGCGCTTCAGGTTTTAGGCCAAGCAGACGTTTGATTAATATGACTTTTAATCAACGTGCCACTTTGAGACTGGGTCGGCAAAAAAATCATCATTCGCCTTCGACAATGACGAAAAGTTGAAAACATGCACCATACCAGAGTGCGTGTTAGAAGATACGATTTCTGCTAAACGTGAAAAGCTTGCATTTCAGAAACTTCCACCTGCATTGATATAATGGTAGGAGTGCAAAGCTGAAAGCTAGCACATCAGCAACATTTTTGCACTTCAGAAAACTTGCACTTCGAAACTTCATTCATATAACGGCAGGGCTGTCAAGCGAAAAGCTTGCACTTCAGAAATTTTTACTTGCATCGATATAACGGCAGGGTGTAGTGCAGGCTGGGTGAGGATAGGATACTTGTATTACGTCTTCAGCTCACAAGTTGTGCTGGTGAATGGATCCAACTCGGAGGAGTGTTCATGTTGAAGTTATTGGACCATTCCCTGTGTTTGATACAGGAATACGCTTTAAATTTAGGCAAACGCTCCAAAAAGGTTAATGCCTATGTTAGCAGACAGTTTATTGTCCTTGCTCCGAGACATCAGACAGGGAGTTTGTTGCAGCCACAATGCTGCAACGTCGCCTTGAGCCACTTAAAGAGAGAGTCGAGCCGATGACCTCCGCGTAGCAACGATAATAGAGTTTTCCTCACTCGACTAGGTAGGCTCTACTAACGCTGCTACGAATTCAACGTTATGTGGCGAATCACCACGGCACATTACTTCCACCTTCCATGAGCTCAAGATGACCTTCAACGGGGATTCCAGCCACCGTCACGTTGGGAGCCATTTGTTGCAGCCACAATGCTGCGTCACCTTGAGCCACCTAAAGAGAGAGTCGAACCAATGACCCTCCGCGTAACAGTTTTCCCACTCGACTAGGTAGACTCTACTATTGCTGGTTCGAATTCATTGCTATGTGGCGAATCACCCCGCCACAATGTGAGTAGCAACTGTTCAAAGCAGCTGTAGTTTCAACTGCTGCTCGGGTATGCGGACAGAAACGAATCGGAGTGGCGAATAATGGTAAAAAAGCAACCAACCCTTAGTGTAACCAGAAGGTGAATGATGCAAATCGAGCAAATGAAGTTGTGTGGCTTCAGAACAAAGCCGAATCTTCTTTACATTCGCGATACTCTGAGGTACAAAAATCCTCAGTCCTCACGGTGAAAAAGTCCAAAACGCATGCTTGGGAGAATTTCGTGAATAAACTAGATTCCAGTTAATGACAAGCCAACGAGATATTCTGGCAAACCATATGGCGTCTTCGTGACAAAAAGAGTTCATCACAAACAAAACGGCGTCTTCCTTATCAATGGATCCACCCTGCCAGATGGAGAGAGCAGTTCAAAGATCTTCTGAACCAGTCACTATCGCACCATCGGACACACAGGTGGTACATTTAAGGTGGGAAAATATCATCACTGCATAGGACGTCTTCCTGGATGTCAAAACACTGAAGGCTGGGATGACTGCGGGTTGTGATGAAATACGACCTGAAATGCTCAAAATCTTGAACAGAGGAGTACTTTGGCTTACTCGTGTGTATCCAGTGGCCTGGTGTTCTGGAAGGGCACCGAAAGATTGGCAAACTTGGTGATTATCCCTATACACAAGAAGGGAGACAGGAGAAAATACACTAACTACATGGGCATCTGCTTAGCCTCTCTGGAAAAGTGTTTGTCAAGTGCTTTCAAAAAAGATGCCGCAAAATATTTTAACCTAAGCTGGAGGATAGCCAGTGCGGTTTTCGTCCTGGCCGTAGCAATACAGACCAAATTTTCATTCTATGGCACATTTTTTAGACATCTTGGGAGTATCAGTTTTAAATCGGTCTTTGTTCCGATCCTCACCTATGGTTATGAATCTGGGATAATGACTGAAAGGGCACTATGTCAAGTACAAGAGGCACAGATGGGATTTTTGTGAAGAGTTCACGGTGTAACATTTCGCGAAAAAGTGCGCAGCTGTGAAATTTTTAAAACATTGAATGTCGGTCCACTTCACTGAATAGAGAGATCTCAGCTACGATGGTTCGACCATGTGGTCAGAATGTCCCATGAAAAATTCGCGAGGCACGTCCTGCTGGCTCCACCCACGAAAGAGTCGACCAGAGTTCGACCAAGGACCAGATGGAATGATTATATCTCCGATCTGGTTTGATCCAGTCTTAGTGTGGAGTGAACAGAACCGTCAGAGATTGCTGAAAATCATGAGGTATTTTGAGTCCTCCTTGGGCTACTGCAACCGAGGCCCTCCCCAGTGGAAAAGCGGGTATGGACATGATGTAATGAATGAATGGTGCAGTGCTAAAAGGAAGTGGGAAGAATACCTATAACAAAAACATGCATCCCTGGCCACATTCGAGGTAGTCAAGCTTTTTCTACTAAAAAATTCACAATATGACAACAAATGTTTCAATATTTCCGTGCTACTTCAAAATGTCAGGGAACGCTGTTTCTCTTTCAAGCAATATTCGGAGCAACTTTCCCCATGTTCCCTCCAACCACACCCCTGGATAATGCCATAACGGTATAACTTTTAAAAAAGTTTAAACTAACCTTGCTTCTGTTGTTCTTCCGTGTAGATCGTAGACAACATCCGCTCGTTAAACTCTCGTTCTTGCTTTTCTTGTTTTTTCTTTTCTATTTTTTGCATTAGGGTACTAACCACAGCGATCTTGCGACGAGGAATGTTTTTGCCGATGGCAGAAAACAAAGTCTCCTCTTCCAAGTCAGCATCAATAACATAAGTGGGTTTATAGATTTCTTCCTATAAAAAAATAACACTTGCAGAACCCCAAGTGAGTTGATTGCATTTAGTTTTTATGCCATAACTACAGTAGTTACGTGGCAAGGTTTAATATTAGCTGTGTGCAGAATGCGAGCAAGCTCAAAGGTAAATAATGTTTTACTCACTGGGCATGTCATCTATCCGAGAGAAAAAATGACACAAGGAAGAGACAACAAAACAATCGGCATTGCTGTTGTAGCATTTTGATTGATAAACGGTCCCAATATAACATTTACGAAAAACTGGACAGTCTTTTTCAGTGATATCGTTCAGTAACCACCGCCAGTTGCTAAACGTTTAACAGAACAATTAGCTGATGAGTTCGAAAGCAAAAATCAACATCTAGAAGCAGTTTTTTTGTCTATTTTTTTACTTTCACAGCTTTTCTCATCGGTTTTGAAATAGTCATTACTTCTATCCACGTTCTGTGTGTTCATAGCGTCATCGGCCTGATAAAACTGCAGTCTTGTTTCTGGCCACCGCACGCAGTTGGTTATTAATTTTTCAACTTGAGACAAAAGTTCAATGCCGAGGATACCGTTGTTGAGACGTTGCAGCACTTCATTATGCTGCTTTGTATTTTCCCTAAAACTGACGACGTCCGCAAGAGAAAATAACCCTTTAGTTAAAAAGTAAAAACCAATCCATTTTGCTAATGCGAGAGAAAAAATTCAACTCGATTTGTATCAAAATTGTTTTGTCACATTTTCAGAGGTTAAAGTTTCCCGAGAAAGCATTACAGCGCTGCCAATAGATGAACTAATTTTGCCTGATTTCACAAGAAGTAACCTTTGTCATAGCAACTTTACCTAGAATGAGTTTATTTCATATCTCTGTAGCAAACTGCGAAATCTGATAGCACAACCTGGTGGCCGACTCACTAGCCGCAATAAAAGTAGGCTAATTCCAAATTTTCCCAAAACTCTACAACGTTTCTGAATTACAGGCTTCTCTTATCGTTATTGTGTTTAGCTAAAACTGACAAATGAAATCTGCTACTGTCGCATACCTGCAGCGATTTCTTTTCTGGGTTTTGTTCACCGAACCCCAAGGCTGTGGCGTCCCAGTCTAATTTGCTTCCTCTGTGGTGGCGACCCCTTACTATTGCCATTCTTTCGTCTTCTTCCTTGGACTTGCGGCGTCGCCATATTTCTTCATCCGTAAGAATTCCTTCGATTTCAGCGTGTTCCCTTGTCTTTTTCTTTTGAATGTATTTTTTTCTGTGACAAAGAGAGAGCAGTGCCTTTTATTAATTTACATTAAATTCACGGTTTTTTTGGTTCATAAGGTATAGGGTTACAGAAAGTAATAATCAGACAGGTATTGTTTAAAAACAGCTTGCTGTGTACGTCTATTTGTGAAACGTTACAATCAATTTTATGTCCTTGCAGTTATACACTAATCATACACATGTTTTAACATATGAATTTTCCCGTGGAAATCCAAGCAGTTTCAGATTCAAACTGCCCTTACGAGGGCGAAGCCTATACAGCCGTTTTTCTTCTTTTCGTGCTCAACACTTGCTTTGAGACCCTGAAAGCGTAAAATGTCTCAAAATCTGCATATAGGGTTTTGAAAAGTTTTTACAAACGTAGTTCCGTTTAGTACACGCTCAAGCAGTCATATTCCCCGCTCTTTTAAAATTAGGTTAAAACCAGCCATGTAGTTTGGAAGAACACCGGGGAACGCTGGCCTTACCTCGTTTCAGGGATGAACGACTTTCCCCTACTTCCTGTGGCACAAAAATATCAAACCTTTTTGTTGTCATGTTTTATCATGTCACAACAAAAGGTATCCCAACTGTGTTTACTGTAGTGCTAGCAAGTCACGTGTTTGCTTTAAGGGAGGGTCTTCGGACGCTACACCATTTGTAGCAAACACTCTAGTATGGCTACGCCACTGGTTGTAATCACGTGTTTGCTTTGCATGCATACCAAACCGCATGTATGATCATATTATAATTGAAATATTGCAAATAAAAATCACGTGACGAAACGCTCCTGTAAGTGGCATGCAAACTGCAGAGTGAAACAGTTTCGAGAAACGCGCTGACCTCGGGAAGTGTACGCAATTATTTTCAGTACTTTGCCAGGACCGCGTTGTGCCAACAAAGAGTGTTCGTTATGATGTTTTTCTTTTTGATGAAAACATAGACAGTTGGAGCAAATTGCTTATTTTATTTACAGTAGCATTGAAATTACCCAAGTTTTATGTTTTCTGAGATTCATTCTGCCGGCTAGCTTAGTGAATTTTCAAGCCAAAGACTACTCTTTTCTCATTTTATATGACTCAGGGAATTTCCTCGCAATTTATGTGTTATTCATTCGGAAGAACCTTTTTGATGATCAGTTGTCAAAAATCACAACATATCGAAGTTCTGAGAACGTTTTTCTCCTTTTGAGTTTCTCGCGGAGTCACTTGTCAGACGTCCACGCACTGTGTCACATAACAATTTTGTGTCACTCAATGAAGGTTTATTTGCAACATCACTCTCTGAAGCGCATAGAAATATATTTTATAGTATATTTTAAATTCAGAGATTCTTTTGTGAAATTCCTCTGTCTGGAGACTAATCGAGATGTGAGTCTACGTCGTATTTTACTCCTTGCCACACAGCATTTTCAATCATCAGGTGGGCAACAACGTGAATATTTGTCAATGTCGTGACTTACTGTTAGTCAAACCTTAATGCTTCCAGGACTATAACTTTGTTGCTGCATAACATCACTTCCAGCCACAAGGGTGAGCTAAGTTTCGTCATACTTTGACATAAAGTTGTTGCCCTCGGCGTGCATTTCGCTTTAGAATAGATGCAGTAAATTCGTGTCAATTTAGGAGCGTTTTGGTGATTAACAGCTTGTTGAAACGAGTTTGGAATGCTTGCAATAAGAAGAAACTGGAAAGGTAATTGATTTAGGATTAACGTAAATGCAAAAATTGTTTCTGATATTTCTTTGACATCAACCACAGGCTTACCTGTATTTTGCCATCGGCACAGTATTTTGCGGCAGAACTTGCATGCAGTCATTTGCTGAAGGGTTTAAAAGAAACTGTTCGTCAAATTCGCTCACCTGCGAAATCATAGAAGTTTCCGTTAAACTATTCTGAAGACGAATCCTGTTCTTCTGGCTATGGGCGATTCTTGTAGCCGTGATAATTTTAATTCAACCCCAGTTGATTTTACCTGTTTTTTGTGAATAACTTCCAGCATTTTTTTCTCACTTGTTTTGTGAGTGGCTTGTTCCGTGCTCTTATCTAAAATAGACGTTTGGTCATTTGGGACGACAGAAGATCTTCTGGTTAGATAAGGATGTTTCTGCATCGTGGAAATGTTTTGTGAAGACAAAGCAGGGGGTTTATCTTTATCCTCTACGGGTGTAAGTGGAGGCAAATCAGCGTACAGGTCGAAGTTGTCCATTCTGATCTCACGTTTGCTTGGTTTGTCTTTAAGCCTTTGTTTATACGACAGCATATCTTCGTAAAGTTATTTTTCGAACAATATGTTGAAATAAAGGAAATCTGTAAAAATATTATCCCATCAAGACAGCCTGCAAAGAAAAGTTTATCCGAAAAAACCAACAGCTCAATCATAAAATTAGTCTACTTCCCAAACTTGAACCCAGACATTTCGCTGCATTTAAAAAACATCACCATATTTTAGAACACGAACAAAAAATAAATGTCTTGAATAATGTTTAAAACCTTTGAAAGGTTTGTACACGGTTTGAAGAGAAATAAAACATTTGTTTAAAGCAGGTATCGTCACAAAGTAGTAGAAGATTAGAGAAACAAACGGTTTTGCTCAAATATCATGTTAATTTGCTTAAAAATATACTTTCCTATTAAATTGTTTCAAAATGATATCATTAAATTATTTCAAAAGACTTGCTATAAAATGTGTAAGTGCAGCTTACGAACGTGGTCGGCAGCTGGGGTCCGGACGTTTCCGTCGCCAGGCAACAGAAGGCCGTTCTTTTGTATTGGAATTGATATTTTTCTATGTCCACAAATTGCCTTAATTTCTTCAAGCCTCCAAGTCGCACATAGCTTAAGAAGAGAAAGATTTTAAGCTCTGCCGTAAACGGTAAATTAGCATCCAAAGATTTTTCAAATATATTTGATCTGGCCTGCATATCACGTCTGCAAAGGCTTTAGTCTAGAACATTTTTTTAAAAAGCATGCTTTGAACCGTAGTAGGTTCCTTAAATCATGTGTTCCCAACTTTTCTCTGACCATGTACCCCTTCAGCATTTCGACAGATGAGTATGTACCCAGGGCCGGATTAACCATTGGGCAAACCGGGAAAATGCCCGGGGCCTCGCGCTTTTGGTGGTCTCGCGCTTGAATATCAAAACACTCTTTACTGGATTTTCAAGTTTTTAGGCTGTTAACCACGCGTCAACATTGTAGAGCTTTTTGAATCTTGCGTTTGTTATCGGTTTAGGAAACTGACAAATTTGGCATTTATGTTTTTGAGTGACTTAAAAGAATTGAACCAAACAGAATCACGCTTTATGACCCAAGAATTAGATCGAAATCAGTGCATCCCGTGGGCGTCCTTAGAAATTTTTCCAGGGAGGGGCAACGTCGAAATTTGCTCATCCTTTTCAGGTTGCTGACAATGCAATGCAAATGGATATTCACAAAACGCTTTACCCTTTCTACCCATTAGTTTGTGCTGGTTGAACCTCAATTCTCAATCTATTGTCTGAAATGATTTTTACACTTCGGCTACCAGAAATGCTTTTTCTTTTTTTCATACACTGTCTAACATCCATTTTTTCGAGCACTTTCTAGAAACAACTCATTAATTTAAGAACAATCAAATGCCAAAATAACTTGAGCAGTAAAAATACAAATAAGTTCTACACTCGCAATACTATTTCAAGCAATGAGAAGCAGAACTACATTATGTTGACAAGACCATCGGACAACTCACTGAAGTTAGAACACCGGCTTAAAAAACAGAGCAAATAAATTACGAAAACTCGCCACAACAAATACAGCTTTGCACTGAGTGCTCACTGCTCACTAAGTTAGAACTAAACCTTAACGGTAAAGACGTATTTCCACAAATCTGCATAGACGTGTTCTAACAAGCCACATATTTTCATACTGTTTGAAAAGAAGCCTGCATAAGAGTCGTTTGATTAACCTATTCACTCGGGCACGTTGATCACAGTCTCAAATTAACAATGAACTTTTCAAACTTGTGGAAGCACTGCTGCAGATTTACTCATGCTTCTTTTCACACAGTATAAAACTACGTGGCTTACCGCTATCAGCAGTGTCACTGTCTTGCTGCATTACCTGCTAAGATGTCTGTGTTCAACAGTCACATGCAGGGCTCCCATTCACTAATTTCAAATAAACACAGATTGCACACCAAAAAAACATATTCATACAATAAAAAACCCGAAAGCTTGTGTTACGAACAAAAACATATGAGTGTGCTTATTGGACTGGAAACGATAATCGAATACTGATTTAATTATATTTCCTTTTCCAAATTTTTTCATGCAACGCAAACATTAACATTTGGACGACCTTTTTGTTGCTCAAAACGTTTTTCATAACGCTGGTAACATACTCCGCTGATGATCGATGATATCTCTCACTAATTGTAGGAGTAGGTTTGTTAACTAGGAATATTTTTACGATCTTGAACTGCAGTGGAATCTAAAATCCCACAAAAATATATTCCCAATATGCCTTCTTCCTCTAATTGAAAATTATTTTTTCAGGCCTAACCCTTGTTTCACCAGTTTCTTCAACTGGCATTAGAGACAGTAACATTATATATATAATCCCGAAAATGATTTTATATGAAGATATGAAACCGTTTGAACACGTTCTACTTCATCCAATATGCGTACTTTCTCACCTGATGTGCGCATACAAACACTGTAATATTAAGTTATCTTTATATTATTGAACACATTGAAGTTGCTGAATTTATCACTTCAAAAAGCAGCTAGGCACACAGGTCTACTAGAAATGCAGATCTGGGTCGGAAAACCCGCAGTGGGAGCCCTGGTCACACGCGGAAAAACGCCTACTACCGTAAATTCAAGTGAACGTTTGAAAATTCGTTTTTTTTTCGTTTTATGCGATACAACTTTCTGTTTCAACGAATTAACCACACACGAACCGCCGTACATGGTCACCTCCACTTGTCTCTGAAGTTTATAGGCTGCCAAATCGTATCAATTTTGACGTTTTGGACTGGTGCTTCTGCAAAATTCAAACGAGGGCATGTGAAACGCTGCGCAGTTGGGCTAAGCGTTTAGGGGGCCTCACGGTCACGACTTTGCCTGGGGCCTCGCGTTCATTTAATCCGCCTCTGTATGTACCCCTAAAATTTCTTATGATAAAAAGAATGATAAAAAGGCTACCACAAATCCACTGACTTTTAATAGGCATAGAACTTTTAGATTTTGAGAATTATAAAGGTAGATTCTGTTTTTGCGTGTCAAAGTTAATATATTTGACAATAGGTATATAATGATTTTTTAAATATAATATTTGCTGATACATGCATAAAAATTCGGAAACAAGCAATATATTAATATATTTTTTCCTTGTAGGCTACTGCTAACCTTAAATGTACCTCTTCAGATAAGCAAATGAACCCCTAAGGGTACATGTACCCCAGGTTGGGATCCCTGCCTTAAATCATCCATAGTAAACTTCGTTTTTTACGTAATCCATCTGGTCCACCACAGGTCTCCTCACCGCAGCCAAAACTCACACAGCTGATTTGTACAACCCAGTTCTCTTTATAGCAGCCAAAGCAATATTCCAAGCACATTGATGGTGATTACTTTCGATGGGTAGCGGAATGAGTGTCATAGAAACGTGATTGAATTAAGTGATATTTATTGCTATTCTTCCTGATTCCTAGGAATGCGCATTATTCCCTAATGTGACCCTCAAAGCCAAGCAACGTATTCACTGCGCACTTTTGTTACCAAGGATATTTGATTAAGTCTGAAAACAGTCCATTAACGCACTGTGATGTGTTCGCGGTACAGAGTTGAGCGGGCATTGTTTTTTCTACTTCTGATGCCTATCCGAAAAATTTTTGCATATCCATTTCCAATATTCATCCTAAAATGTCAGAAATGTAGTATCTGATATCCACCCATACCCGATTATGTTAATGGTTCAATGCACAATAAAACACCATGTCATTTTATGGCCATATCCATATCAATACCATTGCATACCGTTTATTCACATAAGTAAAATTTAAAAACCAGAAATACGCCTTTAGTCAAAGTTACCACTTTATGGCATTTTAACTCACAAATTTGATACACGCTAAAGGTCTGAAAGAATGGAAAAAAAACAAAACTATGCTTATATCACTGGATTAAATAAGCCGAATTTAAAAACTAAAGTATAACAGTCACTTAAACACGACATGGTATGCAACATTCATTTCAACGTTCAAAACTATGCATCTCTAAAAGACAGATGCAGGGAATTTATGAAAATGGCAATGCAAATTAATTTGAATGAACTTCATGCTCTGGATCACACGACTTAGTGACTAAACAGCATACATTTTTATGCTACCCTCTACGCTGCTATCGGGGGCTAAAAGTCACAAGGGGGGCACATTTTTAAATACAATATTGGTTGTGTGCAGCAACCGGGGGGACAAACATGAAATAGGGAGGTAACAGATTTTAAATGGGGACCCGGGCGCCACTGCCAACGACCCTCCCTGCTGCTGTTCATTCTTAGGCTCAGTGTTTCCATGCCACGATAGCGATTTAACAATAAACGTCACACAACATGGTGGGGCATAGTTCCCCAAATTTCTAGCATGCCTTGTCGTTTTGCACCTTTAAGAGGCGGTTTCCACAACAAAACACTGTTGCTTGTTTCAAAGTCAACATATTTGGCCCCTTCCAAACTTTTGGGCTGGCTATGCTACTGCACACAACTGTATATTTGTCTATATCAGGGGTTCCCGACCTGTGTTACGCGTACCACTAGTGGCACGCAAAGGTATTCCAGATGGTCCGCGAGTAACTTCCAGTTTTTCGCAAAAACCTGGTTTCTTAGCTTTCTAGTTAACGCATCGGGCTTTGTTTCTAAATAAATAAATTTTCCTGCAGCCTGCTATTCCTATTGTATCGCAACGTTATGACTTTCGATGCGTTGTTAACAAATTTACGCCACGCATCGACCAATTGGAAGGTAAACAAAAATCTCATCAAATTTGACTGTGGTCTTTTATTGCTATTTTAATGTGTATTATTCTTCTGAGTAAACCAAGATTCGATCAAATTAGTTGTTCTGGAAGAGTGGTACGCGTTGACAATACGGGGTACCCAAGTGGTATGAGATCGTAAAAAGGTTGGGAATCCCTGGTCTATTACGTTTTCCAAGATCATATTTGTATATAGATTCGATCCTGGTGTGTTCATTTTCTTATATGTTCCAGCTCTTTGAACTATCCTATAGCTAGAGTAAAAAAGTACAGCCCATTTGCAAATTCAGCAGAGACATAATTGCGTGAAATTCGTTTCTTACATTGAATGACGTACAAACCAGTAAGTTACCACAAACCTAGCTTTGCATCGTTTTTGCAGTGTGCCGGAACCGATAGCGACAAAACTAGAACAGTCCGTTCGAAAGTAATCATAAAAACCTAGTGGCAAACGGAAAAACTGCACAAAGTTTGCTTTGAAGCTTCTTGTTTTTAGGTCAGAGTGCTGAATATCATTGAAAAATGAGACCTAGCACAACATACTCTGAAATCTCAAGACCCTGCTCTTCAAGCAGTAACTTCCAAAAAGTACAGCGTATTATGTGAATAAAACACGAAACAAGCCCGAACTAACATTTCTCAGTGGACCTAAAATGAAAAGTTGGTTGTGATGCCTCAGTGCTGCTTTACCACATCCTTTTTTCCCGGCAAGGCAGAACCAATTCAGTTTTCTGCAAAAAGGTCAAATAGAGAGTTTGAAAGCGTTGCTCAACGTCATCAACGGAGGAGTGTTGCGACATGCTCGTGACGCCACCGTTTGTCGGGCAGTTTTCTTTTATGACATATTCCATTTATAATGGACGAGTACGATCGGCGAAAATCGATTCTTTCGGCTCCAGAGGTAGTTTAAAATCAGAAACGTGCACCTGGTGGTTTGCAGCGGTGAAAGAAGTGTGAGAAAGGAACACCTTGGCGCAGTCAAAATAGTTAAGCTTTCTTGTTAAGAATTGCGCAAGAAAATAATTGAACGCCAATTAGAAAAAAAGCACTGATTGTCGAAAATTCAGAGCTAAATTTTACAACCTGCCCCAATAAAAAAAAAGAGAACAATCTTTATTTGTGTTTATTTTTCCGAAGCAATGTCTCAACAACATTCGACAGGACGACGTCTGAATAAAGCGTAGCACGTTTTGCGGGCGACCTCATAAATATGCTGCTGTACAAAAACGTCTCGGACGAACTGACACGTGGAAGCGAAGCACGGCCGGTCAGCCACATCGCCCCGCACAATGTAAAAGATATCTTTCGGTAAAAAAACAGGACAAAAGTGAAAGAAATAAAACGGACGTCGGGGGGGAGGGCGAACTCGTTCACATGAAAACATCAATGATGATGGTAAGTGCGTCAGCTCTGTGCCCGCGGAAACAGTTGCAGTGGTAATAGGCATGTACTGTTTAAAGACTGCGTCTCCCCCTTACCGGGCGAAAAGGGGGACATGGCGGGATCGCGGCAGGGCGCTCGAGTGGTTCGGTTTCGATAGCAACAGTTGACTCATGCAGCATTACTGCATCTGCCCCACCTCGCAGCAGGCAAAACAAACTGAGATCGATTGCACGCCGCAGAGCGGTTGCCATGGGCACCACAGACAAATTCCAGGAAATGCCGTCGACTGCGGGTTCGGATGAATGAAAAGAATTGGGATCTACCGGTTGCGGGATGAAGTTTCGAAAATAAATAAAGTGGAACGGAAGAACTTCACGCAAAACATTCTGCTGAGGAAAATGATGTTAATCTAAGCAACGTCTTATGGCAAGTACCCGGTTTGGGGTGGATCTTCTCGCCACGTTTAGACGGCAATTCGTTCGTCGACAAACACACGCGGTAAGAGACTGTCCACACCAGAGGTGTAGATGACAAGCTCATGAATTTCACAGACACTCCAGAACAATCACGGTCAACGATAAGGCGGTGCAAAAGAACTCGTAACGAACGCACCGCATAATATTCTGGTGACACCAATGCGAACACAATGGATTGTCTGAGTGAAATGAAAGCCGCGCGCGATTCACGCATCACAAGACGTGTTTATGAGCTCATAGCGACACTCATTTCCAAATATTCAGGTGAATATTTTCACAGACGGTAACCATCAAGTGTTTTGCGACCCTGCCCGGTCTTCATGACGTCACTCAAGCGTAGTAAACGTCCGGAAATGACATTCAGACAGGCTGAATCAAGTTCCCGAACAACTCCTGGTCTCAAGCAAAGCCAAGAAAACTGAATACTGTTCCATCCAGCTGCCAATCACTTTCATTGTGACGTCACAACCACACCTGAGCGACGGAGGAAACACACGAAACAAGTAGAAGAGGTAAGAAAAGGTTATAAGAGAAAAAGAAATGCAGGATCGTCGCAGTGGAATAGTGACGTCTTCATTTCACTGGCAGTGTGTCAAGCCAGCGGCGTGGCGTGACGTCATAGCTGGTTGCCATTAGCGGCAGAAAGGTCCAGATCAATTGCAGCTTTCTCGACGTTGAGGGCGCGGCTTTCGTCGTCGTCGCGTTTTGACGGCGATACCGGCGCGTGTTTCTTCGGCGGTGACGCGAGTTCTGCCGCTGTGACGTACAAGAGATTGTTAGCGGTGAGTTTAGACCAGTGGTTCTTAAACTGGGTTCGATCGAACGCCTGGGGTTCGACGGAGTCGTTTCAGGGGTTCGACGAAGGTTATCTGAAACACGTGACCAATTTTTACTTTCTGTTGTATTGGGCAAAAATGGGGCTCGACAAAAGCTTGGAAAACTACGCAAAGGGTTCGGTGTATTTGTAAACTAAAGGGTTCGGTGTATTTGAACCACTGGTTTAGACGGTTTCCCAAAAAGTTCGCGGGCAATCGAACATACAAAGTCAATTTTTCGTTGCTTAACATGGAAAAAATTAAGCGAAAGAAGCACAATATCGCGAATTTGCGCGTTTAGAAGAAAAAAGCTTAAAAACTTGTAAGCAGGGTTGCAGAGTCGGAGGTAAAATATCCGACTCCAACTCCGGCCTTTCCAAAATTTCCGACTCCGACTCCTTAACATAAAGGGAATGGAATTTGTGTGTTAAAATCAATGGAAATCGTGGTGCACAGCAAGAAATCTGTTTCAAAAACAATTTTTAAAGAAATTGCACCATTTTAACAGGAATTCCCAATTTAGGAGTGTGATGCAAAAATGATCAAATTGGACATCCGGAGTCGGACGAAAAAATCCGACTTCAACTCCGACTCCCAGTGTTGTTCGGAATCCGACTCCGACCAAAAACCTCCGACTTCTTACGACTCCTGCTCCGCAACTCTGCTTGTAAGTTAACATTTACAGATCCGCAAAAACAGGGAGAACTCTTCAGCAGTTTTATCCATACGCTTCGCGGCCAAGCAGTCAACGCTACGCAGCACTTTCTGCTTGCTGCCCATCTGTTGCGCTTGACCGCACTTCGTATTTGAACGTCGCAGTTTAATTCTGTCAACCATGAAAGTCGAAACGTCGCATCTCAATCTGCTGTTATATCATTAATAAAAACTTCAACCATGCCTCTGTAGCATTTAACACGGCTAATTTCTTTAGCATGAACCCACTGTCAGGAGCTCAATCCGCTAAATAAGATGTGAAAACGAGCACTAGTTTTCTACGATACCGGTAACGCTTGGTCAAACTGGTCTTCGCATTCACTTTGCAAATGAAGCCACCAACTTTCACTTCAGTAAAACACCACGCAACGTTAAAATGTATACCTTCTTGCTCCCTTCGTTTCGCTCGCTTCCGCTTCCGGTCAATTGACGACACTTCCTGTTTCAGTTGCTGATAAACTTTACGCATTTCGGCCAATTTCGCTTGCAGCACTCGTATCCTCTCGTCTGGGTCCATCTTTGCCAATTCTGTATCAAAAAGAAAACTTTAATCCGATGACTTGGACCAAGTTAATCTCGTGATCTCTTGAAGTTGCGAAGGATCTTTTAACACTTGGCTTCTTCAACCGGATGCTCAGAGCCATTAAATCAGAAGTTTAAATTGCGACTGTCATCTAATCAATCAAGCGCTCTGCCAAAGCAAGACCGTTGAGACATTGCGACGCAGTAGTCCCCAGATTTCATAAAATTTAGCCCGATGAATTACTAGAACAGGGTTTCCTTTTTTGATTCAAAGATCTAACCTGAAAAAAAAGATAATCTGGGCTTCCGGTAAAAAACGCAGGTGAAAATGCAGCTTAACAACTGGTTAGCCTTATAAACAGTATATGTAGCCACACGAATGAGTCGTGCAAAGCAAATATTGCCAAATAAGCGAAAAAATGTGGTCCACAGCCCAAGGCGTCCTTGCAATTGCACTGTTTTACAGAAAGGTTCCCAAAGTATAAATTCCAGCTTCAGCAGAAACAATTTTAGCTTAAATACCTATTACGTTTATTACAACACCAATCAGATACGCTTTGCAGCAGTAAGTCTCCACAAAGGCACGTTTGCAGAATGTCCATATGTACAAGTTCGAATCATCGCAAAGTTACGAATGCAGAGCATGGCAGGTAGATTCCTCGAAAGCTCATAACCGAGTGACGTAACACGTACAGTAGACAGCAACAGAGCGGCGTAAAATACTCGGTTATTAGCAAATTACTGCAAACAAGCAAACGTTTCTGCGATGCCTGGATTGACGACGATGCAGTTTCATTATTGTTTAAGATGTAACAGCTGGGTAATTTGCGCTTCTATCGTTGATAGCGTTCGCTTTTGATATAACATTAAACGTATTCAAGCATGACATGTATTGCCACCCTACGTTCAGATGCACAAAGATAAGATTTGAGAATCCACTCGTTCGAACAGAATTAAAGTGGCTATTTCTTCTCTCTCTCTATATATAGATGTTTGCTGGAATTGCAACGAAAGGAAACGGTGTTTGATGCTTGTAGTCAGGGTCAACGCATTCGCGCTGTCTCTGTGCATCAACACTTGCCGAAGAAATCAGATCCGTGAAGACCAACATGACATTCGCTACAAACCCGCCACAACACCCTCCCACTCACCTTCACCCACGACAGGGGGAGGGGCGGAGGGGGGTTCGGGTTTGATCTTCGCTTTCTTTTTATTTGGCCGGCGCATTCTTTTCGACGGCGTGGCTTCGTTTTGCTTTTCGTTCGCCAGGGCGTCGTCCTCGCTCTCGCTGTCCGCGGCTCCACCGCTCTTCGGCTGCGCAGGAAACGACCGGTCTTTTACAAACAAACACTTCTTTGTTGCGTCACAGGCAAGCCGACAGTTCACTGCGACGGAAGCATAGCTCCACAATGCACAAGCAACAAACAAATAAACAAACACTGACCCCGTCCGTTTTGTTGGCACCCCTTCGCCGACTTCCAGCAGGCCTGCCGCGGTGTTTTCGAACCTGGGGCGGACCTGCGCTGACCTGTTCGGGTTCAACTTTAACGTCATTAACTGCGTCTTCTTTGGCCGGATAATCGGGAGAAGACGACGAGGGAGGGGCTTCCCCGCTGAGAGAACTCGCACCGCTGAAAAGGCATGACCGAACAGGCTGAGTACATTTTCTTTTATACAGTCGGCAGGAGTCAACTGTATCGCACCAAGATTAATGGCAGTTTCTTATTTCTTGAATCAACGCGTGACGTGCTTTCCACTCGGCCATTTTCAACTAAACTTGTTGACCTAAGCAAGATTCATGAAACCAGTGGTTCCCAACAGGGGAGGAATTTCATGAGTTCAGGGGAGGAATTTCCACTTTACAGTTAACTCTTCATTGTAAGTGTTGCACTTCTTTTTAAAGTTGACATTGGCTCTTTCAATTAGTTATATCACTTAATAATTTAAGTTATTTAACGTACTATCACGCGTTTTTGTTGACAAAGTTTGTTGCCATTATTTGAAACAAATGGTTTTTGTCCCACTTTCATTAATGAAGTTATTATCGTCGATAAAAACCATTGTTCTAATTGTAATTAATACTAGCCTGGTACAAACCCGAACAGGGGAGGAATGAAAAGATCCAAAATGAGCAAAGGGAGGATGCATCTAAAAAGGTTGGGAACCACTGCGTTAAACGATCGTATGCAATCCAAGACGCGTTTGACCCACGCCAACACATACCATGATGCCATGGAATAACACAACTTAGCAGCGAGAACGTAAGCAACGTACCTCTCAACAATGGCGGCATTGTCACTTTCGCCGTTCATATCTTGTTCTTCATAATAGTGTTCGGGTGAGGCCTCAGGAGTAGTGGGGGGCGTGTTATCCATAAGCACCTGCAACAGCCGAAGTAGTTCAGCTGCAACCAATCCCAAATTTCCAATAACATTTTTTCTACAAACATTCCCGAAGGCAAACGCACGGGGAAGTCCAGGGACACACACAACGGCGAATAAGCCAGGCACTGATGTGCAAATGCATCTGTGCCTGTTTTCAGTTGATACTGTTGCACTTCAACGTAACTTCCCACATCAAAAGCTGGTAAAACTTTTTCGAAGCTTGCATTGCTTTAAATCAGTGATCGGCACACTTTCGTGATGGTGGCCCAAAACGTTCTTTCAGTGGTAATTAAAGGCTCATGCTCATTTTTGAAAGCCCAATTTCAAACTTATGCTGTATTCAGTTACCTTTTAAAGTCAAACAATCCATTTTGAGCAGCTTGTTTTATAGACCACGCAACCGGCGCAGGGCTGTAGGTCTTACGTAGGTAACTTACGTACGTCTTACGTACCGCGCGGCCCACAACGGAGTGTTGCACGGCCGAATTGAGCCGAAGCCCACAGTTTGCCGACCACTACTTTAAATGAACGTGGAGTGACACCTTTACTTGAAACATAACGAGTCGCTTCTGCCGGAGGCAACTTGCGCGGGGTTACATTGCGGCTGAAGAGCTACCGATCCCAGACAAAAACGCTATGTTCGTGAAACTACCTTAGGAAGAGTGCTTCTAATATATTACAAAACTTTTCGCCTTAATTGCTGAGTGTCGCAGAAAAACGTGGCGCTGAAAGAAGGCAAATAAAGATTGCTTGAGACAAACAAGAAAGTTATTAATACAGTGTTTGATGCATAACAAAAAGAACTGCCGTTGTTTGCGGAGGCGCTGAACTCATACGCAGGGTGGTAAGGCTAGAGAAAATGCACAGGTGCATGAATACATCAGTCCAACCACGTACAAGAAATGTCTGCGTTTTACAATGATTAATACTCCTACCTACTTTGTGGAAAAAAAGACACAAAACGTGATCAAGAAGACTGGACCTTGCACAAAATAAGAAAATTTGAGATGCACTTCGTTCAACCGTCGCTACAACGACAATCACTCACTTTGCTGCCTGTAGGGGCTTGTTCAGGAACCGGAGGCGGAACAGCGGGGGCCTGGGGAACCTGCGCCGAGGGGGATGCCGAAGCAAGGGCGTGTGAAGGACCTGGTTGGTTGTGTTGCCGCTGGGACTTTTCTTCCGTCGTTTTAGAACTGTCCGAACTCTCAGTTTGTTCAGGTTCGTTGTGATCGTTGGCAGGTTTAGAAAGTGTAGGTTGTCCGGAAACGATCGCAACAACACTGTCGAGTTGTGGAAAATCCGACACGAAACTTTTTGAATCGGATTGACGGATATCTTCCATCACAGAGAGAAGTGCGTCGTTGGACGGTTTTCCACCTGGTTGAGATAGGACAGCGTGAGCGAGGTCTTTCGCGAAGTCGTTCGGTTTGTCGGGTAGCGTGGGGGAGGACTGCCGCGGCTTTTCCAGCGCAATCACGGGAGCTTCATCGTCGAAGTCGCCGTAAGCTTCCTGCAACCTTTTATCTTCGGCCTTCACTTCAACCTTACCGTCGGTTGATTTCCTCCGGGCGGCCGGGCCGGTTTTGGCCACTTTTTCCGCCCTGTCTTGCGCGCCCGACGCCGAGACGGCGGCGCTTTCCGAAGCCGACGATCGGAGGGAGTCGCTGGAGTTATTGTCAAGGTCCGCGCTGGGCCCGTTACCGCCGGTTGCGGAGACGCACGCGGGCGAGTTTTCGCTCGACGTGATGCTGCTCGTGCGTTTCCGTCGCGTCAGACCGTAGAGCGTCGACTCGCGCAGATACGCCGGAGACTTGGATCGACGTCCGGACGTGCGTCGACT
>Ga0210059_1001354_pt1 | contig 36572 bp, 14 predicted proteins | sample Ectturendosymbi2_FD_188042 | JGI IMG/M metagenome (GOLD analysis project Ga0210059, IMG submission 188042) | Ecteinascidia turbinata endosymbiont from Florida, USA - Sample 2 (SPAdes) (version 2) | ecosystem: Host-associated > Tunicates > Ascidians > Unclassified | place: Key West, Florida... | reverse complement strand
GAACTTCGAATCTAAGACAATACGCCTAGTCCAGTCGTAAATCCTTCGATTCGGAGTCAAACATTTTATCAAGTTGATGGACAGACCCTGCTGGAACCTAGTACTAAAAGCTGTATTGCCTGGTTGTTAGACTAAATGACCTCATGGTCTTTCACCAATCCTTCGTACAGTGATGTGCCGAGTCATATTTTTCGAGTCACGAGTCGAGTGGAATCAAACTGTCGAGTCATTGGTTTGCCAGATTGATTCAATGTAGAGTCAAATAAAAATAAACATTTTCTTATGTTGTTTCGCGCCAGTAAAATTTTGTGACAATATTAATCGTGCGTCACTGACAAAAGATTTGCGCCAATACTGATTATGCGTCACTGACGCAAGAAAGCTCAGTTATTTGTGTGCAAACTAAGTATGTTTGTCATCAAGACGTTTGGACATATTGTAAAAATGACTCTGAGTGATTCATTGTAACTCGAGTCGAGTCAGCTCATTCGGTATAAAATTGACTCGATTCAAGCCATCGCAACATCGTTTCTTAACGTGACTCGATTCGAGTCGAGCAACTCGAGTCGTTAACACGAGTCGAGTCATTGACTCCAGTCACGGCCATCACTGCCTTTATGACAAAGGAATCAGAAAATGTTGTTACATGTGTTGTTTTAAATATGCTATAGTTTCTGTATTATATTTACAACACTTCATGCATGATTATGAGATTAGTAGTACCACTGTATTTGCAATGAACGAAATTGCCTAGTTTGCGGCATACTACTACAGATTGATTGATTTATTTATTGGTTTATATGAATCAGCTAATAAACAGAAAAAACGCAAAGAGCTATCATGCAAAAAAGTAACCAGTCGTCAGTGGAAATTAGAATAAATGAAAACACACTGGCAGAATAGCTGATTTATGTAAACAAAGAGTGCCACTCTGTCACATAGGTTTGGTGAAAGACCGTAGTGGTCATCTAATTAACCAACCCATTTATCATTTTTTCACAAGTGTTGAAAAACAACAGTTGCAACTAAAATAAACACAGTTAGAAAAACAAACCAACAAACATAGAACATAGTGAAGAAAATTAAAGGTAGAGAGCATGCGTATGTACACAAAGGGGTGGATCTTGTATATTTGAGGAAATTTGGTGCAGTCAAAAAAAGTGTTAAACAAAGTATAAAAAATAAAAAATAATTGTTGAAGTATCAAGAAACAAATATATATTAACCTGCAGTGAATTTTAAAATTCGTTGAACAGATTCTTTTTCGTCTAAGTAATGCTGCATGATCTATTGACTTGTGTGAACAATTATTTTGCCACAAAATGTCAATACACTGCTACTACTAGTACGAGTCTGGCCACATATTTCTTCGAGTCAACATGAGACAATAGATAGTAAACTCAGGTTATAGTCGAGTTAGACACACTAATTTTATCCACAAATTTTCACCTTAAAACCTAAGTTTTCCATCCAGTTTTTCATTCCATTTCATTAGTTTAATCGAATCTTCATTCAAAAACTTTGACTCAATTTGCTATTCAAAAATCACACTAATCGATTCAAGTCAATCTATTTTACGAAACTAATTACCCAAGTAAGGATATCACTTAATGTTTACAATATTTGACACGAGTTACAGTAGGTTGAATCAAGAAATTCTTGACTTTAATAAAGTCAATTTGTGTCAACGTTTATATTCGCGCAAGGCTTTTCAATCATTGAAACGGCTTGATTCGAGATGGAACACCAACTACGTCTGTTGCGGCCCCAGCTTTCTACGACGAACTATGGGATGCTAACACTCACATGTTTTTTCATGCATGCCTGAAAACCTTACGCCTGTTGTGATACCTCTCACGTTTTGTGCGTCGACAGTGCTGTAACTTTGTATTCCTTGCAGATGTTGTTTAAGAAAAAAGGAAGATATCAGCGCAAAAATTTGCTTGCGGTCATAAGTCAGACGAGCTTGAAATTGTTGCCGTCGGAAGGCCTGAGCGGTAAGCGCGTTACGTTTCACGTTGTGGCAGCATGCAACAATAGAGATCACACGACGAAATCACTCTATTACTGTACTTCTTGTTCGCATCGTCTGCTATCGCGCAGTCGCGCGACACACATTCGGGTGCTCCGCACCTCCCGTTCATGGCGCATCGCACATTCGAAGCCGCACCGACCGAGCGCCCTCAACAAAATCAAGGTCGATCGTTGAATACAGTTTATGAAAAGTACCACAAGCAAATTAAAAATTCTACCAACGCGGTTAAAGCGCACAGGTATGATTTCACTATCAATTAGCCAAACGCGTAATTACAATTATTTGTAGTCAACCAAACACGCAACTAAAACACGTGACCGAAATCCTGATTTCAACGTCAACAGTAATAAGCAAATCAGGACTTTATTTGTAAATATTGACGGCAAAGAAGCGTATCTCAAGTCAAGAGCAAACAACAACGTTTCTTTGGGGACCAATAGAAAATCCTGTGTAGGCTTTTGGAAACGTTGAGGCGCTGTCGTTGTTAGCAATATTTCGATTTTGAAACAATCGACGACCATTTCTAGGGACATTTTAAGAAAATTCCCTCAAACATGCAATTTATACGATAAAAGCAAGTTAAGAAGTTGGGGCAACAACTATTCTTATAAAGGGATGTGTTTCTACCCTATTGAGAAAAACGTTTTCGTACACGCCACAACATAGGCTACCTCCATCTCTAAGCATACTTGTATCTCAGCTACTATGCCATGCAAGTCGACTTCATCTGATTGAAACGCTGACGCACAAGTCCACAACTAACATACAAGAGTAGATTTATTTCACAAGTAACGATAAAACCTTTTTGCGTATATGACTAGACTTACAGCTAGATGAAAGATATTATGGAAAAACTTTCAAACAATTTTTAGGGGTTGATATGCTATTCACAAACGTTATGACTATGACCAGCAATGTTTTGTTTTGCAATGTGAAACCGGAAATTCCTAATCCATCCAAAATTAAGCCTAGGCAAAATACCAACTTAAGCAGAACTTTTGCTGTAAAAGCATCCACAAAATTCTAGTTTGCATCAGTGACTTGATAATAACTTCAGACTTTTCGGTTGATGCAGTTGAATGGAGGTAAGAAAATTAACTGAGAGGAATGGTAGTTCCAAACATAAAGTAAAGATAAGCTAAATTAAAAAGCTTCTCAAAAGTTCATCAAAGCAAGTTTTCGAAAACTGGGATCCGCGCCAGTGGCGTGTCTATCCAAAATGGCGCCCAGGGCAAAGTTGAAGTGTGCGCCTTTTGTAATAATTTAAATATTAGATATAGGCCCAATTTTTTCGAAAGATAAACTATGAAGCAGGTGAATAGTTTGAAACAGAAAATGTATGTTTGTTTTTGCTTTAAACATTTCAGCAAATCAAATTGTAAATTGTCCGTAATGATCATAACATACTTTTATACTCATTTATTTTTGTTATAAAGTTTATAAAAACATTCACATAAAAACGATACAAAATGTTATATTGCATTGGCTGACCAAATCGTAAATCTTGCAAAAAAATCACATGACATGTTGCAACTACGAAAGATAATGTTTTTAAATTGAACCACATTTAATTTGGATGGTGCAATAAGTCACGTGTACAAGAACAAAACCACATTTGAACGTACGACAGCCAAACCACTTGAGAGAAAAAGCTCTTCGTTCATGATCAGTGTTCCCTCTAATTTCAAATTTTACTGTATATGTATAGTTGCGATCGAAAATCCCGAGCGGCATGTGCGCAAAGCTTCGCACCGTGGCAGCAAGCAACAATAGAAGTCATGCTCGCAATCTCTCTTCCTATTGCTTGCTCGCGCTACACATAATGACAGTGTTATTCTTCACGCACATCCCGTTCGTGGTGAATCACACAATCAACGCAACGCCACCGGAGAGGTACAGTATCGCATAGCCCTTTTAACTGCGCGAATGCGCAGTACCACTAGACAATTTGCTCAGTGATATCTCATTCTTGCGCACTAATTTCAAAATTTATACTGTATATATGTATCACATAGCCCTTTTAACGTTTGGAACGCTTTACTCGTTGTGTTTCTGCATGATTGTGCATTTGCATGCGCTCAGTGCGCAACAAAACTAACAATTGCTCAGCGTAGAAGTTTCTTAGAGGGAACACTGTTCATGAGTTAACATTTTTGCTCAACTGGTGCGGTAACGATACTAACTGCTGATGTTTCAAGGAGTAAATATGGTTCTCTTCTTTAATCTATGGACTGGGGTTTTGTTTAGCCCAGAGGTCTTAAACTTTTTCAGGCGCGCACTCCTTTGGCGTTAGTCATTGATACTCGCGCCTCACTTAACCTCAAAATCAAACACAAAAAACAGAACAATTCATTCGCCATTAGCCTGCTTTTCAGCAATATGTGGCTGTCACACACGCGCCCCCTTTGCGAACCTTTCACGCCCCCCTCCCCAGTTTAACAACCCAGGGTTTAGCCTATTTATCGGACACTATAGTGACCATCGAAGAAATTTCGTTAAGTCAGAGTGGGCCACAGCAGTTTCAAGTGATTTGTAAATCTGTGTGAGCTTAAGAGCAGTTATTTGCGTAGACGTCAGATTCTCAAAGCTACTGACTTAAACTCGACACAACCACGTTCCGACTAACATCCTCTTGCCTGAAACGCATCGGGACGAACTGACTAACAAAGCCTTTCTTGTAGCGTGAGGATTCCGAGGACGAGGTTTTGTAGATATTGCAAGGGAGCATTCTGGTTCTGTCACAATGTCTGACCGTTGTGTTGTGGCACAGTAACACAGTTTTGTCACAGTGCTTGGTGCTCACGCAACACGCTCGAATTATTGCATTAGAAAGGGCGCTGTATTGATGCAGTTGTGCAATTAATCGCTGTATGTGGGGCAAAATAGAGGTTGAAGAAACTGCAAGTCACAAATTTTGATTTTTGCCAAGCAATTTTTGCGCCCCCATCAAAGTGGCGCCCATGCCAAGGGCCATGCCTGCCATACCCTAGATACGCCACTGATCCGCGCACCACTAGGGGTCCGTGAAGATATGACAAGTGAAAAGTTGAGCATATACATCGCACTGTAAGTGCACTGTCACAAATAATTACAGAAATCGTTCGTAATTGAAATGACTTCGCAAGCTTTTGCAATCGCAAATCTTTGTTGTTACATTTCAAAGTCTTACTGCTACTTAATACCAATCCTCAGCTTCTGCATTGACAACGCAGCTTTATGTCACTAAGATGAAACTTCCTAACTCCCGCAAAGCATACAGTAACATATCAATTACTAATGCGAACACAGTTGCTAATTTTTCATGATGTTGATCTATAGATCAACATAAAGCAGACGTCTAGTTTATACAACTTGCAAAATGTGATTTGAACTGCGTCAAACATTTTAGCACAATAACTTTAAACATTTATTTGAAATATAACCTATTTTTTATGGTTATGCTCCTATTGTTAAAGATTTATGCTTCTACTTTTTGAGCAGGTCAGCAAATGATCACAGCAGTGTTGTTACACCTTTGAAATCTTTCCATTAGTGTGACTTTTCTACACAATTAATTCTGTATGGACGCAGTTATGGCATCAAACATAAGTTGATGCATTCACAGTTTTTTTCTGCTAAAAGTACCGAAGTTGCCAGTGAATCATAGTTGCTTAAAGTTAGTTTAACGCTATTTGGTTTGACTATACAAGCATACGTCGTTTGCATGAACCCAAACCTTCTAAAATCACAGCAAACTAAGCTTCTCATTTAAACATTCGTTTTTTCCTGTAAATCGAATCATGAAGTATGTTTTGCATCATGTCAATCTTCCATTCAACTATGCAATTCTTAACGTCATGATTTAACCCAACGGTTTACAAAACTAGGAGGGAATCAATTATTGGCAGCTATTGACATTATTGTTCCTAGGGGTCTTGAAACTAGTGAATGACAAAAGGGATAGAATGATCGAAATATCTCGATGAAATAACAAATCCCAGTAATATTGTAGACATCAGTGCTCCAGCTGTTACTGTTCATTTTTTGCAAAGACTTCACAAAAATTAAAAAGTGGATTATGTGTAATTTTATAATAAATACAAAGAAGGCAACATCAGCTTGAATTACCATTGCGCAAGACTTTTCTGAATGGTTGAAGTCAAGTAGCTTAGTGTATTCCTCGAATGAAAGAACTCCGCCCCTGGAAAGTTATGATTCTAATTAAAGATGGTTTGCACCGACTTAACACGGTCACAAAACACAAGTGCCTACAAGAAAATCATGATCTGGTTTTGTTCTTGCTATTGGCGCGGTTCGACTGGAAGAGGAGAAGTTTCAATGAACTCCAGAAGATGAAATGTAAACATGCCCAACAATTGTCTCTACAACGTGGATGCGATCACGCTTGTTAGGTAAGCTGGTGTGGCGTCGCGTTTCGCGTCGACGAATTAGAAAGTTGTACCCTTTCTGCGACAGCTGTACGATGATGTTTAAGGCTTCAGATTACACAATATGTTGCCAGGTGAAACAAAAGACAGTAAAATAAGACAAGTGAAAACAGGTTTAAAGGGACGATGGACGGAATTTGTCGCGGGAAACAGTGTCAGGTGTTGTTTCTCTTAGGGATCAACTCGCAGCAAGAGACTGATTTATGATGAGACTATGCCTTGTTGCTGAAAGGTAAAAGTTTGAGCTGGATCGAGGAACATCAAGTTCATAGTTTCCCTTATAGTAACAGTGAAGTAGTTTTTTTACAGTGAGATGGCTACGCAGCAACTGATTTGACAACCTGCATTCCTATTAATTTGCAACAGATAGCTGGCACGAGCCTTGTAAATCCTGTCGGGCAGAAAAAATTCGAAAGTGTTTGTGAGTTAGGCTAAATAGTGAAACGCAATTTTAAGCCACCAATCTCTTCCTCAGTATTTTTAGGTAGCCCAATAGGTTAGTACTGTTGTCTTAATCGGTGCGGTACAACAGTGCACAATTTCCATTTTTGTTGCGTCATTACGTTGAAATACGACTGGTTGGACTCTATGTAGCCTAGGCTATCGAAGTAAGTTCGAAATTCTTGTAAAATATTTTTTTAATTTGGCAATCAATACATTTTTTCCTACTGATACTTGTAATTGGAATAAAAAGTTAAAGTTTTTATTGTGTGAAGTAGTTGCAGTGGAATCTAATAAGTGTCTTCAGCAGTGCTTAGTACTGAAACGTTGTCGGTAGTCGAAAGCTGCTGCAAGACGTTAAATCTATCGCAAACTTTTGAAAGACTTTTGTCAAATGACGCGCTTTCGTGAATTTAAAAATACCAGAATTTTTTGTGTAAATCGAGTGTATTTCTACTAAATGCGGTTGAAATGTTGTGCAAGATGCTGTTGGGTAGTGACAAAAGAAAGAAAATGTAGCAAAAACGTGGATTTCAGCGATGACATCAGCATTCATGTAGCCTAACAACTTAAGTATTTCTGCCAACTCATAAAATCTCTTTTAACCCACATTTTGCTATAAATTTTCGTCATTCTCTTTTTAGTTTGGAAGAGGTTTAGCGTTGCCGCGCACAGTCAAACTTAGATTCACGCCGTATTGCGCGTGAAAAGTTCATTAGCTAACTTCAATGAAGCGTTTCCAACCAGGCAGTCACAGACGTCGACAGTTGCCACATCCATGCTGCGGGACGGCAAACACATCTTGATTTTTTGACGTTTGCACAACCCAAGTTGTAAGATATGAAGAGTTTGTTGTGTTCATATCAGTCAGAAACTGAGCCACATCTTGTCAGTGGCGTAACTGACGGAGAAACTTCTCCTCTTCCAGTCGAACCGTGTCACCATAATTTCACCATAATTGTGATCACCATAATTGTGATGCATACATGGGCGTACAAAAGGAACGAAAAAGAACATTTTTAACTGCATTTGAACATCGGGAGAAGAGGATCGCAGCTTCTTTACTGCACAATATTTTTATCGCAGTTGTCTCTTAATGTCTTTGTCATCTGGGGGCTCAGCATCCAGTACAGCTCCCAGATATTTGTATTGGTTAACATAATTTAGATTTTTCCACCCGTGTGTCAGTAATGGGGTGACTGCGCTTTTTGCACTCTTAGCCTTAAACGTCATGCAAACAGTTTTGCTGTAGTTGAAAATATTTCCATGTGATTCTGCATAAGCCTGACACACAGATAAAAGTTCTCTTCGCAACATTTCTGAAAATGAGAAGTTTTCACTTTAATCAAGATGCAGACCGAACGATCAGGACGGAGTAAAAATTTGTATTCTCATGCAAACACCTGGTTCCGTACTCAACTAGTGCAGTCATAGCTTTAGTGTGACAGATGTATAGGCTACTACTGTAGTAAACCTGCCTAATTTTCGTCTAGTTTTAGCAAATTCGTTCTAGCCCTATTCTTCTAGCATGTACTTGAATTTCTATCACAAATGAAGATCCCAAACTTGAAAGATAGCCTATGTCAATGGCGAGGGGATCTTTGAATGCTATTATTTCGGGCAAAACGGATCAGGTGTCTTGTGCCTTTGGCGCATAACGGATCAGGCGTGTTTGGGGTAAAACGGCTTTTTCTGGCATCCGTGAGTTGTGTGAAAGTTTTTAGAAGCACGTTTAGGGCTATGAGCTTTCAGGACTTGCACTGGTTGCAGAAGTTAGGGTCTTGCAAAGCGTCATTTGGAGCCAAAGTGGTCTAGTAGGTTGGTGCGTTCAAAACTTGACTAGCACTCATATGACACTTCACTAAACATTTTTCCCAAGCTGTGGTACTGGAATCAACCCAGAAAGACACTAAAACGTGTAACAGCCCTCAACCTAAATTTAGTTAAAAACTATCAGGTTTCGAAGCGAAATGCACTTAAACAATGCTTTTTTAAGAAATGTACTACATTAATAATGGTGATCCGCTTTGCCCCTAACACAAATAATAATCAAAATGTCGTAAAAGGACAAGCGGTTTGACGAGGCGCTTACTGCTATGTCAAGATTTCTCTTATCAATTTGAAATTTCCAGCAATTTACACGGTTCAACAGTACCCTAATGTCATAAAGTTTCATGAGGGCACATTGAGGCCTGTCTAAGACAAAATAGTACACGAACAAATAGATAAAAATGCCTTTGAAAATACGAACAGTTTCAACTATCTCCCAAGTTGACACTTTCAGCATATTTATGGTTGAATACCAATCATTTACGAAATTTTCGATCAGATAACCTGTCTCAAGATGAATCTTGCAAGGAGATAATTAACGAGCAAGACAAAGAAAATTCCAATAAGATTTCTTAAAAATGATTAGAATATAAAATTTCATCTTTATTCTTTGAAAGTTTCTACAAATGTAAAAATTGCTATGCAATGTTTTGAAAATTTCGGGGGAAGAGCAAATGCCCCAAATGCCCCCCCCCCTGGTTGTGCGCCTGCCCCGGATATGGATATCTAGTACTAAACTCCGAAATCACTGGAAAAACTCCAATAAAAGCAAAACAACAACAACCTACTGAAAACCTATACAATAATAATTACCGAAATAAAAGCAAAGTGGAGGCCTGGTTTTTACATTTTGCTTGCCAAAGGGAGGGGGCAATTTGTAACCTCCTCCGTCAGTAACGCCACTGGTTGACGTATGCAGCAAATAACGTAAAGGCTAGACTCCCTCAACGTGTTTGAAAAATGTTTGGTTTTTATGTCATTAAACGCTATGAAATGTGACTGCGATAGCATTTTTGTACACTACTTGCACTAAGCTTTCTTCCGAAATGCCATTAGGTATTTACAAGATATTTAGAACAATAATACTGTATAATTCACAAGTATGATAAGAGCAATGTCGTAAATTGGGGAAAGTTACACATGTTCTGTAGTTAAACGTGCATATGTATGACCCACTCAGTCCACACAAAGTGTGAAAAAGGTTGGGTATTTGCGAAAACGAAGCTACAATCGATTAATTATCACCACCACGGCTCTGCACTGAAGTTAAGAAATACGTGTCGCCATAGTTAACACAACGGTTTGTTAGTTGATCTTGCCCAGGGCTACGCAACCTTTTCCCTCTTTCCGGCCGTGTCACGTTTACTTTTATAAATTACGGCCGCCCGTGAGTTCAAGATATTTTTCATTTTGCATTGCTTCTGTTCTGCTTTCACATACTGAGCCTACCCTGCTTCCACCCGTTTTGGTCTTCTTTCTACTAAGTACTGTATACTCATACAGTAGACAAAGAGTTTTTAATAATGCACCGCCACCATAACTTCTATATTTTAAATTACATAATCATGCACACGGCCGCATCAATTTTTATCGAAGGCCACATCCGGCCGTACGGCCGCAGGTTGTGCACCCCTGAGTGATTCCCAAAATAGGAGTCGAAATCCAAACAAGGGAGGCGAAAGGTCAAAATTCGTCGCGACCAGGCGGTCGAAACCTTAGTTGCATATTTTCAACGTTGCCACTGCTTGTCTGTGTCTGTCTGTACTGTAAGTACTTAAGGAAAGAGTAGATTGCTGATATTACAAAACGAACTTAGTCGCGGATTGTTCACCAAACTAAGATTTGGGTCGCACTCCAAAAAGTATGGGTACCGCTATCTATAACCATTCTAGCGTAAGCGGTTGAAGTTTTTTAAAATCCGTTAGTGTTTAAATAACAAAATCCAATCGGTGGGGAAAAATATTTTAATTTCATTTTATTCACATGCGCTTTATCGTATCTGCTTAAAAAAAGAATAGATTGCTGATGTTGAAAACGAACGTAGTCGCAAAGCGTTGCACCAAACTCAGATTTGGGTCGCGCTCAAAAGAATTTGAGAACCGCTGATCTAGCCACTGTAGTGTAAGCGGTTGAAATATTTTCTTAAATCCATTAGTTTTTAAATAACAAAATCCAGTAAGGGAGAAAAATTATTTTAGTCACATGTGTTTTATCGAGAAAACAGAGTGCAAGCTAACTGTAAGTAAATAGCAGTGTCAATTGTCCTCAGCACTTACAAAATGAAAAGCGTCTTCCTACTTATATCAGGTTTGGCTGATGACTCTTTCTTTTACAGCTGAATGATTTTAAATTTGCTGTAGGATATGGTAACAATTAACATCAAATGAAAATTGAAACACTTTCAGGCTATGTACAAGCCAGACTCTGATTAGGCCTACTTGAAAAATCTGTTTCTTTCTCTCCGGCAAGGTATGTGAAATCATTGATCAAAAAGTTAAGGTTCCACAAAATTATGATTGAACCGTCACAGTACATGTTTAACCATCGCAAATAAATATCTGGAATTAATGCTATTGTTGCTAAAAAGTGTCTATGGCCAAATTGCGTGATAAAAAAGACTGATTCTGTATTGCTTTATAGCCATAATTTGAGCTTCAAGGTATATAAAATGTGTATCACCGCAAATATTCATGCATTTACTTTTAAAGCTGTAAAAAATCAAACATCTGCAATGTTCTTCAGGCTACGGCTGATGCTGAAGACAAGGGTAAGTTATGCACTATTTGTAGCACGTCAGAGATATCAGAGAGGAATTGCTGCGATGGTCTTGAAATGACGTTTGCACAAAGTTAGTGCGGCAGAAACAGCCGCCCAAAGCGTTATTTCTTGTTTCTACTTGCGGTTAGCGATTACAAGGGGTTAGCAAATTTGTATTTCATTATCCCCAACGTCCAAACGTAGCTTAAACCTCAGGCAAAGGTCAGCCATGGTATGAATTCTCCAGCAGTTACACTACACACAACGTCATATTAATCATGGACAACTGGTAAACCATACTGCCTTGATCAGGTTCGACTAAAGCTGAAGCAAGTTAGGTTCCTTGAGCAGTTTCGTTGATTTGCACTGAAGCATTTACTTGGCTTATACATCAAAAGCTTGATTGACCTGCAAACTTTTGGTTCAACTTTCGGAATTGGGGGGGGGCAATTGCCCCACTGCCCCCCCTGGCTACGCGCCTGATTGCGGATAACTTAGCAAAAGAATTATTAAACGTTTTTGTTCAAGTTTTTCATTATAGCACAAACTGAAGCTCTGCAATCTCCCTGCTCATATCGATAATGAGGTAGTGGATTTATCCTAAAAACACAAACTTTAATGTGTACAATATTGGCTCAGTCCCTATGTACTGTATGGTTTCAGCATTTTGCTCTGACCAGTTTTCAGCCTACATTGTTGTCAACACCTCAACGGTCTGGTCAAAATATATGCTGCTTATCAACACCAAACGGTCTGGTCAAAATATATGCTGCTGGTCCAGTTTCCATAGTCAGTTATTTAGGGCAAAAGTTTGATCTTTTAACTCAGATTAGGAAAGGCTGAATCGAGGTGTCCTTACATATTTCACTATAAAAGCTGCCGGGATGATAGTTTTCTACCAAGCCCCACGCGTAGGCCTCAAAATATTTTTAAAGCTGTGTTTGCGTTGTTAGCTGGATATTACTGACTACTGCGCCAAGCAGTCTGTAAGCGCAACATCTTATAGCTTATTTAAAAAAAATATTTTAAACAACCAAGCATACATGACTGATCTCCAATTTACAACGTTTAATTGCAATCTATCTGCCCGTCAGGAGAGGATTGGATATTCCTTGGCGAGAACACAGCCTTCCTTTGAAACAAATAAAAACAGGAATTTAATCAAACTATTGAACTCTCGGCTTTCTATTGGCGTGTATAGGTAATATACTTTGTTCTATGTCCTGTAACGCGGCAACCTTGTCAGTAATGTGAAACATGACAACAGTTTTGAACTGTAGTTATTTAATTCTTGCTCCAACAAGTAGACTCTTTATTTTTTTGTTCCAGTGGTGTTATTTTATCAACAAACATGGCAGTTGAAATAAAAGTAGTGCAGAACCAAAATCCTGCCGCTGCAAACTCCTCTATGCTGCGAGCAAGTGCCGTGTACGGACAAGCAAGTCTCTCCAACGCCAGCGTTTCGGGAAAACCGCCACCGATGGGTGGGATCAATAACGCGCTTTTCGCAGAAACGAACATCGCCAACCATCGACGTCTGAATACCACGCAAGCACATGGAAGTCAAATTGCATACACCAAATTCAAGCCTGTTGCGTCCTATTCAACGTCATCTCTAATCGCTTCGTTGTATAAAAGCAGTGCACTGGGAGAGTCAAAGAACCTGCAGACACAGCAAAGGCTCCCTAACCTCTACCAGAATTCACGGTACACACAAACAGCCGCAAACATAAGACGCCGTGGTCTGCGTTCATTCACGTATCCCACTTATTCGGCTGTCCACTCACCCAGGTATCAACATAGTAATGATCAGCCTCCGCAATCGAAAGTAGACACTTCGTACTCTGGCGCAAAACGAACAACGTCAGCTATAACGCAGGCTGCGGCGGCCAGTGAAACGTGGACAACCGTGCACGCATCCATTGCCGCTAGCGGCTACGGTATATTGCCCGAGACTACCGACCCCAAACCCCGCCCTACCAGCATGACCGCAGGAACCATGAAACCTACGTTGTTGCACCAGCCGCTTCAACTTCCACATCGCACTTCAGTCAACTACGTTCCGTTCTACGAAATTCGAGGCCGAGGAGACGGAGCAAGTGTGGTGGACGCTCCGTCCATGGACGTTGAAGGCATAAAAATTGAGAGCATGGTTGCGTCAGCAAGCGCCCAGAAAATGCCAGGCGCACAGCCTTCTGATGCAGAAAATACCCATGCTAACATATATGACTTATCAAAATACAACACTAACGTTAATGAAGATCATTCCAAAAGGAAGCAGGATGATTGGGAAAATAGCGCCCAAAAACAAACGGACACCGGCAATCCAACCCGAACCCCAACCAACACGAATGACGAAACGCTTGATTCCCTCGTTTCGGCTTTGATTCGACGCTCGCATACTGGCAAAGGAAGTTCAGCCGCCACTCCAACTAAAGCTGGAAAAAAGGTCAGGTTCAGTTCATCCGTGACCACAAATCGCATTGAAGAGCCTTCGTACACTGAGGCGCTTTTGGAATCTTTGCGTAATCGTATCAGGAACAAGAAAGAAAGCCACGGGTCCGTTTCTTCGCACGAATCAAAAGACAACAGAGAAAAAAGCGATCGTGCTTCCGCCACTTCCACCAGCGCTAGAGATGAAGACGAACCTGCGTTCGTGACCCCGGTTATGAAAGTCGTTGTCACGAAACGTCACGGACCAACCGGTGCAGAGCTCAATAATGCGATTCAAGTTTCACCACAAGAACCAGTAGCAAGTCAACAGCACTCGGAAGGCAACCCGCAGCGACGGGTAGCCAGTATGGCTTCTCGCATGATCAACAATTATGTGTCAATAAATCCCCCAAATGACGTCTTACGCCGTGGTACTCAAGCGACAAGACGCGCTTCAACAGCCAGGCAGGCCAAGGACAGTGAAGCAATAGCACGAGTTGCGAAGTTTGTGCCGAAGCGTCAAACAGTGGTTATGCCCAATTTTCCGAAGCCGGCTGCTTGGCCAACTCGCAGCTTTCCCTCGCATCCCACATCTCCGCGCATGCGCAGTACGGTAGCGGCAAACTCGGCTTTTACTGCCGCAGTGCGAGGGAGTAGTTTTGAGGTAAGTAAACCACCTGCAGCGCGAGTAGACCCAAAGCAAACTCGAGACAATCTTAGGACTCGCTTGAAAACTTCCAGTGGCGGAATTTATATCAGTACTTCGCAAAACAGAAGACCGTCGACAACTCCAGCATCTCCTGAGAAAAGTGTAGAGAGGAACGCCTTTCCTGCGTCAAAAGCTGCTGTGTCGGCGACGCAAGAAGAAAAATTGTCTGGTTCCGCCACGAAATATGGTTCAGATGCAACGACTAGTGATTTTCAACCAATACCCTCTATGCCGGACCATATAAATTTTTGTGATCCACGGAAAACAGAATTGATTTTGCGCTGGTTGGAGGATGTTAATAAGAAAAGAAACATTGAATCAAAATTAAGACGAAGTGCGACGAGACGTTTGAGGACGGTTAATCAGTAACGAGTAGATATGAATTTCGGTGTATTGTGCTTTTATGGTTTTAGATCCTTTTCGTTATTTATTTTTTTTGTAATTGAAAACTATCAGCTGCCTATTTCGCAAACCATGATCAACGAATGCTATGGAAACAAACTGATGAATTTCAGCCATATTTTGAAAATTTCGCTGAAAGGCAAAAAGATTTGAAAGAATATTGAAAGTTGAAGTACATATAGGCGATTTGAAAAGAAATTGTAATAAGTATATTTGATATAAGTTTGCATCCCAGAAAAAATTTTAGCGTTTCAAGACCAACATTATGGGCGTCGGAAGAAGGGAGCAGGGACACCCCTGGATTTTGAAAATTTTAGCAAAAAAAGGTTGTTTTCTTAGTTTCCGGTAGGAAAAAGCAAATTTCACCACTTTTAACCTCACCCTAGACCTCACCAAAAGTTTAGGCCTCACCAAAAGTTTTGGCCTCACCCTACACTTTTGGCCTCACCCTAGACAATTTTTTGCAAAAATACAGTAGTGGCCCCTCCCTGGAAAAAATCCTTCCGATGCCCATGACCAACATCAAATAATATTCAAACGAAGAGAAGAATACAAACTAGCTATGAAGAATACAAACCTAGACATGTAGAAAACAGCAAAACTTTTGGTTCATCATTGTAAGCATTTTCATTTATGTAGGCATGCTGCTCTTTATGCATTTCAGTTTACCCTTGTTCAAAATAGCTTTCTCGAACTCCTAGCTAGGCAAATATAATGTCAAATAGAATGCCACAACGGGTTCTACCAGGCGCAAATTTCTGTAAAGCACAAGGGAGTGTAGTATCAATTCTAAAAAGTAAGACAGTAGTCCTAGTTGAAGACTAATAACAAAAGAGGTAGTCGATGCCTAAACCACCGAGGCCAAAACGTGGTCGCAAAAGCCGAGAAGAGAATCGAAACCCAAACTACTCTCCCTGAGAATTGACACCTTCCATTTCTAGTGTCTCAGCAAATTTGTGGGAGATTTTTGTGTTTTTTTATTAAAGGCCTAATTGACATAGTTCACCATTTATCTTCTGCACACACAATTGCAACAACGAAGAGTTTTAACTACTATTGATAGCTTCACGTTTAGACAATCACCTTTCCATGACATGCATTAATGTGAAATATCCAGCAAAATAACCGGTCTAGATATAATGTAAGCCTCAAGACAAAGAACAAGGGAACGAAACCAGGTCCTTCCAAATCGTGTCACGCATTGAAACAGCGATAAGAAACTACGGGTGAAAAAGAGTTCGCGCATTTCACGATTGATCTGTGAGATTGTTTTCAAATCTGTAAGACTGTTTCCAGAACATTGATTAATGTGTAAAGTAATTTGCAAGTAGCTTGCGGTTATTTTTTTACTGTGACTTTTCAAAATGCATTTATCCGGAGTAAAGGAGCAAGAATATGTCAGGCTAAACATGCACTGCTAAAAACATAATACAAAGCAAGAAACTGGGATTGTTGATTCTGATATTAATTTTTTGAGTCTTTTAATGGAATTTAATCGCTTGAAAAAAAATTCAATCAGTTGTATCAAACTGGTTCTTGTCAAACTCCATGTAGCAACGAGTAGTAAGGCGGGTTGGTTACATGGTTTAAAAGAATGCATGGAAATAATCGTAGTGAAGTTTCTTTTTCGAGGTTTGCGTTGTACACTGTCCGCTGCTGCAATTTTCAAAGCTTTCCTATAGAAATAGTTTGTAGTCGAAGCGAGTTTTTGTGCAGTTCATGTAAAATAAAAACCGGAGCCTAAGCAAACTACTGCGACTTCGGAATACATTTCTGTGTCTAAGGGAAATGTTTTCGTGTCACTGAAAACGACATCACATTGAATCGTCCTGGTTTATGATATCGTAAAACATCTCCATAATTCCACATTATGAAACATATTTTAAGAGGTGTCATTGCTTCAACTAAAGCAATTTGGCGTGGCGTCCAAAGGTTCTTGAGCACAACATCACCGATGAGCTTAGTAAAGGCTGATGGAGTCTATACACATGGAAAACTTTATTTTTCCACAGTGCAAAATTTTTTATCACGCAATGATACGAACTGGTCTTCGTTACGTCCTCGGCAAATTACTGAATGAGGAAAGCAATACTTTCGTAGATACCAAGCCTCCTCTAAGATGCTTGTAAGTGTCCAAATGTGGCTTAAAGCGTGATTGATACTATAGAATGAAAGTATGTCTTGGACTATAGCATAGAAAAATTTGAATAAATGGAAAATTTGGTTTCGACTGTAGAGATCATATCATTTCACAAACTGGGGTTCGTAGCCACTGGGAGTCCGTGAAGATATAGCTAAAAATGTAAAACATACTATTGTACAATATTTTTCGTCTTTCTAGTTAAATGTTGGGAACGAGAATACATTGCTCTCGCCAAAGGCAACTGACATTTTATTGGCGTTTGCCACCACGTACATGCGTGAGACAGCATTTTACTTCTTACAAATATGACGGCAAAATACAGATCCAAATATAGCGTGGACTCTGACTTACGAGTTTGCCTGTCAGAAATGATTTCGAGAGTTGATAAACTGTGCAGTAAGAAGCAGCACCATCCGTCCCATTGATGTTGTCAGTTTTGTACAAAGAAACATTGCTTAGTGTCATAGATTTTTTATTTTGCATAATCTTTCCGCGCTGGCTGTTGCGAAAAAATGATGCGACATGAGATTGGGGTCCGAGAAAAAACAGATTCACTGTTGGGGGTCCGTGGCCCATAAATGTGGGAAATCCTGCTTTGGGGACATGACCAGCCCGTGGCCTAGGGGATAGTGCGTCCACTGGGCGATGTTGGTGGGTCTCGAGCTCATCTCTACGCCGGGTCTCACCAAGACCTTTGAATAAGTACTGTTGCCTTTTTGCCCGGGGCAAGGTGTAAAGAAAGCTGCACAAAAAGCTCCCAAGTTTGTTCACACATGAGAGATGCAGCCGTCCGCGAAGTCCGGTCGTGTTGGCTTATTTTCTATCGAAACACCTTCATTCAGCTAGGACTGAGTCGTAGGCAACTTCACATCAGCCTAAATAACAAAACTCTGTCTAGGCGTCGTTTTGTGTGTGGTCTTGTGCACTGTTCGTAAGTACTTGCTGTATGTGTGCCTGTATGTAGCTTGAACCTGCGTTCGCGCTTGCTTACTTGCGCAATTACGTCATCGTCGTCAAACGCCGGGATGGGCCATAGTAGGTGACACCTCAGTGTCTCAATTTAAAAAAAAATACTTGTTTCCACGTTCTCTTGTTGGACACACTGACGAACTGCATAATTAGAATGACATTGTTCAATCCTGCTACGCATAGGAAAAGTAAAATCTTTTTTGGATCAGAAGTTTAAATTGTTAGCCCACCTCCATTTCATTTATTCCTTTTTGCACAACACAGAACGGTCCTGATTTGCACTCCGAATAGACCAGGGGTCACCAACGTGGTGTCCGCGGGCACCAGGTTGCCCGCAAGGACCATGTAGGTCGCCCGCGGGCCTGTTCTAAAAATAACATTAGCATGATCAATGTCTTCACATTAACGAATATCAATACTAAAATAATTAAAGGTAAATTGAGCAAAATTTTTATTTCGGAAGTGTGTATCAACCTAGTAGCCCTTCGCATTAATCGGTACACAAGAAGTAGCTCGCAGTTTGAAAAAGGTTGGTGACCCTGGAATAGACTCTCCATCGGTCAACGAGGACTATCTATAGAACATATCTATAGAGCAGACGTTCAATAAAAATCCGTGGCCTGTGATGCGCAGCGTTTCTCCTTCTTTTCTTGGTTTTTGCTGAGGTGAAGCAATGACATATTTAAAACCGGTTGAAACTAGCTTTTTCTGAACATCTGCTTTTTACAGCATCTCTATTGTTCGGGTCATTGTTGTTATTAATCGAGCATATCGAATGCGCTGCCAAACGCTTTTACGATTTCCACACAATTTTTGCACTCTGTTCAAATTCCTCACTAAAATTTGTAGTAAATCTATTGCTGTATGATGAAAAACTTGTTATCCTAAAGACAACAGTCATTTAGTTCGTTTAGCTAGTTAGTTGCGTGTTTTGTGATACTTGATTTGATGAAGTTTATTGTCAATTCATCATGCTGCTTTACATCACATAGCTGCAAATCAGATGTAAACATGCTGGAGGGTGTTCGTATAGATAAAACAATATTTTATTACGAAAAATAGACTTGGGGTATATTTCAAAAAATTGAATTTCGGAAGATTATCAAAGCAATTATTGATCCATAATGTTTCACGCAAATGTTTTGAGAAAGGGTAAGATCCTGATTGGTTTGACTACATTCTGCGGTGTTCCGTTTGAAAATAGAAAAAACTTATGTTGAAAAGCGCAGCTGCTACTGTATGGACCAGATGTATGCTTCTAAAGGTGCTGAAGACTGCTGTTTTTTGTAGGAGTAACCTAATAATTGAGGGATTAACTTTGCAGGAGCGCTGATCAATCACCTAACTAAGAAAATTGGATGTTGCCAATCTGAAGAAAGGCAGTATACTGCAAGAGACTCTCAACACCTTTGTCCGTTAATAACTCTGCAGTAGCATTCTAATGTGGATTGTTTTTCTTGATCCGATGTAAAGCAAACTCACCGATACACGTGAAGATTTAGACAGAGCGATGTAGCATAAAATGGTTCAACGTAGAATGAATAATACAGTAACTAACAACAGCTTTGAGCGTTCACAGGAGCATCAGAAAATCACGACTAACCACTATGATTTCGGTTAGCATGTTACTATGTCAACTGTAAGGCTGTTTACGCTGCATCGAATCACAAATAGAAAATGCTTGAAATCACTCACTAGAAATGCGCAAAATAGTAAGGAACGTGTGCATCCACTACAATACCATTCACTGGGCTACACCTGTAGCTTATGCATTTATGCTCAGAAATTCTGAAGAGACACTTTACTGTCAATTTGCATTCTTAAAGTACGGAAGTACAAGGAAGAGTGCATTCTTAGACAGTCGCGATTCAATGTATCAGCTTCTTCTGAAGCCAAGTTGTGGGGATTCTTGCAAAGAATAAGCTTGCTAAGGTATTGTTATTGTGAGCATTTGAAATCCTGACTTTGGGTTTGATACTAATCAACCACAATATAAGACACGGTCCAGATTTTGCAACACAAGCAGTCTTTACTTGATCACATACTTAAACCTTGAAACCTCTGAACATATTTGCAAGAATCATGGGAATTTTCTATCTTAAACTTTCGGGTTATATGACAAAGATAAATGAATGGGAAACAGCTTGCTGAAAAGTAAATGAACAACTGTTGCTTACATTTCGGTGACAAGCATGCTTTACAAAATATGACAGAAAGTTTCAGAAATTTGTTTTCAAATCTGCTTTTGTTAATGCTAAATTTCTGTTTCAGCTGCCCACGACTTTCATAATATTACTTTTGCAGAACGCCAAATGAGCGCGTGGCACAGAAGGCGTATCTTTACTCTGGCAGACATTCCTAATAAAACTGTGAAGTTTCCATTGTTCACATCAAAGTAAGACCGTCTATAGTATACGAAATTCTGTGTTTTTATCGTGGACGAATCGGTTAAGTTTAAACCCCAAACACAAACATCGCACAGAACGTCTCAGCAACGACAAAAATGTAGTATTCTTGCACACAACATGTCACCAAAATTTAGAATGAAACAGAAAAGACGGCGTAGAGTAAAGAAACCTCAATGCAGATAATCACCGTGCTTGTTAAAAATCTAGTTTTGCATTGCTTAGAATACAATATGTATGCATTAAGCAATGGAAGACGGGTCTGGTTGCCCTAAGATAATAAAATTAAAGACACTCTGGAGCTTTCAGATCAATGGCAGGGTAGTTGGGATTTCAAAGAACTTACAAGTAACTAAACATTCAGGTCAACTGTCTCTACTTTGAAGTTCAAACTGCTCCTGGAATTAAATTATTTTTACTTGATTTATAGAGAAGCTGAGCAAAACGTGAGCTTCATCAGGCTGAGCAAAGCTTAAGCAATTTGTTTTATTATCTCGACGTTTTCTCATCAACTTGATGTTGTGGTTGCGCTGACCTGGATCAGAAAAATGCTATTAACGTCCCGGAGAAAATCCCATGACCTTGTTCAACTTGAACTACGCCTTGAACAAATGTCATTGCAAGGTACTTGGTCTGACTATTACCTGTTATATATTGAATGAGTACAGTTGTTATTTATATGATTGCATACTAACGATTTCTTAATGTCGCACAGTTTTTAAAAATTTTTTCAATGATGCCAAGTTAGCAGTTAGGACCAGAACCTCTCAGATAAATTTTATCAGGGGGTACGAAGATCGATACCGCGCCCCCTAGCTTCTGGGGCCGGTGCCAAAGGTTGTATAGCTTGTTTGTATAGAACCTGAATATATATAAGACAGCTACCATACTATGATTTAGACACATATTAGTTGTCATGCTGGCAATAACTAGCTTACAAATGTAATTTTTGCTTGAGTACAAAAAAACTTAGCGTGCCTACTTTCATCCTACCGGGCCTTAGTACGATGTACCTCTTGCACCCCTCTCTCGTAGGCCCTGGTGAGGACTATAATAAGGTCTGAGGTATAATCATGAACATCACATGCGAGTCTGTCACACGACTGCGTAGGGACCTTCTCGTTACAGTCTTCTTCCGGTTAAAAAAAAACTACTTTGAGAATCTGCTTTTAACTCCACATTATATTATTGCGTCAATGCGATTTTGGGAAAAGGATGCTTTAAGTTTGACTTATTCCATCATCCTTGCGGCCTTACTTTGCAGATATATGAAGTGATAATCGTTTTCATGAGTGGAAATGGACGAGTTTTTCGTACATCAACACGATAGCTCATTTTCTTCACAGTCGCATGAATGAATAGTATCAGCTACGTCCACGACAAATTACTGTATTGCAGAAACTTAAGCACGGTATACAGTACACAAACAATCACGACGAAAAAGAATTCACAACCTACATATTGTTTAACTTGCTTTGAGGATTACTATTCCTCTTCAGGCGTACTTTTTGTGATCTGCATGTAAGCGGTCCTGGGCTAAATTAGACCGGCATACAGTAGAGTGAAAACTTAACTTTCACATAAGTTTTGTAAACGCTGGTAGAATTGACTTAGAAAATAGATTTCCAGGCCAGATCAGACAACAATATTTAAAAAACAGTTGTTTCATCCGTGGATCTTCTGCAAGCGAAATGTCAATTTCGCTCATAGTGTTTTGAAGCTACTGAGTCAGGACGACTCAAAAGAATCGCCACTTCGTCACAGCTTTGTGCTTTCTAATTATGCCTAAAACGTTTCCCTGAAAAGTCACCGTTGGACGAAGGTTGAACTTCAAGGTTAATGACCTAGTTACACAGATCAATTGCGAAAGTATGTCAAGGGGGTATATGAGACTGGAGCCAGCTTGCTCCCTTGTTTAGTTCCTCGCGTACTGTATCTAAAAAATGCACGGAGTTGTAACATTTTATCAAACACGCTTTTATACCGAGGTAACAAACACCCAATGAGACATAATTGTTTTAGTAGAGCATTGACAAATCTTTGCAGTGGAATGAGCTGGCAAATAGAATTTCAGTTGGGCAAATAAACAAGCTGGCCAGATAGTCGTTTAGCTTGTTTGTAAATGAGCAAACCTTGTCAAGGATGAAACCTATCAAATTCCAATTCAACTGCTTTTAGGAATTTGATTTTAGACTTTATCCTAGTTTGTGAATTGGACCAGGATGGAAAATCACAAAATTTCATTCGGCCGACTAATGAATGACCCTTTGCAGCGTGTCTATAGGTTACACTTTTGGACTTGAAAAAATCAGCTGGTTTGCGTTTTGGGGCAGAAATTTGTATGTCGCCAAAGTCTAAGCTTCCATTTATAATTTGAATATAGACCAAAATTTCTCAAATGGTGATTGGCGGTTGGTTAGTGAATCGCGATGCTGCTTCAGGTGCGCTGACTGAAAGGCAAGTCAAATATTTCCGTGCAATATGATAGCTTGTAAGCTTGAAAAACAGGGAATGTTTTTGCCTGTACCACCCGGAAACAATCTGTTTTTCTGGTTTGAACGTAACATTCTTTAATGTGTATTGTACATTTTTCAGAAAAATCGGGCCTCAAGTTGACAAGGTCTGAGAAGCACTGTTTCAGATGGAATGGGCTAGTCTGGGCTTGGTTTACATTTCAGTAACTTAAATTTCAAACACACTATTTTTTAAAGTGAAAGTTTGTTTGATCGCAGTGAAACTAAAAATTACCTAAGAACAACATTATCTTACATTGTTCCACAGCTGCAAGCTCTGTAATGAGCTACAGCATGAACGCAATCGAAAGTTCGTAGTTAGAGGAATAAACGATCAATACATAGAACATGTCTGTGTTGTTTTCACAGCAATAAGCTTTCCGCTAAAGAAAATGGTTATCTCATTGACACAAATGCATCTCCTAGTCCAGTAGCGCAGCCTAGAATTTTTTTTGGAGGGGAGCAGTCAGTGACGTCATCAGTCACTGATGTCTTTCTAACAGTTTAAAATTGATAAAAAGCACATGTAAAAATCTTAGTAAGTTTGTTTCGGGGGGCATTGCCTCCTCGGGCTCAGCTACGCCACTGCCTGCAATCCACGATAAAACAGTTGTTAACATATGCTTGTGAAATCAGTTAGCTTCCAGCGTGTTGCAGTTATCTTCCAAGGATATCGCCGTTTTCCAATCAAACGCGTGTGCAAAGTTGCTTATCCGGGGCAGGATTCTTCATATTTACTTCAAATGCTTGGTTCAAGTGCGATGAATAACTCGCTGGATGGTTGGCAAGTGGCAGGAGCTGAAACAAGACAAATCTTATTGTGTTAAAGTAATTGTTTTCAGATGAGCCTATACTGGTAAATTTGCCAGAATTTTTAGACTGGAAGTTTAAAAATGTTTTGTTTGTATGATATCGTTCTGAACTGAGTTTTGTGGTAAAATCAGTTCTTTTGCTTTGCGAAACTGTTCTACAAATTCTTTGAAGACGCCATCAACGGCTTTCACATAAAAATAACAATACGTGGTAGCAATTTACCAACAATCACGAACGAACCATCGGAAACAAAATTTAAAGCTTTGAGGTTGCCCAGAGGCATTTTTTGCAGCTTCATACGTAATGCTTGGCGATGTACCTGACGGCTTTCCCGGCGAAGATCTTTTTTGGCTTGTTTATTTCTCTTGTACGAATACCGTTTTCTTTGTATGAAGCCAGCAAGCTGCGATGAAAGAAGATTTTGGGTAGCAACAGTCATGGTTGCGGAGTCGGAGTCGCAACGGGTCGGAGGTTTTTCGGTGGAGCCGGAGAGTGATTCCTAAGAACACTAGGAGTCGCAGTTGGACTTTTTTTATCCGACTCCAATTCTGACAGTCCACTTTAATTATTTTTTACATCGCACTCCTAAGTTAAGATTCCCAACTCGCAACTGTTGAAATGGTACAATTTCTTCTGAAACTTTTATTGAAACAGAGAATTCTTGCTGTGCACCACGATTTCTATTGGTTGCTGTTTGCTACAAAATTGTTGACAGCCAAATTTGATTCACGTTATGTGAAGTAGTCGGAGTCGGTTTCGGAGTCGGACATTTTGGACAGGTCGGAAAATTTTGCAAGCTATGAGTCGGACATTTTACCTCCGACTCCTCAACCCTGGCAACAACAACAGAGATAAAACATGTAGAGTATCTTTCTGCGTCATTCAACTCAAATTTAACTTCAAATAGTTCAACAATAATCAATCGATGAAATTGCAAGTCTGAAAATACTTGCAACATTCACTTCAATTGCCCTGTAAAAGACATTTTCAAGCTGCTACCAGGGTTGTGGAGTCGGAGGTAAAATGTCTGACTCCGACTACAACTCCTACCTTTCCAAAATTTCCGTCTCCGACTCCTGAATTAGGCTTAGTTCTCACTGCTGAGCGAGCACTTTGTGTAAAGCGACATTTGCAGCGGCGAGTTTTCACAATTTATCTGCTCAATTTTTTCAAGCCTGCGTGGTTTCTAATTTTAGTAAGCTCTTAAAATGTGCGATGTTTGTCTCAAGATCGAGGTCTATTGCTCAATGTTTGAAACAGTTTTGCGAGAGTGTCTAACCTCCGTGCTCTTTCACCGCTAATGTTGATCTGGTCATTGATTGGTGTTAAACTACGACTTATTTGTAGACAGTCCACGTAAAAATGGATATTTAGGCAGTTTATGAAAAGGTTTCTGATGGGCGAAATTTAGACAAAAATGCAGAAAAAAGATTTCAGACGTGTGTTCTGTTTAACCAGCACAGATTAATGAGAGAAGCGTAAACATAGTTGTTGGTAGTTCAAGTCGAATTCAGACCAGGGTGGATCGTGGGATGGGGGAATTAGGGCGATCGTCCCCCCCCTAAAACTTACGAAAGTAACCTCATTCACGTGGGATGGGGTAATTAGGGATGGGGGAATTAGGGTGATCGCCCCCCCTAAAACTTACGAAAGTAACCTCATTCACCATAATTTTGTACCATTCGGAAAACAACTTTCGCGATATAAGGCCATTTCATCATCTATAGTTTTGTCATTACAGTTAATTTTGTGAAGCATACTTCGTCGCTCTGTCAGTAGTGAAGCTGTTATGTAGCGAAACTACCAAATATCACTGAAATCGCTCTCCCTAAACTTACTGGCTGGATCCGCCCCTGATTCAGACTGAGTTGTGCAGAATTCAGAATGATAACGATATTTATTCAGTAAAAGCTGTAGCTGATGACATAAAGTACACCTTTGTGGCAAACTCGTATACATCTCCACTTGAATTTCAAATTGATGCGCATTGAGCGCGTGCTATCATGGGGTATTATCTTTGTGGTGTAGAAACAGTTAAGCGTTTTGTGAACGTCCATTTGCATTGCAACATCAGCAACCTGAACAGGATAAGCAAAATGTTGACGTTGCCCCCCTCATGGAAAAATTTCTTTGGAAACCCATGTGCTTGCCCGATGTACTGCAAGTAGTTCGTAGCCAGCTAATCTTTATGAAGGAGTTTATTGATTGTCCTTGTACACCTATTTTAACCCTGTGGTTAACTAGACAGATTTTTTGAACGCAAAATAGAAAAAATATCATAGAACGAAATGGTTTTTAAATGGATAATTCATTTAGAAAACAGCATTATTTGTTAGCAATTGCGTCAAATAACATAAAAAAGAAAAATATCAGGGTCTGTGAATATATGTTCAGATGTGCATGGTCGCAGTCACATTAAGATTCAAAGTACTATAGCAAAGTTCGGAGTTTATATTGGCTTTCTGTTTTATATACTGTAAACTGCTAAGAAAAAATGTCAGAAACCTGCTAATATTCACCTAGTTGAATGTTTGCACTCTATTTTGAAATTACGAAACTGAAGTTCGTTTATGTTTGGATCTATTGTTCCCATATATTTAGATATCATTTAAGCAATTGATTTTTGTCGAATATATAGCCTCTGTATAAGAATATATACTTTCAGAGTTATCGTTTCCAATAACTATGTGTGAATATTTTCTCATTATAATTTAATGCAATAAATTTTTGAATGTTGCTGGCAAGTTAATTGATTAAAAATTTTCGCATTGTTTTTGCCACGTATAATTTGTATAAAGCATGTATTTTAGCACATGCACATCTCTATGCAATAAGCTTCGGTACCAAACTTACCAAACGAGATAATCCTAAGAATTTAAATGTGAATAACATTCAATCATATAAGACATGACTGAGAGGTGTATGATAAGATATGATTGAGAGGTGTATACCCGAAAGTGTATGCTGTCTCCAAAGAAGAAAATGCAAAATGAAAATAAAAAAAACTAAATCACATTTTGTTGTGAATCAACAATAACTTATTATCCATCAGACAGCATACACTTTCGGGCACTTCGCAGGACTTGACGTAATCTACAATGATGGCCTTCCAAAAAATGTCAATTTAATTCAAACTTAGATAATCAGAAAGTATTTGGCGAACCAGTGAAGTATGACTGAGATGAAAAAAATCATCGCATGTCGATAATCAGGGCCGGCTTTTCGCCGATTGGACTGATTGCTTCCAATCGGGCCCTGCGCCGAAGGGGACCCTGCGCTACGGCTACTAACTACGCAAACTTAAACTTTCTATTGAAGCTCCTTATGTAGTCCTGGCGCGGAGCCCACAGTATTTTTTAAGCGTAGGGCTCATGGCCAACGAAAATCAAAGTGAACTGTGGGTGTTAACACCCTCATATTTATGATAATTCGTTCTGGAATCGCAACAGTGGCTACTCTTTTTCGATAATGTGTGGTCTAATTGTTTCAATAGCAGCTAATTAAGGCAATGAACGTTTTGAGTTTTGAAGATCTGTTTTCTGTTTCAGTTGTATGCGTTCCGTACGTCGCAGGTCAAGGTTTCGCAGTTGCTGCAAGATACGGTTCGACGGTTGTTACAGTTTCAATAGTTGTTATTACCACTTTTCTTTTGAAAGTTAAGTTTTATTCGTAATTTAAAGTGTTTGCTGCTTGGTCGGTCTTTCAATAGCGTTATTAATTTTCAATGGTGGAGATCTGATGGGACAACCTCTTTCTTTCCCTAATTTGTTTGTTGCCCTCAGGATTTACATGATCATCCCAGTTGGCGTCCGGGGAAAGAAGTGTTTTTAAGCTAAAACTAATTAAAACTTGTTTTAAATCACCAATCCAACCAGAGCGCCTAAATAGTTTAGCTATTATGTCCATCGAATTCAAAATTAGCAGAGGTTTAAACACAGAACAAAATTCTGAAGGACTTCGCCAATGTTAAAGCATGAAAATTAACTCTTAGCAAATGCACTTTTGTGCTGTAGGCTACAATAGCGCAAAGCAGAGCTGCGGAGTCGGAACTCAAATCTCAAATTTCCAGCTCCAACATGCAAAAACTTTTTGCCCCCACTACAAAACGATTTGGTCCGTTGAAAACTGAAAACCATTGTCTAATGTACAATTGTATTATTACACTAAGATAGATGTGTCGCGAAGTGACATATTTGATAAACAGTGGGACATGTGCAATAACGTTTGAGAAGCCCTGATCTACACACAAACGTCCATGGGCTTAAGGAGTTTTTCCAGAAGGGGCAATAGTGGATTTTTCCAGGTGGTAGTAAAACAACATTTTTCCAGTGGGGCCAACAGTCGTGGAATATCATTTTACCAACTCGAAACTAAGAGAAAATTTCTGCTAAAAAGTTAATAGGAAAATATCAAACCTCAAAATCCAACGGGGCAGGCCCTCCCTGCACCCTCTTCCGACACCTATGCAAACGAGGAAAATTATTTACACAAACTGCAACCCAGATCCGTCCTGCAATAAACTAAATCGCTTGCCCCCAAAACTAGGGCTGTGTGACCGGAACCCAAATTTCAGGCTCCGGCTTCGGCTCCACCATTTAAAAAATTTAGGCTGCAGCTGTAATCATCCATAATTGCTTGGGCTCGGGCTCCACAGACCTGCATGGCCTAAAGTGCGCCGGTTTGGTTTGTGTGTTATCCCGCGTTATGGTTTTGCTTGCAGATGGCCTATCTGCTTCATTCCATTTTGTCATTATTGTGCAGCATTATAATAGAAGGTTGCACTGTAGTTTGTGTGATGTCCTGCTGCCACACTTTTTCGTTCATCGATGTTTTGTAGCTAAGCTGCTATCTTATTTTTGTTGGTTGATCATATCAAGCAATGTTGCTAACAGTGTTCCCCCTAAGAATTCTATACTGAGCTAATGTTTTTTAGTGAGCATGCACATTTTGGGGCTGACTTAGCAGAGTTCTAAATGATTTCTAAACTTTGCGGATTATTATAACAAGTATAAAATCATATCAAAATACGAACAAAGTACATATTGAATTCACGTATCGTCTAAAAGGGTCATGCGATATACTCAGGAGTGTTGTCCTTCTGCCCAAAATGTTAACGATATTTTGCTTTTAAATTTGGGATGTTGCACGTGCGCGAGAATGAGATTTCACTGCGTAAATGTTCTGGTGGTCCTGTGCATTTGCGCAGATGCGCACCTTCGAGGGAACTGTAGCGATTCTCGCCACTGGCTAGAGGCCGGGTCGGAAATTCCGGATCGCTACACCGATTCCCTACTGACTTACGAACCCACAGCGGAGCAACGGATCTGTCTACGGCCAAATACTGAACCGATCCTGGGAAATCCTACCTGTTGAGCGCAACCTAAAGGAACCCTTTTGGTTCACACAACTGCTGCCTAACACACGTTAGTCTGTACCCACACGTTACAGAAACTACAACGATGTTTTTCAACGGCAGAAACACACCAGCGTTACGAGTTACGACCACAACAGTTCACAGGGAAGATCTCCAAGTTTCGCAACACAGCAAAGGCAATCCGCTGTACACCAAGGTGGGCTAAGCCCAACCAACGCAGTCTCGAATCAACGTAGCAATATTGGGAGTGTTTCTGGACCCAATCCACCAGCGAATCCAAAAACCCAACCGAACCACGCTGTCCAAAGAACCAAGTGACCTCGCAATCGTGATTTTTGCAGGCCGCTTTGGCTGCCAGCACTCTTCTCCCCACGGCAAAACCCGCTTTGCCGCTTCCGAAGCAAATGATCGGTTCGCCACTAATCAAAATGGCATCAGCGCTGCACTACAATCGCATGTGAATCTAACAGGAACATTGGTTGCTAATTTCATTTAAAACGTGGCCAACTGGCCTGCCGTACCCAGCGGTAGGACATGGCCAGAGAGGAGGTATTGAGTGCAGTAATCATGGATTTATTTGGGTGTTATGGAGATGTCCATATGGAACAGATAAAGAAAGTTTTTGCTAGAAAGGTGAAACTGAGGAGACATGCCTGCAGACAAGCGTAGATTGGCATTATACCTTTGGGTCCTCGCTCTTTCGCATCACTCATGATTTGTATCATTATGATTTGATGACCCTCCTAAAAATGTTTGCACGCACGACTGAGTGGGGCCCCGCAAAAATGCTTCCAATCCGTCCTCGCGCTTGCTAAGGCCGGCCCTGTCGATAATTACGTATTACGCATGGATCACAATCGAGTACAGAATCAATGTTATCATTTTCCATTCAAACCTTAATGCTTTGAAGTCATAAAGAATATACTTTTTCACTTCCAAGATGTTAGCCAATGCCAAAGCGAAATTCATTTATGAACGCCTTGATTTATGTCTTTTCCGCTTTAGAAGGCCTTTGTCATTCATATCAGGAGTAAGGTTCAAGACAAAGCGTAACCTTGCACTTATTTCCCTCGACTGATAACAATTGTGAATTGGGTTTTATTGTTTCCTTCCTGTGAACAAGGAAATGCAATTTCAAATTTTCTTGTGATTTTCGAAGGTTGACTGAAAAGGTTTGGAAGGAATTTGAGTTGTCGAAGAGAGCCAGGTAATTTGTGTAGAAATGTTTAAAATCAAAACGGATTTTTGTTTTTCTCACCATTGCGTATAGATATTGCGCGGTAACCTACTGTACAAACATAGGCTAATTCAGCTCACCAAGAGGTACATTAATTATCCAGATCAGACCATATCCAGACGAATGGTCTGCAAAAGGTGGTGAGATGGTTTTTAGACGCAGACTTTAACGCAGATTCCCATCGAAACCCAATTATTACTTTTTGGCCCATTTGCAATGTTCCTTGAAATTTGCATGCACATTCATTCCGTGGTATTTGCATTAAGTCGACAAATTAACAAGCAAAAAGTATGCGAAAACAGTTAATCTCCTTTGCGCAGATAAAAATGTTTTTGTAAAATATCAAGCTTAAGGCCCGGGTTTTAAACCCAAACCCCTTGCGTACACCCTTGTTTGTTACTGACATACATAAAATCTTTCAAAGCCGCTTCCGTTAGCCTTCTCACTTAAAATGATTTCCATTTCTAAACTATGTTACAATCCCTCACAATTGCTGCTTACTTCACTGCTGTTTAGACCAGCTATGTCCAAACCGCGGGCCGCATGCGTCCCAGTCGAAGGTTTTGTGTGGCCCAGTTTAGGTTCTCACGGTAGTAAAAGTGTCCTAGATATTGACAATCTGTCCTTTTTCGACAATCTTGAATTTGACATTTTTGATTCAGGTGGTCCTCAGTGCCACTTTGAATGGCTTACGTTGACGTTTCAAACTAAATTTAGCTTCACCTGATGTACTGAAAGCGATCGGATCCTAACTGCAATGGTAAAAGCGGCGATGAAGAGCGGCCTTTTTACCACATAGGTAAAAAGCTGTAGAGTGTTGTCTGTTATTGCATTGGCAAGTTTGTTATATTTTTTTGCCTGCTACATTTTTTTGTGGAGTAGATTTCCAGAATTAATGAATTGAACTTTTACACCACAGGTTTGTAGATCACCAGGATTACAATAGGGTCTTGCTACTCACGCGTCGTCATTTGTGACGTAATAATAAAACACAGCAAGATTGCAGAACGATTGTCTGTTGTCGTTATTTCGCGCTGTTGGCGCTGTTACACAGCAGAAAGTTTAAGTATGGACCAAACCGTCAGCGTGTGCGGCTCATCATTTAGTCAACGACTGTGCAGTAGAGGTCACTTTTTTATTTCAGCTATGTTAAACGTGCTTGTTATTTCTTTTGTGCTGTGGGTTAACCATTAAATTTAACAATGCATATTTCGTGCTTTTTTGCGTGAACTTGTAAATTTGCGTGATTGTCTTGTTCTCAATTCCATGTGGGAAAGACGTCTCTGACATTGTGTTCTATTCTTGTTTAGAATCATTTGAAACCAGCAGAAAAAATATCATTACAATATTCCATAAATCTTGGGGTCAGTCACGAAGTAACTTTCGAAAGCACTTTGGCGGTCAAAAACCTTTAAATAAATGCAGGGTCGTTCTCTTTTTATATTTTGATTCCATTCAATAAAAATAACGAAAGTAAAGATTTATGCAATTTTCCCGTGTTTTTTTGGTAGATTCTACTGGCACTGAACACTGGTTTTGTCCACCTTTTTCAAGCAGTTTTCTGCCATGTTTTTCAGTATTTCTTTGTCCAGCTCCTTCCAATTTTTATTGAGTTACGTTTCTTGCACAAAAACTACACCACTGCACCGGGACACCAAAAAAAACACAGTTGCCCGGATTGTCTCGTCGAACACCCCTCCACAGTGAGGTACTTCTCTTTTTTTGGGTTTTGAAATCAAATTGACAGCGCATTTGTAGCCGAAAGCCGAGTCATGATGTTGTGAGATGCGGTCAAATTTGAATGCAGTTGAGGTCTACTGGATGCTCAAGGCAATTGCGCAATGAGTATGTTCATTCTTTGTATTCCATTGCACAATAATTACCACCACGTCACGCATGTCAAGTGATGACCATCGACTTTGAATTTAATTTTGTTTCTTTTGAGTGGCGTTTTGCTAATTTTGTGCTGGCAGACTACATTCCTTGTCTTCAGACCGCTGTTTACTCGCCCTGAGGCTAATAAGTAAATAAAAAAGCAAATAAATCCTCTTTGAAAACATTCTAATTGTTTCTTAAAACATCGTGTGAAAATTTCCTCAAAATATTCATATTTTAAGCAACCATTCGCTTTCATTTGAAATGAGTATATTCATGTAAGGTAACTAAATTTAATAATTTTTGCATCGTGCATCACCAATATCCAGAAGTCAGATATATTGTGAAATGACATTTTTTTGGCAAAGTGCAACAACTTAAAAATCTGAGCTGAGACAAAAAGTTTTGGATTTGATTCCAGTATTTTTCTCTTATGCTCTTGCAAAAATCAGAGTTTCTGTTTTCGTACCAACAATTTAAGTCATATTTGTGCTGTAAGCAGATTAAATTTGATTTGCTTTGTAACCACAATCAAACAATCACCACAGTCGGGCTAAAAAAGTGAGTCCAAAACAATTACTTGGTTAAGCCCAGCTAAATGACCCCTGGTCCTTTGCAGCTTCCCACTCCCTCATGAATCTTATAAATCGATGCACTTGGAAATCCTTGCAGTACTACTGTCCATTATAATAATCATGGTGGTGTCATTCATGCGTGTGTCTTATAAGCTTGTGTTTCATGAAAGTAAATGTATTAGCGCCATCAAGCGCATGCGCTCTACTACCGTGACACCGTTACGTATATACCCTCAACGTCTTTCATGTATTTGTGTATTTCTTGTTAATGTGATGTATGTTTACAGTCAACGCCTTGCGTAAGGGAGTGAAAACCTTGCACAAAAATACCATCACTGTTTTCCTCTGACAGCTTTGAGTTTTAATTGTTTTAGCATTTTGGAAAATCGGGAATCACAGTTTTCATTTTAGCGGTTGATCATAACGCAAAATTTTCCAATTTTTGACTTTTGTCAGTTCTTAACAATTTCTAATCAACACTGTTTTTTATTGAGACACATGCATGTACAACCTGTTGAAGTTTTGAGTACAAACCACACCTCTTTCTTGACGTCGCCTCTTGTCAATGTATAAAGCAAAGGATTCCAGCAGCTGTGACTCCAGGCAAGGCAAGTGGTCGCTAAGTGAACATACTGACGAATGACTGTTTGCTGCAACGACACCTCTGTAAGAAATACAAAACAGCAGTGGATATTATTTGGCAGTCAAAATTTCTGTTTCTTTGAAATGGCAATTATTCAATGGTTTTCCTAAAGAATAGTCGGACATTAAAACTGCGAAAGAATTTACCCTACATTCTAGAAATACATCCGCACTGTCGGCTCATTTTCCTTTGTTTCTTTGTCGTTGAGTTAATTATAAAGAAGTCATTTTTGATAGCCTTATAATGAATATCACGGCCGAAGCAAACGATACAAATGACATATTGCAAACGTTTGGATAACTCCTGTTATCATCATCAGTGCATAACAATCATTTTTTATATTTTTCAAGTTATTAACACCGTTAACATTTCATGCAATAGACTGACTGCAGATGAACCATGTGTTCTTTCAGCACAGGTAATAATAAAGGATGAATGTGTTTTGGATCTCGGCTTTGCAAAGTGAAGATAATTGTTGATAGTTCATTTGATATTGCTGATCTACGATACTTTGAAAACAGGTTGTTAGAAAAATTTTGAAAGCGAAATGCTGTTGATTGCATTTCCTGCAAACCCATAGTTGACTTAATTCCTTAAAAGGCTCTACTCACCAAAAAGCGTTGCCGGTGACAATATGAAAACATAAGTTTTCGAAACTTTGAAAAAAACTATGTTTTCAGTACTCAGTGTTATACAAACTCTAACTCATGTGGACAGAAAAGAAAATTTCATTTTACGAGCTTTCGTATATCTTGAGTGGTCTGTGGGCGGCCATATCCCCTTACTCTGCGCCGTAGCTGCACAGGCCGCAAATTTGTTTATTGCAAGTCTTTGATCTGATGAGATTCGATCCTAATCTACCAGGCTCAGTAGCTAGCGATCTATTCCAGGGGTGTGCAACCATGCAGCACTGCCGTACCAAATGCACATGACCAGATTGGTTCACGGGCCACAGCTGCATGTGTCAATTTCTGCGGGTGAGATAACTCGCTTGCCACCCAAAGACGATTAGACGCAAACCGTAATAATTGCTTTAAAATCTGGACGCTTCTATGGGCCACTAAACTTCAGCTCTCAGTCCACCTTTGGCCCGCGGGCCACGGGTTGTGCACACCTGATCTATCCCACTGGACCACAAAATCGATCTCATCAAAGATTCATGTGGAACTCAAGAAAATTAGAAATTACTGTAAACAGCACATGAAACATAAAAGTATGAAAATATTTGTAAAAACCAAGTGAAATTTGACTCAAGAAAATTGTTTAGAAGTTGTAACTCTGAAAGACCGCTTGATATGCAGGTCGCCAGTCAATTTTCTACAAAGTTGGCAGCATTAAAATTGACGAAGTGTTTACTCTTCGACATGCAACAAAAGTTTTTTTTATCGAAGACATTGCGTTCTTTAACAACAATTATTGCTAGCAAATCAGTACTACCTAAATGTCTATTTTGTTGCATCTGAAATTGAAAAATGTTAGTTTTTACGTTTTTTTAACGTAATAGTTTGATTACCAACGGACCCTCTTTGAAAGTTAGTATGATCGTTGATTCCTGCATTGGCTCAACCTACTGTTTTGAGCTTAGTTTTACTGTAAATTGCACCTTCAAAGCCGTTTGGCAATGAACTTTAATAATCTGGTTTGGACCTGACTATATATTTAAGGCATTATTAAAGAATTCAGACCTAAGTAAATACATAATAAAAGTCTTCGCTCAACTGTTGTAAAAGTAAAAACGACACCAACGTTTCAGCCAACTGACAGCAGGCTTTCATCACGGCAAATGGCGACTCGAGCAGGGGAGCGTTGAAATTCACTAAACGCGTGTGATTGGATGACGTGGTGATGACACTGATTCCGTTGAAGAGGCACATTAGATAAGGGAGAACAGATAAAGCGGAATAAAATAACAGCAAGGTAAAATAAGATTTAACCATCGGTGTTTGAGTAGTGAAATTTTGCCGAGAAGTTTACGAACAAAACCTTTAATAAACACTAAAGAAGGAAGAAAGCTGGCTAAGAAGTTTGGTATGCAAAATCTGAGATTAAGAATACGCATGTCTCATGAGAGGATACGTTTATGCAACAAGAAGCTCAATAGTTTGTCATATCAGCTGCAAGCAGAACTTGACGAAGGCTTTTTCTTGAAAGTTCAACAACATCTATCTGTGACCCAAACTGCGTCAAAAAGCGCCTCGACAAACATCACAATGACATGTTCGAGAAATTGCTTATAACTCATAGGCAAAACAAACTATTCTCTATCCAAAATTGTAACAATAAAGAAAAGAGATGGGTTGTCAATCTCTACAGTGTCCAGCTTACCGAAGCCCAAATCTCTGTACTTCAACTTGACCTCAACTTTGTTATAACACCTAAGCACATTAACAATCACCAAATTCTTGCGTGTGTGGAACAAGGTATTTGGAAACTACCACCAGGTGAAGCTGATATTGTCCGAAGTAAAGTCACCTCCATCATAAATCGTCATAACTTCATTGAATGCAATTTGAGACCATGGGAGTTAAAGGCGATTAAAGAACTTCGTTGATTGTCAGATATATTGTTTATAAAGGCCGATAAAGGGAACATGACATTTATTATGAAGAAACAAGATTATGACGAGAAACTCAATGCTAAGCAATGATGAAACGTATGAAAATCTTAAACGAGATCCGACTGCAAAAACTGAAACTGTTGAACAAGTTCATCTCAAGGCTTTTAGATAACCAAAAAATTACACAAGGTGAATGCTTCAACTTAAAAAGCTCGGATGCCCATGCACCGAGGTTATACGCCCAACCTAAAGTCCACAAACCTGATATTCCACTACGTCCTATTGTGTCTTTTATCGGTTCGCCAACATATGCCTTGTCTAAAAAGATTGTCAATATTTTAGCACCACTGGTTGGCAACACGGAATTTCATGTACGTAATTCAAGTGATTTCGTTGAATCCATTACCAACTTGCGATTGGAAGACGATGAAATT
>Ga0210059_1001353_pt1 | contig 36572 bp, 20 predicted proteins | sample Ectturendosymbi2_FD_188042 | JGI IMG/M metagenome (GOLD analysis project Ga0210059, IMG submission 188042) | Ecteinascidia turbinata endosymbiont from Florida, USA - Sample 2 (SPAdes) (version 2) | ecosystem: Host-associated > Tunicates > Ascidians > Unclassified | place: Key West, Florida... | reverse complement strand
GAAGTTAGATGGCGCCCGGGGCAAGAAGCAAGTTTGGCGCCCCCCCATGTTCGAACCTGAGGTGTTTTGGTGATAAATGTACTGCACTGAAGAAAGTACTTGCAACATTGTTGGGACGTTTCGGCGCCCCGCAGTGATTCGGCGCTCGGGTCATTGTGCCCCCCTTCGGTACGAATGAGTCCTTCCATCCGTACACCACGCAAAGCTTGTCATTTGTAGTCATTAAACATTACTTTCGTCTTGGCAGAAAACTCACATGTGGTCAAACATTGACCCTACCTTTCTCATCATAACTTACCTTTCCGATCATAACTTCCACACTGCTTTTCAATTCCACGAAAATGCTGCAAATTAGTTTAAAAAAACAGCAGCTAAGCATGTGGAACACAAATAATCGTTTTTGCAAAAATCTGAATTATGTATAAGCCTTCCTTCCCTAGACTTGGCTCTGCTGCCTACACCAACTTTCACCTTTCACCTCGGAAGTTAAAAGATCAGCTAAAACACAAAAGGTTACAGTTAATGTTTTTCGGAATAGAAATATCAACAATAAGTAAACAACAGAGATAGAAAATATGTGGTTAGGTTTCCCAAAAACACACACATAAAGATTTTAAGCGTTTTTCTTCGACAAACGATCAAATTTCTGTGTAAGTTCTTTGACTTTAGTTGATGTAACAATAGTGTTGTTTGCGCTTGTACCGTGCGAAGAGTACGCTCTCATACTCGAGTCGGGTCGTCGTTGCAGTGACTTAGCTCTACTTGAGCAAATTCTTCCATCTCTTTCTACAGCTCGACCAATTCGTTCTGTCTTTTCAAAACGTTGGATGGGTTGCGTACGTTCCTGAGAATGTTGTCCAGTCACATGTCTGCGTTCGTCAGTGCTATGGTAAGCATTCGATTTGACACCGCTGTTACGTAAGCACGGATCTTCCGTTTGCCCACAGCGTTGCCGACAGAGTTTCCCTGCAGCGTCGTCATCACCATCAGCTCCGTTAATCGACCGATCAACAGCATTCTGATCTAACTGTTCGTTGTCTGAAGTGGTAATTTGACTTACCAAGGCTGAAACCCGCCTTTGGGCAACATTTGTTTTGTTTAACCCAACACCATTGCCACCGAACGTTGCAGGGACCAGTGACGAAGGTAGAACGCCCAGCAGTTTCTGATCGCTAGAATCCGAACAGTTGAAAGAACGCGGTCTACTCTGATAGTGTTTTTCGCTATCATTCCTTTGCAACGTAACGTTAGGCCTGTAACGCCCTGCCTTTCTTACAGATGAGCTTCTTTTGACTGAGCTGTGCTGGAAGGCAGCGTCATGCTTCGTCAGAAGACCTCTAACTATGCCGTTAGGAATAGCTTGTGTGTCTTTGTACAAGCCGGGATTGCTGGGATACCTGCCCCGCATACGCTTAACTCTTTCCAAGTATCGAAGTCTAGCACCAGTTTTACTTTCATCACAAATATTGGTTGTCCGTCTCGAGGTTTCTATGATGTTTTGCGATTCAAAGGTCGAGTCATCACAGTTCGTATCGACAACGACTGGTCTTGTGTCTTCCGTTGCAGCTTCATCAGAGTTTGTTGCAAGAGCATTGTTATCATCATCATCATCATCATCATCATCTTCCCTGTCATCCTTGTCCTCATCATCGTCATCATCTTTTGTCACAGTTAAAGTCTCAGTGCTGGACGTTGCCTTATCACAAACATTTTTGTGCCTTGGAAGCAAAACCACACTAGCATTTCCACTCTCGAGCTTGTTAACGCTCACCACACTTACAGGTCTATTCTCAGCAATCGACTTGTCTTCTGTGGCAATGCTAGGTGGCGGGCAAGAGCTGAAAGACTTGGGTCTTTCATGATTACACGCATGACTTGGCGCGCCTTCGTACTGATCGTGATCCCTCCTCACAGCCAAGTCGTGTAATTGAGAGGAAGAATGACTGGTTGCTAGGTGGTGATTGTCATATTTTGGACCATTGTCATTGTGGGTTACTTGCGAGCTTGTTGCGGCTTCTGTTGCTGACCTCACATCCGCCGAGTGCGATTGCACATGTGACGTAACAGGCGTACTTTTCTTGAATCGATTGAAAACAGCCTCAACAATCTGCACGTCCCAACTGACGCTCTCTCTGCAGCCGAGTCGGAAACTCAACAACTCATCCCCGTTGTCGTCACTGCTTTCAGGCGGGTCAGGAACGTCGGGAAGTACAGCACTTTCTCGCCTCTCCGTAAACGTGATTGGTTGACTGGTTCTTCTCTTATGACGCCTGGTGTAGATACACAAACGCGGTGTAAGTTGATGGAAAATACTGAGTTTTTCGCTGGAAAATATAGAAACTTGGCTGACCCTATACTAAGAATTTATCCGTCGAAACGTTTTGTGACATGATAAGAAAAAATAACCAGATCTAAAATATCAATGAAGAATACGGCTACCCTAGTGGTCAGGAAATGAAATTATAGCGCAGGAGAGAGAAGCTATAAGCTGGGACTGTACACAGGGGTGTATTGCTTAAAAAGAGGTGTGGGAACGCCGTTCCTACCCCACTACACCCCTGATTGTACATGAATCTATAGTCACCACGTTCTGAAAGATTCAGTCGTTCTATTCCAGAACCGCCCGGAAGTAAATTCACTGTTTCAGTTCCGGAGCTGACGAAGCATACAGATGACGAAGCATACAGATGACGAAGCATACAGATGACGAAGCATACAGATGACGAAGCATACAGATGGGGAATCTTTGAGTGGTCGCGACAACCAAGATTGAAAAATCTACTCAGTCACGCCAGTCCAAAAAGCGCAAACTGCTTTCAAAGAGTTTCAGAGATTATTTTTTATACAAAGGGTGCGTTCTTCTTCCGTTTTAAAAAACATTTACAGACTATCTACTTTTCACAATATATAAATGGAACTTAATTGAAAACGTCATCGCGAAATGACGGCGCCGCTGCAAGAAAGAAATTGTTTGATAATAATTTACCTGTAAACAACAGCAGCCTTTATTTCGCGTCCATTGCATTCCTTATCAAGCTCAGCTCCGTCGTTTTCGACGCACCCGTTTTCAGCTTCTGCTCGCGAATACAAATTGTTTGTGACTCGAGTTACATCAACGTTGCTAGGCAACGTTGGGAATGAAAACCTTGAACTCCCGTCTACTGCGATTGATGGCGTGCTTGGAACTGAAAAAGACACCTTTTCTTCGCCGGCGCTTTCGTTGCTATGGTTTCCTAAAGAATAATATATTTGCTAAGGATTTTTATTATATTTTTATTATCACATGCAAATGAAATATTACTGTCGAGTTTTGAGGGGATGTTAAATTTGAGACTTCGTCAACAGAATAAGAAACAAAAATCTGTTTTATGCTTTCCACTTAGGGTACCATCAGCTACCTCTTATCTTAGTAAAAACTTTTAGTTTATTACAAACGAAGAAACCGTAGACGTTCGAAACACGCTCTTTAGATTTTTGTGCAAAAAATCACAACTGCCTATAAAACCTGAAGTAGTCCAAAATCGTAACTCCAATACAGGCAAGACAATGCACGCTTTTCATATGAGTATCTACTCACCTCTAGCTGCCGGTGATTTGGAAGAATCTGATCTTTTTCGAACTTTTTCTTGAATATTTATGACGGAGGCAGAAACGGTGCTTCCCAGCCGTGTTAAAGGATGTTTATGTTTCCCTTCCTCGTGTGACTGTGATCCCTTCCCGAAGCGCGGGACTTTTTTCCGTTCTGTTTCTTGACGACAAAATATTAGAAATAACCTTGAATCAGTTCAACACAGATATTGTCAAAGGCTTGAAGCTCTGTTTAACTTTGTACAAAATCCACGTATAGTCGACTTAACTGTTTCATTTCAGACAAAAAGAAGTGACACGCTGCTGTGCAAAGTTAATACAAATATTCGTATGTAGCTGCCTAATTACCTTCGGTAGCTTATAAGTCATCATACATTGCATGAACGGGAGGGGATTTTTACACATGGTAGAATTACGTAGTTTTCGTGAAGAACACCGATTTGATTCAATGAAAACGTCGCTTTTGTTTGTTACCGACAGTCGGAATTTTCTAAAATATACACTCTCACACCAATCATATTTTGCTGGAACACTTTCCTATCTACACCTGCTAATTTCAAAAGTGTCACTTGACATCATCGTCAAACGTCCGCAGATGACCTTAGCAACTAAAAAAGTCAACCACGCCCAGAGGCTCTTTTTGGACAGCATGTGTGCAAGTAGACTTACTGTAAGTCATAGGCTTGGAGTTTAGTATCGACTGCTGCGCTTTCAAAGGGATGCTTCTGTGATGGTGTTTCAGTATAAGCCTTTTTATCTCATAAGTCCAACTCTCTTTGTCATCGATCGATTTTGCAGTAAGCCTATGCTGGAGTTTCCCATTCGTCTTCGAGCTGACGTTCAAATGGTTATGGGAGTAGTCACTGAAGCCGAGAACTGTGAAGCTGAGCGAGTCATCAGCAACACTTTCTTGCAACATGAGGTCTGAACACTGCAAAATAAATGGAGTCTATTAAAAGCAAGAAACTTGACAAATGCCAAGGAATAGCGGTTGACCGATGTAAAGACGTCTGACTGAGCACTCTGCTAGCAGCCAGGCAGACAACAGATCTTGTCACCGCAAATCTCACTGGAGATTGAGCATGACAGACCATGACCAACGAGCTATTTTACTTCTTCCACTGTTTTCCACTGATGACGACAGGTTGCATTTTTAACCATGCCGTGTCCACTTGAGCCACTTGGATGCGCCATTGATCAATTATTTAACAAAACAAAAAATGTAAGATACAAGAAAGCTACGACAAAACAACCATTGCAGTGCGGCCTTTCACAATTAGACACACAATTAATGTTAAGTGTGGCTGCAAGCGATAACCCCCCAAAAAAATTTTGATTTTATTTAAGATTTTGGTCTTTATTTTGGATGCTGAATAAGTTCAATTACCAGACTTTATAACAAAGCGTTTCAAAGATTAATGAACTTGTTCGCAATGGTTTGACATTCATTTTCAAATACACACGACAAATTACGTTAAAAAGTTAATTTTTATCTTTTAACACAAATCTAATGATGAGTTTTACAAACATAAGCAGCGAAAAAACGGGTGTGATGTTGATTTGATGATGTCTTTTCATTCTGCTCACCACAACAGTACGTTATGTAGCTCTCTTCAATTTTACGAACCTCTATAACACATTTGCAAAAGAAAAATCCATCTTCTCGTAGTTTTGTGATCATAATAAGTTTATCAAAAAGAAATACTCTTCTTTCCCCTTTTGCTCCATGTAGTTTCATATCACCTTCTTTAACCAGTTCACCACAAGTCATTAAGTCATCACCCTAAAAGCATGCAAAACAGAGCATGTAAAATGTTTGTGTTCACATTCGGTACGTTATTTGTAAGCCGATTTTTAATGCTAGACATATTCGTATTTCTAATCGAAACACTGGAACATATTATACAACGTTTTTACACCAAGTGCTTCAAAATTTTACCAAGCAATAACGATCAAATAAATCAAAAAATGTAATTTCACGATGATATACTGTTGCAACAATGTTGGAAAGAATCTGCTGGAAGTGAAGCCATTTTGCACTTTCGTAGTCGTTATACACTTTCGCATTTATCCATAAGATTTAAAGAATGATGACATGCTGATACGCGCAATTTTCTATACTGAGAAAGTTTACAATTTTTCTTTCAAAAATTAAAGCACTGTTTATACAACATACAATTTTAAAAGAAAACAACATGAACGTCTTGCGAAGTCGAATTATAAACAAAGTGCGCGTACCAATGATTCAAACGATTTCGTTCGTTCAACGTCTGAGTCAGTTGCCCATCATCTGTGGTGTTGTCGTTTGCCTCCCAATCAATGATTGTCGTGTACTCACTGCATCCCTTTTTGCATATATTACCCCACCCGGGTACATATATTGCCCCAACGTTCACTAGCTTTGTTAATCAAATTTCGCTGATGGGCACTTTTTGGGTTTAAACTTTTTTTGGTGTGACAGGGGATGTTAAGGAATTTTGGATGACGCCATCAGGGCTTGAGAAAAAATTAGCGCCATCAGGGCTTGAGAAAAAAAGTGTTTATTTATCCGTTTTATCTTTCAAAAATAAACTAGGCGAAAATCCACATCTTCAGAGCCTTGTTTGGCCATTTAGGGTTAATAGTTGGCAATTTATGGCCCAAACATGGATAATCAATTAATTAATCCCCTATTCTAGGGCAAGGTATGTTCTAAAAACAACAATAAACAATTAAACTGGAATGTATGAACTGATTTGCGTGAGACACTTTTAACAAAGCAATGTTTGCACAAATGCTTGAATTTACACTTTTCAAGGTTCCTGAGTCATTACATGTTTGAAATTAAACGGAGTGTTATTAACGTCATTGTTTGCTCTTAAGAAGAAAAAACATATTTCAAAATTCTGTTCTCACCTCATAGTTGACCAACAAGCTTTGGATCTCCTGCAAAAAATATTCGATCTTCAAGCAGCGATCTTGACTTGCACTGAAGTTCGGCGCTCAACACATTTAATGCGTTTATTGCATCGTTCACGGACTCATTCGCACACAAGGCAGATTTAAGCAAGAATTAATCAAAGTGATTTTTCTTTTAAGTTTGCGCCACGTCTTTCCAAACAGCACCTGAAGCCTCACAGTATCCTCGTGTTTCCGCTTCATGTTGTTTATGTGATGAGCTATTTGGGTCATTGTGGCAAGAGCACGTTCGATCAAATGGTATCCTTCAAGGGCTTTGTCGCAGCTCTTGAGCATTTCCTGCAGAGAAGAAGTTGAGCATTTTTTAGAAGTTAAACTTGTAGTAAATGAAGATAAATCTGTCGTTATTGCAGCGAGTTTCTCAGTAATATGATCGATGTAGCGGACAAGTATGAACAGATGGCTTTGCATAAAAAATATACAGGGGTGTAATGAGATTAGATGGCGCCCGGGGCAAGAAGCAAGTTTGGCGCCCCCATGTTCGAACCTAAGGTCTTTCGGAAGCAAATGTACTGCGATGAAGAAAGTACTTATGACATTGTTGGGACTTTTTGACGACCCCGCAGTCAATCGGCGCACCCACAGTGATTTGGCGCCTGGGCATTTGTGCCCCCCTTGCCCCCCTCGTTACGCGTCTGAAAATATAGAAATGTAAGAAATAGTTTGCCTTAATAGCTAACTTCGCATTTAAAATAGTCTTTAAGTCTTTTCGCAGAATGCTTGTAGTGTTTATAACACATTCTATTTATTTCCTGTCGTAGCGCCTTCCTACAAGCGCTTTTGCACAGCATATAAACCCTGAAGTAAATTATTTGGTGACTTAACAAAGCTGTAGAATTTTCTTTGGCATATGAAAGAACCGTAGAGAGGAAAAGGTGTTTCAGTTACAAGTATAAACGATTTCTTCCTTCGGCGCAAGCGATGGCTAAGTCTAGACAATTGTTTTGCCCTGGAGCTAAATGTGTTGCAAAAGATCAGCACAATCTTAAAACCTGGCTGAAATTGATGAGTATCAGGTGTGTTTTTTAATTGAAGGTGCGTTAACAAAACTGAAATTGTTGAAGAACAATGGCAAAAACTACTGCGGCAAAACACTCTGATTTGGTTGGATGCCCACCTGCAAAATTAAATGGTACTTGAGGATCCGCTGCACGGGCTTGAGTAAGTATGATCCAAGAGGAAGAGAATGTTGCAGTTTTGACTGCTGATTCTGAAATTTAAAAGAATATCAGTTTGAAACTTCGTACAAATCTATGTGATATTTTTGCCTGTGGTCAATGTTAACCCTTCAGCAAGTACTTACAAGACCACACCAGTGGTCAAGCAACAATATTGTTCTCGCTCAGACACAATTAAGGGAAGCGTTAGGGAAGCGTTGCGTCACTTGACCATGTTCTTGTCTAAGGATGTGAGGATTGCAATTTCCATCCACAGTCAGACTGGGCCAAAACAGTGGGATGACAGCTATAGTTTCAACAACAATGCCAAAAGACTTGGTTAATGCAAATGGACGGCAAACTCCTCCAAAGTCAGTTGACTGTCGTTTTCATTTATAACTAGGGCAATCAATATTTTGACCTAAACACTTTACATTTTGACTTTATAAATTGCAAATTTTGACTTTATTTTGACCTATCAATTTGCTGCGTTTGCAATTGAAACGCGGAATATAAAGCTTATATTAGAAATTAAACCGATGGGTTAAAAATCTTTTTTGTTGAAATTAAGTATGACAGACCCAACGAAACTGGAGATAACAAACGGTAGACGAAAATCAATCCAAACGCACAAGAGAAATATTCAGTGTTAATAAATCTCCTGAGGTGACTGAGAAGGTTTTACCTTGTTATACATCAACATCAAGTGTTACCACGCCTAGCGTACTTTTAATCGTCTGGTAGTGTGCAAAACAACATCATTACGTCAGAAGTCGAACAAATTATCTCAGAATATCAACTAAATTTGCAAAAGCATGTCAATATGTGTTGTTGTAGCTTTAATAAGATATCGATAAATAGAAAAAAACTGTCCTAGAAAAAATTTTGACCTAACGATAAATTTCGACCTAATAATAAATTTTGCCTTTTTTTGACCTAATGACTTTGGAGTGACTCATGTTTTCAGCGTGAAATTTGATTTGTGGACGTTTCATGAACTTTTAAAGAGGCATAAAAATTTTGACTGCTGACGTTTGGTTGCCCTGTTTATCATGTACGGTGTTGCAACTGCATTGCGCGTTACCTTGAGGAATTCCGTCATAGTCTGGTTTTTCATGAATCGTGTGAGTAGACAGACAGATTGGGGATAATTCGTACAATAGTGGGTGTAGATGCCAAAGTTAATCCCCTGAAAAGAAGGAAACAATGAATTGTTTGTTACTGAGGACGGTACCTTAGGTAAGTAAGCTCTTCTGCAAAAATCATAATATGTTTATGGTTTCACAAGCAGCAAGTTGCTCTTTTTTGTTCATTAAACAACTTAATATCGTTAACACGCTGCATCTTACTTTGGATATGAAGCAATTCGCAACTTCAACAGGATCACTTCGGCTGTTCTCCAGCAGTGCCAAAAATTTTCTAAAAATATTTGTTAATTTAGTCACAACTAAAATGAAATTTACTTCACTTATAATCGTCTAAACTGAAGTGTGGCATCTTTTGGCGGATCCACAGGAATATATAACAAACCGTCACTATGTTTTGGAATAGTCAGTTACGAATGACATGAGGTTGGATTGATCCGAGAGCTTGTCAGTAAATTACCTGCAATCCACTTGAATTAGAAAGCAGTTGGTTTAAATTATTTCCTATTCGCACTATAGCTGTCCGCAATATGTTACACATATCATTAAGGTGAGCATAATTTTCATCTTTCAAACCGAGACACTGCGTAATTTTAAGATGTAAAACTTTTAAATAACGTTTTTCCCGATTTCAGTGCATCTGGAATGAGGCGAAAGTTTGTAAATTCATCTTACATTCAAAAACTTTTGGAAAATTTTTCTTGGAAATAAAGTAAAGAGCAAAACACTTAACGTTTCACGACAAAACCATGATTTTTGCGTCGTCTGCAGCAGATCACGTTTTCCGGAACAAAATGCTGACTTGACTGGAAAACGGCTTCAACAATAGGGATGTTCCGGGGATTTTGTCAGTTTGAAATGTATCATAATCTAAAATGACACGTTTACCTGTTGAATGCATAGATATCCTTGATGTTTGCAAAAAGCGTCTCCAGATCACCTGCAGAGATTGGCAGCTCTTTTTTTCGGTTTTTCATCGCCAAGATGTAGCCCTGGAAAGAAGCACATGAGTGAAAATGCCACAGTACTGGGGCGACAACGAACGTAGAAGGAAAAAACAATAGAACAATTTTAGAGAAGTTTTGGCAAAAATCATCTGCCTCTATGTGCAGCAACCTGTGACGCAAAGGTTGAGTAGACATCTCGGGTAGTTTTGAAAAGGTCGGAGCAAACGTTGAAACTAGGTTGGAGTAGAAGCTGCAACATTTTAGGAGGTGAAAATGCACCTGTCTTGAAAGAGCAATCAGAATATAGACAACTTTGATAGCAAATAGATGTGAAAAAGCCTGAGAACAGGGTCTGTATTCACCATCTGAAAATTCTACAAGCAACGTAAGGAATGATGATATGAGAAAGCGGAAATTTAGGGGAGCAGGTTTGCTAAGTTTTTATATTACGGAGTATTTTTTAATGACCGCAATCTTGACACGTTAAACCGCCAGACCTTTAACCCGTCATTTACTCAAGTGATTACATTCACTTTACAGAAGCACAACTGAAATCTGATGAGCATTTTTCTCACCCCCAAGATATCTTCCAGTGCCCGGACATACATTCTCTCGGTCTCCAGAAGTTCGAGGATGATTCGATCAACGTAAGAAAGCTCAGGATTGGCCAACATCGCTCCTGAAGCTATCGGTGAGCGCAAGTCGACCTCACTCAACTTCTTGTTAATATCTTTCACTGACACTACTTTCTCTTGCTTTGTGTTGTTGCACGTCGTCGGGCTTTTACTCAGTTTTAAATCACAGTCAGCGTTTGTCTGATCTTCAATCCGGGATAAGGTGACGTCAGATCCGGTGCAGGTTTTCAACTCTTCTTCATCTTCCTCATCAACCGCATCGACTCGAGATTGCGCAGCGTACCTGGTAAGGGGGGTGTCTATGGGGTAGTTCAGTTGCGGAAGTCCAGATGAAGGGAGCAAGGATAAATGAGCCTCGGAAGAACAGGTGGCAGGGAAGTAATCGCTGCTTCGAGAAGTTCGTGAAGACATCGACGAAGCCCAAGAGCTCATACTTGACGGTCTTCCACTATCGCACATACTGCTTAATTCACAGTGGTCCGATGCGGATAAAACATTTGAAAACCCTGCTCCTGGTGGACTGGGTGGGGAGCCCTCCGGTAAGTATGATCCGATTCGCTTTATTTCCTCGAGCTTCAATTTAAGAAGATCTGGTGTACTCCGTTCCAGAACGCACCCAGCAGCGAATGGATGAGCAATTTCTCTGTCCTCTGCTGCAGAACTGTCTGTTAAATGCATTGAACTACTAGTTCTTAACCCAGTTGTCTCTGATTCATGAAAACAGTTCTTTTTTTTCATTGTACACAAACTCTACAGTCAAAAATATTTAGACATGGTTAGTTACAAACAGTCGTCTTAAGCTGAAAACAAATATAAAAGTTAGTGTTCACGGTAATCACAAGATTGTGTTTGGTGTAGTAGTAGTTTATTGGCGATAAGGGAGGTAATATAGTTACATTTCCAAAATAAACAGTCTGCCCGGACACCGAAAGACCAGAATGGTTATCATGTCAGGTGTCCCTAGAAAAGCTAACATTAAAACACATTTCAGTTAATGGTGTGCGTATTAGTTTACTTGGCAAAATATAATTTGTCACCCACACATCATCGTGTTCAAATAAAACACGCTTATCAACATGAGGCACATTGTCTTATCGTGTGTCATACGTTAGATTTTATAGATAACGGCTGGTTTGGACGATAACTCAAAAGTGCCTCTCAATGCTGTTGCATCAGTAAAAAACAACGGCGATGAACCGGGCGCAAAAGTGTCAGTTTTTACCATCAAAGATAACGACTTACATTATTTCTTTTGCACTTCAGCAGATATGAGGTCTGCGTAAATGGCTGAACACGGCACAACAACACGCCCAAGACATAATAACACGCTCAGACCCGAATCGAGTTTGATTTGTTTCGCCTGATAAACGGAAGAGTTTTTGTCAATTGATTTCAAAATTGCGAATGTGTGTCGAATAAACATGTACCAATGCCGACAAAGAAAGGCCTTTCTACTCTGCAACATCACAGTTCGCAACATCACGCACAATTTTGTGGTAATCCGGCTCTGAACACACAAGCGCTGCAACTCCTCTGACCCAATAGTAATTTAAATAGCTCTGCTCTGACTGATTTGTTCCACAGTACTACAAAAAGCTTACTCCTCTGATATTTTCCGCCTCCAAGTATCAGCGGTAACTTTCCACCAGACAGAACTTGACACCGGCACAAAGACCGTCATGTGCAAGGCTCAAGCGTGTGCCAGTGACGTTTGGGGAAATGAAATTATAACAGCGGCAAAGCGGTCCGGGAAAAACCTTAGCAGTAACAGTACAGTGCAACTGTTATTGTTGTGGAGCTAAACGCACATGTAGTGGCAGCTGCGACATATGCACTTGCGCGATGGCTAGTGCTCCTCCAGTCCCCTGTGGTAACACAGTTGCGGGTCTGCACCAGGTTCCAGCAGGTGAGGCTGCTGCGTGCGCGAGAATGGGCAGCGATTCCCAAGTTACCAGTTGCACCGAATGTTTACGCGCAACATGAGTCAGCATCAACGCATGTCTATGGCAACGAGCGATGCTTTGTATTATGACGCGGCCTTGCTTCAGAATTGCAAAATTCTTACCACAAGACTTTCTGCCAGCGCTGATTGTCGCTTATCTCCAATATTCTTATAGCAGTAAGCACAACACACAGTGCGAAGACTTTTGCTTACAACATAGCTACTTTTCTTCATTCCAAACTTTCCTGCTTTAACTTATACCGCACAACGCCATACGATGTATGAACTCTACTAACGTTTGGGAATGCAGTGAAAAAAATGTCCTGCCTCAGTACAAGAATTTAGAATCTGTTCAACTTTGCAATAATAAGCACAACTCAATAACATTTTTCCGCCACACAGTTAAAGGGGTAAGCCTAGTTCTTTGGACAAAGTATAACACTTTATTTTAATTGTTAATTGTTTCTGCTGTTGCGATGAAAGACACTTAAAAAATATTTAGGTTATTTGCTGCGACGAAAGACAAAGAGAAATATGTGAAAATTGGCAAGAGCTACTTTCAAATCTGCTACACATCCGAAAATATCAAGATAACTTTCATTTTGTGCCTGAAAACTTTCATGACCCAACAAGTACATTTTAATTGTTCAAATCTTCTTAGTCTTCTACTAAATTTCCACCATGCCGTGATATAGAAATGTTAGGTCCAGACAATATATGCTCATCAGCATTGAATCTGCTCACGACACCACCAGCTGTCCGCTGAGGAGGCAAAATATTCATTCCACGTTCCTGGATTGAACAGAAAGTATTCGATTACGTCACAAGCAATTGTACACACTTGAAGTCATGTAAGGTATGTGATGTATTTTGTCATTTTGCTTTGGCCAAGAGAGGCGGCAAACACATAACTCGTCGGGAATCCAAGACGCGAATCTCTTGAGCCCCGCCTGCACGCAATAGCAACTTATCAAAAGCTAATCTCACTTGCTCGTAAACTTATAATTTCATGTGTTTGAGCGCCTGACCCGGCTTCCAATGTGGTATTTTTCATTTGATGACCCTGGGCGCTAATAACATAACATGGACCCAATCCTTTATTTTTTCAATGCTGGTGCTCAAAATGAACACCAGACGCTGGCAAATCGCATATATGTTGAACAAGAGCAAAGCCCCAGAAAGTGTCAACTGATTAATTGATCACCAGTTAAATTCAGATTAGATTCAGATTTTGTCTGTAAAGCTGCGACCAACATTAAGGTAAAAAAATTCATTTTCCGTTGAATCAAAAACCTCTTACTTGCGTCCTGCAAGATTGAAATGATGGCTTCACTTATTGCCAGAAGCATGAACTTATATCAACGGGGTTCTCCACATTGCTGTAATATACCGTAGCACACCACTCCATCATGTTACGCTTCAGGAGACCCTCACCTGTGCTGTTCACGACACGGTAAACAAGCTGCACCTCTAATTAGAAACTGCCATGCCTTGCCACTGTGGGTTACTGAAGCTATGTTTTGTCATGTTTCATCGGGTGTTAAGGCTGATCTGTGCAGTAAGCAAATAAATGATACCCACGCATCGAATGTCAGCATGACTATGTGGATGATAAAGCCAAGGGAATGTCAGATTGCTCAGCTATCGCGAAAATCGATCAGCCGTCTCTTTGTTGCGTTTAAATGGCGTTTTCATTTTAAATGGCTGAGCAGGTACCGTATGACTCATCAGAAGCAACAAACTCCCCTGACATTCGTGGTTAGCTTAAACACACTTCACTGCGTTATTACCTGCCACACGTCACGGCTCGCTGCCACGCTTCATCGCCGGTGCAGCATATCTCTGCATCTATGATTGTCTTAAAATGATCTGAGAACTTTATTGTTTATAGGATCATACAGGTCTCGTCGGAATATATCGTGCCTGCGCTACATCGGGCCCAGCCAGCTCAATATAAAAACTGTAACATGACATTTTTTCGAACTGATACCCACGCGCCCTCAACATTCTGTTGTCGTTTCGCTTAAACCTTTTAACGTGGTTCGATATCATAATTGGTTGCGCCTGTCATTTCAACACTGGAGGGCCGCTCCGCAAGGTTCATTCAAATGTAAAACAAGCGCCAAGTGTCGTAGAAAACACTTCGTACGATCACAGCACAATCATCATAAAACTGTATTTGGCCTATACTAAAAATGTAAATTCTATCAAAAAATGGTCTGTTATACCTGTTTTTCATTGGCTGCATGTCGTTTAATCACGACTGTAACAAACCTGAGCATTTGTTTGGTGGGGCATTAAGTCAGAATAAGGACGCCGAAAACACGTTTTTCAGCTACAGAAGGTCCCTTTCTGCGTTACAACTGACTTTGTTCTGCAGCAGGATCTGTGCTCCGTACACGGTTTTAACCAACAGTTTTACAGTTTTACTGCTGCAAATTGTAAGCAATTTTTAATATGCCGATCAAAACATTTTATAAAAGCCTCAGGATAGTTTTGCAATAATTGAACGTCACGCAGACACAACTGTGAGACCTAGTGTTGCGTGATGTGTGTTAAGCCCAACCACGAAGAAGATGATTCTATTTGAATAAGAGCTGAAGCATGCCCACTCAGAAGGGGAATATTTTCTCTGATAAGATCACAGTGTCTGATTCTTGCCTGTGAAGGTATTCGTTTCGATAGACAGTGGGGTATACAGTCAGTAAGCATTGATCTCGAGCAAAGAACTCCACCCTTGAGACTAGTAATCCTGACACTCCCCACCCGTAGGTTTAGTTCAAGATTTAAGGCCACTGGGGTCGTGGCTAGAATTAGGGCGAATGTGTTGATCTTCATCTTGTCGTTATACAAGTATGAACTGTTGTGTATCCTCTCTACTCCCCCGAAAGCGTTGCCTGAAGTATCTGCACAATCTATGGGTTTGAAATGTAAATCTGTATTCCACGGATTCTTGGGCCATCAAGTATAGCAATTGAATTTGTTGCTAATCATCGAGCTGCGAACGTTCCACTGATGCGATTTGTTGTTGTTTAGAGACAAAACGTTTCTTTGTGTATCGTTGGTTCAACAGAATTGAATTAAAACATGCCGTCTCAATGTGCAAAGCAGTGGATGTGGTCATCTTCTATAGCGAAGCCTATGTAGTGTATACCACATCACTCAGTTCAACGAGATTTTCTGGAACAGAAGTACTCATCAGTGGCTTGCCACATAAATTCGCGAGAAACAGAAACAGGGTTATTTCACGCATTCCTTTCGTTCTTTGACAGCTTTACGTACTTGCATCGATGGGGTTTCCGGCCAATAAACGGTAGTAATTGAAATTTGTGCAAAGGTTTTCCGATGAAAAGAAGGAATTCAGGCGTTTATCCACATGCGCTGAAATGGCCGAGTTTTCAAAAATTTACCAACTTTTGCAAGAATGTTTTACCGTCTGTTTATCACTGCTGGATGGTATTTCATTTTAAATTAGCTTCGTGGACCAACCGCGATTATTAAATAATTCGACAGTTTCGAAGTCTGCACCTGAGCGCAAGAATGTAGAAGCAGCATTAGGAAGAACTCCTAATACAGCCACGATTTTTCTTGGTTTTGAAATGAGGCATATGAATTCCTAGTGATCTTACGCCAAGATAAGCACTCCTCGAACACTTTGTAAAAGGTTTGTTCATCCAGAAACAAGCAAAATCACTTTATTGCGGTGCAATCAGGGTAAGGCGGCACCTTTGTTTAGTATTCAACTGCAACTTAGTGCGAAAAATACTAATTGCAGAACGGGTCCACAAGCTGATACATCTGCTGATAATAATTTCCAGTGCAGCTCCAACAATGTAAATGATGTTCAGCATCAGGCTGACCATTTTGTCACAATCTTAATAATGGCTGCATCCGAAACAAGTTATACACATTTGTTCAGCGCTATCTGTCTTCATGTAACGGTTTGGCATGTCTTCATTGTTTACCCACAATGCCTCGGTATGACGATGAGCGACTGCAGCAGCCGTTGGTGGCAGTGCTTGTCCTGTGTTAGTATGGCCTGCGTGACATCGATGCGAAGTGGTCGAAAGTCATTGTGTTTCTGAAGTAACCACGCGACGTGGACGGTCGAGTGTAAGTTAAACAAATGGTCATTTCTGCCCTTAAAGCAAAGCTTCGCTTGCTTCGTTGTGCCAGTACATTCATTTTAACAGTTGCGCCCGAACAGCCCTCTAGTTATTCAACTTAATTGCGACAACACACGAGATCGACACGCCCCAGTGATTACATTGAATGGTCAGCCGCAGAACCACAACCAGGGACAATACGTGGGAGCGGAGTACAAACGACCAGGTTGGTCAACCGCAGTTCAACTAATGCGCAGATTACGTTTGCTGAAAACTGTTACGCAATAGGTTTTTCTACTGTGATGTCATGCTACCTGTTTTTTAAACCATGCTTCCAGATTCGCACCATACATCTCATTTACTTCCCGGTGACAAAAATGCTGTGTTTTTCAACTGGTGGAGAAAACAACGCACACAAACAAAATAAACTGCTTCAGCTGCGATTTATTTTTCGCACAGAACGAGAGAAATATGTGAACTGAAGAAATTTTCCATTGAACAGAAGACAGACCTAGGGGTGGCTCATCTAGGATAGGCTGCACTGAGAAAACACAGCATTTTAACTGTTTTCTGTGCGATTCTTAATTTGATTTTTATCACTTAACATTTCACATTAATATATTTCTTAATGAGAATTTATATGTGCTAGCTAAACTTAGCTGTCTTTTGGAACTACCACTCACTGGAAATAACACTAATGATTACTTGTAGCCAGCGCAAACATACCACATGTTCACAGAGATGGAAATTTGCAGACCCTGGCCATTTCCACCAGGAGTTGTCACTGGACAGACCTATCCGCAATCATGTTTCAAAATCTTATGTATATCTTCCCAATCGTTTAAAAATTGTCTTGATCACGCCTTAATTGATCAACGCTAATACATGTCATGATTGCAGGCCCAGATAATATCCTACAGAGGATCGGGTCAAGCAACAACTCATGGGCATCGCCATTGTACAGCGAGTCCCTTGACAACCTGCGCGGGCAGTAAACCAACACAACAGGCCAGTGGTTCTCAAAGTGGGCGACATCGCAAAACAAAGGAGCGGAAAAACAAGAGGGCTCGACAGGGGGGGAATACGAATCGGGCGAAAACGCAAAACGATCAGTTGTTTAAGTACAATATGCAATCATTTACTTGGTTTCGTGTTTAATTATCAGCTTCATACTACGATTGCGTGGTCGAACTGTAGCATGACAGATTGCATTATTACGCAATGGTTTTTGCTTCTTTCCAGAGTAGTCTCATAAAGAAGTGAACGTCGTTATGATTTAAAGAGGATCGATGTGATTTCTTTTGGTGCCAGACAAATACCGACTCCTATCGAAGGAAGCCAGAATGTGGATTCAAACATTTCCCACATCATATTCGGTTCAAAAATAATTTTTGACTGCGACCATCATGCTCTCAAAGCAAAGAAACGAGTAAATGTGGTATCTACGACTACACCTTCACTGAAATGTATCCCGATATTTCGAAGCTTTGTGAACGTCGCCAAGCACATCCATCACGCTGAACTGTGGGCCATACCACGTGTTGATTTTTGTCAGTAAAATTATGTCATCTTTCATTTGTTTTACCTTCACGGCGTGGGGATGATGACGTCATGCCAAAAGTGATAATGGCACGATGAGACAGAAAATATTGAGAAACACTGCAATATATAAACTCGCATCTCAAAGATAGACTTGACGTAGACAAAAAATGCGGTCGCGAATATCAAAACAAAGCATTTCAGGGTCGGACTTTCCATTTCATGAGAGGTTCTGTGAGTCACACATTGGTTGAAAAATCGAAAAGTCTCCCCTCGCTTTTGGCAAAATATGTTTGGAAGAATAAACAGAGTAGGACGTTTGTAGAAGTAGAGCCACCATGCTTTCATCGTCCGCTTTTCAACAGCTCGCTACGTCATGAAAACGCGTTATACTGTATCAGGTTAAATATCATGGCGGAGGAATGACGATTATCACGCAATGGTCACAAAGCAATAATGTAGGAAATCGTAAAAATACAGCGCTGGTCACATTGTAACAATGCCAGATCATGCCAACAATAACCTTCCAACGATCTACAAATCACTCATCACCACAGCAGTTTCTTGAATACAGGCTGTCCCAAAATTTAAACAACTCTGCGCTGGATATTTTACTTCCTTCAGGGAGGGCCTGACCTTCAACGGGAGGATGTATCAGTCTAACCAGGGTCGGATCCAGCCCGTGAGGTTAGGGAGGGTGATTTCAGTAATATTTGGTATTCAAGTCTTATAAAGGATGCTTTTTTCCGAATTATATTGCGAAAACTGTTTTCCGAATTGTACAAAATCATTGTAAATAAAGTAACTTTCGTTGGTTTTAGGGGGGGCAATCGTCCCATTCCGCCTTGATTCCAACTCAGTGGTTCTTAATCGTTGAAAGTTTGATCAATAAATTTACCAAATATTACATTTGTTTTTACAATTTATTTATAGCCAGGGGGGGGGCTTGAAACAAAGGACATGTACATCAGGGAGGCGTGGTAAAGAAATAAATTCCAGGAATTTATTGGAATTTATTTACGTGGTAAATAAATTCCAGGGGGTACGAACCCTTGAGAGCTGTACAGCATTGAAAGTTTGATCAATAAATTTACCAAACATTACATTTGTTTTTACAATTTATTTATAGCCAGGGGGGGCTTGAAACAAAGGACATGTACATCAGGGAGGCGTGGTAAAGAAAAGGTTAAGAACCACTTTCGTAAAAACCCAGGTTCTGAGCTGTCTATAGCAAATAATCGTCGCCAGTGATACGGAACACTTCCTTCAACTTAACAACACTGACACACGAAGCGTTGTGATGATGACGTTATCAGCAAATAAACCCATTTTTGATGATGCAACTATGAGAAACTGGACTTCTTCGTCATTTGAGCCAGTTGTTACTATAGAAACTGAACAAGAACAAGGCATTCATCATCGTCCTACAGGAGACCTACTGCACTACTGCAGACAAGCTAGTGATCCCCAACTTCTTACCAGCTGGGTCAATCCTGAGCAGGAAGCACGGCCTTGCCACGTTTGTCCACGAGCGGTTGGAGAAATTGGACAAATGTTACGAAGACAACACCACTTTGGCTTTCTTGTATCGTCACAGGCACGCGACACACAGCAATTGTCTTCAGCGCCAGCAACAGTCCATGACACGATTCAAGTTACCAACAAGATTTATTTTTAAACAACTGTTCATTTACGATGAAGCAATATGTTGATTTATTCTTTTATTAAAACCAACAACATTTTTTTCAGTTGAAACTTACTTGAAAATACGTTGTGGTACTGACCTTCATCCCTTGCATTATATTTTGATCAGTGGAAAAACCAGAGGTCGACCCAAGAACCTGGTGGCAGAGATGAGCATTGGAATGGACTGGACACGGACTACACTCAATTTTATTAGATTTGGATTGGAACCGCACTGTAATTCGCTTCAAAAATTTAGGATCAGAACTAGATTCGGACTGATTAAATGGAAAACATTGCTGCATTTTTGTTATTAAAGAGCTTTATTTTGTTAGTTGTTTTGGACTTTGCACTTTTTAAAAGTTTTGGACTACGGTTAGACTTGGACTGAGTTTTGAAAATTCAGGAATGTATCTGGATCGTAAAATATGAAAGTCCGCTCATCCCTGCCAGATGGCGTGACCAGGGCCTTCAAGAAAAAATTTTATAGGCCGAACACAACCCATTGGGGACCCCTAAGACTTGCAAAATTATTTTGAATAAAAATTGAAACTAATTAATGTGCACCAAACTTCAAAAAGAAGTGCTCGTTTGTTGATCATATGAAACATTATGTTGAAACATAACGGTATTCAAGTAATGTGACAATATTACCATTTTTTAAACAATGACTTGTAAATATTCATAGTAAAATCTTATCAAGGAGGAAATCAGAAAAAACGCTGCAGTCTCAGAATGGAGTCGATCGAGGTTGAATAAAACACTGCTAGTGAAATGAAACTGCGGCCTCATTGAGTAACTGTATCTTTGAATGAGCTTACTTATTATAACAAAAATGAAGAGACAGAACGAAATATTTTGTCAACCGACTATTGCTTCTATTTTTGACCGCGAGCCACAATAAACAGCCACACGAGCCACAGGCCGGCGACCACGTGCTTTCAAACATTCTGTCGAAATGCAGTAAGTAGTTAGTTTCTCCTGTATGGTTTCGAAATCTTCAGATATCTGGGTATGTCCGTTAATCCTAAACTCACATTCGTTTAGAGCTTGTATCTGCTTGCGGCGCAAGTTTAACAATCATCAAAATGCACAGCACACCGCCGCGGTGCATTATAAGCACTTGCGTCCTGCACTGCAGTTACTTGTTCATTTTAAACTTTTTAGTCGTCTTACACATATGTGCAACATTCGAAGGCTACTGTTGAAAGATTAGATTTTATTGTGAACTGGTATAAGTTTCCATTCAAATTTCACTTCAAGTATCTCCTAGTTTGAAATTTTTGGTTTATTGCAGAGAGTTTTTGTTAAAGATTTGTTTGAAAATGAAAGACGTAAAGGAAAATTCAGTTCAATGGACTGACTGGGACGATAATCGTAAATGTCTTAAATTCGACAAAGTAGGCAAACATTCAATTTCAACAAAAATGGTTATTGCTAATTATCAATGCATCGTATAAGAAAAATGCACTACGAGCAATTCACATTAAAAACAACATAGTGACTTACCAAATGCTTTAGTCCAAACCAGTTCTATAACCGTAATTGATTTCGTTACATTATTCCGAGTTTGTTGGTAACAAACACTCCAATGTTCCTTCAGTCTCGGGCCCCTCCGTAGCTGTCGGGCCCCGGAACAACGTATCTGCTGGACCCCCCTCTCATAGGTCCTGGGCGTGACTACATCTCCGACCTTGTTTGGTCCCGTCTTGGTGTGTGTTGTTTGGTCCCGTCTTGGTGTGTGTTGTTTGGTCCCGTCTTGGTGTGTGTTGTTTGGTCCCGTCTTGGTGTGGAGCCAGCAGGACTGTCACAGTTTGCCGATAACCGTGAGGTTTTTCAAGTTTTCGTAGGGCTGTTGCCTCCGCGACCCTCACCAGAAAAAAAGGACGTGAAAACGAATGAATATTTTGTAGGTATGTAAATTTATCACAGCATTTAATATCACACATACTAAATTTTTTTTGTATTCTTTAATCAATAATACTGGAAATCGTGAACTATTTGATTTCGATCAAACGCCTGCATTTAAAAGCCAAGAAATTTTCTTGAAAACCAGGCGATCAGATATCCGGTCACCCCAGCTACAATGCATTTTTCTACTGTTCAACTGTTTATTTTCAGGGATAATGGGGCACGAGCAGAAAGAATCCAAATGCTATAACATTTTAGAAATTTAGGAGGTCACATAATTTTGCATTTATACATTTGTCGAAGTTTGCAATATCCCTATTTCATAGAACTTATCACCAACCGTAAAAAAGCCTAACTAGAGAACGTCTGACACAACCTGGATGTTTATTTGACAAGTTTGCGGATATTCACTGATCCTTTAAGCTGTTCACACCTCTTCATAAGCAACCATGCATGTTCGCGAACGCAGGATAACAACGTAATCTACTTATCTTTAGAGAAACCTTTGTCTACCCTGTGTGGAATCAGAATAGTGGAGCTGATGATGTCATGCTAAAGAACTCCCCAGAATAAAAAACCTGCAAGGATGTCAACAGCCGTTGAGCACGTTCTCCACAAAAGCATATGTCAGAAACTTTCAGTGTTGCGTTGAAGAAACGTGGTAACGTTTTTCTGCTGCAAAGCCAGTCGATAAGACTTGTGGATGTCAAAGCTCTAATTTAGAACAACCTTTTCGCAGATAAATCCTATCGAAGAGGGATTGTGGGGCTATGACACGCATTTCCACAAGAGACCGGCGTCAGCGGTTGTCTATCGCTTCCAAATCGGAATTAACATAAATTTTGTCAGTTTAATTTTGAACCTTGCTCAGGTGTGCCTGTGGTGAGGTTTCTTGCCTGCTTGTGTCAGAATAACGATCATATTTTATACTTCGCAGCCGTTACATTTCCGTGCGTTGACGACGCCGGCAGCTTTGAGCTTGTTTGGATGCAACATGATGCTTCACATATTGCGCACTCCGTGATTTCGCTGCACACGCGTTTGACCACCCATGGTGTCAGACTTTTAACAGTGGCCAGAATGCCCTCAGAGAGGTTGGAGAGGCACGATCTGGTGGCTAAACACGCGGAAAAAACACGGAAGCCGGATAAGCACCAGCCGGCACGGTTACATCTCTGATTTGGCCTGGCTGCACACTGGTGTGGATCCCCTAAAATCATCAGAATTTGCTGAAAACCGTGATTATTTCGAGACTTCCTAGGGTTGCTGGTCCGGCCATCCTTCCAAGAGTAAGCGTGTAGGAAAATGAATGAATGACCATTTTGGAGACCATCATTTGACACAAAATACATCACAATATCTACAACAAAACTCGGAGGTTGAGACAGCGGCCGCACTGCAGCGGTCTGCTGGTTTTTCGTGTCGTGCTACGATCACTAACTCATTACCAAGATGCAACGTGCAATTCACCAAGGTGGTCTCTTGTGGAAAAGGTAGAGCTTTGCTGCCAGATAAGATAAAAGGAACCGCAGTTTTTGTAAGGATAGGCTCAAGCAATACCAGTTGCAACACTGCAATACATTGCAGCCCACACTGTTTGACTATATTTAATTTAGACAGTGTGCTCGTATTAATGCAAAAACAACATAGCTGCTTTAAAACTTTATTAATCAAAATACGCTATATTCGCCAGCAGTTCATGAATCGTATACTTGGTTAAACTGCGAGTTTATGCAGTCAATCACTGGTCACACACTAATAATACTTTCGTTACAAGTTCACTTATCCTCGTAACGTCACAAAATCTCTTTCGAAGCAATGGTGTTCAATTCACAGAATAAACTTCGGCGAATCAATGCCGAAGTGCAATTTATAGCATGGCCTGGTAGTATTTCGAAAATGCATGGTGTTGTTCGAAATTCTTTCCTGCAGTATGTCAGGCATGTTGAGGCAGGCCTGTTCGCTGTTATCCATCCCAAACCCGCTTACCGTCAACAATGCAAGCCTGTTCGGTCACGATTGCCGAAGCCACTCGATCACGTGACCACCACGAGATAGCTCCAGGCGATAGAAAAGTGAAAAAGAGCAGGTGAAGTTTTCGGAGCAGACGCTCGTGACCACAACGTTTCATTAAAACAGAGCGAAAGCAAGACACGAAGGAAACCTGGCTCAGCCGACTGGCCTTGGGCTCTGCCTTCGCCCATGAAGCGGCTCCATTGACCTTGAACTTCGCAACCACTTTTCTCGGAGATTTCCGTCAACTTATCCGTATGGAAACAAACGGAGGGAAATGACATCACATGTAGATCTCACGTCTTTCTCTTTTACACCCCTCCTCCAAACGTATGAAAAGCTGTAAAACGGACACTCTACAGCCACCTCCGGCTGCAGGAACGTTTGTACTAAAGCGCCGGCAGATGCTCTAAATGTTTTATTTGTACAATAAATCAATCGTACACACAGGCCTGTAATCAGGGGGGAGCAGGCGGGGCGAACCCCCCTGCAAAATTTTTCGCCCACCTGGAAAAATATGTTGGAGATAGTTGAAAACTATTGAGCATAGTTTAAAAAACTTGGGCCCCTCTCAGAAAACTCTTCGCCCCACCTGGTGTTCTAACTTGCTGCCGGCATGCTCACACTTCCTAAATCCTACTACAGTAAAGTAACACTTGTTTTAGGTTAAATTAACCGCCAGGGGGAATTCACACGCTTCCACATTTTTTAACGATCCATGGGCAGCGAGTGGGGGGGAGCTTGGCGTTGGTGCAACACAAGATCGAATCTCGGGCCACTGAATCAACCACACATTCAATGATTTGCCACTCTATCTGGTCGCACAAAAATAAGTTACGTTACACGGTGGTCAGTACCAGAAAACGACCTCCGACATTAATTTCGAAATAAAATTCCAGCAGGTGAGATTGAGCAAAAAGCTGTCAGATACAAGTCCACTTCCTCGTTTTTGAGTGGCCTCGTAAAGAACTTGTTGATACGGCTGATGACCCCAGGGAACGACAGTGGCTCCACCAGCGCTCGTTCCTGGCTGTGGTCAGAGGGCACGCTGCCAGCATGCTGGCCTGTGTGCAAGTTTGATGAGTTGATTTTACTTGTTCCCAGTGTACTGTATTACTGCCCGCCGCCTGCCTTTATTTGAATGCATAGCTCTTACTTTCCGAAGGTTCAAGCTTTCTGTAAGTTTTGCTGTCCCCTTATTTCGATTTCTCATGAAGCCCACCACAGATGATAACAAAAACCTATCTTCTTTAATGAACGTTCTCCACTATAAAGGTTGCTTGCAGCGTAACAAAGCACCTTAGGACTTTGTGAAGGTCTATTCTGTGTTGCTTATTATTGTAAATGTCGAACATATATTTCTGGCGTAATCACCTCGAAAACATGCAACAAACGACGATAATTAAATACGAAAACCACTGCAACAATTAGCACCATCTTTTGGTACTAACAGAAATGTTTAATGAGATCACTGAATTGCAATGCGTTGGAAAAGAGCCTGGTCAGTGGTTGCGAAACAGGAAAAACTGAATATATATTAAAGCATTATTTTATCTCGTCTGTGGCTTAGTCTGCGTGGTCACCACATTTTCAAGTTGTCGCTTCCTGCTGGCCACTTAGCAACTCTCCTCTTGCCCATGCTCTGCGATGTCAACTGCTGATTAATTACGATTATCGTCAAATTACAAATCTGATGGTACTTATGCTGTTGACGTCACTGACTCTGTTTCAGTGCAAGCAGTGATCGTCACAACGAGAGGACGAATCTCAAGCTGATATTCAGCTTGCACGCTTCAACGCCTGTGTGTCGTTTCACAATCCCACATCTTTTTTTATACAACCCGATGGAGTCGAAGCTGATAAATTTTTTCCACAATACTAAAATACGAAAGCTGTTATTTTTTAAGAAAATCTTGTTGTTTGAAAACAACGACAACAAACTGCAAATCAACCTCCTCATCAGCTCAGTTCCGTTTCCTTCCGATATGTTTAGGTTCAAGTTATGCCTATCACCCATACTATTGAACAAATAGTTAAACATTTGATACATATTGTGAACTGCACACCCACAAATACCGAAGACATTGTTTTATTCGATGTTTCGACATTCACACATAGATCTCATTAAAATTGTTTTGAAAACAACTTTTCCGTCGAAACCAAAACTGCATAAAATTATTTCAACACGGAACCCGATGTTGAAAACGCACTTAACTTCTGACAACAGGAGTAACTGGTTATTTGCTAAGAATGTGCACACTAAACAAAAGCACAAGCAACTAGTCCCTAAAGGCCCATAGTATAAAGTTATGGTAAGTAAATCAAAAAGCAGCGATTGCAATCTGGTCGTGACAAATGGCTAACCAGTTATATAAGTCTCGAATCATCTTCCTTGGCAAAAACCACACTACACCAAACTTTTTGCCGCGATCAAAATGTAAAATAGCTTATGTTTTGTATTTTACATGCAAGCATGCTCTGGCTAGGAGGAATTCCAATTGAGGTCACAAAGTATGGTTTTAATTTCTGCAACAACTTCATGACCTTTCTGCATTTCGAATAACAGAAAGCACACTTACTGTATGACTCCAAATGCTTCCCTTGTATTGGATTTCTATCTAAGAAAGAAGTGATTGGAATTTATCTTTACGTTAACAAAGCTGCTTCTTCAAAACTTAGCCTCGACTGAATTTTTGAGGCACGAAGGACAAACTGTTGAGCACGAGCTGGCCTGCCACTCACTTTGGTAAATTTGAACACTGCTTTCTGAAGTTCACCTGAAGAAGTCCAGACAAGACATTTTTCACCGCCTTAACCTGCATTCCATCACACCTTACGTCACGCCACTGCACAGAGCATCTCACTCCGCTCAGCACCTCACGGTCGGCTCGTGGTCTGACACGGCGAGAGCTGCCGTCACGGTTGGAGCAGTTGTTGGTTTCCTACGTTTCAAGGGCTCTCACTTAGCGTTACGCGCTATAAACACAGAAATTTGTCGTTCGCTGTGCCTTTGTTGCGCCTGTTCATCATTCGGTGCGCAGGGAAATTCGAAGCACGCTCAGGACGGCGGCTGGCATCGCGTGCGTGCAAGCTGCGACCAAGCATCATCGTCACACCAAACCTCCAACTTAACTTACTCTCCGCACATACTCTTTGCCTTTTTTGACATGTAATTGTCGTTGAAACATCCACCTATTGGCGACGAAGCGTAAAAGATCTTGCGGTTGGCAACACGAGGACCGCAACTGACCCCAGATGCTAATAATTGCCAAAGGTATTCTGCGAACTGAGTGTAGACTGATCATCACTGTAAGCACGAGAATTCCTGGTCATGGAACCAAATCATGAGCAAACAATGAAATACTTGCTTCACCTTCTCCCTCAGAGTTTGTAGAGCATGTGTTTTAACTTAATTCGTTTTCATTTACTGTTCTATTTTTAAGATTGCAAAATAATTGCCAAAAAGGGACAATTGTCACAGACAATTTGTGATTAGCCATCAATATTTCAGCAGAAAGGAAGGAATCAAGACAGAAAAACGTGTCACTGCGATCGAAGCGCGTGTCTCGCACCAGCGCATCATTTATTTCGAAGCTTCTAGAAATTATTCTGGAAACTGGAATCAAAATGAAAAAACTCTCAAAAGGTTTAGGAAGATACATTTTGAGAAATAATGCATTACAAAAATGCAATTAGCACCGAGATACTTGTCGGATATGTTGCTTTATAAATATTTTTTTATTTAAGAACATTGTCATACGTTGATTGTTTGGGATGTAAAAAACAAAAATTTCGCCGAGTTTTTTATTGTTTTTTTTAGTGAAAATTTCCGAAAGACAAAAAATCATTCTCACATCTTCAACCAAGTTTTCAGTAAATTTCCCCAACTTTTAAAATTTTCAATAATTTTTTGAACACTTTACAAAGGATCAAGAAACTTTCGCCAACTTTTTCACAATTTTTTAACTGCGAGGGGAGGCAATCGCTCTCTTTTTCCCACCACACCGCAATTTAGGGGTATATGCCGCCGTACAATGCTGTCATATACGATAAGTACGTTTCGGTCTCTTGCAGTCATGAGCAATATGTTTGACAAAATAATTTGAATTGCAGTGCAGAGGGTGATGAATCACTGTTGAGCCAGTTATAAACCATAGTTTAAATAAGAAACTAGTGTTTGTGGAGTCCAGCGCTTTGTATCGAAAACATTTTGACTTCGTTGTAGGAAATGCTTCTCAAAAATGTTGCATCAGCTTCATACTACTTTCGTTCGTGTTGAAGTTATTCCAATATAACCCAGAGTCATTATGATATTTTCGTCTATATTGACATTGCGATTTGCCATACGAAACATTAAAAGACCTGATAAGAAACGCTAAAACACCTACTGTACTAGTTGGAAAACGTTTTTCGAAATAACAAGAATAAAAATGTGTTTGATCTTCCAAGCTGACTTAAGCGTAAAACAATAGTTCCAAAAACTAAGTTTACGTTGTTGATCTACTTTTCATGTCTTTATTTTACAGTAGATCTGAAATTAGTTTCGTTGTTGTGTTATGATCTGTTTCATGATCTGAAATAGATGCTGCTGAATTCATTGAAAGGTCGTTTACACACAAAAACTGGGAATGTCATTTTTTCATTCTTGTTGATCAAACGAATTAGAATATGTCTGAACAATATTTTTCTTTTATTTCACCAGCGAATAGATGCCTTTGAATAAGGAATCGATGTTTTGGTTTGGTTTGCAGCAGCTTTTGTACTAGTTCACAAAAAAGCTTGTCAAAGGTCGTCATAGCAATTGAACTGCCGCTTTGTCTCTCCACCGAATTTCAGGTACATTCACTCCTCGATCTGCTGCGGTCAGAGATCACTTTGCCTTCGCTGCCACGCACCTGTCGTTTGACGTCATTTTGATGATGTTGGTGTGTTTCAGCAGTTCGGTATGGGGGAGAGTTTGGTTTCAATAATCTTCGCAAGTCCTCACTGGATTGCTAGAAACTAGCAGCCTCGGTTGTTGAGCAACCAGTCCTTAAATTCCTGATGATCGTGTTTCGCGCTTCGCGGAGAAGTCCTCGCCCCAGACGCATTTGCACGAAGCCAAGTGCACAAAACAAGGGTGAGAGTTGCGTAATTCTATATGGCATAGTTTTGGGTGCAGCCAAATCTGTTCTTTCAGAGAATCTCCGCTTACAAGGCACTGAACCTTCATCAGTGACACGTTTACTTTTGTAAATTCAGCTCATTTCAAACATTGCAAGTTTGTCCACAGATGGCGCAACAGCAACAATTCTCACACGAGGAATGTGCAACGCGGCTGTTACTCTAGTGTTCCATCAAGGTCTTGTGTTCGTCTAAGACTCTAAGCATTATATGAAAGGACAGATGACTACAATTTTGTACTGACCAGTCCTTAAAAAACAAACTGTGAAGTGAACTGTAGTTGAGAGAATTTGGCAAGTTTTTACGAAATTTTTAAGAAAAATGTCATACTGCTAAATTTTCTTAAAATTGAATAATTGAAACTCAAAGCAAGAATGCAAACGCGGTTCCATCACGAATTTTAGGAAATGATGCTTCAATTTCTTTTAGTTTCGAAAATGCAGCTACCACTTCACTGACTTTGAGAGCACTTGTAACGATTTCACGCAAAGCGTCGTTTGACGCAACTACAATCCTTCCAGAACAAATTGGAGTTACTTCATTAATTGTGACGGAACAACTCATCAATTGTGACGGAAAACGTTTTGATTTAAAGAATATGAAAAAATAAAGCAAAACCATAGAAAAAAAGGAAGACAAAAACTTTTTTCAGAAATTGCGCTTCACTAAACACTTCTTAAAAACAAAAGGAGTGTCATATTTTGATTTGATGCGAACCAATTTCGGAAATATTGTTTTCGCAGGAAAAGATAATTCCAGCAATAGCGTCAAAAATTATTTTAAATTGGTCTTTTTACGAATACTTTTTAAAGCGTAGGCCTTGTATGTGTTTTTAAAGCGTGGATTGCAATGATAAAGCATTAGTAAGAAATAAAGTATGAACCAAAGAAAAAAAGATTGGATTCTATTTAATGGAAACTGGGAATTTTGAAAAGTATGATCCAGCTTCGAAAAGTTGCAGGTATTATTGTAAAGACAACAAAATTCGGTAATCGCCATGGAAACGCCTTTAACATTTTCTTTGAATTAAGTTCACCATACATTTTACTTTGATACAGCAAAACTTGTCAGACAAAAATATTCCAAACTGCACTTGTTACAATGAAACCTGTGAGTTCCTCAGTCTTTCATAGTACTCGGTTGGTCAAGGGACGGTCTGCAATGTAAGTTCAGCTGTGTCGCAAATTAATTGCAGAAAACATTTGAAGCTCTTAAAACTTACTTTAAGTTGGTAAACATTGACTTTGACTTCTTTCCTTATTTTTAGTTTTTAACTTGATGCCTTGTTTACCGATTTTAATTCAAATTGGCGTTTGTTACTGACAGGTAGGAGAAATTGCAGTGCAAAGGACGTCTCCACGATCGTGCATAAACTAGGTGTTTTATGTATCGGTGTTTTGTGATACAAAGAAAGCTATGTGAAAATTTGATGTGTGATGAACAACTTATTACAAAGTTTTAATTGATTTGTTTCGGGCAACGCAGGTTATATAACAAAGCAAACAAATATTACACTTTGTGCTCAAACGCATTGAAAAAAGAAAAATCTGGAAAACACTTACAAAAATTTTGTTAGAAAACATGGCCAGAAAATACCTATAAATCGTAAAAAACGAGAATGAAGAATATACATGCCATCGTAAAAAAACACGAAATGTAAAAAACTTAGGACGGAGATCCTCTAACTCGAGAATCGCCAAGTTAGAGGAGCTCCGTCCTAAGTTTTTTACATTTCGTTGGGATTTCCCCGCTCCTCGACGAGAAAATACAATGTTTTATCCCGTGCAGGGCTAGGTGGTTTTTCCTGACATATTCTAGGGGGGGGGCCAAAAGTGGTGAAATCTGTTTTTTGCCACTCAAAACTAAGAAGACAACTTTTTCTTGCTAAAATTTTCAACATCCAGGTGGGCCAAGGTGGGCCAAGGCCCCTCTGCCCCCTCTTCCGGCGCCCATGGACACCCAGTATTCTGCTACATTTTTCTTTTTCTTTGTAAAGTACATCACCTTCAAATTTTTCTGAATGCCTGACCATGTCGATAAGGTAAGCTTGCTTAACTTCATCTTAATCTTGTTGTGCGGTTATGTAACGCACACGCGATTACCGTCTTTCACTGGTGGCTTCACAAAAAACATCTCTGTGGCAAATTAATGGCCCGTCTGTGTGCAGTGAGGAAGCTCGGGATGACCGTGTGCACACTGCACAGTGAAACTTTCAAGCTGCGTATCCAAGTAGATACTACTCGCACATTGAGGTTAACGCCCGTCTTACGAACGGATGCTTTGTGGTTTGTGAAACCGGCACGACTTGAATATTGCGACAAATTTAGTTACACAAACTGGTAATTTCCATTGCAGGTTTGCTTGAGCTAGTGACACCGACAAAATATGAACAAATCGGCGATAAAATCAAAGCGAGGTTGGTGCGTTTTCACATTTCCATCAAATAAGAAATTATGCAAGAAGATCTTTCCAAGGTTGTATGATATCCGACGACGTCACACGATCAGTCAGCCATGATGTAGGCCCCATGCAGCCGACTATGAAGTTCGCCCTGCCATTCTAGGCACCAACACACTTTTTAGACAGATGTTTAATTAATTGGATCAGCATTGCGACATCACCATAATCTGACAGATGTTTTCATCCCCAGAAGTCACCCTGCTTAGGTTGATGGGTACTCACCAAGTCTGAGCAAACTTTCTGAATCTTGACGTGCACACCAGCGCCATCACGTGAATGTAGGAATGGCTGTTGGCATCCTGAACACTCTGTGGCGCAAGAGCTGCGCGGTGCAAATGTTGATTTCTGATGAAGACAGCATCAAATCGGAAAAATTTTGTGGCTTATTTAAACCTTTTATTGATTCGTTGTACAGTAAATCTAATGCTAATAAACGTTTCATTTTCTCAGATTCCGTTTTCATTTTTTTATTTTATTGCTTTCTAAAACCAATGCACAGGGGTGGGCCGAACAGGGCGACGACCCCGGGCATCCAGGGCAGGGGGCATCCAAAGTGCGCAATTACAAAAATTAAAATGCTGTAGCTAAAATGATTTTTGGTGTTGTAAGGCTACTAACACATGCTGCATGGATTTAATTTTTTGAAACTTGTTTTTTTGTCAACACTAGTTTTACGCATTCAAATTCCAGTAATTCTTACATTGTTCAATACCAGGGACCTATTGTGGCAGTTCCCTTCTAAAGAAGAAGAAGAGCACACGTTTAGGACAACTCCGCAAGAGCACTGGTGAATTTGGTCGGAATGCCCAAGGCACGCCCAAGTTAACAATTAAGAAACTTAGACCCGCCCGTTATCGTTCGACTTCACGCTCAGTTTTGTTATCAGACGAAAATGTATTCACTCATGGTTTTATTAATACAACGATAAGCACTGCGACATTTATCTTTTGATACAAACAGCAAGGGTTTACTATAACAAGATGTATTGATATACACATAGAGAATTATTAGGAGTAACAGGGGTTAGCGCAAGTTTTATTCTTTCATGGAGGAGAGAGATGCCCGAATTGTCAGCGGCATCATAGCCATTAAACCGTGAATCTCTTTTAGGTAATCTAGTCCATTGGTATGCCCACTTGGTCTAAGTCAGTTTGGTATGCCCACTGCTGGATGTTCTGCCTAAGCCAGTTGGAATGCCCAGTTACTGGTTTAGGTGTTGAGCTGGAATGCCCACTTGCTCAACTGACTGATCCTGGCAAAGACACAGGTATATATAAATTTTCTCGAGCATTTTCATTAGTCGGTTTATCACGTGCCAAGGCATCGCACCGCCCTTCTCGTTTCTCATTGGCTACTCGGATGACGTCGTGAAACGTCATTACGTCGAGTTCGGACTTTTCGGAGTTACCATAGATTTCAGTTACGTTTTTTATCATAATTTGGATTGTGTTTTGTTATTATTCGTTTGGATCGAAAATATTATTTGTATTTTTATCTGAATTGTTGACAGAATTGTTTTTATAAGGTTTTGATTTGCTCTCTTCCTATTGGTGACTTGCTATTGCAAACGGAATGTAAATATACGATAGTTCAAATAAATACACAATACAACGTCCTTGTAAATCAAGTGTTTGCAAATCCAGTGTCCGTCTTCATTCTTCTTGAGTTCAGTTCATGACATTAGACATCCTAATGTTTCTTCTTTGCCTTCACTATTTAATGAGGTTGTCGGCGAACTTTCAAGCTGTTTTCTGAACTTGTTTTTGAAGTCTTTCCCTGTTTGTATTTCGGAGTCACAAGACGCTTCATGTTGAGGATGCAACGCGAACTCAACACTATACTGTAGGTGTGCGGCGTCAGTCAAACTGATAGTGACGTGACATTTTCCAGATCGTGCGATCAAAGGAAAATCACAAAAAAGGATTGAAAGATTATTGTGGACATTCAATTGATTTTTTGAGCCAAATTTCAACACTGTCCGATTTCAACTTGCTTGACTCTTTAATTTAATTTTGAGATATTGGAACAGACACGAAGTCCACAGAGTACAAGTACACAGTCTCTGCACAACGCAGATTGATAAAACAGACACAACAGAACGTTTCATAACGGTGTTGGAGGTAGAACAACAGGGTTACAGACACTTTCTTAACACTAGTGTTCGCTAACCCGTAACACTTGGTTCGACACTCCATCCAGAGTAGCACACTGAGTCCAACCTTGGTCAAGGCCAGGTAAAAAACAAATGTAATGTGGCATGCACACGCCCTCAAACGAACACCGTAACGCCCGCGCAATCAGTCACAAAAGTAAAATGCGGTTGTAGTGTTCAATGAACAAGGACGAATTTTAACAATCTGACTGCATCAAAGCGCGCAACCATACGTTGTTAGACTTTCTGTATCTTTCAAGAAACATGCGCACATTTAATTTTTTTTCACAATAAGGCCTCAAATGTAGGAATGTTGCATTGAACCTGATGACTAACACTCGCTTGCCACGGCAGGTTGCATAGAGCAGTGTTTGTAAACCTGGTGTATCGTACACCCCAGGGTGTACCAGAATTTTCCAGGCGTGTACCACAGTAATGGGGTGTACAGGGGTACCAGATGTGTGCTCTTCAAGAACAGTCACATTGCCTCACATATAACGTTCTTAGCTCTAGCTCAGTGTGTTAACTTTTCGCAGGTTTTAAACCTGGGGTGGGGAGCCCGCGGGCCAAATGTGGCCCGTGTGAACATTTGATATAGCCTGCACCAGAATTTTCGTTACCCAAGTTAGAGTACATCATCATGTCAAAACGAAGCAGCATGATAAGGAGGTACTTAGCTAGTAATTCAAAAGAAGTCACTCTTCCTCATAGTTGATAAGGATAGAATTTTAGGATAAAATCAATCGAATTTGCGGCCCGCCAGCGATAATGCACAATTCATGCGGCCCGCGATAGTAATTTGGTTCCCCATCCCTGTTTTAAACCGTATCTATCGCAGAGTGTGAATTCATGAATTGTCCGTCTTTTCTCGCCAGTTTATTTATGTTGTAGATCACGTACTAACCATCGCGTGGTCACGTATCCAGTGGGGTGTTTAAGGGGAGGCAAGCGAGGCACTTGCCTCGGGCCCCCCTTGAGGTGTTACGCGCGTAAATTTTCGTTATTGTTGGTGAAAAACTTATTATTCACTCATGTAATATACTACACAGCAGATCATAACTGTGCTCTGCTTTCAAAGGGCCCCCTGCAGAAACTGTAATGTGCAGGTACTTTCCTTTCGAAGGGGCCCCATTAGCAACTGCAATTTGAAGGTAATCTGCTTTCACAGGGGCCCCCAACAGCAGCTGTAATGTGTAAGCACCTAGCTTTCAAAGGGCCCCCCAACAGTCACTGAAATGTGTTAGTGCCCTGCTTTTAAACTTCATTGAAGGGGCTCCTAAAAGAAACTGTAATATGTAAGTACTCTGCTTCCAAAGGGGCCCCCAACAGCAACTGTAATGTGTAAGCAGTTTGCTTTCACAGGGGTCCCCAACAGCAGTTGTAACGTGTAAGCAGCTTGCTTTCAAAGGGGCCTCCAACAGCAACTGTAATGTACAAGTGCTATGCTTTCAAAGGGAACCCAAACAGCAACTTTAATGTGTATGTAGTCCTTCCTTTCAAAGGGGCCCCAAAGAGCATCTATAATGTGTAAGTACTTTCCTTTCAAAGGGCCCCACCACCATCTCTAATGAGCAAATAAAAAAGCTTCAAACCAACTTCCATACCCAAAAAAATTGTGGGTTAAAATTTCTTCCGAAAAGTTCTGGAAAGACCTTATCAAATAAGAGCAAACCAAATGATAAAGTATTTGGCATATTGATAATTTTATGAAAATGCTACAGTTGAACAGAAATAAGTCTTTTTCATGTCTCTGAGTTGAAAAGGTTAGACAAATTTCTGATTTCTTGTGATGTGGTACCTTAGTGAACATTTCCATCAGAAAATAAAACAACATGCAATTGTTATAGCAGGGACCACACCACATCTTTTAATTTATATTTTCTTCTTAGTTTACAAAGTAACTTTGTACCATTGCTGTTGTGCTGCAAAGACTGTCAATAAGCAAGGCTACATTCATGCTTCTTACCAGGGAGCAAAAATGGCATTTTTGAGTATTATGAATACTCATTTTTTCTACAGATAATTCCGGTATTTTAGGTGGCTTGATTTAGCCTATGCTTGACGTCACAGTTTATTTGAAGCTTGACTAGTAAATGATTGGTTTAAGGTAGACTTGCTATAGGTGATGTTAAAGTTTTTTTTGCCAGCTCTTAGCCAGTATAACTTGAACGGTTTTTTCTTAGCACAGATTTAATCAACTGTGTAGGCTACTTGCTGCAGTAGAAATGTTTACGATAAGGTTCATGATGAATTATTTCCTACTTTTGCACACTTTTCAAACAACTAGTGTCAATGCAAGTTGAGGGCAGCCTTGACTCATCCAGCCTCAAAGCTTTCCAAAACAAGTCTCAGGTTGGATGCTTCTGTATGCTTAAAAAGCTAAAAGGATGAAATTTAAAACAAATTTAGTGTTTTAAATCTTATTGGTTGTTGTTTGTAGTTTCATGGATTCCCAAAAAGACACGAATGTGAGCAAATTCAGGATACCAACTACCAAGCATTTTTTCAAAGGGGGAAAGTGTGAGACTTTCAAACGGGTTAACTTTGTGGTTTATTGATGGTGAATGCAGAGAAATGGGGCGCGAAAATAAAAAAAGTGGGGCGATCCCAACCTTGCTATTGCCTAACCTTTATGTGTCGCTAGCCTTGTCTTCCCAACTTTCAGTGTTTTCAAAGTTGTGCATCATGAACATCCTTTTGCATTTTCTCCTTCGGCTACGTCAGTTATGTCGCAGTCTCAGGAACGTATCCTTGAGTGGCCGTATCTTAGGCTTGATCAAAAGTGATTATCACGATTGGCTGAGTATGATGACGTCATCAGAGACCCCTTTTTTAGACTTGCCTCAGGCCCCCCAAAGCTAAACCCACTACTGCATGTATCCTTCCTGTTCCTTTGAACGCAGCAGTCTGGGGTCCGTAGGTAGGGAAAGGTTGGGAATCAAACCATTGTTTTAACTTGACATTTGTGAAAGCTAGTGTAACTATTGTTGCGATCGGAAATCCCGAGCGGCATATGCGCAAAGCTTCGCACTGTGGCAGCAAGCAGCAATAGAGTTCACATGCCATGATCACTCTATTATTGCTTGTTCGCGCCACATATATGTATGGTGTTGTTCTTCACGCACATCCCGTTCGTGGTGAATCACACAATCAACGCAACACCACCGGAGAGG
>Ga0210059_1001352_pt1 | contig 36573 bp, 15 predicted proteins | sample Ectturendosymbi2_FD_188042 | JGI IMG/M metagenome (GOLD analysis project Ga0210059, IMG submission 188042) | Ecteinascidia turbinata endosymbiont from Florida, USA - Sample 2 (SPAdes) (version 2) | ecosystem: Host-associated > Tunicates > Ascidians > Unclassified | place: Key West, Florida... | reverse complement strand
TGTATTTTGCTACCATGAAGTTCACGACTTCTGAATGATTTAAGGTCTTTTCTACGCTTGAAAGTTATTTGTATAAATGACTTTTAGATAAATTGAAAAAGTTAAATAACAAATTAATAAAGTTATGGTAAAAAGATTTACTTAATGTGGATTATTCAGCAAACTGCAGAACTCCGTCCACATACTGTCCATTTTGAACATTAGACGGATATACTGCAATGGCCACAATGGAAGTGATCGCGTTCATTTTACAGACAGCATTGACGATCATTATTTTAACGTTTGTGACTTCTACAGTAAAAAGCATGTTTACCACTGCACAGTTTTCAAGGGTAGACGATGACTGTCCTTTATTCATGTGAAAATGAGCATTCATGCTTTTCAAAGGAAAGCAATTATTCTTAAACATGTAATCAATATTGACTGGTATATTCAGCTTTGGCTTCTAGACTTGACTTACAGCGAGCGTGCAAACTTTACTATTCAAACACTTCGAAAAATGTTGCCACGCTGAATATCAGAAAACGAGCTAATATATCAGCATTTAGTACTTGGTTAAATACTTTTCATTTTCCAATGTCAGTCACATAAAATTGCAATGATCCCCGCCACTTTTTTCCATTTCAAACCTAGTATTGTTTAAAGGCACAGAGAAACACGACTTGGAAGCAACAACACGACAAAATATCTGGAGCTTGTCTGAAGAGCTTAAATCTACTTCGTTCAAACCTGGTACTGTCAACACAAACCAAAGATGTAGCTGGAAAATCATAGAACCATACGACTTGAATATACTTCATGTCAGTTCTAAAAAAACCCACAGAAGATTCGATATTTGATCAATGTAGGAAGTTTGGAATTTCCCACAATACTTAAAATCGTTAGTATATAGTTTCATTTGAAAAACAATAGGTACGGCCTTCGTGGACCACTACAATTATTTTCGAGTGCTTACAGACATTGAACCCTATCTTATTGTTGTATGATATTGGCCAGTATCGTTTGCCTTTATGTTATGAGTGCTACAAACCAAATTTAAATTTAAGATGAGGTATACAAATTTAAGATGAGGTATACGAGGAATCGTCCTGCCATGCTGTACTTTCATAACTTCGAGGATTCTGACTGCACATATCCACATTAAGTTACAAAGTACTACATGGACAAAGCATCTGAATCTGCTCAGAAAATGTTTTACTAGGAAAACAAACCAATTAAACCTATTAAGTCTTTTAACATTTCATCAATACAAAAAAGTTTCCATGCGTACGATTTCCATGCTTGATGTTTTTCTGTTTCTGTGTTACTCAGTTCTATGCTTTGCAAAAATATTGTGATGGAATTTGCTTTTATTAGTAATTTGAATACTCGTCATTTTCTTTCAACATTAACGTCACAGTGTTTTTTTTTCTGCGAATCGGGACAAAATGGAAAACGTTCCGAGGTAAAATATATTTCTGCAGCGAAATGTGATTTCACACATTCGCAATAGCAAGCGGGTGCTGGGTGGTATGAGTCGTGGCATGGAAAAGGTTTGGACTTATTGCAAATTGCTTACCCCCATACTGATGACATCCATGTCTCCATCTTGCATTTGCCAATGTCTGAGGCTGATGTCACGAAATGTACATGGTCCTAATGTCTTTGCTAATACTCCAGTCATAGACATCACGTCACCAGTGATGTCATCAAACGCATACTGCTCCAAGTATTTCATTTTATTGCCATTAAAGTTAATGTCATCTGCAAAAAGGGAAAAACAATTAAATTTTCTGGAAGGTAAAAATTTACTAGTGGTTTTATACGGCACTTGGGGTTTAATACTCAATAGAAAGCCTCTAGGTTTTGTGTAGAATTGTCCTACAGAAACAACGTGAACTTTAATATTATGTTTGCGTATAAAAAGTGTGTCTTGTTGAAGAAGTGTTTTGCAAAAACAAACGGATGGGTTCGAAGTGAGCTGTGATAAAGATATTTTTGAAACCACGCAAAGTGGCCTGAACTTTGTCAATTTATGGAGCAGGTGTTTAGCTCAAACTCGTTTAACTGAAACAGGCAGACAGGAAGAAATTTGCTAGATACTCTTGACGAGAGTGCTTAAGCAGGAAGAAAAGTGACATGTGCAACACACGACCGTTTACTGGTGAAAACAAACGTTTTCTTTAAATTCATTATGCAAAACACCGTAAGTGCTGACAGCTGACAACATTGCAACTGCATCATAGATGCCTGTTTCAACAGTTATGCATGGGCCGAATCTCAAAGCATGCACCTTTCATGGTATTTTCTATATGCAAGTTGTTAACAACACACCCGCCCTTCGATAACGCTATCACTCTATGTGCTGGCTTTAACTTTATTGGTAAGACAGGCGGTCCAACATCATATACGCTAAATTTTCGACTAGTCTAATTTAAAATTGGAACTTAAAAAAAAACTTTTTCTTTTGTGAAGTGGATACCAAAATAACAATGCAAAAACCTTAGACGAAAACTCAATCGTGCTAACCGTTTTAACAAAAACTGTTCACTGTCAACGACAATGCGGTGTGAGAGACTTGGGCTGTGTTACAGCACAACTCAGGTCGCAAGTGATCTTCACTCCAACGCCCCAAGTTTTACAGCACGTTCTCTTCTTGTTTTAAGCATTGCGTGATGTCGTACATTCAGATGTTTGTGATAGCTATTTGTATTTTTTGAACGATTCAGGTTCCAAGAAAAGAATTCGCATTGGAGAATGTAGGATTTATTTTATTTTACATGCATTGAAACGTGCAAAAAAATAATAAATCAGTTCAACTAGGACAAACTTGACAGGACTGAAATCAGCACTGCTGTTCAAACACCAAATACACATTAGTGTGTCTTTGAAGATGAGACACTGTCAAAGAAAATTCAGGTATTGGTCATTGGTAAGACAAATCTTTTAAGCCGGATTTCGATTATCTACACTGAGGTGATTTTGGAAACACTTTAGTCTTTTTATGGCCACATTACAACTGCAATTACTTTGCAATTGAAATCCGTCCTCGTGCAACTTTGCAAAAGTTTAATGTCTATAATCTTTTACCGTTGGCTTTCAGGCTTTTGAACCCTTGGGATTCCACTGTCACAATCCTGTTGGAATTGATTGTTATATCTTCTCTTGCAGTGATGTTTTGGAACTGGAGAGATCGCACCCGTTCAATCCTGTTGTTGTTCAGGCGAAAGTGCTCAGTCTTTACGTTCGTGAAGTCGCTGTACTATAAAAATCAAGTGTCACGTTCGCAGTTACAGGTTAAAACTTACTATCAAACAAAAATGATGATCAACACTATTCATGTGATTCAACTTTGTGGTTGCAGTAGCAAAAAACGAAGTCAGCAGTAACCAGCATCTATCGACAGAAATGCTTGTTTCACAAGTAACTACAAAAACTAACACTTCGCCTTAACCAAAACTTGACATGGCGAAATTATGATGTAGCGCCTTGTGTGATAAGCCATTTGCAGTATGTTGTAAATCTACGAAGAAATTTTCCACGTGGCCAAACCTGATTATGGAGATGGCAAGGACTAATGCCCCTTTGCATGAAGCATGCACTGTTACTTTTGCAGAACAAACCGGCTTTCACTTTTTGCGCACATGTTAGGATAAACGATCGCAAACTTGACGCAAAAATTAACATACAAAGCATAAACCTCCCTCGTGTGAAATATTTTTGCAAACTTTTGTGTTGCTCCTTTCAACGAGGTTTGAACTCTTTTACTACCCATTGAACCAGCTATGTCGTTTAAGTCTGGCCACTGCGTTCAGCATTTAAATTTTGAAATTGTCTGCCCAGTGCGCGCCACCCATGCGAAATCTGTCTTACACATTACACCAACACTCTGTGAATCACGACGGCGTTGTTGGTCTTTTGCTTTGACCGACATTTGGCGTCAGACAGTTCTGCATTCCAGTGAAAGCAATTATTTGGGAGAGACGTATTTTCTACTGTGTTTTTTCATTTGACGCCGCTTGTGTTCTGATTTTTATTCATTCAGTTTTGAGTGTGTTTGTTTTCTATTACGTTAGCCACTCAGCGTTTCACCCGTAAACATTGCTCGCAGATTGTGAGGACTGAAGATGCGTATTGTTACGTGAAATCGATTTCCTATTAAACCAAAATAAACTATTCGCCATTGTGGAGACTAGTTACTTGAATAAAGACATGTGCAAGTTTGAATAATCGCAAAAAGATGAAAGCAGAGCCCAGTCGGCTGATTCCTCGAAAGCTTACAGTAAATCTACAGCTTTTAATGGTTCATGTGAGTTTTATGTAAATTTTTAAAAGACTGCTTTTAAACTAGGGGCGGATAATATCTGCATTATATTAGTCAATCAACAGCTTCATTACGCGACGTTCATTTTTAAAATCAAAAAGACCTTTAACAGAAGATAAAAGATTGCTAAGCGCAGAATTTGCTTCATCTGCGTTTTACTGTGGGTTAGATGACGTAAATGTTAAGCAACACATTACTGAACATAGTTTTTCATAGACGGAAGCATTGAAAGCTTAAGCTGTTAGAACCTTGCGTAAATTAGATGCACTACGGTTTACTTTTGGATCCGGTAAATGGGAAATCAGGTTATGGTCCAGAAGGTAGTAACGAAAGTCTGATACTAAATGATCGAGGGCTCCGTCTTCAATGTAACTGATCTCGTTGTAGTGAAGATACCTGAAAAAATCTTTGAAATCTCAGAAAAAAAGACACGTGATAAGATATTTGTTACATGCTAAGGCAAGAGTATTTTTTTTAAAACTGTTTTTATAAATCTAATTGCAGTTTTTGAAAAAGGTCAAGGCTTGGTTACATAATATATACCGCAAGAAAACTGTTATCAGAAAGAAAAGTTACCATAAAAGTATCACTATCTACCGAAAAAATCCTTAAACAACCAAAGATCAGAGAATAAAATATTACAGAGTATATATTTCACCTGCTGAGTAGACATCGTCTACCCGTATTCAAATATAATCTGTTTAAAACAATTATTTTCTGTACAATAAATAAATAGAAGAATCTTTTTCTATCATCTCCAGGCATAACATTATCAGTTCAATGTAATTTGTCAGAGCGTTGATGGAAATTAGACATTTGTGCTGTATTTGTTACAACTCGATTATCTGTACTCAGGCAACTACATAGTGCATGCGACCCAAGCACCAACAATAAAGTTGATAGATGTCTAAAATTTTAATGGCAATAAAAAAAAACGATTGCGTTGATAACGGTCACCAACTAAACTGAAATGTTTTTTTGCACTGATAAGAAGTTTTTGCATCATAGAAGCGGTTCAACTGCAATAAATTTTTAATTTGACAAGTTTGTTTAAATTATCTTACAAATCCCAGATTTTCGGACTGTCTTCGAAAGCTTCAAAAGGAATCATTCCTATTTTGTTTCGATGCAAATGCAAAATATTCAGACTTCCCAGATTGTCAAATGCAGTTCTTGGAATGTATTCAATGGCGTTATCTGACAGATAAAGTTGTTGAAGTTTCGTCATGTTAGTGAACGGGTTTTCATGCTGTAAGATAAAACACGATAGGGAGTTACTAAGCTTACACGGATTTGCTCGGAGTTAACAAAACATCTATGTTGGTGGTCTTGTGCAGTAAGCACTTCAGATTGAATTGTTCACCAGGGCAAAGCACTGCACCAGTGTTTCTTGCCCGAGGCAAAATTTAAATCAAACGTTCATCGCAACCCAATTTGTTTGAAAAACAGGACAATACAAGTTAGTCGAGAATTACTGCTGCATGAAACTTTCAAGAGCAGTAAGCAATGATGGCAATTTCTATTTGTCACATTTTTTTCAAAAATGGAAAAAAATACATGAAAGCTTCAGATTTATATTATCATTTCCAAAATTCTTCAAAATATTTTGCCCAGTTTTCATAGAAGTTTTCCCAATTATTCGCAAATGTGATGTGGGCATTCCATCTCCTACAACAAGAATGGACATTTAATTTGACTCGGTGGCCACTTTTGAGAGGACCGAGTTTTAGGACCGTACTCTTTAACTAGATCTCAAAATAAATATGTGAAAGAAAAAATCATGTTCTACAAAAAAAGTTTTATCCAAACTGTTGTTGAGCAAATACATTTTATCCATCCAGGGGAAACAATTCAAATTGACACGTGTAACCTCACACAATTTTTAACAAATTTCCGATTTGAAGAATTCTCCTGAATGCTTCCGCGTGCCACTGAAAACGCCGTGACGGCCATATACGACCCGCGGGCCGCCAATTTCCACCCCTGCCCTACAACTGCGAGCCGGGATACTTGTGTTCAACAACCAATTGGCAGAAGATCAACAACGCGTGGAAAAAGAGTGCATCAGGTCTCCTTTTTCAATTTTTAAAAGCAAAAACGACAATTTAAGGGAAAATATGGCAAGCGTTTTAAGGTATTCTCATGTACGTCTTCCGTACGAACAGGGTGGAGTATAATTTCGCACCCATCTACAACTAAGCTGAAACCACATTTATGCAAATGGGAGATAATCCACCACCATGTACAGTAGTCGGATGCACAGCAACTTTGTCATTATATCCACGTTTATCATCGCCGCAAATGGGATACTGCAATCACTTGATAATATTACTGTAAGAAAGAAATCAGGTAGAAATTTTGCTGATTTTATTTCTCGTATGTATTGGCACAACTGTAAAGTTGCAGCGAAATTAACGCCTTTTTTTAGTACATGTCTCCATTGTTTGACATACACTGGGTAAATTAACATTGCTTGTAACTGGTAGCATTGCAAGTGGAAGTTTTTGTTTTTTTTGTTAATTTTGGTGACGGCAATTAGCGGCAGGCCTAAGCCTGGATTATGCCTCTTGCCGGGGCGGTTGAGGTGAACGCTCTTGCCCAAGGAGCGCTACGGCAATTCACTCAGTGGCTGTGGATCGACCACTCAACCTTCCAACTAGGAGGCGGACATTTTACCATAGAGCTAATGCCGCCCCAAGTGGAAATGCCGCCCCAAGTGGAAGTTCTATAACCATGCTGGTTTCAAATTTTAAATGAAGTGAAGTCGGGGTTATTGGTTCAACCAATTTGTTCCACACTATAATGCTCATCATTTTTGCGAGAAGCTCAATGTACAAGATGTATTTCGCGACCGTCAGTAGACTACACATATCAACAAAAAGATTAACAAAATAGAAAACAATACTCAACAAGCACTACATTTGATAGCAAAACACAAAAATACCGTCTTTGCTGTGTCTAGCTGGTTATTTCATTTTTCCGAAGCTGCCACATTGACAAACCCTAAGGTTGTGTGATCCAAAATGTCCTATCAAATGTATCTTCTAAGACCAGTAGTTTAATAGTATTATAACACAAAATCACATGTTAAAAAAGAAAAAAAATTACAAGCAATAAAACATAAGAAATAGACGTGCACCGCAAGGCTAACAAATCTTAACACAAATCGAAAAGACTGAGTTGTATTAAACGAAATGTGCAGAAAAGCACATTCTCATTTCACGGCTTTCAGCATGGCTTTTCAATTGATACACGGCTTTCAGTATGGCTTTTCTGTCGGCGAATGATCGGTGCTTGGGCGTCCGAAGGATTTTTTTCCAGTTGGGGCAATAGTCGATTTTTCCAGGGGTAGCTACTGATTTATCCACGGAGGGGTCAAAAATAGTGAAAATTCATTTTAATCACTCGAAAGTAAGAAAACAGACTTTTTTGTTCCCATTTTAATAAGAAAGTGTCAAATTTCAAACTCTGTGGGGCCCATAGACCCTGTCTCCCTTTCGGCGCCCATGGGTAGGTGTTCGAAGCAATGGCATGCAGCGATTTCAGTCATTTTAATTGCTTTTTATTCCAAACGGTTCTTAAGATCCATCAAAAGCATTTCATCTGCATAAAAGTGATGGCGCCACCCGGAGTCTATTTCAATGAATTTGACAAAATCTGACACCATCCAATATAGATAAGAAAAGACAGTTTCAATTGTTTGGCATGGAGCTTCACATATGACTCATCACCCTTGTGCCTCACTTTTAAGTTATACTGACGTCCAGGCCCATGGACATGGAGGTGGGACAAGAGGGGGCAACGCCCCCCAATTTTTTAATGCCCTCCCAAACGTTTTTGTTATAAAATGTTTTTATACAATTTGTTTTCAACATTTATTGAAAACAAAATCTTGCTGCCTAAAGACGTTTTTTTCACAAACAAACCTTAAAGTCTGGCCTCGGGCCTGAAGACATCCTTTTTGCAAAAATCGCAGTTATCCATCAACATGAAAGCATTCACATGTAAACTAACCGTGAAAGTAAAAAATTTGTTGCGGCTCATCCAAAGTTGCTGAACGGACGGTGGAAAAGCTCCATTTTCGACTGTAAGAATCCGGTTGTCATTCAACCACAACTCGCGCAGTTGTGTAGATTCAGCGAAAGTACCAGATTCGACAAATGCAATGGAGTTTCTGGTTCAACATGGCGCCAATATGATAACAGACACAAATAAAATATCAATAGACTTACTTAGAGTGTACCTGTTAAGGTTCAGTTCGCCAATAACTGGCATCCTTTCTTTTCCTATAACTGCTGGAGGCACGTACTGAAACCTGCAAAAGGTACCACTTCGGAGTCATAATGCGTCAATTTTTGCTGAAGTGAAACGTGTTTTGCTGATTGAAAACATGCAGTCGCGTCGGAAGCCCACATTTAAGCGTACGTTGCACTTCCTTACTGCAACATTGAGATGAGGATAAACTGCAGATCGATTCCGTGCAAAGTACATTACAAAGAGCATCAAACTACATTTAGTGATGAGCATCAGTGGGATCCAAATAATAACAGGCCCCAGCACAATGTTTCAAGCAGATTTGCGACGAGCCACGTCACATCTAGGCTTATAAAATTTGTAACTTTTTCCTGGAGATATTTTTACCGGTAAGTAAAAATTTGCCATTAAGACTTTTTTAAAATTCCCCCCTGAAACGTAATGCCGTTCTGCGTGCATACAACTGACGTAAAGTATGAATCAAAGTCAACCGTGGATCACTAATCTCCTTCAGATTAAAAAAGGTAAAACCACTTTCAGAACGCCAGTGCAAATACTTCTTTTATATTTTTAACAGAATACTTGCAAAGCCTTTTTCAACAACTTCTGAGAAAGAGAAGGTATAGGAATACTAATATGTTTGAAAACAAAGAAGCTTTCACCCGTTAACCATTTTGATTTTTCAAAGCTAAATCTTCAAGAGATAAGTGTTCATGGAGTAAAGCAGGCATGTGAAACTCATATCCCGCGGGCCAAAAGTGACCCAAGAGTAGAAATTTTGTGGCCCACGAAAAAGTCCACATTTTAAACAAGCATTGCGGTTTTTAACTAAAATTGCGTTTTGTGCAAAACTTTTCATTTATTGGCAAGTTTCTTACTTGTTACCAGCAAGCACCAAATGGCGCATTTCTGGAGTGCATAAAAAGATGTCCTTGTGCAGGCTTTCAGAATCGAGCTCGTTGTCGTCCAAGGTGAGAAAGTGCAGTTTAGGCATGTGGCACAACGATTTTGAACTAATTCTTGCTATGTCATTGTCGTTGAGTCGTCTGAACAAAAGCAGTGCGTCAGGTGCTTTGTCATCAACAGAACACTGCTCTTTGTTCGGTTCACGTAAAATCTTGCAAACGCAGATAAGACGCTTTGTGTAACAGGGAATCTCCTACATCAGCGCTGGCAAGATGTAAGTAACAAAAACTTACAAATCAAATATATTTTTGAAATTATCAATGTTGTACGCAAAAAAGAACCACAAACAAACCATCGTTTGAAATAAGGATCTGCAAAATTGTCGGTGAACTGCCATTTTTGCCATGTTTTAGTATGCCAGTGAAAGGAAAACTTTTGAGTTAACATCAAACAGGAGCAGCGGGTATATAGCAAATCGAATGAGGTTCAAATTTGCAAATAAGAGGCATTTACGTTGATGTTGCACATTCTTTACAAAGTTTTTCCTGTTACTATTGTACAACGATATATGAATTTGTTTTATTGTGTCATTTCTTCAATAAAACAGCAATTTACCTGGTAGCGCTTGTTGTTTGCTATTTTGCTATAAACTCTTGTAATTTCTGCTCTTTGAAGTTGATTTCATTAAAGAAGTTGCGAAATATAACTAGCAATTGGCGAAAAATTTCTGTATCAGAGCTTCCTTTATTATAGACCAGCAGTTGCAGTCTTACAGTATTTGTTTTCAACGTTATTACGTTATTCTCATAGTAACCTCTCCAAGGCATACTTTTAAGTGAAAAACATTAAGGTTATTAGAAACATGGTTTGACGAATCTTCGGATTGTTATGTATTGTCAACCAACTTTTACTAAAGATTTCGGTTTAACTCGCATTTCACTTTAACTCGCATTTCGCATTCGATAACTACGAGTACTTGTTGTTTTCAATCACTTAATGCTAACAACAGGTCAAAAACCAACATGTGGCTGAAAAGAATAGACAATTCTGAAATTTAAAATTCTCCCACAACGGTCTTTCCCACGTTGACGAAATGAAGAACACGTGGTTATATTTTAATGCAACCTTACTTACAGTGCAGTTGATTCGCAATGCAAACAAGCTGAATTAGTTTCCCGATTTATTTATTTTGGTAACAGTAAGTGAAGTTCATCTTGTAATTTATATTAAAGATTTTCTGAGATTGAACCTTTATCCCTTCAGTTGATCTTTGTTGCATTTGAGAATATGGCAGAATGAATGCAACCGGTTGGTGCATCTTAATACATTGGTGCAAGTATGCTGCATTTAACGTTGCATTTTCTGGCAAATTAAACTTTTTTGTAATTGGGGCTATTGACATGTCTTGTTTTTTCACTCTGTTTTCTCCCAAAAAGTGAGCATATCACTCTGCAGTGCATCTTCCAAACTCTCAAAAAATATCCAGACAGCACATAGTTTGTTTTTATTTATTTTGATCAGACGTAAATTTACTTCATTTTATATCTTCTTTCCAATAGATTAGCATTGTAAAAGTGTACTTTAAGAAAAACTATTTTACCGAAACATCTGTAAAATTCTTCAATTCTGAATGCTTTGTAAATCTCTGTTTAACATAACGTATGTGTGTCATAAAATTAACCACCATGCTTTTTATTATGTTTTGTTACTTTCTCAATAAAATTTTGATACATTCTCAAGATACGTTACTCAACTTCAACATATGCTGCAAAATACATCTTTAACTTACAAGTTTCTGAGGTTGGTAAGGTTTCTGAATGGCTCGAATCTTCTCAAACCTGGAATATAACGTTCCCAATCCCTGCCTTTGAAAGAAACTTCTGGATATTCTTCCACAGACTTGATTAAGTTGTGATCAACGTGTCTTGGGAACAGAAGTTACGGGAAAGGGGTTAATTCAAGGCTAGTATTTCTTTAAAGTGGGAAATATATAACACAAGATAAACGTAATAGCGGTTTAAGTGATAAATCACTAGGAGTAACCACTGACTTATTAACAACGCAAAGTTAAACACTACATGCGGAAACAGACGTAGGCAGTGAAAGAACAATTAACGTAACAATTCGAATCTTCACTTTGAAACAAGGACTTGAAAAACTTATTGATGTAAATTTCCAAAAATACTTTGAACCCAGGTTGACAAAATACGGCAAAATTTGCCAACTTTTAGCCTAAACGACACTTTATATTCTGTATCCACTGTTTAACCTTAGTCTAACTCAGGGTTAGGGACCTGCAGCCCGCGTAAACATTTGATAAGGCCCGCATCAGACTTTCCGTACCTAGGTTAGAACACAACATCGCGTCAAAACGAAGCTCCATGACAAGCAAGTACATAGTAAGTTAAGAAAAGGTGCTTTTCCTAATAGTTAGATAAAGGTAGAATTTTAGGTTACATAAATTGATTATGCTACCCCTCAGCGATAATGCACAATCTATGTGGCCCGTAATAATAAATAGATTCCGAACCACTGGTCTTACTGAAGGCAGGTTTTATGTCATTTTCAAACTAGGAATCCGAAGCAAATTTAACCATATTCAAAAATAATATACATAAGAAAGTTGAAATTTTCATAGATTTATTTAGACGCGGTTGTAAGTTGTTTCTTTAATCACGGACCAGGGGCCAAAAATTTGGACTGCCTTGCCTAGTTTAAGTGCAGCAAGAGATGCTGCAGCCATCTAAAAAATCTAGTTTGTGCAGAATGTGTACCCAGCAGACATCTAAGGTCAACAAATTCACGATGCCGTGCAGCTGCGAGGAACCATTTGGTGTTCTTTCCATCAACGTTTGAGCTAGCATAAATTATAAGCGCTGTCATGAACAAGGCTTCAAGTGGTATAATATTACTAATTAACTCAAGTTCTTGAACAAGTTCTGGGAATGTGACTTACAAAGTGTGCAGGGCAGGCCAATTCCTCCATTCAAACGTTGCATGTGGAAAGGTTGGCAGCCGGTTGCTTCCCAGTATAATTGTATTCAACAAGGGTACATCGTGAAACGCATGAGTATCTATACGAGCGATCTGCTGATTGTGCAGAAATATTTTTCTCACATTTGTCATGTTGTTAAATGCCTTTCTCTTCACCTCTGTCATCTGGTTGTGGCTTAGGTCACTGGATGCAAACAAAAACAACGCTGAATAATTGGTTGGCGAAAGTAAGTACTTTACAAGTCCTGCTGAGCAAATTCAAAATTGTGGATTTTGTTCCTCATGGTATCTACAAAAAATACTTTTTTGCCAATTGAAAGATTCGAATACAGATTTTTAATGCGCTCCCTGAGTTTAAAGTGTAAACTTACTTATCGCTGGAAAGTGTAAACATAAAGCAGCAGACACATTGTTTCATTTTGACAGTATGTACTGAAGAATATGTCTGTTGCTAGATGCCTTTGAAAAGTTAGTCTTTACTTGAAGTAATTTTTACATAAGCAAACGGCTAATGCGTATAGTTTGAGTATAAGCTGCACAAGCAATGAAAATAGCTGTTAAAGCCAATGGTGTCATTGTTTACATCTAAAAAATTCGCTGGTATTACAAAAAAAGGCTGTGGTTGTAAGAGGTAATCAAGTTGCCAAATGACATTCTAATAACCAAGCTGTTTTTGAATTGGGTTCTACAGTTTTTATTTGAAAGTGTGATGTGCGTAGGCCAGGGTTTTTTAAGGTGTTTTAGGGACTCGATTCGGGTCCCTAGAATTAGAGAAAACCCTACAGGTCCATACCGGGTACCTGACATTTTCCTTATAGAAACCCTGGAGTAGGCTATATAACATCTAATTTTCAGTGATGTCTTGAGAAATATCTTGAGAAGTTTAATAAAAACACGCACTAATAAGGATAAACTAAAGGTTTCACGTGGAAAGAAAAATACATAGAGGCCTGTTCACTTCGAACGCACAAATACGGAAAGAAGGGTGATCGTTATACCATGAACTTAACGATACACAAGTGCAGCAGTATCCACTTCTATATCATTTGAAATGAATAAGAATTACATTTTTATATTTGTAATAAACTGTTCCATAAATAATTGATTTCAATTTCTTTTTTAAGATTCCCGCCATGACATTTGTTCTGGTGAAAACGAAATTGAAGTTGAGCATATGTTTTACATGAATTTTTGCGTTTCAGAGATTCTGAAAATCAATTTAAAGCATACTCAGCACAATATGTTTTAATTGAGCGTCAATAGCGTTGACTTATCTGCTTGGTCATGCTTGGGAAAATTCTCTTTCATTGATATCTGCAAGTCAGTTTCCCCTTTGAGGTGCACATATACGCAAATGAGCAGCACCACCAGGACATTTGCGCAGTTGAATCTCATTCTCGTGCACTTGCAACATTCAAAATATAATCACATATATATATTGCTCTAACCCTTTTTACCGCTTGAAACGCTTCATTAATTGTGCGTCTGCATGATTGCGCAATTTCATGCGCACTAAAACAAACATTTGTTCAGTGTAAAATTTTCTTATAGCGTACACTATTGCAAGTGGCTGTTTTTAGAAGTCTTTGCAGAATGCACAAACATTGTGTGATTGCACAGATGTCTTTGGACTAAAAACATCGGATTGCTGAATTAATCTTTATAAAATGTGGCTCCGTGAAACCTAAAACTATGTAAGCACTTTGACGTCCGGTTAATTCAAGCGGTTCGCAAAAAACAGCTGGATCGCACGTGGCTTTGCGCGGGAATATCTCCGCTCCTGTACTGGTTGCGGACCTGGTCGAAGTGTCGAAAGACTCGGCAAGTCTTGTAGTTTGCACTCGAAAAAAAATTTTTTGGTTCGGGGTGCGGGTTTTTTGAGAGTGACGTCATAAGTGGAGGACTTTTTGGCCACCTTGGCAAACTTCACCTGGCCCTGGGCCCAAACCGTTAGATGGTAGTATTTCGTTGAAGTTTTTGTTGGAAATTAGGCTACAATCCGAGTCTTTTGATACTTTGGATGACCTGCTGGGGTTTCGGGTTGAAAAGTTATGATCTAAGTTAGTAAATTTTTTTGACTAATTAGTTAATTAGATAATTAATTAATTTGTTTATTTAACATCATAACTTTTGAACCAGAAACGGTAGAAAGTCGATCAAAAGCTCAAAAGACTCGGACTCGAGTTAGTTTCCAATGAAAACTTGAGCGAAATATTGTGGCCTAGCGAATGGGCCCTAGGCCCGGAAACATGAGCCAAAATGGCCCAAAAACTACTTCACTTATGACGTCACTCACAAAAAATCTGCAACCCCCAACCAAACAATTTGTTTCGAGTGCAGACTAGAACACTGTCCAATTCGTTTGAGTCCTTGAACAGCTCTCTAGCGCAATCGGCGGAGGAGCTAGGGCGTTGGTAAGGCAACTAACAACTGCTGGTTTTAGGCCGATTTCAAAGTACGAATACATCGTACTCCGGCTCTCAAAGTGTTTTGTTGTCGCCTCATGGAATGTTGCGCATGGTAATCTATCAATGTTAGTGTTTTGGAAATGTTTTTTTTTCTCATTTTACATTACCTGTTATCGTAGGCAAAGCAGCGCAAATATATTTAGTAACAAAGTTTGCGAATTACTTAATGAAGAAATGCCACTAGATAGGTTTATTGCTTTTGTTTGAAAACCTAATTGATAGAAAATTATGTTTTACCCTACCAAAAGTTAATCATGAGGTAAAAGGACAAACTTATAAGACTGATGGGCTAATATCTATAAATATAGATTTCAACTACGTTGCAAATCTACTTCAATAATTCAATAATGAAAGTTGAGTTAAAAAACTCATTTTATTTTGAAAAAAGCGAGACACAACTCAAACTGCAAAAATGCAGAAGTCCAGAATCTCGATTTCTTAGGAACTTTACATGCTGACAGAGTACCAACTTATGTCTTACACTTAAATGTTTAGTTGAACTGGTGGGTTTATATAATCTTGAAAGCAAAGATTTCTGGTAGTTTATAATTTAAACATTAGTGAACAAACTTACTTAGAAGGGAAGTCGGGCAAAGTTTATTTATCTCTGCAAATAGTAAACTGAATTTGTATTTTACTGTTTAAAGTGTTTACCTTATATTGCTTGCTGGAGATCCACATTGTGCTCTCTGTTTTTACAAACAAAAAGTAGGCGTAGTATAGATGCATAGCAAAAAGTTGTTCATGCGTGTTCATTGCTTAGTTTCTTTTGAAGAAAAGGACTTATTCAAAAAGGTCATACTTACATGTGCAATATTTCCATTAAATTGTGGAACAAACAAATGGAAAAGTCTGGAATCTTGTTGTGATGAAGTTCCCTAAACAATATCATTTGTAATAAAATGAGGAGCGCAATGACAAACAATTTTAGATACGTACATATTGGAAAGGTAAACAGAGGTTTGCAATTGCTTCTAATCATTTTGAGAAACGGTGGTCAGAACAAAGATTTGCATCAACACACTGTGCAAATTTAGATCACAAAGTTTGCACAAAACTTATGTAGAAACACAGCCTTAATAACAGTTGAACTTTATCAAAGAATAGTGGAACTGTTTACAGTGAAAAATTAAAGCTTCTCACAAAATTTTTAGCTGAGGCATTCCATCAAAAGAGTGTGCTTGCACGCATTCGATCTGATTGTTACTTAAATTCCTGCAAAGAGAAGTTCAACAGCTTTAATGCTAGAAGATCAATTAAAATTGTTTTATCATTTGAATAAGGCAAAAAAAGATATTTCAAAATCTTGCTAACAATTTCCAGGCCTCTACTTAATGAAAATGAATGGTTTAAGAAAGTAGTAAAAGTGCATGAAGAAAAAGTTACAACATCTTACTAATACGTAAGCTGCAGGCGTTTTCTATTTTTTTGTATTGAGTTTGATTAAGTACCTACAGTTAGGCATTGCTGTGCTTCTTAGTAACGTACAACTATCAGCTATGGACCAACATATTGCTTGTGGTACCAGTGCTGGAGGAACCTTTTAAAGTGGTGGGCACAAGTGCACGTGCACAAAAACTATGAAAAATCTTTGTGGTTTGAATTGGCGACTGTGACGTCACAAGCATTTAAATATGACGTCATTAACTGTTTTTTCATTTATGGTGACGGCAATTGGCGGTGTTTGATTAACTTTTGTCAGCATGTTAAGCAATTTTATGCAATGTTTTTATAAGCCCTCAATGACCCTTATTTGCACTACACTCTATCTATCTACGCTACACTGATTTGAGCACGATTTACTTTAACAATGGAGTTAATACCAATTGTGTTGCTTAAACTTATATAAGCAAAATTCGAAATTTAAAAGTGGGGACCAAACCTCCCAGAAAAAGGTGTGGCCTAGGCCCATGCGCCCCCCGCTCCCTCCACCCCTCCCTGGTACATTGGGTAGAGTAGGCTATGTGGTATCCTATGTACAGCACGCGATTTCCAAGCTGGCAGAGACCAAAGGTTTCAAAAACAATACTTGCGGCTTTTCCAGTCTCGTACTCGACGTTAATGGTTGGGTGCAACGGGAATTTCGATGTGTGTTGTTGCCATTGTGACTTTCCAACATTGTAACACTCAATGCAAAAGCAGCCACTTGGCTCATAGCGCAGAGCAGGCGCAAATGGGCACCTACAAGGAGTTTAACGTAACGTTTGCAGTGCATTTAAGCCAATTTCGGCTCAGCTGATGACAAGGATGTTGTTTTACCAAAAACGTTGAGCCATTTTGTGCCTGATACGCACGCAACTGTGACATTGGATCCAATTGGGTAACAAATATCTTGGTAATATTTCCACAGTTGCCGACATCTGGCGCTCAACCGCTTAACGCTTTGGTTAAACTAGTTCAAGAGAGAAGCTAGTGATTGCTGTTCGTTAAACACAAGCGTTGCATGCAACTAAATACAGGATAATATCGAATGAAAAGAGTATATCTGCATGATTTAGTACAGGCTTTGCTTCCGCACAGTGAATATCTGAAGGAACACTACTGGCTTTGCTTGCGCAACAGCGAATGCCTCAAGGAACACTACAAAAATACTTCGCTTTGTAGAAAGGAAAGTCGCCCCCGTCTTAGGATTAATGGTTAGATTATTGCTTTGGTTAGCTTCATTTGCAACAAAAAAGGTACGAATACTTACAAATGTTGCAAAGGAGATGATGAAAATAGGTTCATTTCTCTTTTAGAAACTTGAGTAATTTCGTTTGCGTCAAAAGAGCTGCAAAATATCAAATTCAAATCTTTAACATTGTGATACAAAAATTATTTACTGATTTGTTCATGCTGTGCACCTGCTGTGAGAAAAACGAGAAACATTCGAGGTGTCCTTATTAAATTATGACGATCTGCTGCAATATTATGACTTCTTGTGAACAGTTCATGTTGATAGCACAAGAGTGTATTTTTCTGTATTGCTTTTCTGAAACCTTCCACTTGTAATTAGTGCTTTCAAGCGTCTTGTTTTGGTACTGTAAATCTTAGTTGCAGATACATACACCGTATGGTAATCAAAAATGTTTGGTTAAGCTTCTGTTAGAGCCTGAGAGTTAACCGCTTATTGTTTGAAGAAAATCAAAAACTGCTGACGATTGATTATATTGCTCCATTAATTTTTGACCAATTGATCGAACAAGTGTGTTTAGTAAAGAAAACCAAAGCTGCACAAAGCAAGTCTATGCTGTTCGAAAAGTATTTGCATTTTCATCACTTTTTACAAGCTCTTGTAATACTTACATGTATTGCAGAAATGACATGTTGAGAAACTTTTCAGCGGGAACAATAGGACCAATCTTGTTTGCACTGAGAGCTCTGCACGCTCAAAACATGTCCACAGATATAATATGCAGATGTATATACAGTATTTGTATATATGAAAGGGTGAAGTCATTGAGATTTTACAACTACGCATAAGAACTGAAATATTTTCAAGTGATTCTTAAAATTTTTTTTATAATGGAACTCTCTTCCGTATTTTCACACATTGTAAATAATCTTGCAAAAATTTCCACCACCAAAAGCTTGTTTTAAAACGTTGTTTAACAGCTTTGCAGCATTTACAATCTAACAGCAATGAAGACTTTCCTTTTTTGCTCTAAGTGAATCATATTTTAATACTTCTGGAGACACATGGCTACAGTTCAACCCTGGAACTCTTTCAAGCTAACAATTTTACATTGAGTTAAGGTAAGTACCAACGAAGGGTTGTTTTCAAAACAAAATTGTTTCTGATCGACGTTACCTAACACTAAAATATTGTAAATTCTGACGGAGTTACAAAACATTCCACCGTTGCTTTGAGTAAACGTAATAAAAACGGACAAGGCCTCTGCCTAGAGTAAATTGCAACTTAATTCTCAAAAACATGACTTACAGAAATTGAACATTTGTTCCAAAAAACAGATCCTTCGGAATCCATGAAATTTCGTTTTCCACTAAATTCCTGTTAAAAAACTTGGAAGATCAAGAAATAATGATGCTAAAACGAGGTCTAACCATAATTTGGCTTAATGCAAAAACATCACTTACACGTGAGTAACTGACAATGGTAGGTGGATCTTATCGCAACTCTCGTATTCGAAGAAAATTTTATTTCGACTTAAGTCCCTGGAAGCAGAAGACTGATATTTAAAAACATGCCAGAGCGCTACAAGATAAACATTCCTTTTTTTACTGATAAGAGATACACAAAATACTTATTCCACCGCTTACACCCAAGTCAGAAATGTGTTGAATTGAAAATCGGGAAAGTCTTGAAGGTCTGTGTTGTGAATTGTTCTGCACAAGAAATGCCGTTATCGAACAAACATGCACTCGAATCAGCCGATTAATGCAGGCATAAAATACTTAAATCTCTAAATAATACCAACATAAAGCATTGTTAGACAAAACGTAACCAGAATCAAATCCGAAATGCGTTTTGCGTTTTTAGGGGAAAGTATTATAGATTTGCTTTTACTAAGCCGTTACAACAAAGAGACTTGCAATTCTTGCAAATTCAAGTTGTCCCAAAAGGTTTCAAGGTCCAGATTTTCCAATGGAATGCCCAAGAGTGTAATGGTCGTGATGTTTGGTCGAAAGTATCCACGCTCAATGACATTCGGAAAGTAAGATTTCCGCTTGATATACCTGTTCAATCAAAGTACTGGCTCTTGTTTTGTGACAAGAGTCTTATGTGTATAAAGCAGCATTTACAACACACAAATAAAACGCTGAGCCAACTATACTCATCATAGCATTTTGATGCAAAATTGAAAGAGCTGAATCCTTGGCACTGCACTCTACAAATGCAGTTTTCACCATTCAATCCAAGTAATAAAAAGAACTTACTATGTCATGCTGTTTTGCCTAATGCTAATGTACAGCAAAAGTTTTGTGATGGGTGCAATCGTTTTGATGGAAAACATTCACAGACTGATGTTAGCTAACAATGTGCGGTACTTGCATGCATAACAGTGCAAAGAACCAGTTGGTGCTGTTGGGTTAGTTAAAGTGCAAGTGAGTTATGATTTGAGTATAGGCAAAACCAACCACATATGCATTTTTCTATGTCGTGATTTATACATAAAATACGAAGGAAGCTGAAAAAACACTAAAAAATTAAAAAATGTCTGTGGTTTGTGCAAATGATCATAATATGTAATATTTGTATAAAGTTCATAAAAAACTTGAAATATTTCCAAAAATTTAAGCTTTTGAAAATCAAAGAGGTTTCCAAGTTCGCCTCTGGTGACAGAAATTTAAAATTATCGCATAAACTCTTAGTCATATGTAAAATTCATATTAATTTGATTAATTAATGAAGTCATTGCACGTGAACAGAGCAAGTGGAACTTTTCGTTTATGTCAGGGTTCGTCAAACCTGCTCTGTGTACGAGCCGAATATCGTAAAACCCAAGCTACAAAGATCCACAACACAAAATCTGAAAACACTAGTATCTGCAATCTACGCTTCTGTGACATCATGATTTTTTGAATGACTTGCGAAATTAATTCCAGGGTTTTTCAAGGTGTTTTAGGGACCCGCTTCGGGTCCTTAGAATGGAAAATCGAGTTCCTAGATTCATAGAAAATTATCATCGGGTTCTTAGAATCAGAGAATATCAGGTCCCTAGAATCAGAGATATCGGGTCCCTGCAGGTCCATACCGGGTACGTAACATTTTCCTTAAAAAAAACTGTTAATACTGTACAGCAGGCAAGTTATCACACTAACACTAAAGGATTTTAACACTTTGCAATAGAAATAAAAAATGAAAAACAAATATAGATTTTTCCGCCAGCTCAAAGAGACGCATGCGGCTCGCGAGCCTCAGTTTGGCCACCCCTGTTGTATGTTATACTTTCATTTGAAACCAAAGATTGCAACAAAAGCAAATTCTCAGAATGTGTCTCCCGAGGTATGGTTTCTCATAAAGTGTTACAAATGTATTGCAAATTAGGGAATTGTTGTTTTTTTTTTAATTTCTGTGGTAAAAACCACCTTGTAGAATTGAGAAAACAGCGGAATTGCCTTCGGGCATTCAATCGCCCTCACCCATGGGAAACACAAGGTATTTCTCCCGAATGGAATCACTGGATTCGCCAAAACGTATGCTGCAATAGGGACTACCAAAATTATTATAAGTGAAAATTTAATCCTCACATTCCAAGACACTCACAACATCCAAACCAAGAGGACAAACTACCTTCAAGCTACACCCTTTACGGCCTGACGAAGTTGGTGCTAGTGTAACAAGACAAGGTAAGGTTTAGATTTTGAGAGTTTTTTGGTTCATCTGCATCGCTTTTGGGAAATTAGCCCTGCAGGTGGCTGAATCTTACCATCGAAGAAATTCCTTTATTTTTTAATTAGCCGAAAAAAATTTGTGTCTGGCGCAAGGATTGCTGAAGTGAAGTTGGTGTAGTCGTGTAGTAGAATGCCCTGTTTACAGTTGCAACAACTGCAAAGCCAAAGTTGCAGCTGGTGCTGAAATGTCGAAATTCATCATGTTTATTTCATGCTGGAAACAACTAGACAAAATTAACATTTTTAATTGAAACTATTTCGCACATTTCAAAAACAACTGCATTGATCGTCGGCAAAATTCAGTAAAAATACGTCGTGAGTTGTTGAATCAAGAACTACACCAACGGTGCAACATACAAAAATAGGTCCAACTTACCATGAATTACCAAGACCGCAGTATGCTTGCTCTATCTTTTACGTTTCAATTGGCCCAGCCGACATAAATTTCAGTACAAATGTCTCATGCACACATTTGTAGAACTCATTAATTATCAAGCAACAGTGAATATCTTTCAAGTTGCACTGCTGGTTAAATAACGTGTAGTTTAGAGAAAAAATTTGAAACCCGCGAAGTTATTGGGTTTGCTTGTGGGAACCTGAAAACATGCTTCATTTATTCTTTGTTTGGTGGGAGCAAACCATTCGATGAAAATTTTTTACGTAATGAATGTGAAAAAGCAATAACGACGTTTGCGCACAGGCACCGCTTGTTCTGTTTTAAGCTCTCCATTGATAAACTGTTGCTGGAGTTTCTTGATAAGTGCTCTCTGATAATAAATGTTGCTAACAACCAAAACATCGCTTACACGTTTGGGCTGGTTAGCGTTGGAAGGGAACAATTGATAGTTTTTGCGTTGTCACTGCAGGAGCACCCCTGACAAGAGTCATGCTGATAATCATTGTAATGACGTCCATAGCCATAAAATACGACAGGGTGGCTTCCTCGAAGATCGCAATCATAAGACCAAAATCCATAAAATCGTCGAGCTGCAAACAATCTAAGGTTACTTGAAAGATTTGAAATCTTAGTGAAATATCAAAAGGAAAAATTTGGGTCAAATAAGTGAATACGTCTTTGTTTTTCTACGCCTAGTTATTTACAAAGCAATCCTTACAGATCTTTCCTATTTAAAAATTTTTCGTTATTGTAAAAACCTATTGTGTTCACAACAGCTCATTCAGATATTTTCTGATACCAGGAAATGTTTTCCAGGTAGCAACGACTGCTTGAAAGGAGAGGTTTGCATAACACATCACATACAATAATATTTTTTCACGCATGACAGTGCAAGTATTGTTTCAATAGCTGAAAATCTGCCTGTTACGTTTTGTTCAAAATCTGTTTCAGTCATTGCAGAGAAGCAAATACTAAGATATCATCCTTTTCAAATTATATTGTACTGTTCTTGGTTTATGGTGCGTTGCGCTCAATGTTTAAAAAATGCATTTTTGTAAACCCTTCTTCGTTCCCCTTGTACCTCAGGTAACCTGCTCACCTATATAATTATTTATAGCGCAGGGGAGTTTATGTTCTTATGTTTTAGCGCAGCGGGTACAACCATGCGGCACTCCCTGGCCAAATGCACACAACGAGATTGGTTCACGGGGCACAGTTATATGTGTCAAGGTCTGCGATAGAGATGTAACGGACCGCTAACATCCAGTCTTCGGACAGTCTGCTAAAGGTTTGGAAACAGTCGGCTAACGATTTTCAGTCGGCTAACGAACGATTTTTTAGCGGTGATGTTATTCCGGGCAGCTGGGTCTACTCGGCAATTGGGGGAAAGTTTCTGTTTTTGCAAAGTTTCAAAATCTAACAAGGAAATGTTTTGCTGCTGTTCTCTCCATTTCACTGTTCTGCTAATGTTCTGTTTAATTTGTTTCCACGCAAAGCAGTGAATCATGTCATGGATCACTCAAAGCAACAAACACTTTCATTTATAGTCTGTCGCTGTCGCCAATGTTTAGGCAGAACCGTCACCAAAAAGGTTTCAATAGGGGGGTTTTGCATTTGTGCGGGGTGGCTTAGCATTTTAAAAATTAACAAAAACTCTACTGATTCATAGTGTTTCATATTTCAACTTGGGGCTTGGAGCTTTGTTTGAGGGACTAAGCCTACAAGATATCCTCCGTGGCTACGGGACTGAGTTTAGGACAGATGTTATCAAACTTTTTCTGGCCATGTACCTCTTCAGCATTTCGATAGATGAGCATGTACCCCTAAAATTTCTTATGAGAAAAAGGCTGTGGAAAATAACAAAAATGTATTTACCAATAAGCATATAATGATTTTGAAAATAATATTCACTGATATATGCATAAATATTTCGAAATAAATCATATGTAAACATATTTTCCCCCTGCTATTGCTAAACTCAAATGTACCCCTTCAGATAGGCAAGAGCACGCCTACTAGCGTGGGGCTACATGTACCCCAGTTTGGGAACCCCTGGTTTAGGATTAGGTGTTTTTTGTTTAAGTATGTTACTAGCAAGTGTAATGCAAACTAGCATATACTTGTAGTGTGTTAGTGTCACGTTAGAGGTGGTGGACGAATAAGTTTTTAAAAGTGCTCTGGCGGACCTATAGCCATTTAAGACTACATGGTTTTATTTTCCAAAAGATAATGAACTGAAAACTTGGTGTTGTAACTTTGCTTTTGAGGTTACGGCATAATACGGGCCACTGGCCGTTTTGGGACAGAATATTAGTTGTGGTTTAACATAGACGGGCCAGGAGGTTTCTTTTTAGCTCCGGGCGGGCCGAGCTGCAAAAGCGCTAGTCTGCGGGTTAGATAACTTGCTGGGCACCCATGGAAGAATGACAATACCCTTTTACAAATCGTCATGCTTGCTTTGAAATATTTTTGGCTTGAGACTCATTTGGAAGCAATTGTTTATTTTTGCATGTTTAGGATCATATTGATAATTTTCAAAGTTGTGAGTAAAGTAAACATTTTTGAGTTTCTTTTTCTGCCTTCAGCCCATATTCACTTTTCCTGCAAATCAACTTTGTCGTCTTACAAATGAGTGCGATCTAACAAAGTTTAATACCAAACTATAAAGTTCGAGTTACATCAAGTGGGGCAAGTTGTAAATGAATACTTGAAAAAAACTAAACTATGATCATGTGAAATAGATTCCACCGCAAAGCAGAGTACAGTTGTGCCATTCAAAAATGTCTCAAAGTAAAACACCACTCGTTTTTTGCTGCCAAATGGTTAAGAAGGTGACGTCACTTTCTCATTTATTCAAAGCATCTATCGAACTCATCCCATTATGCAAACATTTTGTTTTAACTCAACTGGCTGATGTTTTTTTTCACAAAGGGAGTTAAAAACAAGCTTATCTACGTGCAATGCTTCTTGCTGTTTCTCTTTGACAAGCACACAAAACGCAAACTATCCTGCTTGTATTTCAAAGGACTTTTATTGTGGCTAAGGTGTATATGTAAGGAGATTCAATGCGGGGCTGTTTTTGCCACATTATACCAAGCAACTACATGAAGACCTCTCACTACAACATTTCAGTTAAGCTCTGGCGTTGAAGCAAGCTGTTTGAGGAATCTCTTGCCTGGTCCTTCCATCTTCCTGCAATGATTCGAACTTGTACTCATCACTTAGCAATAATAGTCAAGTCACAGCAGTGACCAACACCATGCGAGTCAATCGTAATTTATTTGCACAAGGAAACTGTTTTCGTGAGTGTCGCATCTTTTCGTTTTGCGTAAGCCAGTAAAAAGGTTACTAGCGAATGTTAACATTGAAACAATTGATACAACATCTATCACAAGAAATATCTCAAATATTGATATAACATTTATCATAAAATACATCTCATCACTCTTAACTTCCTTAGCACTTGCGTCTGTAAATATGGAAAATTAACCTCTTTATGCAAACTCTTACGCAAAGATTTTATGAAGATCACACCAACAATGCAGTTTTTTGAACCAGGACAACCCATTCCCGAGAAAATTTCGTCTAACTTTGCCAAGATCAGCTGTCAACTTTAACAAGGTTTGAACGAATTGCTGTTAGTTGAATTTGTAAGCAGCGATAATTACAATCTAATAATGTTGCACTCTATTCTGGAATATAGAAGTTAAGAACTTTTATAATGAACAATGTTTTGATGTAATTCTGTTTGTGATGAGAGTTAACGCAACTAAATGATATCGTGGTGACAGATTGTCCGTACTGGGGGACAATATCATGGAAATTGTTTGTGGAGAGGGGCAGTGCAATGATATTCTGTGGTGAGAGGTATGGTTGAGGATTGCAAGAGGTGTTGCGGTACAATTTGAAGGCAGCTATTATTACTAGTGAATGTTTTGGCACTAAATTTTTATTTTTTTCGTTTGCAGCTTACAGTTAATAGAAATGGTTTTCAAAGACAGTTTGTACAAGTTTACGTGTAATTATATAGAGCACCGCACCACACCAAGGGCGTAACTAGGTTGGATGGCGCCCGGGGTAAGAAACAAGTTTGGCGCCCCCATGTTTGAACCTTAGGTCTTTCAGAAGCAAATGTAGTGTATAGAAGAAAGTACTTGTGACATTGTTAGGACTTTTCAGCGCCCTCTGCAGTCATTCAGCGCCCCCATAGTGATTTGGCGCCCAGGGAATTGTGCCCTCCTTGCACCCCATTCGTTACGCCCCCGCACCACAACCATCCGTGTCTGTGCTTTACTCGAATAATACCAACCAAACCAAAGCCATAAATATGAAAAAGTAAATATCTTAAGTATAGAATGCAAGCAACTGTGTTTTTGGCTTTTGATCAAACACTGACATTTTCTGTTAGGTTAGATTTCCTCTGTGCGGATCATTCATCGAAGTTGTTGTCTGCTAAATAAGGTTCTTTGGCCAATTTGTTTCTTTCCCCAGCTTCAGGCTGTTCTTGTGGAAAACTAAATGTTTGCTTGCACTGATACTGTAGTTCTTAGATGAGAATAATACTCAATTCAAACTCAGTACCAGGGATGACAAGGAGCTGAACTGAGGCATCACGGTTAGAGCTGCAGCATTTTTATTACAACCTAAAGTCCCTGGAGCCAACAAAACCTTTTACAAGCTTCAAGTGGCTTGATACCGTTGCTCTATTCATTTAATTAACACAGATGCAACATTACCACTTTCGACTCCGATTTAGTTCAGAGTTCATTTTTTAACAAACTGTGATTGTTGTTGTGCTGATTTTCACTGGGAAGTATTTTAAAGCATTTCTTGGCATGCTATAAATAACTTCAGAGTACAGTTTTATCTGCGCAACATGATTCAGAGTTTTATAAAAGGCTTGACATAGAATTCTACTATGAAGTAATTGAGATTTTTTCTCATCTCACGAAAATTATTTAAGTTTAATGTTACAACGTTTTCAAAATACTGTTTTGAAATTTAGTGGGTTTTGCACTACTATCGTTTTCGGCCATTTGTTTTTAATTAAATGTGTCAAAAAGTAAGATGAACGCAAAAAAGTTAATTTCTAAAAACAACTTACATTGGTCGTAACCCATTCCATACCGCTGGTTCCAGTACCACTCTCCAGTCCATTGCGGTTGACCGTAGCGGCATTGTTGTGTCAGCACACCTTGGGGTATTAATCCATACAATAATGCCAAGCTATAAAGCAGGGATCTTGGTGTCATTGTAGGTTTAAACAAGAAAACTACGCAGCACCGAACTGCAAATGAGATTTGCAAGTAACCTCAACTTTTGCAGTTACTAAAACGTCAAACTATTGACATAATTAAGCAAAAATATATAGGAAACCATTAAGCAACCCTTAAGATCAGTAAACGAAGCGCTTTGGATTTTAAATGCAACATCAGTTCAGTTGTGCAAAAAAAGGCAAGAGAGATATATTCATAATCCATAGGCACTGTTCCCTAGTTTTTTTATGAATACATTAGATGTGACCATAATGACCATGATTCATCAATCTGGTCATATCTCAAGAATCGTTTGCTGTAGAGAGGCAACTGAGTCATCTTTGGACAGAGATTGTGATGTAATTTACTAATTCATATCAAATGCATTTACCTGTGCGTTGGAAATATTAAATGACACGACATCTTTTCCGGTCATAACTGATGACGCATTGAGGGTACAGACACAGCTAAAACAACTTCTCATGGGGATTTAAATATAAGCGTATTTTTTGACAAATCAAACAAATTATTTTTTTAATTTAAAGTAGGTTTTTAGGAAAAATGTAATAGCTTTGTATCTTTTTTCGATTTTTACTTGAGACTTGGTGGGATGGGGTAAGATATATGTATGAAATATATCTGGACTTTCCAGATAGTTGCTTTTGTGGAACGGAGATAGTGGAGCCTTAAGCACGAAGAACACAGAGGAAACAAAGCCTGCCCCTTTATTGATAAGCTTAACCCATCGATACAAAGAAACAGAGTTGTGGCCAACACCGTCTATTGAAAGAAATCCTTCCTCAGCACAGAATCAGACACTAAGATCTTACAGAGTATATATTTCGCCTACAAAGTAGGCATCATCAGCTTTTATTCAAATAGAAGCTCTTATTCAGCTCTTATTAAAATAGTTGCGGCTAATTCCTTTTTCTGAGAAGGCGACCGTGTGTGACGCTTTTTGTAAAAAATCAGCTATTCCAACTATTATAGGAGGTTTAGCTGCACAGATATTGAAATATTCAAATCAGTTCTATTGCTGTTATTCTACTAAAACAAATGTTTAAAGCACACGTTTTGCGTCAACGGAATACGACCTATCAAAAATAAGGCTGTTTTTATCTTATACAGATCATCTTTCATTATTAATCTCCATCATCTCCGACTGTATACAGTAAACTTAAACAGGTTGTTTTCAAGTAAACCAATTTTCACACTATTTGTAACAAACCCACTTTTTGTTGAAATCCTTAACGTGAAAGGATGACTAAAAAGCAGTTTTAACAAGAACTGTGATTGTGCGAGGTTCTTCCAAAATTAAGCGAAGCCTACTCTCACCAATCTTAGCTTTTTATACTTCTGGAAAGATCACGGTCTGATATTCGGCTGGAGGTTCTATACTGAGATACTAGTTAACAAAAGAGGGATAGTCATGTGTGACTGGCACTCATATGAATTTTCATACTCAAAAAATCTCAGGTATTGCGTGAAAATTATAAAAATGCTGTACTATGCAGTTTTGTCCCTACCCGGTTTTACCAAAGCTAATACAAGTTGTAAATATTTTCAAGAAGTTCGACTTAGTTTAAATATTGTATATATAGTATTTAAGACTAGTTTGCACAAAAAAAGGAATTTTTTGCTTAATGTTTCTACGAGGCATTCAACGTTAGTTTTTGCCTCATTATTTGAATTTATTACCTGTTGAGCAGCATACTCACTATAAATTGCACAAATTAATTTTGTTTGGCAAAGATCTAATATACCGCATCTGTGCTAAGTAAAATACTGGATCAAAAACTGCGATAGATTATACTTTTAGAGTAAAATAAACCCATTATCTTCATAACAGCATTGTTTCAACAGGATGTAAATAAGCAAAACAAGCCTACACAATATCCCAAGATAAAGGGAAACACGTGTTTGTCCTAGTTAACCTCAACAATAATTTTGAACGAACTCATGTACGTGAACCTTTATAAATAAAGCGTAGCAAATCAGGTGAGGTAAGCTTGGTAAGAAAAGGCCTGGGAAGATGATATGTAACTTCTGCCGGGTATGCTTGTATGCATCTTGATTTACACAGATGACAGTCTTGACTGTTTTGAACACAAAAAATGTGAGACTTCAATCGTAATTCTTTGCTTTTTACCATTGCATAATGTATTGCAGCTATTTCAACAATAACACTGTTTTTAAGTCATTGGGGGGTGTTTATTTGCACTAACAAAACCTAAGCCTAATTTTCTTAATACTGTTTGGAGTGTTGTACTTGAGAGTGATTGGAGTGCTGCACACACCAGGTAACATCATTTTGAGTAGAAGAAAAATTGATTTCTATTTTTCAATTTATGAGGTATTTAGTCACTTATCCGCAGACGAAGATTTGAATAGTCTTCACGATTTTTTTGACAATTGTTACGATTAGTTCCTACACATTTTTCAACCAGTTTCGCTGCCTTCTACTGCCTAGTTATGGTAGTAGTCAAGTAGATGAGGCCAGGGTTGTTTACTGTATGGGATTTGATCAACATCTCTTTTTTAAGTGAGAAAGCAAATAAGTTATTCTACGAAAACAGTTGGTGACTTAACTAGTAATTGTTCAATATGACTGATGCAGCAACGCGACACGCGACTGTATTCTCTAAGTAAAATTTTACCACTCAAAGTAATTAAAAAATCAAGCTTTGAGAAACAGTGAAAACGGGTTTCGGCGAGTCGAGATGCCCTAGTGGACGTAGATTCTTGTAACGCAGTTTGCAAGCTTAACTCTTCTATCCCATTTCCTGCAGTTGTTAAAAACAACGTTGTCTTTATAACCTAGCAAATCCCTAGTCTGGTCATAGGTTGTTCATAAGTACTGCTTCCTACTACTGTATTTGAGTAAAGCCACGATCAATAGGACTCTTATTAAGATGGTGAAAAACAAAGCATTTAAAATCAAGCGGCAAGTAAATAAAAATCTCTATTGTCTTTTTGAGGTTGATATGTTAATTTCGTTAGCAACAAATTTTTCTGCGTGTCAACACCAGAATTAAGTTTTAAAGTCATTTATTGAAGTCGCTGTTTCAACTGAAATACGCTGGCATTGGGGTTTTCCTATAACCTAGCAAAATAACAAAATCACACAAAACGTCATCTGGTACTTTTCTACCTACAGCTTCTCTGGAGAAATACAAGCTGAAAATAACAGCTCACATGAAAATGCGTGCGTTTGTTAAGTGCGGCGTGTTATTTTTGCCCACGTTGTTGAAAAACAATTGTGGAAAGTAACTTCTTTGTTGAACCTCTGTCAAGCACATACAGGGCCAAAACTTGCCTGTGTTGATTTTCTTATTGCTTTCCGATCTCATTGTTTAAAGCCTTAGCAACAAGTTAAAAAAAACAAACATCGCTAGACACAATGAATCAGTGTCGCTATGAGCCAAGTCTCACTTGTTTCCCGCCTTACTACATTGGAATGCGACGCCTGGTACGTAATCAAAGGCTGTTGAAAAAGCTGTTTTCTATACTTTGTTCACGCAATTGACCATACTCATAACAAGTCCGTAAAAAACTTGTATTTTCAGGAATTCGTCCAAACTATAGGTCGTTACGTTCATATACTTCGAAATACCAACTAACAAAGTATGAGGTCAATGTTTCAATGGCTAGAAACTCATTACAAGGTAAACCTCTTAAAAGCACTAGTGTTTCTGTATGCTTTCGAGGAATCAGTCGACTACCATCTGCTTTCGTCTTTTTGCGATGATCCAAACTTGCACATATCTCTATTCAAGTATGTACTTTCCACGATTGGTGTAAGCAAGGAATCGATCGGCAAATTTTTAATAGGAAATCGATTTCACGTAAAATTACCCATCCTCAGTCCTGAAAATTGCAAGCAAAGCTTACAGGTGAAAAGTTGAAAAGCTGAAGTAACAGCAGAGAAAAAACAAACTCAAGACTACAACCGAAATTTCGTAATACAAGCTCATAAATCATAACATCTTAACAAACTGCCTGACGTCAAGAATACAAGTGGCGACAAAAAAAATGACTCATGAAATAAGTGTTTACTCAAAAATTAAAAAGACGTTTACTCAAATAAATAAATGACTGAAACATCTAGCTAGTTGATGTATATATCGTTCGGCCAAACAGCAGTGTTTCACTTGAAGAATATTTGATATTGTGATGAAACAACTATTACACTAATTGGCTTCTTGAAAGTCGGTCACGTATCTGAATCTAGTAAATGCAAGGCCAAGCCACGTAGAACACATTAGCTTACGCCTCTATCTACTCGTTTATGATACATTTTGCGTCTGCTTTACTCAGATTTGCACAGATCGCATATCAATAGCATTGCTAGGTATGGCTATCATACACCCTCTTTTTGAAGTACAAGTCCACTTTTTTCATGAGAAATGAAATATTCTTTGAGGACATTCGAAACTGTCCTCTTTTTTGCATTCGTATTTTACATAGCTACAGTGTTATCAGTGACGTAACTAGAGCTTTTATCCAGGGTGGAAAACTTAGCTAAAAGGGGCCCACTGGCCACTGTACAGAGATAACTAGCCAACACTCAGAAAAAAAACTTGAGAAATGATGGTGAAGCCAGATATGGATAGCTATGCTAAAACCCTGAATCACCGGTAAATAATCCAAAAAACGCAAAAACAACAAACTACTGAAAACCAAACGAATACTAAAACCGAAATATCATTTAAGGTGGCAGTCCGTTTTTTACATTTAGCTTGCCAGGGGATGAGCATTTCGCCCCTCTGCCTCCCGTCAATTGCGTCACTGGCTATGACATATTGTTTTTGCAATAGCATTGCTAGGTATTCATATTTCATATGCAGCAGGCCGGCGCCTTGGAGGATTTCTTCACCATCATGAAATGCTTCTGGACAACTTGTGAAGCTTGTACACAACAGTGCGCTTGGCTCCTCAAGCGGCTGGTTTTTGCAGAAGTTGGAGACTTGACTTCTTGGCAAAAAAAACTATGAACTGCTACAGAGCAACAATTGTCTGCTTGGATGCGAAAGGGTTATAGAAACCCAGGGTGAGTTTCATTTTAGCTGGGTTTACACTTTCTCTGCCATGCTCAGCTCCTTGCGGAACTGAGCAAACCACGATAGATACCGGTTGCGACCCAGCACTCCCGCGCAACTGTGTTGATCATCCAGCAGGCTGCAACCTCTTCAAAACAATAACCTTATTAAATTCGCAATAATTCAGCCATCAACTTTAAACCACGATAAGAATTTATGAAACTTTCGAGGGGCGCCCGACGAGACAACCTGTTTAACAGTTTTTTTTTCGGTGTCCCAGCGCCTTAGCTTTAATTTGTATGAAATTGTTTAATGTTTGCACCAATACACTCTTTCTCTCTCTCTCTCTCTCTCTCTTTGCACACAGTAAGCTGTCCCTACTCTACTGCAACAAGGTATGAGATGGAGCGTAGCTTAGTTTGAGGGAGATCCTGTGTTTTGGTTGAGTTAACTGTCGGCTGGAAAGGTGGGAATGCTTTCACATTAATCGTGACATAACAGCGGTAAATCCTTAAATCCTTTTTAGTATCTCAATGACCTTGCCATTAGGGTGTGGACTGCTGACTCCATTATAGGTACTGGACTAGCTTTGCTGATGAACCGTGATACGCTACTAACATTCACAAAAATTTTTGCAACCCTGAGGTAATCAACAATGATGAAATATGAAGAAATATGACAGAAGTATCCCTGTTTCAGGGAAGGACTACATTATTTTGAAGCTGAGTGAATTACGTGTGGTTGCATTTGCACAGTTCTCAAAGAAGAGTGAAAACACTATTGCGACTTTGTGGATATTAATTACGAAAAACTTATTTCTCGTAGCGCAACCAGGTGGCTATCACTTTATCGCAGCTTGCCAAGGATGCTTCAATTGTACCCAGCTTCAAATTCATACTTCACACTTTGGTTTTGGGGATTTTCGGCAAAAAAACACCAAAACGCACGTGGCTTTGGGCATGAATATCTCCGCTCCTGTTCGCTCTAGCGACTCGGCGAAAGTTTCAAAATACGCATACAGTCTAGTAGATTGCACTCGAAAAAAAATTTTTTTCTTGGGGGTTGCGGGTTGGCTGTGAGTGACGTCATAAGTGGAGATCTTTTAGGCCACCTTGGCCAACTTTGCCTGGGCCTGGGCGCCAACCGTTAGGTGGTAGTATTTCACTGAAGTTTTTACTGGAAACTAGGCTACAATCCGAGTCTTTTGATACTTTGGATGACCTGCTGGGGTTTCGGGTTCAAAAGTTATGATTTTAGTTAGTAAAAATATTAGACTAATTAGATAATTATTTATTTTGTTTATTTTAGATCATAACTTCCGAACCAGAAACAAGTCAAAGTCGATCAAAGGTTCAAAAGACTCGGACTCGAGTCTAGATTCCAATGAAAACTTCAGCGAAACACTTTGGCCTAGTGGTTGGGCCAATAAAGAAAAATCTTCCTGGTTAAACTAATTTCTAGTCCAGCTGTGTCCAAACCGCGGCCCCGTCGAAGGTTTTGTGCAGCCCAGTTTAGGTGTTCGCTGTAGTGAAAATATCCTACATACTGACAACCTGTCCTTATATTCATAATCTTCAATTTGAAATTTTAATGCAGGTGGTCCTGAGTGTCTTTTTGTCACGTCTGTTACCATTGCAATTAGGATTCGAACGCTGTCAGAACATTACCTTAAGCTTAATTTAGTTTGCTAAGATCAAAGTAAGCCATTCAACGTGCGGCGTTCATTAATATGTCATTCAATGTGCGGCCTTGGTCAAAACAGTGAAATGATTTTTGGCTCTGTAAGCCATTTGGATAGGACATAGCTGTTCCAGTCTGAAGCTGGTGTGCAATTTGAAACATCTTACATGCAAGCAGTTTCATAAAATTGTAAAAGACGATTTTACATTTTTAGGAAAGTTAAGCAATCTGCAAAATATTAAAGGGCTATATAGGTTAAGTAAATAAAGATTTTGTTTTGTGTGTTTTGAATGAAAAATCGTCTGCACTGAAAGTTTTACTTCAATGGTTAAAACTAATCAATAGGCCTATTTGTTATTTGACTTGTTAAGTGTAGTAATACACTTAAGTAAGTGACAGTCGTAAATTGTCCCTTTTTGCGCTGAAAATACGGCAGCCCTATGGTGCCTATTAATAAATAAACGAGGACAGAAAAAAGATGATCGTCCCCTTTACAAGTGTAGAGCTTATCCACGTGGTTCTAAAAACGTCAAAAAGCAAAAGAGGTAAAAATGGGAGAGAAAAAAGTTGCGGCTAAGTCAAGAAACATTCAAGCCACTATTTTACAGTGGCAGTGAAATCCAGTGGAGACATTTCTGCGGAACCTGGAAGAAGACAGAAAATCGAAGAACATGTTGTTACAAGTCTTAGATGTACGTAACGATGACAATAGACCGAGCTTAACCAGCAGTGCAGCAGCAGATTATCGTCAAGAAGTATCATCGAAAAACACGGTCGATGAGTTGACTGACGCTATCTTTGAAGACATCGATATTGGTCTCTGGTTGCCCAATATACCGTAAAAATGCGGCAATATTGGTTGAAAAACGAAACGTTATTTTTAAAATATGATGTTCTGGTGCAAATGCCTGGTGCAAATGATGGCAACTTGAAATGTATTTGTCATACAACGACTCTACCAAAGTTTTGGATGAAGGTCTTGCCAGAATACCCTGACCTTGCCATAAATTCATACAGTAAAAACTTTCCCGTATTTAAGACATCCTACTTATGCGAGTCTGGATTTTCTGTGATAGCAGCAACAAAGACGAAACAGGCTGGACGTGAGGGACACATTGCGGGTGTCATTGAGTTTCACAATTCCTAGGTGGGAGCGTCTCGTTGCAAAAAAACAAGCTCAAGCTTCTCATTGCATCAATGTTGTAATAACTTACATGAGTTGTAATAAATATTCATTGCTGAATATTTGCGTTTTATAGGCCGGTCCGCGAAAAAAATTCAGTTTCAAACCGGTCCGCAGTGCAAAAATGGTTGCTGAACCCTGTTGTAGAGCGTGTAAGGGCTTGCGTCCCCTTTGGAAAGTTATTGACTCCCTCTGAGGAGGCCTGCCCTCCGGTTAAGAAACACTGCCCTAAACAACAACTAAAATCGCGGAACAAAAGTGACATCACAGCTGTCTGACTGTCATAAGTACCTGGTGACTATTGCGACTTCTGCGTGTGAGTGGATAGGCAATGTGACGATATAATCATTGAAGGCCACATAGTTTGAACTGCAGCTGTGAATGAGAAAAGTTATTGCCCGAGTTTTTACTGTTTTCGCTGCTCAAGTGATGGAATAGCGGTTTGGCACTTGTGACTATTTTGTTGCATTTTACTTGCACCAGGGTACATTCTCATTTCATCTTTAAAAACACCGTTGGACAAATTAGCATTTTTAGGAAAACCGGAAACTATAACTAAAATTAGAGTACTGAAGCTTTTTACAAATTAGAATAGAAGTAGAATTCCAGTCATTTCGCTCTAATTCATCGAATTAGAAAACCAGAATTATTTAGTTGTCCAAGTCTGATCCAGTCATTTACCTGACTTTTCCTTGGAATACAATGATTTTAATGAAAAGATATTTACAAGACTATTGTGCGGCCAGTTGCCCTATATGGCGCTGAATACTGCCAACAACTAAAACCGCAGAACAGAAGTTACACGTGATGGAGATGAGAATGCTGCGATGGACACTTGGTTTTACCCGTTTGGACCGAATCAGGAACACATCAATAAGATAACTGGGAATTACAGTTACAGCCATTACAGCGAAAATGCAGGAACATAGATTACGCTGGTACAGACACGTACTGCGCGCGAACTCATCCACAGTTGCCAGCTTCGCCTATAACTTGTACGTGGATGGACGCCAGTCACAAGGAAGACCAAAACAAAGCTGGCAAGACACAATAAATAACTACCTCAGGAAAACTGGATTACAACCAACCGATGCTAACAACAGGTGATTATGACGATTATACTCAAAGGTGAAAGTAAGCCGGAACGCCGTTCCGGTAAAAGAATCGTTGCCGGTACGGCGTCCCTGTTAGAGTTTCAAGTACACTAATATGTAGGCTATTTGTTTTTGTTCAACTCAAGTTTTTTGCCATGTCGTTATTAACAATACATTCTGCAGAAGAATGAGGTTGGTTTTCATGAGTAGAATACGGGTAAAGGCAAGATTAACTAGCCTGCACTGTAGCCAAGGCTACAGATTTTCCGTAGAGTCAAAGTTAACTGTTTTTTACTGCGCGCGTTCAAGCTGTGTGTGTTCTTTGACTTGAATTGTTTTGTAGTACCGTAATCTTGAGCCAATCTGATTTGCAGCTCAATGCATAGCAAATATTTCAACTAGCGTTAACCAGAAATAGACATGTATGTTGATGTATGGGCATAGGCGTACGGGAAGGCATTTTACTGCGGGGGCGGAAAAAATTTGCCCTGAAACTAACAATTTGCCCTAAAAATAGACAACTTGCCCTGAAACTAACTTTTTAGTTTAATCCGAATGGGGCCTGAAACCTTATGTAAATCTGTTCTATACAGTTGAATTCGTTTATAAAGACTTCCTCTGTAACGTCAGTTCTCCGATAACGTTACATTTTGTTTGATTGTGA
>Ga0210059_1001350_pt1 | contig 36582 bp, 20 predicted proteins | sample Ectturendosymbi2_FD_188042 | JGI IMG/M metagenome (GOLD analysis project Ga0210059, IMG submission 188042) | Ecteinascidia turbinata endosymbiont from Florida, USA - Sample 2 (SPAdes) (version 2) | ecosystem: Host-associated > Tunicates > Ascidians > Unclassified | place: Key West, Florida... | reverse complement strand
ATTTTTAGCATCTTTAGCGATTAAGTAATGTGCAGTGCAAAAATATTTTTTGCGATAATTTTCAATGAAATCAAGTGTCATGTCAACACCTCTTTAGGTCTGGTGGGGGGATGCATCCCCCCTGTGTCCGCGCCTGGATAGAGACACAGTTCACATTTGGTTGTCCTAATCAACGCTGCATCAATATCCTCACTGCGTACTGTTCCCTGCAAATCGTCCAGTTGTCTGGCAAATTTTTAGGTAGGTAGTTTTAAGTAAACCAGTTTTAAGTAAGGCGTAACAATCCAGAAAAATCTCTTACCAAAACAGCTGTTGCGCCCGGTATAAATTAACGTAACACGACCTATAGCCGCAACCGCAAGCTGGGAGCGTAAACGTAAACCTGGTTTTGTGTGAAACCACATCCAGAGTTGTTATGAACAGTGTTGTAAAGGAAGTGCTTACAGCAAGAACTGACCTGTATTTCTGTATATTCTGAAGATATTTTATGGGAACGACTACAAGAGTAATTTAGATTACTGGATAATCTTCTGCAGAATGGAGTAAAACTTTTTGAGTATTTCTGTTTATGACCATAGAGAGATAAGATTTAGTTTCAACCTTTCGGAAAACGAGATAAAGACAAGGAGAAAAGATTTTGTGGGAGAAAACCGTATTTTAGAGCAAGTGCCTAGAAATTAACGGGTTCACCTTCACATCAACTCAGGGAGAATCTGGTGAGCAAACTTTCGGCAAGGGTGTTTCTAACTTTTATTTGCATATGCTGACTGTCTGCTCCTTTCCAAACTAAAGTCTTTCTAGTTTGGACTTCAAACGTTGATTTGCCTGATTTGCAGCGAAAACGTTGGGAAGTTAATCTTTCAAATGATCACTTAGAACCAAAAACACTTCTTAAAAATTTTTCAGTAACGTCATAATCAAAACACGTAATTTAATTTTACGTGGCTATAATTTGCGAGAAATGAAGTCTGTGACATAAAACCACTTCTGTAACTGTATGCAATTGGGCTCTTCTTGCAAACAGATCAAGAATGAAACGGCTAGAAAGCAACCTTGGCAAAGTTTGGGTAGAACTTACAAAACTTTAAATTTCTTTCGAAATTTATCTCTTTTTCTGGAGTGTTTATACAGCAAAAGGCCAGCATAACTTCGTTCAGTTTAACATGACTAAAGCAGTGGCCCCAAAGCTCCTCGTTTTCCATACCAAACGTTTGGTTTGTTTTAAGTAAAATACTTCATAAACCTGGACAATATTCTTTATCTTGATACTTGATTGAAGGTACACGTCTTTAAGCCTGCTGATCGGTCTACCCCAGGGTGGGGAACCTATTTACAATCACGGGTCAAGTGAATTGTGAATTATCGCTGGTGGGCCGCAAAATCAATTAATTGTATCCTAAAATTCTACCATTATCTAAACAATTAGGAAGAGTGACTTCTTTTGACTTACTATCGAAATACCTGCTTATCATGGAGCATTGTTTTGGCGCAATGTTGTGCTCTAACTTGGGTAACGAAAATTCGGATGTGGACCATATCAAATGTTCACGCGGGCCGCAGGTTCCCCACCCCTGGTCCACCCCCTTAACATTGTCTTATTTAACGTTGTGTGGAACAAGGGCGGATCCAGGGGGCGATTGTCCCCCTAAAACCTACGAAAATATCTTTTTTCACCATGATTTTGTACAATTCGGAAAACAGCATTCGCGATATAAGGCCCGTTTAGACGTCCATTGTTTTGTCACAGCAGTGTTGTGAAGTATACTTCATATCTCTTACACTAGTGAACTCGTAATGAGACTTGACTGCAAAATATTACTGAAATCGCCCCCCTAACTTACTAGCTGGATCCGCCCGTGGTTTGGAACGATTTACATGCACCGCTTAAGCAAATGAAGTTTTTACCGTTATCCACTTAAAAGCTCAGAAGAATCTTTTCACTGAGCAACAAGCAAGAAGTACTCAAATTGCATAACACACTGTGTGGAGACGACATTTTTTGATAGATGACCCCATGGTCGTACTAACCGTCACACTAATTTTATTTTTGAAAGTGCAGGATTGCTCATTTTGCCTCATAACATGACGTGGGGAGGAATTTGGCCAAAATGGTGTAACATCTTCAGAGATGGGAATGAATCGATAATATAAAAATGAGTTTGAGTTCTACACCAAACACCGCTTCCGTAAAAGTTTGCACATTTCACGGAAAAGCAACGAATTTCTCCAAGCAACGTTTCTATATTTTCTTTTGCAAATTCGATTGAACGCACTGAAAAAACTAACGATCTACCAGTCGTTGCCAACTGGTAATCGGAAGTGACAGATTCACAAACATTGCACGAGCGTGAAGTGATTAAGGCATGCAGTGGTTCTTAACCGGGGACAACGCCTCCCCAGGTGATGTCAATAAATTACCTGGGGACGCGAGCTCCATCTGTTTTTACAACTTCTTTAATATCAGGAGGTTGAAATCAGGCCCGCAACCAGATGGGGGCAATCGGGCAATTGCCCCCCCGAAATTTTTAAAAACGTATGTATTTTTTAAGTACAGCAACAAGTTACATCATTTTGCCTCCCGAAAAAATCAGTTGGTTGCGGCCCTGGTTGAAACAAAGGACATTTACTTAAGGAAGGCGTACTAGAGAAAAGGTTAAGAACCACTGAATTAAGACATTTGGCACAATCTGTACACATGCGACGGGCACAGCTAACGATACCAAAAAGTGACGCGGGCAATGACATGAATGCGATGCCGGAACGACAGGTTGCGTATGGCATGCACAGCGTATGGCACTGCAATTTTCAGTGAACTTAACCCATAAATAACCAGGCACGATGCACCTTCGCGTTTTTACACATCACATCGTATTTGCACACTAAGGCAAAACTCCATTAGTTAGATCTCTCCACCAGTTCAAGCACCTTAGGGTGGTATTTACGAGTGATGGAAGGCGGAACGATGAGATTGATACACGGATTGGTAAAACTAACGCAGTTCTATGTGAGCTTTATCTCTCTGTGGTCACAAAACGGGAGCTTTCAAACACCGCAAAACAGTCAGCTTTAACATCGGTCTTTGTTCTGATCCTTGTACCTATATGGTCATGAATCTTGGGTTATATGACTGAAGTAATATTATCTCAAGTGCAAGCGGCAGAACCGGGATGTTTGCGAAGAGTCCATGTTGCGACACTCCGCGACAAAGTGCGCAGCTGTGAAATTCGCAGAGCCCTGAATGTCGAACTTCTTTCTCCTCCAAATCGAGAAATCCCATGCTACGTTGGTTCGGCCATGTGCCCAGACAAGTCGTGCTGGCTAAACCACGGGAAAGCGGCCCTGAATCGTCCAAGGACCAGGTGGAGTGACTACATCTCCGACCTTACTTGGTACCGTCTTGTTGTGGAGTCAACAGAATTACCTGAAACTGCTGTTGATTGTGAGGTATTTCGAATCGTCCTGGGGCTGCTGCCCCGCGACCCTCCCCCAGAGAAACGGGCATGAAAATGAATGAATGAATGGATCTATCTACCGAGTCATTGAAGAAGTATTTTCAACGATGGCCCTGATTGCGCAAAACTACGCAAGCAGCAAGCAAATATTGCTTCTAGAACGAAAACATTCAACAGTGAAAATGAAACGGAACGACAAGAATCAAGGGCGTACGCAAGGGGGGGGAAGTTGGGGTTAAAACCGCCCCCTTGAGCTTAATATTTTAGAAACCTTTATTACCTGCGCAAAGGACATTAAATGTTTTCGCATACTTTTTTCTTGTTAATTTGTCGACTTAATGCAAATACCACAAAATAGATTTGCATGCAAATATCAAGGAACATTGCAAATGGGCCAAAAAGTGATGATTAGGTTTTGGTGAGAATCAGGGTTATCGTCTGAGTCCAGAAGCCATCTCACCCTACTTTTGCAGACCCTCCATCCACTACGCATGTTTAAGATTGCTTTCCGCGATAGTTCACTTTATCCGAAATAAGTCTTTGTTTTGTCGGCTGTGGCTGATCAGCGCAAGCGCTGACCGTATTGGCTAATGGCTACATTACCAAATTCTGTAGCATGATAGAACTGTTGCACGAGCTCAAAAACAGCAGTTTCTAACAGAGTAGCATTCAGACATTTCATAATGTCTCAGTAGGGGAAAAGGAAAACTAAGTCTTTTGGACTTCTATACCTAACAAAAAACTGAAAGTATTCTTGCGTACTTTATGCGCATCCTCAATTCTTGTGTAGCAGGATTGCCAATTTGATTTTTCTGAAGCCAGATTTTGAAATTCTGGCTTTTTTTAACACCTTTGGCTTTTTTTGGAAATAAAAAAGCCAGAAAAATCTGGCTTGGCTCTGCCAAAACATTGTCTGAGCTGCATATTCATTACAAATCTCTTGCAACTAGGGTCTATTACCATGCAGACTGCACAGAATATTGAAAAAAGTTATTACTGCCCTAAAAATGATCGATGTTATTGATAAAAAACAAATGCACGACAGTGTAATTACGGGGAAAGAATATGCTTCTAACGATTGGATTGGTGTTATATCTATGCTTTTGACGAGTTTTAATGTCTATTTTGTGTGTGGTTGTGCATGTTTTATGTGTATATGTCTCAAAACTGCTATCTGGCTTTTTTGGGACAAGGTCTGGCTCTTTTTGGTGAAGACACGTTGGCAACCCTGGTGTGTACTTTAGCAAGATTCGATCTTGAAAACCGGGGTGTGCGCCAGCCAGTCCAGCCGCACACCTATGCTCGACTGCTCTTATTCGATGAGACATTAACGCAGCCTCATTTTGCAGTTGTAAATTGCTCTGACGCAGTGATGAGTGTGTTTTACTCCCCTTTTTCAACACGCAGCGAAAATTTTGCAGTAATGAACTCCTGTGTTGCAGCATTGAGTTTAATTTCCTCCCATATCCTGACTTGGAGCGCTGACAGTTAGGTTCAGTGCAATGAAACATAAAATAAGGGGAGTGCGTGTAGAAGAATATGCATATTATGTCAACAAACTTCGCCAAAACGTTGGTTTGGAAACATGAATATGACTTCAAATTGTGACGTCACAAAGACGGCACACCACAAACAAATGACCACCATATGCCACGGAATGAAACCCCTCACGAAAATTTTCTGCGTACGCCACTGACAAGAATTTGACAACAAAAGACAACTCTTGCAACGTTGACTGACATGTTCAACAAATTAGGAAGTGTTGCGGAAGATTAAAATGCTCGAAAGTGGTGTGCGCTTTTCAGTCAAAATGCTTGTTGATGTCAATTTCAAAATGAGAGATGTCTCGCATTTGTGATTCCTCATCGCTACCTCCAGTGTCACTGGACAGAGAGTAAAACCGAAATGTAGTCATTTCAAAGGTTCATCGTTTTGAACCTTCGCTTCCATTTGTACCAATCCAATGTGTTAAAACAGGGGTTTCCAACCTTTTTACGATCTCGTACCACTTGGGCACCCCGTATTGACAACACGTACCACTTCTTCCAGAACAACTAATTTGATCGAATGTTAGTTTATTCAGAAGCATAATGTACAATAAAATAACAATAAAAGATCACAACTATATTTAATGAGATTTTTGTTTTTGTTTACCTTCCACCAATTGGTCGATGGGTGGCGTAAATTTGCTAACAGCGCAACGAAAGTCATAATGTTACGATAGAATAGGAATAACAAGCTACAGGAAAATGTATTTATTTAGAAACAAAGCCCGATACGTAAACCAGAAAGCTGTGAAATCCAGTTTTTTGTGAAAAAAATGGAAGTTACTCGCGTTCAACCTGGAAGACCTTCGCGCACCACCAGTGGTACGCGTACCACAGGTTGGGAATCCCGTGTTAAAAGAAGGTGCGCAGACTTTATGTCTATAAATATTTCTGCTACATCAGCATACGCGACAGTGCAGTTAAAGATTACGCGGCAGAATGCATTGATTGAAACAAGAAAGCCATTGACTACTTGCACACGGTGCTTTGGATCAAACGAAGGGCAATTGCACTACAGTTCCAAGATGAGGTTTGCACTGTCTTTGTCACACGAGAAAACTGTTTAAGGACATTTGCCAACGGGGCAACTGTTCGGTAGGGTAGCCAATCCAAAAAATGGGAGGGGCCAAATATTAGCGTAGTTAAAAATGGTTTATCTAATCTTTTAGCGTTTATGCCAAAGCAGCACTACCGTTCTATTTTATTATGCCTTACCAAGTTCGTGAACTAAACCTCTGAAGGCTACCGCGGCAGTGCTTAGAAAATAAAGGCTAAGTAGTCAGAGCTAAACATTGCAGACAGTTATTCAAAGAGTAGGCTGTATCTGTTTTTGAAAGACTCCTAAACTTTCGCATTTTTCCCGCACCAGAATTGTTAAAGCTGTTCGGTATGTTTTGTTTGATATAGCATAACTTCTCAGTGAAAAAAAAACTTTACGAAATTTTTGCAAGGGCAATTGTGCGGTTATTAATTGTTCCAGTGGACACTGGACAGTTGTGCTAGTTGGCAATTGTGCTAGTCGGAAGTCATGTTGGCAGTTTTCCTAGTTGGCAGTTGTCTGTTGGCAATTGTTCGGTTGGCTATTATCTGGTTGGCAATTGTCCTGGAACCAAAACACAAACCAGCCTACCACTGTATAAGCATGTTCAGAGTTCAACTGGACGCCATATGAGATGAAGGGCCGCAATATTTAATGAAACAAGTTTGCCGTTTAGTGGACCCAGACTGAACTTTGCAATCTAAGAATAGTCCTAATGACCCATTTTGAAAATTTTCGGTTTCTGTCACAGACTAAGCACTGTTCTATTGGCACAACCTAAAAAAGTAGATGTTGTTCAAGAACTACTTCAGCCAGCTTTTCTAGCTGCTTTACTTTAAATCATAAGAGGCCACCACTCCACGACGCTAACTCTGAATATTTGAAGAAGCTAAACGTGAGCTAAAAGTCAACCACAACAACGAAATCCTGCCCTTCTGCCCCGAGCTAAAATACCTCGGAGTAGCGTTGCACAGGTTGCCGACACCTTGAGTCACTTCGCAAGAAGCTGACATCACGTGTCGCGCTCTTGCGGCGGCTTGCTGACTCCGGTTGGGGTACTGGAGCAACAACGTTGCGAACAGCCAGCCTAGCCCTGGTGCATTCAAGTTACGTATTTTGCTACGCATGTTACGTATTGTTTCATTATAAAGTGCTATTGAGAAAACCAACATCTGGATCTATGCTGGCAGCTCACCATGGCGCAGCTGTGACTGCTCCGCCACCTTCAGTGAAAGCATGAAACTATTGCCTGCCTACTATAAAACGGAGGCAACATGTCATAAAAAACAAGGTTAACTATGATTTGTTATTTGAAAAACTGCCGTAAAAATGACCATGTAATATCTGAATTTACAACACGGTTTATTCTCAAATTTCAAAAGGACACACTTCTTAGGCGGAGTTTCACAATGAAAAATAAATAAAGAAAACATCTTCATCATGAAATTTTCTTTCTTAGACGAAAAAAATTTTTTTTGAGAAAAAAATTTTTTTTTCAATTTCAAAAAATTTTTCAATTAAGCACTTTTTTCAAAAATGCAGTTTTTTATGACAAAAGATTTTATTTCGGTTGTTTTTTCAAAAATGTATCTTTTTTGTGAAACAAATTTTAAACTATTTTTTGAACGTAACAAAAATTTTTACATGGCCTAAATGGGCCACAATACTTATCTTCTTACCTCTGCAAATGTTGCCCCACTGTGGCTATTGAAGCATGGCTGCAATTTCCGCATCACCCATTGTTTTCAACTTGGTTGCGCTTCATTGAATAGCTATAGGTTGCAATGGACACCGAAAATAAAACGTTGCAAGGAGCAGCAAATGATTTTAACAGCATTTCTGGAAGTTGCAGTGTTGCATCCCGTTTGATCAGAAGTATGACAGTTTTACCCTGCAGTTTGAGTGAGTTGTTGTAAAATAGCCGCAAGGTAGCGCGCAAGAGTCGTGTGTTACGCATTCTTAAATCAAAGAGTGTATATCATCAGAAGAAAAACATTCTATTAACAATATTTAATAAACACGTGCCCCATGTCAAACCTCGTTTGCGTTGTAATTATAACAAGAGAATTTCAATATAAGGGAACTAACTAAAGAAACTAATCCGATATTCGAAACTGGAAGAATCTTTGCTTCTTCAGCAAAACCAATGCATGTTAATCAAAAATGAAACTGCAAGAATGAAAAGTAATCTGATTTTACCACAAACCATGTTTATTACACGTCACATGTCAACCAAGAAACTCAAGAAAGTGTATTAAAATGTCACATTGAGTTGAAAAGTAACAAAAATGATGGATAAAACCGCTGAACAAGCAAACACAGTCGATAACATGTCATTGAAAGCGAAAATCGAACTGACCTTTTAAAACGTTTTCGTACACATTACCATCCAATTCCGACTATAATACAACAAAAAAGGTGGTTCATTGTTCATATTTATGTCTTTTCCTTCATTTTTGCGCTGAAATTCCTGTGATTACTGTTGTGCCCAACCAAGTTTCGGCTGAAACAAGTGAGTGATGTTAGTATTTTTTACCTAACTTTTACAAAGTTGAAAAAACATTAGTGCCGGGTATTGTTTTAAGACCTATGTCATAAAAAGAAATATTGACCTTTGAGTGTGGTAGTTGAATACCATGCCATAGTATTTCATAAAAAACTGGGCAAAATTTTCTGCTCGCAACAACTTTTTTCTGAAAGTCAGAAGTTTCTGTCATAATTACCGTGTTCTGTTCTTAAGATGAGTTTGTCATAAATTAATAAAATGAATGCTTATCACTTTTTCTGAAAGCTTAAGACTTCTGTTGCCATATCTACGCTCTGTTAAAAAATGCTATCATGAAATCCATTGCATATATTGCAGGATAAAAAACTGCGGTTGTTTATAAGGGTGCGATATCAGGCGCTTTTAATATTAATGCAGATTTCTCTCGGCGATGAATCATTTAAACGCTAAGGAGCACATAAGGTGTTTATGTAGTTTAATGCAGAATGTAGATCTACAGATCACTTCTCCGAACCTGGCCAGTAAGCTGTGATGTAAGAATGACCTGCAACATCATCTGATTGATACTTTTTGCGCAGCCATAAAATGTTTCCAGTGCTCATCAATTTTTTCGTTCGTTAATATTTGTCACTTTACCATAGTTGCTCGTTGTGTTTACCGAAATGTTACCGATTGTGCAGAAAATGCCAAGGATTATACCCATGATTGCCAAATAAACTTTAATCTTTGTTCAGCAAATGCTCGTTTCAGTGGTGACTGCATTGAGTGAAGGTGTTTCATTTCAGTGCTCTTTTTGCACCAATTTTAAACACGGCCTAACCGTTAAGTACAATGTACCAGTTCGCAACAAAAGTTGGAAAGTTTTTTATTTTTTCTCTAAGGAGCACACAACTACCTCATTATTTCCAACAACCAGTTCACTACGACCATCACAGAAACGTAGTGGTAGAAATGACTTGGGTGTAGAATATTGAACCGGCTCCTTTTTGAAGCACGAACCTGGCTAAATGCCACGGGCTCAATTAAGGGAAACTTGAAACAAACTGGGAAAAAATAGCCCCTCTGTCATAGCAGCTGACGCGCTTGGCTGAATGACGGCGTGCATTAAAAAGAAATTCTGACCAAGTGCAGAACGCGTTTAATTAGTACGAAAGACCATGTTTATAGAGCATGCTCTGATCCAATAAAAGCTGCCAGCGTTAATGGGCTGCTACAAGGTAGAGTGCTGCGTTATGACATGAAATTTCGCCTAGCGCATAGCAAACCAAACATGGGTACCGCTAAACCCCTGATTTAGGGTCCCAGGCGACGGCTAGCGCCGATGACTCGGTGTGGATCAAGTGTCAAATTGTCCGTCACGGGCGCCGCTGGAAAATCGATGTCGACGACTTTTTCAGGGATCTGATGCCAGTTTAGCGCCTCTCAGCGGCCCTGCTTTCCATTGTCCCCTCGAGGGAATTTTTAATAATTGATGAACATTTTTCCCGCTCCGCTCGGAAGTCACGATTTGACAGCAGACACGTTCTTTCGTCTTTTAAATTATAATAAGCATTTCTTATCCAAAGGATTGTTTGCTGTGGTCCGACCCCCTGAACCGTTGTGACGGCCAAAGCCAAGTGCTCTCGTGCGGAAGCAATGAGCAGTAAGACATCCAAGCAAGTTTTGCGCTGGCGTTTCCCGCACTCCGCCGGATTTTAAAGTGCTTAGAAAGAACTTACGAGCGAATTTGTGTTTGCCAAAATTTCGCCAGTAATTAGAGCGACAAAAATTGTCCTGGATCTTAGTCAGTCAAGCGGGCAATTTATTGTTGCATTTCACCAACATTTTACCATGCGATGTCGACAGTAGTCTTTCGAGTGAATTAAATCAACGAGATGTTGCGTGCGTACTCGAAACTCATTTCCATTTAAACCAATAAAGAACAGATAAAATAAACAAATAAAAAACAGCAAAACGCATTCCTCTCAAAAATTTCAAATGTAAAAGCACATTTTTTAACTGAAAGTACATCAAATCCGCGTTGAAAAACGCCTTCGTTTTCTCTCTACCCGAAATGGTTCGTGAGTTATGTCCAGGAAGGTGATTCGGAGCCACTATTGTGTTGTCAATAATCCCTAAATGGTTAATGTCTAAACCCGTCAAAATGATCCATTTTGTTTAAATTCAGTTTTTCGCGAAAATACTATAACTCTGCGCCGTTGTCCAACTTAGAATTAACTAGTAAGTCTTATCAGACATGATTTGCTTGAATACTGAAAGAACAAAACAAAAAATCTTTGAACCAAAATGTATTTTTTAATCCAAATTTTTATGATTAAGTCTGCTCTAATAAACAACTGCAAGTTTTATTGACTAAATTAACTGCTTGTTTTATTGTATTCCCCCAAGACACCGATTACTATGGTATCGAAATCGCTGTTTTGCTAGCAAGCATTGTAGTAAACAAGAATGAACTCTGAATCATCGTCAAAGTGCGGAGGGATGCTTCACAGGAACTGAGTGCGGTCCCACGGCATGAAACCTGAAGCACTCAGAAAAAATTGGAATTCTGCCTGGACCAGTGACAAAATCATGCAAAACATGACGCTTGCCAGCAAGCCAGTAACGCAACAAAAATAGCCATTGGCGTACTTGCTCACCATCATACAACAACGCTAATGTGATGAGTTTGCATACCTATGCACAAAACGTATTAACACCTGGCAGCTCTCCAGGCCAAGCCTAGTGGTGCTGAATTTGGCGGTGTTTGCATTCGACGGCGGCAAAGAAAAGTTCTAAACGAGAAAACGTTGACATGAGCCAGTTGGTTTCGGCAATGAAAACATTCTCTCAGACTTCAGGACGCAAAAAAGTGTGCTGTAACCAATTCAATGTTTTTAGGTTTATTTACGGTGTCGATTTGTCCTAAGTGAAAGACAGAAATTCCGGTGTGGAAAGCTATAACCAGGGTTGCGGAGTCGGTGTCGGAGTCGCAAGCAGTGGGAGGATTTTCGTTTGAGTCGGATTTCTAAGAAAACTAGGTGTCGGTGTCGGATTCGGATTTTTTTGTCCGACTCCGGAAGTCCAACTGAATCATTCCTACATTACACTTCTAAATTGAGTATTCCTGTTGTAAATTTCTTTTGAAACTTTTATTGAAACAGAGAATTCTTGCTGGAATCCTGTGTACCACGATTTCCATTGATTGCTAGTTGCTACAAAATTGTAGATAGCCAAACTTCATACACGTTATGTTAAGGAGTCGGAAATTTTGGAAACGTCGGACATTCTACCTCCGACTCGGTGACCCTGGCTGTAACTGCCATTGCATTAGCTTTTACAGGTAAATTTTGCAAAGCTTCAGTTGTTTTTTTTTCCTGGGAAGAGATAAAAGCGTGACTATGCGATAAGATCCGTTTCTGCAGCATATTATTTAATGTTGGCATTTTTACAGAGCACAAGAGCAGGTTCATTTACTACAGAAGACGGAACAGGATTTCAGGCTATACACATCTCCCCAATATTTTTCAGTGGGGTTTCCAGATACAAGGGACCTACCCACTGTTTCACTGCCATTTTAATTTTTTGTTATAAAGTATATCATTTTCAAAATTTTACTGAGTGTCTAACCTTGCTCGTTGTTCCACACACGCGTCGCTCCGTCTTTCACTGATGGCCTGACACTATACATCTTTGTAACAAATTAAAGAACCGTTAATTTGCAGTAGGAACGCTTGGGATGGTCGTGTGCGCAGTAAAAATTTAAAATGTTCCATGGTTTCAACTACGTGTAACTCGCACAAGAGGTTGACTCCTAGGCTATAAGGATACAAAGTCTCACAAACGCATATGACGAGAAAGATTTTGTAATGTCTTTTGGTTGGTATTACTGGCATTGGATGAAAATTGCTACCATACTTGTTTACGCAAATTGAAATATTTGGACTAATACGCTAAGGCGCTAAAGACAGCTGCCCTCGCGGTGAAAAAGTCCAAAATGCAATCATGAGAATTTCGGGCATGAACTAGATTCCACTTACTGGCTAGCCAAGGAAGCGACTTCGCAACTAGCATTGCTAGATCCATCAAAGACCAAATTGGGGTCTTACTCAGCAGTGAGGTGGACATCTTTGGTAGATATAGAGAGAGTATTCAAAGACCTTTTGAACCCCGTCATTATCATACCATCGGACACACATGAGAACATTGGGAGAGGAAAATGCATGCCAAAAGTGTCTGTGCATGCTTTGTCGAACTCTAGAAAGCATACGACTGGGTCTCTCAAGAAACCTTTGGGGAGTGTTGCGGGAGTAAAGTGTTGACGGACGCCTGTAACGGGCCGTCAATTCAATGTATTTTTGCACAGAAGTTTGTGTCCGTGGCTCCGTATTGGTGAAGTTAATCACAGCCGTTAAACGTGGGTGTTGAATTCTGACAAGGGATTGTGCTATCATCACTCCTCTTCATATTCTATATGAATTGGATAGACAGTCACACCAGAGTCGACGAGGGTATTACTGTTGAACGGTGTGGGATCGACCGTTTGCTGTTTGCGGGCGATTCAGTACCGCTTGCATACTCTGACCACGATCTTCAACATGCATTTGATCGGTTTGCTGCTGCCTGAGCCCAAGCGGGAATGAAAATTAGCACTAAAAAGACCGAGTACTACATCTCTCCAGTAACCCAAGCCAGTGTGCGCTGCAAGCAAAGGGCAATGCATCTGAGCGTGTTGAGAAGTTAAGTACCTTGGGGTGGTATTCACGAATGACGTAAAGAGGAACAAGGAGATTGATACATGATTGGTAAAGCAAACGCAGACCTGCGTTAGCTCTATCGCTCTGTGGTCACAAAACGGGAGCTTTCAAATGCCACAAAGCTGACAGTTTTTAAGTCGGACTTTGTTCCGATCCTCGCCTACGGTCGTGACTCGTGAATCTTGGGTAATGGCTGATAGGGTATTTTGTCAAGTACAAGCGGCCGAGATGGAATGTTTTCGAGGAGTTCACGACATGACACTTCGCGACAAAGTGTTCAGCTGTGAAATTCGTAAAGCTCCAAGTGTCAAGCGGCTTTTCTTCCGAATAGAATCTTAGCTACGTTGATATGGCCATGTGACATTGGCGATGCAAGTCCTGCTGGCTACACCCACGGAAAAGCGGCCCAGAGGTCATCAAAGGCCGAGGTGGAGTGCGTATATCTGACCTTGCTTGGTCCCGTCGTGGTGCGGAGCCAGCGGAACTACCTGAAATCCCTGAAAACCGTGAGGTATTCCGGGTCCTCCTTGGGCTGCTGTCCCCACGACCTTCTCCAGAGGAAAAACGGGTTTGAAATGAATGAGTGAGATTTTTGGTTTGCAATCTTTTCACAAATTGTGCAAAAAGGCCATTCTAATGTTGGATGATCACAGATGATGTCGGACCCCACTGTAAAATTCGATGCGCAGCCCATAGCATTTACCTTTGAAGGATGCTAAAAGAAGTTTTACTTCACAACTACTTTAAGGTGTACTTCCTAGTGCAAATGGAAATTTAACTTCATCATTGTGCTTTACGCACAATTAACGTCAGCTTGTAGTTAAGTGGTATTTGTTAAATAGTAAGACTAAAATCTGCGACAAAATATACCACAACAATGCACAACAGTTCGCAGTAGACTAACAAAACTGTTGCTGCAGCTGCAAAGAGAAATAGAATAACTGTTTCAACAAAGCGAAAATTTTGGGGAGAGTGACAGTCGCTTTCTCGTGAGATTGTCTGCGAAGTAATAAGAAGTAATAATTTGTTCGTCTAAGCATTGCTTGTAAGACAAGGTTGTTCACAGTGAGATACTAAAGCTGGTAAGTTATTGATAGGGCATGTTTTTGGAAGATGTGAAGATCTTGAGGTTAAAAGTGATAGAATCCCATGTTTTAAAACTGCATTAGGTGGAAGATTTAGGTGAGTGATCGCCTTTGGTTTCAACAGGCGTGGTTAAAGTGGCTTGATGAAGAGATAAGTGAAGTGGTGAGAGACAGATGTGAAAAATGACTTGATAAGAAAAATTTTACAGAGAGATTTCATGCTGACAAAATGCTGGCAGGGAGAAGTGCTACTCAGGTTGTCAAGACAAAGATTTGAGCCAAAGAACAAACTATTTGCTTGCGCCCTCTCTATGAAGATTTGCTCAGATGTTTAAGTGAGGCCATTCGGAATTCATTAATTAACCTATTAACCTTAAACTGCCTTTTCCCCCCGCGAAACAACTGTCAGATGCGCTGGTAAAATACACCCGAATGAGATATATTATTTTTACAGCCTAATATTATAATTTAAAAGCTTCCGGCAGTTTCCGCACTGAAAATTATTGCCATAAGAAATAAAACTTTCTAATGAGAGGTTGAGAATTTTTTGAGAGGGGTATTGTTTGCACCCATGTAAGATTTTTTCTTTTCTTTCATGATTAAATCAGCTCCTGCACTGACAAGTGCGTAGGCCCCCAGTCAGACGTGCTCTTCACACTTTGATGCTCTTTGAGAAAACCTCGTCCCATAAAATCACCTCCCACTGAAGATTATCCAGTACGGACAAGTTCACATTGCAATATATATCACTGGAACGGATTTTGCAGTTCTATCGATGCGTGACAGGGCCCTTACATTTTAACAGAAGAACTTTTATCAGCTCATCTCTTTTCTCATCCCTTCTCTTCGCAGTTTTTGTCGATTACTGCAAGTTTTGCTCGGCGGAAGAAAGACAAATTAACATGGTTGCATTTGCACCAGCACCGTTTAACCAATGAGCTGATATCCAGTTTGACTGCGATCAACACATTTACTTCTTCGTTCTAACTCTGCTGAAACGAAAACGGTGCCAACGTAGGTGGATCACAGCAAGCTATCCTCGGCTGATTCGGGTTGTTCTCCGAACGGCACTCCGTTGCAAAATGTTTTTCCTTTCCGCGTTAATCGCAGAAACGTTGCTTTTGGAGACATGTTGCAAGTCTGATTTGATGAAAGTGTTATCTAACCAGGATATGGCTTCAGCGCAACTCGAACGTTCACGTATTTACTCGTAAACTGCAGAATCAAGTAAACTGATCAATATGTCCAACTTGTCCTGTGAAGTAATACCAACCAGGCGACATAACTAGCTTTCCAAAATTAACTTCAACCACCGCCTACTTACGATACGGCCGGATATGCACATTTTCCCGCCGGTTTCTAACAGGCGATTTTGAGTGGGAGCGCGGAACGGGTGTGGGTTGTGTTCAAACGTGGGTAGTTTCGTGGGTTTTTAGTAAGTGTGTTTAAAACTGTTACGTTAGTTCGTCCATGTAAAACAATCTTACTGGGGCATACGCATAGCGTTTTATGTGCTGTGTAGCACCACAGTGATAGGCCTACTGTACTGCACAAGATCCATGCTTGACATGCCTGGAAGTTATAGTTGTCAATGGTACAGTATGCATATGCATGTCTGCTTTGTCAGTGAAGTCACGCAGGTTTAAAAGTTAATGTTGCATGTTACCAGTTCATTTCTCTTGAAAACTACAGATTAGCTTTAGTCTTTTGATGAAGTGGTTCAAAATATTCTGTAGGTATTGTAGGGAGTCATGTGCAGTGTAGTTTACATGTTACTTACGTTTGGGTTTGTAACAAAGGTTAAGGTTGGGTTAGCTTAATCCCTAAGGTTAGGAATAAATTATTTGTAACACAACTAAAGGTTAGACTTTGGGTTGGGGTAGAGGTTTGTTATGTGACAAAGCAACTGTCAAATGCAGTACGTGAGACTGCTGAATTGTAATGTGCATGAATAGGCTACAAGTATTCCTAAGTCAGTGGTTCACAAACTGGGGGTAAATTACCCCCCGGGGTAATATGCGATTCTTCGGGGGTAACGCGGAACCAAAACCACAATGTTGTTCTGTATTATGATCCATCACTGCGAAATATTGAGCGTAGTAAGACATAATCGCCACCTTGATTTGGGTAATGCCTCGAAAAAGTTTGGGAACCACTGTCCTAAGTGAATGAGAAATTGTGTAAGTGCTATCCATATTTGAAATGCTGAGTGCGTTTGTCTTGGTTAGTCCCACAGACAAACCAGCACCATGGAAAATACATGGTAGGCCTACATGCAGTAAACATCCGCTGCAGACAGGGTAGTGTAAGTTTGGTTTTGTGCTTTTAATGAAAACAAAAAATGCTACAATTTGTTTTAGGTGTGATAACTGTAACATACCAGTCCTGACTCCTCAGGTACTGTGAGAAGTATGTTTATACTACACTACAGCTGTTTTTGTTGTTAATTACTAAATGGTGTGGATGTTACAATGATAACATACCTGTATAAATTGTTTTGAAGTTATTTCTGATTTAATTGTCATACTTGCACATCATGAAAGAATACCTGTAATGTGAATCGCTAATTTTTTGCAGTTGGTACTACATATGTTTTGACGTTTCGCTTGGTAAAATGGTTAATGAGTGCGTGGTTTAAGGCTGCAACACTGAAAATAACAAGAAACATGAACAAGTGCATGGATTTTCTTTTTATTTCAACAAACCTGATTTATTAACAAAGTGAGTCAAGTTTTCAACTGATCTGACTAGAAGCCAACCAATAATTCCGTAGTGTGCATAAAATATTTTAAGGATGAATTTATGAAAATGGTAAAGAATGAACTAAAATGGGAGATGCAACCACTTCCAACAATTCATACATAAAAAGCTTTGAAACAACCTTCAGCATTGCCTACTGCTATATCTGCTTCTCTCCTCAGCAGATAATTTATCCGGCTGATCAAAATGAAAGTTTTGAAGAGGGGGATTGATCAAGCCATTTCATAATTTAAGCTCTTTGAGCTCACCACCTGGTTACTTGTGCAAGAAAACAAGTGCATGAATAATATTTACAATATTGTTGTAGTGAGGAGACTGGCTTTTCATCAGTGCAAGAAGCATAAAAGTTGATGAACATTTGCATGTGCAACTTCAGTTTTGCAGCAAGCCAGTCCCACTTCCATCATAATTTGTTCATGGTAGAAGTGAAAAACTAACGCGGTAGAGCTTGTTAGAAAACTTTCCTTCGTGTTTGCAGGATTGTATGACTAATCAACACAAAGGGGCTTTGCAAACATTGGAACATCAAACATTCCAACTGTTTCTAATAGTGTGAAACTAAATGATTTGTACTGACATTTTAGTACAACTTAAAACAAATCTGGGCACACTGGTAGCAAAACTTTGCAATATTGCACCAGCCCGTAGCCAAGTTTTAAGGTTTGGGAGGGAATACATTTTTAGAGAGACAAGATTATTTTTTTATTTTATGTTTAAAACAAACTTTTCTGGACGCAACAAAACTTGGGGGCCCAAAGAAAATTGAGGAGAACTGCCCCGGAATGCCCCCCGTGACTGCGGGCATGTATTGCACCAGGGTTGCAGAGCCGGAGCCGTAAGGAGTCGGATTCCTAACAACACTAGGAGTCGGATTTTTTGTCCGACTCCGAATGTCCAATTAGATCACTTTTTACATCAAACTCCTAAGTTGGGAATTCCTGTTGAAATGGTACAATTTCTTTTGAAACTTTTGTTAAAACAAAGATTTCTTGCTGTTCACCACGATTTCCATTGATTTTAACAGCAAAACTTCATTCCCTTTAGGAGTCGGATATTTTATCTCCGACTCCTCAACTCTGTCTTGCACAGAGGTGAGTTGTATTTTACTTGGTAAAGGTTGTTTGCGAAAGTGTCTGTATTTCACTTAGAAGCTGTTGACATTTGTTAGGTATGCTGTATGTAGCTTTATATATAAATTATGGTTTATATTTTCTGGAATCCATGCATACTCTAGCTTCGGATTATTTCTAAGACTATGCATGATTAAACAAAAGCATGGCAAAGCTTTAAAAAAAGTCCCATAAAACCCTAGTGCCATTAAAATTACTGTTACAGTAATGAAATAAAGGTACATGATCGAGTTTACTTCCCCTCTGAAATTAACCAAATAGGTCTACTAGCAACAGGCAGGAAAATGTGACATATCCGGCCGTAACTTAAGTAGGTCTGCTTCAACAATGTTTCCATCGACTTGCACTGAGCGCTGAATCGGCAAGAATTGAAAACATGGCCGCCTGAGATGCTTTTCTATGATTAAGTGTTATGAATTGTTGTAACAATTAAATCAGACTTGCGCCTAAACCTAGGCTTTATAACTCTTAACGAGAATGGGCACCTTGAGGAAACAAGAACATAGAAGCATCGATTTTAGGCCCTCTGTTGTTTCTGATATATGTCAATGACATTGCTAAAAATATTAATGCATCCATTTCTCTTTTCGCAGATGACAAAACTCTATATTATTCTGCCAAATGTCCTATTCACCTGCACAGGGTACCTCTCAAGATTTTTCCACTTTCTACAACTGGTCAAAAGTTTGGAATATTAATTTCAATCAATCTAAAACTGCCGTTATGACAATATCTAACCAGAGGAATATCCACCCCCTTTATTTTTCAATAATACTCACCTTTCAGAAACCGATACACATAAACATTTGGGTTTAATCTTTCATCTTATCCACAGTCTCTCTTGGCATACTCACATTCTCCACCTTCATCAGAAAGTGATGACCAAAACAAATCGTCTTCGCTCATTTTCAAATTCAATACCTCGCCACTCTCTCCTTACTATATACAAAACAAACATATTACCGATTTTTGAATATGGAAGCATTATTTATGACAACTGCTCTGATAGCGACAAACATCTGTTAGATAAGCCCAACTCTCCGCAGCTAAAATCACATTAGGCCATGGGCGCAATTTGGTGGGGGAGACGAGGCACGTATCCCCCCACTTTTTCAGGTGGGAGGATATAATATGCCATGTCCCCCCACTTTTTCTCTTCACGTTTTATATTCAGAGAAGTTCTAAATATAAAAGTGACGTTTGCCACATTTTGTGTGAAGTGCTTTTCATGTTAGATGTTACACATAGCCAAGTTGATGTTGAAACAGAGTTTGGTGTGGTATCACTGGATTCTGTTAGTTTATCAATTTTAGCTTCAATAAAATGATATTTACCACAAGTTTCTAGAGACCGCGAAAGATGGTTTGCTGCTTCTCTCCGACATTCTACCCAGTGTGGTCTACTGTTAGAAAGGTTATTTTCTTGAAACAGTGAGAGTTTACAGCTGCACATGTGAGAGACTACGGCACAGCATGGATTTGGTTCGCGTAGAAATGTAACTTGTTTTTTTCTGAAACGTTGGTTGCCACGTATTCAGAAACAGACAGCGTAAAATATTTAATGATGCTAGTGTATATAGACATAGCATATTTTTGTGATTGAAAACCAGGACGCTTCAGAACAACGAGCCTTAGAAAGAAATCAAACAAGTTCCGGTACGAAACACATCCTTTCAATAACCTATAATTGCAAAAAGAAAACCCCCTCCTACTAGCCAACTTTACTGAACTAGGCAATGTGCTAAATCAGCGATCCCCAAAGTCCTGCCCGCGGGCCAGATCGGGCCCGCGAAAGGTTCCAATCCGGCCCGCGAGCTTTCTTAGGAAAAATGTTTAAGTCGTAAAAATTTCGTGGAAATAAATTTGTGTGAGATGCAATGACACGAAAAGCAAAAATCATTTGCTGTAATTGAAATTTCGATATCCGCTTTAAAAACGAAAATAAACTAACCTTTCCGCTTCAATCAAAAGCTCAACCAAAGCGTTTTGGAGTTAAGCCAACAGGCAATGTATGAAATAAAAGCGATTTACTTAAGACCTAGGTCCTAGGCCAGTGGTTCTTAACCTTTCTACGCACTCGTCCCCGCTGAGGTTCCATAAAATTTTCTCGTACCCCTTGTCTAAAATCAAACAGAAATTGCTACTAACTTAATTACACTGCAACGAATATAACGACACAATAAATTTACAAAGTACACCAACAGTCAAACATAGTTAATGGCTCTTTTGTTGTATTTTTCAATGATCATGCTGTAGCGAGGCTCTTTGTTTGAGATAGCCACTCGCATGTTATCACAGGGCTTAATATTCACTGGGCTTAGTTTTGATGTGCAAGAGAGTTGAGAAACCGCTTTCAACATAGAGGTTGCTGAAAATGGCACAAGGTCTTCTATAACTCTGTTTACTAGCTGAGGGAAAGTGTTGAGTTGCGTGTACCAGAAGGTATCCAACTGCCTTGAATGAAGCTCCATTTAAATTTTTCACTGGCTTTCATTTCCAGTAGATCTTCCTTCACTGTCATCTATAAATTTTAGGTTTAAAAAAATGGGTCCTGCATCCAACCCGGAGAAACAAAAACCTCTCCTGGCTGAAAGTATCCGTGGAAGAACTTCCATAACACCTACAAATGCTTTTATATATATTTCAGTGACAATGGGTAACGATAATTTTTCATCGGGAAGTATATGAAGTTGTGGAAAATTAGCACAGCGTTGCCGGGTTGGACTTTTTGTGCAAAATTTCAGAAATTGGGTCCCAAATAACACTTGCCTGGCCCAAAAACTTTCGTTTGTCCCTTTGGCTCTTTTTGTCCCTTTTCCAGGTTAGATTTGTTGCTTTGATATCATTTACTCTGAAATATTGCGAAGTATTTGGTCATTCTGACAGCTGTCAGTGATGAAATAACATTCAAGGTGAAAATTGGCATCAGTGCTAATAAACGATTTATCTCAGTTTGATGACTGCACAGTGCACATGGAAATTAAGTTGTACTCTTGCTATCTTTTCATCATGTCCTTGTTTTGCTGTTGAGCTCCAATTTCGATTGAGCAGCGTTGCAGTATGTTGCATTACTTGGTATGGTTTCATATGACTTTGTAACTGCCGACAAATTTGGGAAAAATGGTTGGTCCTTTGTGGTCCCTTGTATTAAAGTTTGACTGTTTTTGGGCTCCTTTCCGGACTAGACTTGGCCCCTTGGCAGAAATTAGATCTGGCATCCCTGATTAGCATAGTTGCCCGATCCAATACGACTAATACAGATTGAAAGTTTATTAATGGAAGCAGATATCCTTTCCCTATCTTTGATCATGTTCATCGCTGTTACCTGAATGGAGTTGTTCAAGTCGTTACGGATATATCTTCAAGGTATGTCGCCGAATATATCTTCAAGGTATGTCTTTGATCAGGCCCGTAGCCACGGGGGGGCATTCGAGGGCAATGCCACCCTAAATTTCTTTTGTGCCCCCCGAAATTTTGTTGCGCCCAAAAAAAATTGTTTTAAAACATATAGTAAAGGCAAAAATCGTTCCCCCCTAAAAATGTATTGTGCCCCACCAAATCTTGAAACCTGGCTACGGGCCTGTCTTTGATAAAATGAACTTCTAATTTTCAAAGTGATCTGCTATGCCACTACTTCGCTGCCCCAAAAACTGCTTGATTTTTTATGCGCAGCTCAAAAACAGGAGTAAGCGCTCCACCACAGGATAGCCACCTCACTTTTGTGTGGTAAAGAAGAACATTGTGTTGAGCCCAAAAGTCGTTCCAAAAAACTCTGAACAGACGATGGTTTAAGGCAAGTTACTGCACTCACAACAATCGACAACACATTTTTTTGAATGTTCAGGGGGTGTATCCCTGAAAATTTGACGCTTCGTACCCCCTGTTTTGGTGCTTCGTACCCCCAAGGGGTACGTGTACTTCCGGTTAAGAACCACTGTCCTAGGCTGTTCATTTGTAATGTTATACTTTGCGAAGAAGACATACAAGTAAACGTGAAAACAGACAACAGTTATGTCATAGTAGCTGCTTTTCTGTTGGAAGTTTGTGCGCACTAGAGTCCTGCGCGTGTTGAAAATTTTTGCCCGCTGCCGTCCCGTACAACTTAAACCTGGCCAGCACCAGCAAGAATTTGAGAAATCGGATAACGCACCAGCACCGCAAACTTCTAACCCGCAGTCTTTTAACCCTGCATCCACCCCGCGCATCCCCCACTGGCACTGTTTGCACCCCACACCTGCCACCGTCTGAAAACCACTAAAATCTCATGCAACGTGTTTCATCGCTGTAGTGGCCATTTATTTAGTGGTGCATTTCAAAGCCAACAGAAGCTCATAAAAAGCACTATGAAGAAAAAATGTGAAACCTTTTTGTAAACCTTAAAGGTTTCGTTCTTAGTTTTAAAGCACCGTTGAAAAAGAGTATGTCGTTCACTGATGAACTCTTTAAATTTGCCTTTCTGCTATTGACCACATGCCCAGCCATACACAACACTCGTTCACTAACAGCGTTAGTTGTCATCACCGAGAACCTATTTCTTGCAAGATCAATGAGAACTGGATCTTTATCTGTGGTCTTGTCACTACTGGAGAATGTTGCTACACCTTTGTGCCGCAAGCTCTCTGTAGCTTTTTTTGCTCATGTCACTTTCACAGAGACTGGGTCAACATTTAGTTACACGCACTAAGGATTTCTTATCCCGCACCGTACCCGCCTCGCACCGCGTTCAACCCGCATCCGCCTGCAAATGTGGGTACCCGCAATCCGCACAGGTTAACCACATCCCGCGCAGGTCATTAGTGCGAACCAGCACCTTAATACTAAACATGCGTTTGTCACCTAGCAAGCCCGCTATCAGGAAGGGGCAACTAGGCAATTTCTCCACCAAAAAATTTTTTTTCAAAAACATGTTTATTTGTTAAGTACAAGTTACAATCATTTTGCCCCTTCCCCCAATAAATATCAGCTGGTTGCGGGCTTTGCGCCTAGTCTGGTGTACACTTTACATCAGCTTGCATAATCCTGCGGAAGCTGTAAATTTTAGTAGACATTTGGAGTTTGAAGCGTTAGCGTTATCCGACAGTTGCGAAAAGATTTGCACAGTACTCTCCGTATTGTAGCATCAAGCATGGAACCAAATATCACAACTGTTATGCAACAAATGAAGCAGCTTCATAAGTCACATTGCAAACATGTTACCGAGCAAAAAAAATGAATAGCAGTATACACAAACGTGATTAATTTTATGCCTGCTGTTTTTGCTTTTTCAATACTCAAAGTAGTCCGGCCCGTGGACGCTGATAAGATCGCGAATTTGGACCAGCAAATAAAAAGTTTGGGGACCGCTGCGCTAAACAATTAACCCATTACTGGACCAGTCACCCACTACAGTGACGTATCAATTACCTTTACATCTAAAACAACGAAACAAGATCACGCATCATTCTTCAGCAAGTTGGTTAAACAGACTAATCATAGCATGCTAATATTCGTGTAGGGCTATGCTGCCTGACTGAATGCCTAACCGGAACATTTTGGTTGACCAACCGGGACGCCGGGACAAAGCCTCGGGTCTGTCCCGGTTAAAACAAGACGTCCGGTAAACCTAAGTGTATGTAATGTTAGAAAGTTATATTTTCAGGCAAATATCTGCAAAGTTTTTGCCGAAGACAAAAGCAGCACTATTTTGGAGACTTAGTTTTAGGATGGGCAGTTTTACAAAAGCCTATCTTCAACCATTAGTAAATAGGATTTCAATCAAAACGTTGGAGAACTATTTACCTAGCTATTTATTGACCTATAGCTCAAAACATAAGGACTTGACTAGGAATCAAAGATAAAATATAGTGACCAGCAAATCCAAAATCTATTTTTTCGTGACTCTTACACTTGGTGCTTGTGCTGAATGCATTGTTTCGTAAGTCATCTGATTTGCTTTTGTTTAACCAAAAAATAATGCAGCAATCTTTTCATCCAAGTGTGTGAAATTTTTGCTTTACAGGCAGGCCCGTAGCCAAGGGGGCATTCAGGGGCAGTGCTCCCCAATTTTTTGTGCCCCCACAGTTTTATTGAGCTCAGAAAAATTTGTTTTAAACATGTAGTAAAAGCTAAAATATCTTTTCCCCATAAAAATGCGTTTCCCTCCAAAACTTAATACCTGATCACACCAAGGTTTGCTGAACATTCTTTTTGTGTTAATCAGGTGAAACTTGTACATTTTTTCCAATTCACCGTTGTGCGTTTTTATTTCTGTTTAATCTCAAATCTATTTTCGTGTCGTTATGCAAGCAGAACTCTTAGAATTACACTTTTGACAATAATTTCATCCATTAAAATCTGATGTTCAAACTGAAAAATTGATTGTGAAAAGACTGAGCTAAGTTGCATCACATAAAAAAGTCACAAGAGAATAGTCACCATACGGTCAGGTATGCAGAAATTGCATTGGAGGCTAGATGGGTATGTATGTAGGGGCCAACAAGGGGAGGTTGAAAGGATGCATCCAGCATCCACCACCTGGTAAGAGGATATCAGTGGAGATTTTGGTAGGGGTAGGGCTGCAGGCATGATGCGCAGTAGCACTGAAAAGATTTGTAGCTTTTTCAAAGAGCGGAAATGTGCAAGAAAATATTTATCATCTTTGTAATATTAAGCGACTTGAACAAGACATCAAATCGTGCTGTAAACCACACCTCTTATAAAATGCATGAAAACTGAAGTGTTCTACTGTAAGAGTGATATGCACGTGCGACCAGTGCGATTCAGCATTTTGTGCACTCCAACTGACAGTTCTGACAAAACCCGATTGATGTACTAGCGTGATTAGTCTTGCTTTTGAAACACCTCTATAAACAAGATTGGAAATCTGTATTTATAAAACTTTACTACTTTACATCTGCATCGAACCGATGACTTCACTGATTTCACACTAAACTCCCCCCCCCCACATTTTACAACGAAATTGCGCCCATGTAATAGGCTGTTTAAAAACTACATCCTCTTCAGATGTTCTACTTGATCTAAACCTTAATTAAACCATCGTAGAGAATATCTATACTCCACTATTTTTCTAAAATAATTTTTCGTTTGGTACCCTGCCCTTTCCCTATGAATCTCTTTTGATCGTTCAGTGAATTTGTTCCCTACACTTTGCGCCGCAATCTATCCAGACGTTAAGATTCCACTTTTTTTAAATCACTGGCATTTAACTTTTTCTACGAAAGGCCTGTAGATTATGGAATTCTCTCCCACTCGAAATTAAATCTTCTCCAAGTCACCCAAGTTTCATGAATCGTTTGAAATCCTATTACCATGTTGCAAAACATAGTACCCTCTACCTTTTGAGAGTTAATCCTCGTTTGACATCTGCCCATTTTATGCTGCGCCTCGCCCACAGTCCATTAAATATCAGTAAAAATCGTATCGTACATAGGTTTGCGGTGATATCGAAACTGAGATTCCCCTTTTCTTTTACTGTAAATTTCATGATGTCGCACGAGCAATCCTTTCCAATAGGGTCTGTAATATTGTAACTGACGACAAATCACCTGAGCTCTGATTGTCTGAGTAACGTTGAGTTGCTGCGTATTTTCTTATTTGGCTTGCCTGACGATGAGCCATCACGTATCTCGGTTGCTCTGTTTTGCGCTGTGGATGATTTTCTTGTCTTGTAATAGATTTTGACAACATCCGCGCGACCTTGTGCACCATTTATGGGAGATTCGTGCTTTTCTGTTGTATTTTTTTGTTGATGCCGATCTGTTGCAATTGCAATTATATCTATATGATGTGCCTGATACGTCGACCTCCGTTTCAGATGTTGTGCTCAATACTGTTGATGCGTTCTTGAAGTGATGTATTAGATGCTAGCAATGCAGTGTATTGGTTTTTGCATTTCCGTTTGGTTTTTAATTCTTCTTGCGTTGTTGTATTTTCAAAGCTCGACGTGACAAGACAAGATTGCACCAGTCAAGCTACCGCCTGTATCAAGATTGTCGTTAAATAAATCAATAAAATTTTAAAAAAGTATCGATAAGGTGAACAGCGCACATCTGACAACGGCACTAAATGACGGGGATCTGATGAACAGGCAACCGCGATTGCTATTACAATCAATGCAGGCAGGCGAAGATGTTGAGGGTCCAATTGTAGGCTATAATCTATGAGCCAAGCAAAAAAAGCATTTCACCACAATATTTCTTTCTCAAAATACGTAACTTTTGGTGAATAAAGCAAACGTTTTTCCATCAAATGAACTACCAGGTGGAGAGCTTGTCGTTTAACGAGCTATTAACATGAAAACACTTGTCTGCATTTGGTAAGTTTTAAGAAATAAAAAAAACATTTTGAGATTTATAAATATACGAAGCACAGTGTGGGCCCGCTGGTATATTTGAGGTTTTTGCTAACCTATCTGTAATATAGGCCTACTCGATTTCAAATGCAGTGTTAAAAGGATGAAGAAGACAGTGATACATAGCAAAGTTTCTAAACTTTCTATGGATAAGTTTATAGCCTATTTGTCGGAATTGTCAAATATGCTGCTAAAATAAAGCAAGCTAAATGCAATTTTAACATAAAGGAAGTGTTGCATCGGAGGGGAAAAACTGCAAAAAGGGAACAACGAATGGACAGACAACTATTCTACCACCACAGTCACTCTACTACATGAGAACAAAGGCTCACTCAGCGGTTTGATCCAGGGGAAACTTAGCTGAAAGGAGGCCCGCTAGCCAGTGCCGGCACTACCATTAGGCAAACTAGGCGGCTGCCGAAAGCGCTGGGCCAAAGGGAGCGACACAAATATAATTGGGTGGTCCAGAAAGTGACGAACATACACCAAAAGAAGGGAATGAACATGATGAAAAAGATCGAAACACACGATCATGCAGTTTATGAGAAGATGAAGGTAGGCTACTACACTATTTCCGTAATGTGATGAGTAGAGTAACGATCTTTGTATAGGAGGAGTGGGTTCTGGAAAGGATCTTGCCTATGGTGCTCACAAATCTAGCAATAGTGTGCTGTCAGGACCAGCAAAGCATGCCCTCCAGGCCATACTTTATCAAGCTCAAAATTTAAGGGTGCCACCTCTGTTCTTTTCATTTCTTGATTCTTGTTTTTTCCTGGCTGTGCCGCTTTTACCTGAGTAGGTTTATGTCGAAACCTTCACTAAATCATGTTTCGGTCATCAGGTGTTGTCAGATTAGGAAACTGCCGAAATGCCAGCATTATTGGCGCTAGTAGCCTTGTTCATGGCTTCTCAAACTTTTTCGTTCTGCGACCCATTTAAAAAAAAGTTTTTTTTTATGCGACCCCTTCATAGATAGCCTGGTTGTTAATGATGCGTGTAAACAACCCATTACAAAGCTCAAGAGGCATTTTTGTCTATGGCGAAATCATACAAATGCACACAATCCTCGAAAGTAATTGTACAGTAATGAAACTACCGAAATTTTATGGCGAAAATGGAAATTTTATGGCGAAAAAAATTTAGTTGTTGCGCTTGATGCGCTTGATAACTTCTATGAACTGAATTGTATTTTGTTAAAGGGATGGAAGCACTTGATGATTTTTACACAGATCATCCACTCGTAGATTGATGCATGAAAACGAAAGACATTCTCAACATTTTACAAAAAGGATCAGTTTTTGGACTTGATGTTTATGAATTTTCAGAATGCAGCTTCACACAAATGTGTTGTGCAAAATGCTGAGTTTATATATGCCTAAATCAGAAATGACAGTCATGTCTTGTTCGTATCCAAAAATGACACAAACTCCATTTTGAAAATTCAAGTTGCAAACTTTTGTCTTTTAATGACTCCACAAACTTATCCTGGACATGGCAGGCATGTGGCCTCCTTAAATTTCAATTGTGTGCGGTTTGTGGATCTAACTTTTCCTAAATGAAAGTCCAAGGTTCTTCTGAAACTATGTACAAAGATTTCAACTTTGTCCTAATAATACTCAGTGCGCTCTCAAAGCAGTTAGCATAGCACATAAACTCTGTGGCGTACGCAGGAAATTGTTATGGGGGGGATTCATGCAGTCGTGCATGGTGTCATTTGTATTTGGTGTGCGTTGTTTGTGACGTCATAGTTTGACGTCATATTCATGTTTTCCAAACCAACGTTTTGGCGAAATTTGCGCTGATGAGCCATAGCAGACAAAACAGTCTGTGGAAAGAAATCCTTTCTCAGCAAAGAATCAGACACTAAGATCTTACAGAGTATATATTTCGCCTACGATGTAGGCATCATCAGCTCTTATTCAAATAGAAGAGCAGACAAAATAATGACAATTGTTTTGGATAAAGTCAACTATCCTGGAACACAGTCGTAGTGAGCGAAAGGTCTGCAAAAAGTGGTGAGATGGTTTCTGGATGCAGACGATATCCCAGATTCCCACCAAAACCTAATTATTACTTTTGGCCCATTTACAATGTTCCTTGAAATTTGTATGCAAATTCATTCCGTGGTATTTGCATTAAGTCGACATATTAACAAGCACAAAGTAAGCGAAAACAATTAATCTCCTTTGCGCAGGTAATAAAGTTTTTGTAAAATATCAAGCTCAAGGGGGTGTTAACCCCAACCCCCCTTGCGTACGCCCTTGCCTAAACTAGACGTAGAGTTCGCGATCCATAGTTTAAGAAGCCCTGGCGTTTAACCAGTTAGATTTAAATCATAGGACGTACCACCTTAATTTATGCAACAAAGAGATATCAGCTGGTACACAAGATGACCAACATTGGTGGCCTTCACGAATGTCAGAGCTTTGTTGTGCATGCAGATTTCAGAATGTCGTCGATTGTTACGACACAAGACTGCAAAAACGTTTCTGAGGCCTATGTTATAATTTTTGTTTATGTGAGTGCTGTGACGCCTGTTACTTGTGTAGATGATATTTTGATGAACTTTGGTGTTCAAATAAACTTGGCATGCATCGAATAAATTAGTTTGATGTAAAAAAAACGTCCTCAAAAAAGTTTTTTGGGTGAAGTGGTGCTGGAATGGACCTTGCCTAGGACGCACCAGCAAATTTAAGACAAATTGTGTGCTTACGTTTAAACAGACCGTGCCACGGTTGGCTGAGCAGGATGACATCATAAGCTATGAGGGGGCGCTGAAAATGGATCTTGCCGAAGGCGCTGGAATGGTTTGCGCCGGCTCTGCCACTAGCCAACACCCACAAAATCTTGAGAAATGATTTGTAAACCCGGATGAGGATGGCTATACTAAAACACTAATATCACCGGAAAATACTCCGGAAAACGTAAAAAAACAACATCCTACTGAAAAACAAAAGAATACTAAAACCGAGGTTTAAGCTACGTGGGGTACCGGTTTTACATTTAGCTTGCCAGGGGGGCGATTCACTCGCCTGCCCCCCGTCCGTTACGTCACTGCCAGTCAGGTCATATTAGTCAAGTCGTGAAGAACAGTACTTGTGGCATTTCTAACTTTGTGCTCTGAATAAATGGATGGGTGCAAGGGAACGCGTCACAGACTTTTTCTGTTTTGACTCCCACCGTTATGGCATTCACTACGAAAACACTGGCTTGCCCCATCGTGCAGAACAAGTGGCGACGGTGTGATGGTCCGTTTGCGCCATGTAAAGTTTTGTTATGTTTGAAAAACCATTGCAAAAAGTCGGTTTTCATAAAAAGGTTTTGTGAAGAAAAATTGTTTTCCAAAAAAATATTATTTTAATCGACAAAGTCTTTGAACCTGAAAAAATTATTTTCTCAAAAATAATTTCAAGAAAAAATTTCATGATGAACTTTTTTCGTTGCTGATCTCAACTCCGCCGACGAAGTGTTTCTCATTGACGTTTGCGAATAAGCCATGTTGCAACTTCAAATGTTGAATGTTCATTCTAATGGAACGTTGCTAACGCTGTTTCTTCTACAATATGTTGCTTTCCATTCTCTCAACGAAGCCTAACGTCATTTACTTTGTTGAAGTCGAGTTTAAATTATGGCTGTTGTTATGGTAAGTGGAAATTACCACATACACGCCAGGAATCGAAACATTTCGTAAAGTGGCTTTGCATGTCTCACCTTGCAGTTAGATTAGCCTAAGAATAGTCGATAGATGTCAACGGTGTGACGTGGAATACTAGACGACAAGCATTGGGAAAGGTTATGCATGTTTGGAATAACACTTGCAGCCGACCTTGTTATACAACTCTATAGGGTTATAGGCTCTATATGCTGTACAAACTTTAAACTCTATAGGCTTTATATGCAAAGTTCAAACATGTCTAGGTAGTTTAAATTTTCTTTTTACTTGGATTGATTTGTAGCAAGCATTCAGCATAAAACTTGAATCCCATACCGATTCCAACAATTCTCTCTGAAGTTCAGTAAAGGAACACAATTTTATAAATAACTCTTTCTTTTACCTCAGCTCTACTTGCAGGTTTTCACCCCAAACTAGATTTTCATATGTGCGGATCTGACCCCGTTCCAACCTTGACGCAGTTTTTGGCACACGATCTGCTGATAAGATTAGAAGCATCACGTGCCGTTACTTCAAACGTAGTTCGTAATGCTGCTCAAGAGACTTGAAAATTTTCGACTCTGAAGCTTTGTGATTGGACGAATGAATCTTGGGTTTTTTTAGTTTGCACAAAGAACTACCGAGGTTGGTTAGTTAGCGATTCCGGCTGCGATAAAACGGCGCCATGGAGCTCCTGGACTGGAGCACGACCGAATTGCAAGAACTCGTTGGTTTGGTATGCAGCGCTTTGACAACATGGCAGAGTATGAAGCTGAGAAGCTTTTGGCGGTAGAGCATAATCTGATTAAGCCAAAATGAAGTGGATTTTGGCGCTTGCACCAGCCACACTTGCTTTTGCGGTATTATTATCTCATGGTTGCCCGTAGCTAGGAGTTCATGCACCAGCTATGAAGCGAAGCCTTTCAAAAGCCTACATTATGCCTTTCATAATTTGTTTTAAATTTGCGATACATTGTGGAACCATTTGTCTGTTTACACGCCATACAAAGGAAACATAATAAGCTTTCGACTGTTGCGGATGCATCAAAAAGGCGCTAATTTTATATGTAGCTTTAAGCGTTAAAATTACTTATTTTGTGCAAAGTTACAGGTTAACTCGCTTTATTTAAGCCATATGAATGATACGAATCCGTCGTAACAGCAATAACTTATAAATTTACAAACTACGTTAGTTTTGTGCAACTACGTATTTACTATCACAGTACAACCTGCGGCCCACCACTTGCAACTGAGTTAGGCTGACCAAAGAATGTCACAGTGGGAACTGAAAACCAGCAGATGCATATGCACCTGCCAATATAAATTACACTAAAAGAAGTGCAGCGATGGTTGGTGTCGGGCAGCTCCCAACACCGCAGGTTTACTACACTTCTCCAAATTTTACAAAATATTTGTTGTTTCTGTTGAAAATTGTCTTTATTCACAAACATTGACCTTTCTAACTGGTTTAACGCCTACTGAGTTTTCTGACCCTCAGCATATTTGGACATTGGCAAAAATTAATTCAATTTAATATTTGTTCTCAAAAACGTTTGATAGTAAGAAAAATTTGAGAACGTTTGCAAAATGTTTTACTAAACACTTGGACTCTAAGCAAAAGCTTTGGCCCAAAATATTTTTTTGGGGCAAACAAGAAGAGAAAATTGAAAAGAAGATGAGCTGGTAATATCATTTCATAAGTTTATTTTTTCCTTGTAAAATGTGGTAATACTGGAAGCAGTTTAGAAAATCAGCAAATGTTGTTTGATTTTTATAGCATTTAAGAAATGTTGCACCTAAGTTTGTTTTTAATGCTTTACATTTCACTCTTTTAATTTTGCGCATCATCAGTAAATCTTAAAAAATCCGTTTTGGGACAGCTGTTGCTTCCATTTAGCACTTCTAGGATTAGAAACATAATTTCACAACGTTCGTTACATTAACTCTGGCACAAGACGATAAATTCAGATATTTTACTGTGTGTTGATATTCTGTTCGTTTCCTTGGCAAAAGTTATGATTGGTAGATTTGTTTCCGCTCTAACGTGGTTCCAAAGCTTAAATGCACAATTTTCTTGTGACTTGGAAAGCGCTTTGACTTATAAACGTTTCCACAAAATGGTTGCTTCGTGCTTCTACCGTTGTCTGTAAACATCATAGCTGAAGGATTGCTAACTCAAATATTTGTCAGTGCTTCCTATCCAACTGTTCTAAATATCCAAATAATGTCACAGAACAAACGGACTAAAATGCACTCTTTGGTTTTCTCGTACTCTTTTCCTAGAAATTCCATGGCGCCAGTCTTCGCCTTTCTTTCGAACAGCATTTATGCCTCCACACGACGACACCGTCATTTCGCTTCCTCACAAGCTGTTAGTCATGAAGATGAGAGTCCCAGACGCAAAAATTGACTTAGTGACTTTCCAGTGTGGACCTGCGCAAAGTTGCCAGTGGAAGAAAGCAGAGCACGCCGTTGAAGCAATGGGACGCCTGCCCGAGGCGAATTAAGCCAACCCTGGGCGGGGGCGGCGGCGCCAGTGGCGATTAACTCCTTGTGACGATCCGCTTGGCTACTTTCTCAAGTGGCAAAATCAGATCTAAGTCTTGATAGGACGAGTGCTGCATGTTATGCGCGGGGGATTACGCCTAAGGAGGGGAAGGTGAGCACTGCCAGTCACCAACACATAGAAAAGCATTGTTGATCAATTGTTTAACCAAACGGAGGAGCGATCAAAGCCTTTTCTGGCTGTAATTAGTTGAAGACAAGCCTGGGTACCCATGTGCTGCAACAAGATCGTTACTCTCGCGGCAGACCCTGCAGATGCGAGTCTTGAGGCTAATAGCTCTTCAACACAAAAGTATTTTTGTATGTATGTATAAACGCATCACTGGTGAAATTTTAAAAAGGGGCGTAAGGGTAGCATCTAGCTTGGAAGTTATTTCAAGTTTTGTTGAAATTTATATTTAATCAGTATGCGATCTATAAAACTGCATTTACCGGTCTATATACCTAAAATCAAAGTTAGCATTAAAAATACTGTTTAATCAACCTGTTGGTGACGCTTTCACCTATAGGAGTGTGGGTTTGCTACATGGAGAGGTTGGAACCTATTAGCGATTCATTCACCATTTTTGAGCATGCTTTAAGCACGTGATGAACGCAAAAATATTAATTTCGCATAAAAGTTGCGATACTGGATTTCCAATTTCCCTGGCATGTCAAAAGTATAAGATCCCAAATGTCTTTTTTATCTGTGCGTTGCTACAGATATAATTTGTTACAGAATCATAGAACTATGATGGATGAAGGCTTGACAGACAACGATGAACCGCTTCCAAAATTATCGCAGTGCCTGATGTGTCCTTCCCGAAACAACCTACCAACTCTCGGATTTACTGGTGGAGATTGGACCACTCAGAGATCTAAGGCGACGAACGAACAATGATAGAATTACAGAAAAAAATAAAAAAGTGCCTAAAATCATATCACTTCACTTTGCATTATCACAAAATTACGTTAAAGCTGAAATATTGCAGCAGATATATCAATGATTTCATTGTCTGGTTTTAACCCCTCGCTATCTTTGTATTTGATGCTTACTGCATACAAGGTAACGTTTCAAGGGACAGGTCGATCTCTTTCGTGGTTCGATGAAACATCTACAAAAGCTAAGGCTGTAAGAACAAAAGAATATGACCAAGTGTCTCAGTTCGATTGGCTGATTGCGGTAAAATTTGAAAGACGAAGAACACAACCGCTGAGATGTAACATTTTATCACAAAGTAACACGTTATGCACAAATTCCAACTCATTCAACCTCAACACATCTTTTCACATAACAGCAAAAGATTGTTAAACACTTAATTCAAATGCGTGTATGCACTGAGTGAGCCACTTGACAATTCAGAAACAAACCGGAGTGATATACGCCATTGTTCAAAAATGACAACCCAAAATCTCCAATTAAGGCTTAAACATACATGGATGATGCAGCATTGTTTTTTGCAGTAGTAGGAACAGGTAAATATGTTGTAGAAAGTGAAAATTACTCAAAACCAACAAATCTTCATTACAGCTTGTAAAAAAGTTTGACGTTAACCCAGTCAGCACAAGTTGATGCGTTTCAGTCCAAACGAAAAGGAAATTATAACCAACGAAAAGGAAAAACGAACTCAGAGGTCAGTTTGGGAACTTCATCACAGCAAACTCTTTTCACCTCTCCTGTGAAGCGTCTTCCCATGCTCCTATTGACGACAACTTATTCATCTGCTGCCAAAAAATGGTTTACCTTGCAACCTTTAAATACTTTTGATGGTGTGAGTGAGTTATCTTTAACTATTTATGAAATCTACAGCAAGAATTGTATATTTGCATTTCGTCTAGTTTGATATTTTCATTATTCTGACGATATGATATTATTTTCTTGCTTAAACGTAACCCAATAGTACCGCAGTAATTTTCTGATTTTTCTTTGAATGCGCATTTTAAGAGCACATAATGACTTAAGGTTCCACTTTGAAGACTGTTTCTGACAAACTGATTGTTTTCCTGATAGCAATACGCAATAATATGAAGTCTCGTTCAAAAACAGCAAAATGTAAAAATTGATTGGATCGTAAAACCGTAAAAAATGCCTAAAATCTGCGCGAGCACGAGGCGTCGTTATACTGGCCTGTGTAGATGAGATCATCTTTCGTCTAGGTCACAGGTTAAAATTACATTTGTTTAACCCATTGTTTTCAGGTTGTTCCAACTCTACACCATTCCTTTACGTGTTTGTTTTACAAGCTTATTATTCTCAAAAGGCCGAGTAACTTGCGTGTGCTATGATTTCAACAGCATATCAATGATTAACCCTTCGAAAACCAGTACAGCTCGCAAAAGAAAAAGCGTGCTTTCAACTTCAACTTCTACATTAAGCTGCTCTACAAGGGGCGGCGTATGCCATAAGATAATGCAGCTTGGCATACAAGCTGCTACGTAGAAAGCCTAAAAAGACATTTTCTAGTTTCTTAAAAAGTTACGAATGCACTTGTGTTGGTGGTTTTTAGTAGAGAACGGGACCTGTGTTGGCTAAAGTAAAAACAGCTGGCATTCACCCTTCCACAAATGTAAGTCAGTTACAGAACGGTATATTTACACAAATAGTGTTTTTCCAAGTCACACCCGAACGGCATAAGGATCTTATGGCTGTTTTTCTTTTCTCCGCCGATGGCAGCAGCGTACTGCTCAGGCACGAGGTTAAAGTTTTCCACTGGCAAAGAAGATCGTAAGCTCCGCCCGTAACTAACCTTTCGAGTCGTCTCGCGAAGCGTGTGAAGCTCCAGTTGTAAGAAAGGTGTTGGCCGGATACCTTTTCACACCTCGACACCGTTTCGTGTCGTAGTCTGTTGTTCGCGCGACCTGTTAAATAAACTTATCACTTGCGAACAATGCAACGCGACGGGACACAATCAGAGCGAACAATCTGGCGTCGAGTGCTCATTGTGCTTCGGCGCCTGATAGTGCTGTGTCACTTGACGCCCTGAGATGAGACTCGACAAACTTTCCGTCTACCGCAGCGACATCAGGTCCTGACAAACGTGGCGCTGACGCCATCGCCCGTTTTCGTTTTGCGGTCTTCATGTCAAAGTTTCAAACCTGCATTTGCTCTCTCCTGGCTTCCGGGTCGGTCCGCTTATGGGTTTTTTTGATTGCGCGCATACACTGTATGTGCGTTGCCCTGACGAAAGTATACAAAGCATAATGAAAGTCCTATCGAACCGGTGGATAAACCTAGACAAGCATGTTTAGTTCTCTACTGGCTTAATGAGCGCGTGAATTTTCATTCAACTAGAGAAGAGATACAAACCCATTCCAACAACAGCAACTTGATTCTAGCATAATCCTCTCAATATCGTTATGACCGGCCTTGGCCGAGGATTGTTAACTAAGCCACCCTAGTGTTACAATCATTAACTCATAGTAATTGTATACAGGGACTTTTACCGAATGAAAACCTATGCTTGGGTATACATTTCCATTTACTGGGTTTTGATTCAATTTTTATATGACGCGTCATTAATGCAAGATTGAGCAAAACCGTAAAACGTATACGCTGCTTGCAAAGTGATTTGCGTGATGCATTTTGCTTTCATATTGGACTCAAATCGGCAAATTTTGGAAAATTGTCTTCAAGGAAAATCTATACCTAACTTTTCCTAATGGAAACCCGTATTGTTCCCATTAGTCGTCCGACAACTTTCCAACTTTCCATCTGACTCGTACAACTCACGTTCAACAAGGCGCAACCGATTTTGTAGCGGAAAGCAAATTCAAAGATAAAG